>Ga0209512_1000218_pt1 | contig 116160 bp, 105 predicted proteins | sample frozenSSSSmetaG_FD_184142 | JGI IMG/M metagenome (GOLD analysis project Ga0209512, IMG submission 184142) | Glacier valley bacterial and archeal communities from Borup Fiord, Nunavut, Canada, to study Microbial Dark Matter (Phase II) -... | ecosystem: Environmental > Aquatic > Freshwater > Ice...
TCAGGCAAGCTTGATACGTGATAAATCAGTCAAGTTTTTTAAAATAGAAGACAATAACCATCCCTATGTATCGAAAGGTGAAGGAACAACAAAAATTGTCAGAGAAGGAAATAAAGCACATGTGTATATGACCCTCATCCGTTCACATATCACACCAGACAACATTGAAGGTATAAAGATGGGCGATGAAGTATATTTTCACACTACTAATATTGAACAGGATTGGGACGTACCGCACGGTTTCGCCATTAAGGGCGCTGCAAATGCTGAATTATTGGTTATGCCAGGCGAAACATCAACCCTTAAATGGATGCCGGACAGAGTAGGCATTTTTCCATTCTATTGTACTGATTTTTGTAGTGCATTGCACCAGGAAATGTCGGGCTACGTGAGAGTATCACCTGCCGGCAGCAAAATACCGATAAGTTTTAGTACGGGTACAAATATGCCTAAATCGGATAGCGCAGAAAATAAGTAGCCAATGATTAATAATAAAATAAAAGCCGTATCAAAGGCAGGTTTAGTGATATGTGCCGTAGCACTCAGTATCATTTTGGTCGTGCCTATGTGGCGGATTGAACTGAACGCTCCCCAATATCCCGAAGGATTGAAGCTGCTGATCTTTGCAAACAGGCTTTCAGGTAATGTGGATATTATAAACGGTCTGAACCATTACATTGGAATGAAAAATTTATACAGCAAAGATTTCATAGAGTTTACAATACTACCATACATCATCATTTTTTTCGCTGCCGCATTCATCTTAACCGCTGTATTGGGCAAGAGAAAATTGCTAAATATCTTATTCATTCTTTTTGTAAGTTTTGGCGTAGTGGCCATGATTGATTTTTGGAGATGGGAATATAATTATGGCCACCATCTCAATCCGGAAGCGGCCATCATCGTACCCGGAATGGCATACCAGCCGCCCCTGATAGGCTTTAAGCAGCTTCTCAATTTCGGGGCCTATTCTATACCGGACCTTGGCGGCTGGATCTTTGTAGCAGTGGGAGCAATGCTACTGTCGCTCGTTATTTTTGAATGGAACGGTTACCGGAAATCAAAGCCACATCAAGGAATTTTACAACCCATGGTGGCAGCGATAAGCATTATTTTGTTTAGCAGCTGCACAACAGAGCCGCAATCGCTAAAAATGGGAAAAGATCATTGTGCCTTTTGTAAAATGACCATTAGTGATAACCGATATGGTGCTGAAATAATAACGCGCAAAGGCAAAGTATATAAATTTGATGACGCACATTGCATTTTGTCATTTCTCAAATCAAAATCGATTCAAAAGAAAGACGGGGATGAAGTATACTTTTCTGATTTTACAGGCAATCATATGTTGATTAAATCGGATAATGCATTTCTACTGCAGAGTGATTTTTTCAGGGCGCCTATGAATGGAAATATCGCGGCATTCAGTAATCAAGACAGCCTTAATAAAATTGCGCAACAAAATAAAAGCACCGTTCTTGTTTGGAAAAAACTCATGCCATGAAAATATACGTGGTTATATTATTCATTTTCCTTTACCACACGACCGCTACTGCAAATACATTTCATGTCGGCAGCGGCCGCCCTTATAAAACAATTGCCAGCGCAATATTTGCTACGTCCGGCGGAGATACAATTTTGGTAGATGTAGGCCTGTATCGTGAAAAAAATTTGCAGATCAATAAAAGTATTGTTTTGAAAGGCATAGGTCACCCAGTACTAGATGGTGAAAAAAAATATGAAGTGATTTCCATAAGAGCCAATGGAGTAGTCGTAGATGGCTTTACAATTATTCATTCCGGCGTTTCAAGTTTGGAAGATATCGGAGGCATTAAAATTTACGATTGCAGGGACGTAATCATACAAAATAACATCCTTGATGACACCTTTTTCGGCATCTATGCGCAACATGGAACCAATTGCACCATCCGGGACAATCAACTTACGGCCCATAGTGAAGAAGAACAGCAAAGTGGAAATGGCATTCATTGCTGGAAGAGTGACAGCATGCGGATCATTGGCAACACCATCAGCGGTCACCGCGATGGGATATATTTTGAATTTGTAACCAATTCAATTATCTGGCGTAATACTTCTAAAAAAAATATACGTTACGGATTACACTTTATGTTTTCGCAGAACAATACTTATGTGACCAATATTTTCCAGGATAATGGTGCCGGTGTCTCGATCATGTATTCGCATAATGTAAGGATGTTCAATAATTATTTTGAAGATAATTGGGGAGATGGCGCGTATGGGTTACTACTGAAAGAAATAACGGATAGTTATATCGGCGGAAACTTCTTCAGAAAAAATACTACGGGAATTCATATGGAAGGTGCCAGTCGAATTAAAATGGAAAGAAACAAATTTCACAACAATGGATGGGCAATGCAGATACAAGCCAGTTGCATGGATATCCGGGTAGCTAACAATAATTTCATCGGCAACACTTTCGACGTAGCTACCAATGGATCACTGATATTGAATACATTCAATAATAATTATTGGGACAAATATGAAGGATACGATCTCAATAGAGATAAAATTGGCGACATACCCTACCGTCCGGTTAGTTTGTATTCAATGATCGTAGAAAAAAACCCTCCCGCAATGATGCTGTTTCGAAGTTTCATCACATCATTGATGGATAAGACCGAGAAAATATTGCCAGGCATTACGCCTGAGAATTTAAAGGATGAGCACCCGAGGATGAAAACATTATTCAATTGATTTCGTGAAAATGGAGAATAGGATATCATGATTATTGTTAATAATGTTTCTAAAAAATTTGGAAAGGTTAAAGTGCTGGACAATGTTTCAGCAACCTGTAACAAAGGAGAGTGTATTGCCCTGATAGGGCCGAACGCGAGCGGCAAAACGACGCTCATTAAGACTATTCTCGGAATGGTAGTGCAAGACAGTGGATTTATCACTTTCAATGGCAACAATATTCTTCATCTCTGGCAATATCGTGAACAGATTGGCTATATGCCACAGATCGGGAAATACCCTGATAATATGACGATAGGCCAGGTGTTAGAAATGATGAAAGATATACGCGGTGAAAAAGTTTCTCTCGATGAGGATCTTGTAAATGCTTTTGATCTGAAAAAATTGATGAACAAAAGAATGAGAACTCTTTCGGGAGGTACAAGACAAAAAGTAAGTGCTTCGCTGGCTTTTTTATTCACCCCAACCGTTTTGATACTTGACGAGCCAACCGCAGGTCTCGATCCCATTGCTTCAGAATTATTAAAAGAAAAAATAATCCTTGAAAAGACGAAAGGCAAACTGATCCTGATTACCTCGCATATATTAAGCGAGCTTGACGATCTGGTAACACAGGTCATTTATTTGCAGGACGGGCAACTTCGTTTCCACAAAAATATTGAGGAATTGCGCGCAGACACAGGAGAGGAAAAACTGAATAAAGCAATCGCATATTTCATGAAGAAAAGAGAACAATGAAAAAAATTATAAAATATGTAATGACAGATATTCTGCGCAACAGGATCGTATTGTTGTATACCATTTTTTTGTTCATTATTTCCTTGAGCATGTTCAATCTTGAAGATAATTATAGTAAAGGCTTACTGAGCTTACTGAATATTGTTTTGATTATTGTGCCGCTCGTGAGCATTATCTTTTCAACTATTTATGTCTATAACAGCGCAGAATTTATAGAGTTACTGGTTAGTCAGCCGTTAAAACGCAAAACCATATGGTTAAGTTTGTTTACAGGTCTTGCTTCTTCACTATCATTGGCTTTTTTTATTGGTGCAGGTATTCCGGTAATATTATATCAGGCCAATACCGTTGGATACATGATGATAGCTATGGGTATTTTACTGAGCATCATCTTTGTTGCCATTGCCATGCTTGCTGTTGTGAAGACCAGAGATAAGGCTAAAGGAATTGGCGTTGCCATTTTGCTTTGGTTATATTGTTCATTGATATTTGATGGATTAGTTTTGTTCCTGTTGTTCCAGTTTGCAGATTACCCACTGGAAAAACCGATGATCGCCGTTACTGCATTCAACCCGGTTGACCTTGGCAGAATCATGATATTGCTGCAAATGGACGTTTCTGCAATGATGGGTTATACAGGTGCAATTTTTAAAGACTTTTTTGGAACCTGCACAGGAGTGATTTTTTCATTTGGCATCATGTGCCTGTGGGTGATAATTCCGGTATTTTTTTCAACGCGGCAGTTTAGCCGTAAGGACCTTTAATATCAAAGGATATGATCTTTCTCAGAATCTCGATAAACTGGTTACTGTCCTATATAGCAGATTCTGAAAGAAGAAAGAAAGCTTTTACCACTAATTGAAGAATTGTGCAGTGAAAAAGTATTATCAGAGATGAAATGACACTCACCGTTAAATAGTTATATGAAAAAAGATATCGAAGACAGAAATGATATACAGTTTCTGGTGAATAGCTTTTATGATAAAGTAAAAATCGATTGTACCATTGGATTCATTTTTACTGATATCGCTCAAATGAACTGGGAGAAGCATCTGCCGGTAATGTATGATTTTTGGGAAAATACCCTGTTTTACACTGGCGGCTATCGGGGAAATCCAATGGAAAAGCATATAAGACTTAACCAGCAGTTTCCATTAACTACTGAACATTTCAAGCAATGGACTAATTTATTTACATCAACGGTTGATGAATGGTTTGCAGGGGAAAAAGCAGAACTCGCTAAACAAAGAGCGCTCAGCATTTCCAATGTCATGCAGATAAAAATATTGTACCAAACCGGTAATCTTAATAAATTGATTTGACATCACCTCCATTGATGGAACCACCATTCGTTTGTCTGCCTGTCATGACAAAAAAGTATTAGTTGTCAACGTATTCGGACAGTTTGTTTGTCGGTCTCTCCTCACGAAACCTGGCACCTGAAAAACTCCTATAGCAGATGGCTGTTCTCCGAAGCCGATCCATTAAATTGGGTGCAAAAAAAATTGAATTTTCAAGAACTTAATCGTAATACATGCAATGTGGGAGGAACAAAATCCGATTTATTCACCAGGCAGCCGAATGGTCTGGCCAATATGGCCAAAGCGATCGCGCATCCTGCAAGGGTTGCGATGTTGCAATACCTGGTGAAAAAGAATGCCTGCATTTGCAGCGACCTGGTGGAAGAAGTAGGACTCGCCCAGGCGATCATTTCCCAGCATCTCAAAGAATTAAAGAATGCAGGAATTATCCAAGGTTCAATCGAAGGGGCTGCAGTTTGCTATTGTATTGATCCGAAGATCTGGAAACGGTACAGGGAATTGTTCAATGCATTTTTTAAGGAAATAAACTTAAAGGAGACCTGCTATAAGTCTTTTTTTAAATTAAACTATCGCAATATTGCAATATAATAACTTAAAAAGAGACTATTCAAACGCAAGAAGAACTTAAGGGAATGGTTAAAAAAAAGTACAGCGAAATAGCCTTGCAGGTTTTGGGGCCTACCACTACGCCACAATTACTGCCTTCCGGGTCTGCGGTAGCCAAAAAATAAGCAATCGTTCTGGCAGTCACCTGACAGTTTAATATTAAACTTAAGAATGCGATACAATGGCGCGTTAATTGTGAATTAATTTAAAAAACATTTTTATGAGCAAGGCAAAGAAAGGATTAACCGACACCGGCGATGGAGAATTTATCTTAAATGAGAGCGGCACATCTGTTTCCACCGATCATGTTGAAGATCCCAAACCATTGCCGGATGATGTGAACGATACTGTCGCATCCCAAAATCAAACGGACGAATGATTGCCGGTATGTCTACACCCATTGCATGCCTGCGGCAGGCTCTTCTTGCCAGGTGGCTTACCTGCGCCCTACGATGGTATTGCTGCTGTTTCGAAGCGATCATTTCTCTGATTATATACTTTTGTCAGAGCTATTGTCGGTATACCATTGGGCATTCGCAGAATGAATGATACCTGAACATTGGGAACCCGTCAGAAAGTATAATTTACACAATGATTGGTAACGCAGAATGTATATGAATAAAAATGACCTGTTGCCGCCGGTAAATGTAAATAATGATACCGCACGCAGATTTCCCGGACGCATCAATAGGACCGGTAAACACATCAGTGCCTTCTACAACAGATTTTTTTTATTTTACCCGATTGTGGACAGGTTTTTTAAACCTGGAAAAGTTAAACTGATGGAAGAAGTGAATCATTTGCCTGCCGGTCAACTACTGGATATAGGAGTTGGAAATGGCACGCATCTACAGGGATATAAAAAGCATCAGGTTACAGCAATAGACATCTCTGCGTCCATGCTTCGGCTGGCGCAAACACATAAACCAAATAATGCGGTCCTTCTGCAAATGGATGGCGAGAATATGAGCTTTGCCGACAACCAGTTTAATATTATTGTATTGTCACATGTACTGGCAGTTGCCGTTGATCCGGATAGATTAATTCAGGAGGTTCGTAGGGTCCTGAAACCTGGTGGACAACTGTTTATACTGAATCATTTCACACCTGATGGCCCGCTTAAATATATTGACAGGTTATTTAGTCCTGTTTCATCATTATTCCATTTCAGGTCTGTATTTAATTTCCGTGATGTGGAAGCGCTCGAAACTTTCCTTCTGATCAAAATAGTTCCTATTCCTGATCGCTGGTCTTATTTTAAATTGTTGGTATTTAAAAAATAGGATAGGACATGTATACCCGGAGATCATTATTTCAAAATCCCACTGACGTAGTGTTGCACCTGTGTGCTGATACCCGGCGGCACATCTGCTGGGATTTACGGACTGTAAAAATTATTCGCTGGTAGCGGGCTATTACGGATTCCGGCAATAATCTGTATCACCAAATAAAAAGTTTTAACGGGCCTGTGGCATCGCAGCTTGTTTCTTTTTTTCAATAGCCATTCTCGCCAGCTCCTTTTGTAACACCCTAAGTTGGTTACAATGCTTACGGATCACAGGAACGGCTTCCGTGATGGCCATTTTTAATTGCGGGTTTGTCACGGATTCTTTCGCCCGAACAAGCTCATCATACCTGGCTTGCTGCAGGGCGAACACACCCGATACCCACAAGGTATCAAAATCAGCTCCGGAAAGGCCGGACAGCCTGCTGTTAAGGTCCGCTGCCTGCCGGTATTTATTATCAGGAATGACTGCAGATTGTTCGGAAGCGCTGCCACCGGCCGATGCCAGCTCCTGCATTGTATACAACATAGTGGTATGATCCCCGGTCATTTGCTGCGCCAATTCTTTAACCCTGCCATTGGCAGCATGATCAACTGCTTTCTGTGACAGCATCATGGCGTTGCGGTTGTCCGCAATACTTGCCGCAATAAAACGGGTATCGCTCATGGCGGATTCTCCGGCAGATTTTTTAGAAATGATCGCCTGCGCGGAGGATGAGAGTGACCATACAGCCAATATTCCAGCGACTAACACACGGTAAATGCTTTTCATAGGTGTTTTTTTATGAGCAACCAGGTAGACGAGTTCTTCTGCTATGCAGTTGCGCTGCGCACCTTAGATTGTTTGAACTAAAAAGTAAGATATCGAATATAAAAACACGCTACAAGATTATTCTGCCTTAAACATGTGGTGTAATTAGGCCACCTGAAAACTAAGGAGGGCGAGTACGTAGTTGTTATCTGCAACGCCGTGCCCTAATTAATAGGATCGCGAATACGTTAGGGCGTGATCCGTATCGTTTTGTTTCTTGAGGTTCGGCCCTTTATAATGTCAAACGAAGATTTTGACAAATGAAACTGTTCAGCTAATAGCCTGATCACCGCATCGTTTGCCTTGCCATTTTCCGGGACAATGGTAACATAGATTCTGTACAATATTGAACCATCTGGCATGACCTCAGTAATGATCCTGCTGGAAGATGCGCGTGTCGTAACTTTTACTTGTATTAATTCGCTTGCTGCTTTTTCCATCACCATGTCAATTAGCTTTTTATGAGATCAGGTGTCCCGTAAATCCAAAGGCAACCAGCTGTTCATATGCGTGCCATACTTCAGCAGGAATTTCCTGGTAGATCTGAAAGCCTTTTGTAGGATATATTTTAATCCTTTGCAGATCTCCGACCATAAGATGTATCACTTTTTCGATAGGAATGTCTTCCGCCGCATAATTTTCAAAGGTGAATTTCGGTGAAGTAACGATGATGTCTTTTTCTTCCCACAATTTTTTTACCGTAGCATAGGTTCTTCGTTCCATGTAGGGCTTTTGCACCAGTAGGAGCTTTTGCGGATCAAGTCCGTTCTTCGCGAGTAATTGTTTTGTAAAAAAAATATTTTCGCCTGTATTCGTTGATCTGTTTTCAATCAGGATCTTTTCTTCGGGCACACCCATGCCAACAGCAATTGCCGCAAACTTATCAGCTTCTGACTCGTGCCATATACCCAGGGTCAGGTTTCCAAGTCCACCGGAAAATATGATATAAGGTGCCCATCCGTCGAACCACAATTCCGCAGCCCGGTTCGCTACCCGCAGATCATGACTTCCTAATGCCATAATGCAATCGCACTTCTGAAGTTGATGATTCATGTGGTGGTATTCCCAGAGGGTCCGGCTCAGTGCGATCACTTCGTCAGTCACCGGTATCAGCGCTGTGTATCGTTCATTCATCTTTGGAAAATAAACATTTCTGTGTGAAAGCAAATTTTTCTTAACATGATTCTTTGTATGAAGATAATATTAAGCGTGCGGTCAGGCATGGTGTGCTCCGTAGTAACCAGCACCTAATACCGGGGTCGTTTCATTGAGCACGAGATCTATAGGAATATCCTGTAATAATGTGCTCATGCGTCCACTGGAGCGGAAGGCGGCGGCGAATTTCTCCGGCTGAACAAGGTGTCTGATCTTCGGAACAATTCCGCCCGTTATAAAAATTCCTCCGGTTGCTTTTAATTTCAAAGCCAGATTAGATGATTCCTGCGCAAGGTACCGGAAAAACAAATCAATGGTTTCACCACACACGGCACAGTTAGCAGCGCTTGAGCTGATGACAGCCGCTTTATCCCCGGCGATCAATTGCCTGGTAACATCGGCAGGCACGTCTTTTTTTTTCACCTTAACCAGAAAATCAAAGATGTTTCCAATGCCAGGACCACTGAGCACTCTTTCCCAGCTAACATGTCCGAATTGTTGCTGCAGGTATTGATAAAGTTCCCAATCAAGGTTGGTGCGGGGAGCAAAATCACTGTGTCCGCCTTCTGTGGCAAACGGCTGCCAGGTGTCTCCATTGGAAAACAATCCTGCTTCCCCAAGGCCGGTTCCTGGTGCAAGGATCCCAATATTTCCGGATTTATTTTGGACACCCCTGCAGAAAACAGCCACGTCTTTTTCATCCAGGCAAGCAAGGCCAAAAGCTGCGGCTTCCAGGTCGTTGATCAGGAAAACGGGAACGTTAAAATGAGTGGAGATGGCTTGGCTGCTGACCTGCATACCATGATTGGTCATTTTCACCTGCCCGTCCTGCACGGGACCGGCTGCAGCGAGGGCTATTCTGTCCGGAATTTTATCAGCACCGATAAAAGCTACCAGCATGTCGGTCATATTTAAATAGGAAGTGGTTGCATACTGGTTTTGCCGGAGTAGCTCCAGAGAATTTTTACCTCCTGCGTACAGGGCCAGGTTGGTTTTGGTTCCACCAATGTCTCCGGCAAGTATGGTTAGTGGTGATAAAGGATCAATAAAAGAATTAGACGTTACAGGAACCAACATAGGCAATCATTTTGCTAAAAGTAATTGAATATTTTCAGGCAAAAGTACTGTAATGAAATTGTTGGCGATGTCATCAGGTTAATATCATTGCCTGATTGTATTGGACTAATAGTTAAAAAGATTATTTAGTTTTTCTGTATCCTGTAGTAAACTAATCACTCCAGTATCCTCATATCCTCTTCACTCAAACTGATTTCAACAGCACCTGCATTTTCTTCGAAATGTTTAAGGGAGGAGGTTCCGGGAATGGGTAATATATTCGGTGAGCGGTGGAGCAGCCACGCGAGATTGATCTGTGTTTCGGTGGCATTGTGTTTGCGGGCCATCTCCGCTATGCGATTATCTTTTTTCGGATTGGATAGTAATAAAGAAAAATAAGGAATGAGTGGCAGCCTGCGTGCTTCACATATATCGAGCACCTCTTCACCTCCGCGATTTTCACCAATGGCCATTTTCAGGGTGGTGCGCTGCCCATGGCCGTACATGTTTTCCACTGTTGCAATATCGCCCATGCGCATCGCGGTTTCCAGTTCTTCGTGACTCACGTTGCTGACACCAATGTGCAATATCTTTCCTTCCTGTTGCATTTTAAACATCGCTTCCATTCCTTCATCAAAGTTTGTATGACCAGGCATTACGCGATAGTGCACCAGGGACATCTGATCGAGCTTTAAAGTACGCAGATTGTTTTCAATGCTGGTGCGCAAATTACCCGGACTGTTAAATGCTATCCAGCTTTTATCGGGTTTGCGCGCTCCTCCAACTTTTGTACAAATCACTACATCTTTTGGATAGGGGTACAATGCTTCGGCAATAAGTCGGTTGGTGACGTCATCACCATAATAGTCGGCGGTGTCGATAAATTGCACACCACGGTCTACCGCTTGTTTTAATATCGCCAGAGCCTCCGGACGGTTTGGTGGTTCACCATAAATGCCAGCACCTGTAAGGCGCATGGTTCCATACCCGAAACGTTTGACCGTTAAAGGGTGTTTGCTATCCGGGGCGATCGTGATTGTCTGAGGATTGTTCATTGATTTATTTGTATTAAATAGATACGGATGAGGCGGTGATTTTGTTCGGAATGTTCAAGTTTATTATGAAAAGTCTTATCTCCCCACCTGCGTTACTGGCACCACCCTTATGTTGTCTATTAATCCTAAATTATAAAAATAGTAGTGTTTAGTGAACCTGAGTATGCATATAACACTCATATTTTAGCAATCGGTGTTCCTTTTGATCTTTGCCATCCCAACCTTCCGTATAGTTAATCATTTGGATCAGTAATTCACTTGCCGGATACATACCCAAGGTGCCATAAAAAGCATTATTAATATCATTCGTTGCATAAATATATAAGGACTCACCCGTTCAGTATAAAGTCATTCATACGCTGTATAGGGCAGGTGTAGAGTTCTATTTAAATATTTACAACGGCAATAAACAGAACCTGAAAATACTGGAAATGAGACATTGCATAAATAGCTGATATACAGCAGGATCAGACCACATCGGATATAAAGTATAAAGCACCGCCCCTGTGCCTGGAGCTTCAAAAATCTATGATATCATTCGTGAAGGCATCGGTGTCTTCGCGAATGCTTTCTCTATGCCAAAAGAAAAAGCCCGCTGGGAATGCAAGGCACCTTATTCTTACCCCTCGCAGGTTTCTCGCAAAAAGTCGGGCACAATAATTTTACTAATTCTGCAAAACATCAAACATGAAGAAGTTAGTAACTCTGGCGGTTCTGGGAGTGGCCGTCAAATATTTTCTGGATTCCGAATCCGGCAAAGACATTAAGCGTCAGATACATGACTGGTTGGGCGAAGTACAGGAAATGTTTAGCGAAAAGGCCGATGCTGTCAAAAAAGAAATTTCTGCTGCAACGCCTACCATGGACCAGGAAGGCTGATCGCCGCCTCCTGATTTTCACAAAAATAAGTCCCTGCCGGGGCCAGCAGGGACAAAACTTTGTTTATATCCCAATAGCACGTTAACCGAGTGACCGCAACCAGCTGATGACTTCATCTTTGGTTTTGCCGAGCTTAGTTTGCAGGCGACCGTATAGTTCATCGTCTTTGCCGTCTTCGTATTTCAGGTCATCGTCGGTGAAGTCGGCGTGTGCCTGTTTGACTTTTCCCTTTAGGGTGTTCCAGGCGCCTTTGAGTTCTAATTTGTCCATGGTAGGTGTTTTATAAGAACCATTGCAACAACCGCGCCCATGCGCGGCTGGTTGAAACGAAATATTTTCCCAGAAGGATTTAATCCTTATGAAACATAGGCGGAATAATTCCAGGCTAATATATTCTGTGGATAGTGGTATAATGTTGCAGTCAGGTAGGTGAGACCTGATTCCAACTGTTTACCTGAAAATGGTTTCCAAATGTCAGAAAGAAATGCAAACTCCAAGAGCGGAAATAGATTATACCCCCGATTTGAATGCTGCGTTATATTTTCCAATCCATATTCAGCGCGGACAATCAATGGCAATTCTCCATACATGCAATATCTTTAAGCTTAAGAAATTTTTTTATGGAAGATATTGAAGTCCCCGAAGAACACCTTCACGAACAGATTAATGAGACAGTAGAAGAACACCGGGAAGACAAGCAACAACGATGGGTGTTCTATGTCGCGATATCTACGGCCCTTATGGCCGTGTTCGCCGCCGTGGCGAGTTTGATGGCCGGCCATCACTCCAATGAAGCGGTGATTGAACAGATCAAGGCTTCAGACAACTGGGCTTTTTACCAGGCCAAAGGCATCAAAGCGGAAATAAAGCGACTGGCTCAGCATCCGGATTTGGCAGCGATCAATAAAGAGTTGTCCGACCAGCAGAAAATAAAAAAAGAGGCGCAGCAGGCCGGGTCGGCCTCCGCAGCTCACCTGGCTAAACATTTATTGCTGGCCAGAGCGGTGACCCTGCTGCAGATATCCATTGCGGTGGCAGCCATCAGCATCCTTACCCGCAAACCTTTACTCTGGTATATCAGCCTGAGTACCGCCATGGCGGGCGTTGTATTTTTAATCATGGATTTACTACCGGAGTAAGGAAAAGGACAGCGGTTCAATAAAGGAAATTGGCGTTACAGTGAATGCAATCGGATCTGCCGGACAATCTTTATGATCATGGAGTATATATTGTAAACACCTATGACATCAATGACCTCGAAACATTTGAAAAGTATCTGCTGCGCGTACTGCCCCTGCTTGAAAAACACAAGGTGACTGTGCTCGTCATGGAAATGAATCCAAAAGCCCCTGAAGGCGTATTAAGGATCATGAATGCAATCATTGGGTGTCCATCGCAAGAAGCCTTAAACGATTTTTATAACGATCCCGGATACCGGTCATTTATTAATGTGAGATGGCCATTCAGTTTTAAGGATTGACAATAAATAACTTTAACAAAATGTCCAATTCTGAAAAAGTAATCGTTATATAGATATAAACAACAAAAAATATAAAAAATGAAAGAATTTTTATTAGTATTCAGAAGCGATTTCGTTCATAACGAAGCTCAACCATCTCCGGAACAATTTCAATCAATGATGAAGAATTGGCAAGATTGGATGGGCAGCCTTGGAGCGCAGAACAAATTAGTAAGTTCAGGCAACAGATTAGCCACGGAAGGCAGAGTTGTAAAACCTAATAATATAGTTACAAATGGCCCTTATGTTGAATTAAAGGAAGCTATTGGTGGTTATATTATTGTAAGGGCTGATTCGATTGATGACGCCGCTGACCTTGCAAAAGGTTGCCCTATTCTTTTGATAAAGGGGAATGTAGAAGTTCGAACTGTAGTTTCAATGGATGAAAACAGCTAAAATCTTTAAAAGTCTCCCGATGAAAATCGGGAAACTTTTTATATATGGATAACCACGAGTTAATACCGCATTTATTTAGAACAGAATATCGAAAAATAATTTCTGTCCTGTGTAAACTATTTGGTATTGAGCATATTGAAATAGCAGAGGATATTGTCAGTGATACCTTCCTATTGGCTTCCGAAACATGGGGTTTAAAAGGTCTTCCAAAAAACCCGGCAGCATGGCTTTATACGGTTTCTAAAAATAAAACCAAAGATTTTTTGAAGCACAATGCCGTTTTCAAAAAAGAAATTTATTTAAATATAAAACAAACTGCAACAAATTACGAAAAAATTGAAATTGATTTGTCTGCTAAAAATATTAATGACAGTCAATTGCAAATGATGTTCGCCATCTGCCATCCAAGTATTTCAAAAGAAGCCCAAATTGGCTTGTCATTAAATATTTTATGTGGTTTTGGTGTTGAAGAAATTTCAAATGCATTTCTAATTAGTAGAGAAGCCACATATAAACGATTAGCCAGAGCCAAAGAACAATTAAGAATGGAAAAGGTGATAATTGAACTTCCCGCTCAAACAGAAATCAACAATAGGTTAGAAACAGTTTTAACAACGGTATATTTACTTTTTAGTGAAGGTTATTATTCTATTTCGCAAAATACAACTTTGCGAAAAGACCTTTGCATTGAAGCAATGAGGTTAAATTTAATGCTTATAGAAAACGAACAAACCAATATACCTTCCGCAAATGCTTTGTTGTCACTAATGTGTTTTCATTCTTCGCGATTTGAAGCAAGAACAGATCAAAATGGCGAACTGATTTTATATGAAGACCAGGATGAAAGTCTTTGGAACAAAGATTTAATTGTAAAAGGAGAATATTATTTATACCAGGCATCAACTGGTCAGAAATTGTCAAAATATCATTTGGAAGCGGCGATTGCATATTGGCATACGCATAAGAACGATACAGTAGAAAAATGGGAAAATATTTTGCAACTATACAACAAATTACTTCAAATAGAATATTCTCCAATTGCGGCATTAAACAGAACATATGCACTTTCAAAAGCAAATGGAAAACAGGAAGCAATTGTAGAAGCGGAGAAACTCAACCTCATTAACGATCATTTTTATTTTACTTTGCTTGGGGAGCTTTATAGAAATATTGACAATAAAAAAGCAAAGATGAATTTTCAACTTGCCCACAAATTAGCAAAAACTAAAAACGATAAACAAACCCTTCAGGCAAAAATAAATAGCTTTTAGTTTATTGGTTCGGCAAAAGCGATAATTGCAAAATAACCGGTGCACCCGACGGAAAGCGGCAGAAACCTCCTGGCAGCGCTGATACGCCCGAATATTTACCAGCTGTACCACCCGGTAACCTGGTTCACCAAAAAATAATTTCCATTTTCGCAATTACAACAATACATTCGTAATAAGATCGAATCCAGTGGCAGACTGTTAAATAGTTCATTTAGATTTCCACGTTGTATTACACTGTTTCATCTTTTATTGTTGCTCATCGGCATTAGCGCCAATCACCTTGTGCAACAGTTTTCCTTTGCTGTCAATGAATAAATAAGTTGGAAAACTGTTTACGCCGTATTGCTCTGCCAGTGACACGCCTCCCCCTTTTTCCGCATCAACCTTGAAATTTATAAAATGGGCATTAAAATGTTCTGCCACTTTGGGTTGCGTAAACACAATCTTGGCCATGGCCTTACAGGGACCGCACCATACCGCATACATATCCACGAATATCACCTTATCCGCCAGGGCGGCCTTATGGGATATCTGTTCCCAGGTTCCGGTATGAAATTTAATTTCCTGCGCCTGTAGTGCTTGCACAACCGCTAAGAGAATCATGCCTATTAAAAAGTGACGGAACCATTGTGCTGATCGTTTTTTCATACATTTCATTTTAGGGTAGTGCTTCAATAACACCACGGAACAAACGCGATAAGACCTGATCTGCCTTTCCGGCAACCTCGATGATTTCTGCAATGCTGACGGGCATCAGATGATCGGGATCACATTCATCCGTAATCACAGATACGGCGGCGCAAGGCAAACCGATGTGATTGGCAACAATAACTTCCGGCACCGTACTCATGCCCACCATATCAGCTCCAGATGTTTTCAGGAAACGGTATTCGGCCCTCGTTTCGAGATTGGGTCCCATCACCGAAACATATACGCCCCTGTTCAATGGTATCTGTAGTGCTGCGGCGGTTTGCTGCAGAAGTCTATTCAACTGCGGACTGTAAGGACAGCTCATGTCCACAAACCGGTTTCCATATTGGGGCGCATTAAGCCCGCGAAGCGGGTTATCCGGCAACAGGTTCAGGTGATCGTCGATCAGTACCAGGTCACCTTTTTTATAGGTGGGATTCATCCCGCCAGCAGCGTTGCTTAGCAGCAAATAGCGGATTCCCAGCTCTTTCATTACCCGGATGGGATACGTGATCTCCTGCATGGTATACCCCTCGTAGTAATGAAATCTGCCCTGCATTGCGATCACCTTTACTTGTCCGATCTTTCCGGTGAGGAGCTTTCCCTTATGAAACTCTACCGTCGCGACAGGAAAGTGGGGAATATCCCCGTAATCGACCGTTTGCCCGACAACCAGTTGTTGAATCAACGCGCCCAGGCCCGTACCCAGCACGATGCCTGCAGCAGCTCCGGAAAAACCTCTCTCCCGGAGAAACGCGGCCGATTCGTTTATGTTTGCTAACAGATGCTCCATGGTATAAAATTACGGGTTGAGCCCTTTAATCGCGTTTAACGTGATTAAAGGGGCCATGCGAATAAGCAGGAACAGCGATTTTCCATGCCGAAAAGATCTCCCGTTACCCACATCACTTTCATGGAAAAATTATTATGTCGTCGCAAGACTTATCGGTATATTGAATACCGATACTATTTAAAACTTATCAGGCTTCAAAACGTAAATTATCTTATGAGCAGCCTTGTTGTTTTGTTTTCCCTGCTATTGTTTACGACCCAACCCATGAGTACAAAAAATCCTCTTCCGCCCGCATTTCCGCAGCCTTCATTAATAGAATTGTCTCAGCAACTTTTGCTGGCCGCTAAAACGCAGGCGCCCACCGACACGATCGCTGCTCAATTGTCCAGGATCCAGGAAAAAGACCTCACCGGGCAGCTGGTAAGCGATAACGATAAAAAAGCCTTTTGGATCAATCTCTATAATGCCTACACGCAGATCATACTATCAAAAAATCCTGAGCAGTATAAAAAGCGCAGCACTTTTTTTGGCAACAAAGTCATATTCGTCGCAGGAAAACACCTAAGCCTCGATCAGATCGAGCACGGCATCCTGCGCAGGTCAAAAGTAAAATGGAGCCTGGGGTACCTGAATAAATTATTTCCCGCAGCGTTTGAGAAACGAAACAGGGTTGGAAAAGTAGATTACCGCATCCATTTTTCGCTGAACTGCGGCGCAAGAAGCTGTCCTCCTATTGCTTTTTACAAATCCGGGCAATTGGATCAACAACTGGATATCGCCACAAAAGTGTATCTGCAGGGTGAATGTGTGTACGATTCCAACAATAATGCCGTAATCGTTCCTGCACTGATGAACTGGTTCCGCCGCGATTTCGGAGGAAAGAAAAAAATGAAAATACTCCTCAAAAAATTATCTGTCGTACCTGAAAATAAAAATCCGGCCATCCACTTCAAAAAGTATAACTGGGATCTTTTTTTAGCTAATTATAAAATTGAATAAATATGCATGACCATTATTACAATGCGGAGGATCTGCAAAAATTCGGAGCAATAGGTGAGTACCAGAAGGAATTGGCAGATAATTTTTTCGGGTGGTATACAGCAGTTTTTAAGGACAGTGCGCTTACTGCCAAAGAAAAATCGCTGGTTGCACTGGCAGTGGCGCATGCCGTGCAGTGCCCGTATTGTATTGACGCCTATAGCAGTGATGCCTATGAAAAAGGCTGGAATGAGGCGCAGATGATGGAAGCGGTGCATGTGGCAGCCGCCATTAAAGGCGGCGCGGCATTGGTGCATGGCGTGCAGATGATGAATAAAGTAAAAGAGATAGCGATGTAGATCAGCAGAGTACACAGAAAATGTATACATGAAATCACTCAAAGCACAGGGGCACATTTTGGCGGACACCCGTCATCAGATAGAAGTATTGGAGCATGGTAACCCGGGTCAAGCCTGCAAGCTGGTGCCCTTTCAACAGAAAATGGAGAGCATCGGATTGTATCCTTTTCAACCAACAGGTGTAGAAATATTCCAGGTGAACATCGGAAAAATGTGCAACCAGGTGTGCAAACACTGTCATGTTGATGCAGGCCCGGACCGCAAAGAGATCATGACCAGGGAAACCATGCAGATGTGCCTTTCGGTATTGTCTCATAGCTCCATAAAAACAGTTGACCTGACCGGAGGAGCACCGGAGATGAATGCTGATTTTCGCTGGTTTGTCGAAGAAATAAAAAAACTAGGCAAGAATATTATTGTTCGCTGCAACCTGACTATCATTGTCGCCAATAAAAAATATTACGACCTGCCCGAATTTTATAAAAAACATGCCATAGAAATTGCCTCTTCTCTTCCTTTTTACACCGCCGACCGGACAGACCGCCAGCGTGGCGATGGCGTTTTTGAAGATTCCCTCAAAGCGCTTCAAATGCTTAATGCCGTTGGATATGGGAAACCGGGGACTGGCCTGGTATTGAATCTCGTGTACAATCCTGCTGGCGCATTCCTGCCACCGGCACAGGGATCATTGGAAAAAGAATACAAGGATGCATTACAAAAACAATTTGGTATTGAATTTAATAAACTCTTTGCCATCACCAATATGCCCATCAGCAGGTATCTCCATTATTTACTGCAAAGCGGTAATTATGAAAAGTATATGGAGAAACTGACTGCGGCATTTAACCCGGTTGCCGCTGCCGGTGTGATGTGCCGCAATACTATATCGGTAGGCTGGGACGGCTATCTGTACGACTGCGATTTTAACCAGATGCTTGATATGAAAGTTAGTTGCACGTCTTCGCGGCACATTTCTGATTTTGATATAGATCTTTTAAATCAAAGAGAAATAATTGTCAACCAGCATTGTTTCGGCTGTACGGCAGGCGGGGGTTCCAGTTGTGGGGGAACAGTAACAAAATAACAGTCAGGTAGCACATGCAGAACCATTCAGCTATTATCATTTTTGTCCGTCAGCCCGAATGGGGAAAGGTTAAGACAAGGCTCGCTGCTACTATCGGCAATGATAAAGCGCTGAAAGTTTACCAGATTCTTTTAAAACATACCTATGATGTGATAAAGTATATTTCTATCCCCGTATATGTGTATTACGCAGACCAGGTAGTGACAGACGATGTCTGGAATGGCAGCCACATCTTAAAAAACACACAGAAAGGTAATGATCTCGGTGAGCGAATGCGCAACGCCTTTATGGAAGTGTTTGAAAAGGGACACCTTAAAGCAGTAATTATTGGTAGTGACTGTTACCAATTGACCAGTGACTTAGTAACCGCATCATTAATAACGCTGGAACAAACCGATATGGTCATCGGTCCTGCCAAAGACGGTGGATATTATTTACTAGGGATGAATGCTCCGTTTAAAAATGTTTTTAAGGCTATACAATGGAGCACAAACGCTGTGTTTACCAAAACAATGAAAATCATCCGGGAAAATAAATGGAGTATAACTGAGCTTGTTGTATTAGCAGATGTCGACACAGAAGAGGATATCACTTTTTTGTATTAATGTAAACCACAAAATTAATAAACAGATAAGCACGACCGCTTACTTAGAAACAACCAGAATGAAAGTGGCTGCTGCTGATAAAAAAAATACTACTTGTTTTATACGATTGTAAAAATATGGATACGCCTTGGACTGTCGTTGTTCTGCCGTAGAATAACCTTTAACGATCCGTGCATCCTCAAAAGTAAAGCCCCGCTGTTGCTCGCCTGTAATCACCCGAACTCCTTCCTGGATGCTATAATTGTTGGAAGTCATTTTAACCGTCCGGTACATTTTCTGGCCAGGGGAGATGTTTTTAGGAACCCGCTGGCTAAAAAGATTTTAACGGCTTTGAAAATGATTCCGATATACAGGCTAAGCGAAGGAAGAGAATACCTGGCATTAAATGACGCAACATTCGAAAAATGCGGTGAAATCCTCGCCGGCGGAGGCATTGTGCTCATTTTTGCAGAAGGGCTGTGCATCAATCAATGGGTATTGCGACCGTTAAAAAAAGGAGCCGCAAGAATTGCATGGACTGCTTTTGCCAATCCGGGCATCCAAAATCAATTCCGCGTAATACCGGTTGGCATCAATTACAATAGCTTTGATAAATCTGGCAAACGAGTCATCGTCAACTTTGAAAATCCTATAACTATCAGTCAATTTCCTGCCCTATGTGCAGCCGCCGATTTTATTCAACAGTTCAATCAGCTGTTGCAGGCATCGCTTCAGCGGGCTATATTATCCGGAGCTTATCCTGAAAACCTGATCATACAGTGGCTAATCAGCAACTACAGCAATGGTTCCGCCAACAATATAAATATCATCGCGGATATAAAGATGCGCCAGCAAAATGCCCTAAACCCTCCGGCATTAACAGTTTCGGAACGCCTGAAATCTCCGGGTATCATCACAACGGATGCCATGCATGTAGCGTGGAATGTGATGGTTGGTATCATTTTATGGATACCTGCATGGATCGGATGGCTGCTGCACGCGCCCGTTTATTATCCTCTAAGAAAGCTTGTACTCAACAAAACCAGAGGAACAGTGTTTTATGATTCGGCTATATTCGGGGGCCTTTTAATAGTATATCCTATATACTGGATGCTTATGAACACACTCAGTCTTCTTTTTCTTTCCAGCATTGTCGTACAGGCGGTCATTTTATTGATGCCTGCTTTTTCCTGGCTATATCTTATCTGGAAAGATTGCATGGAAAGAGTTAGAAATTATCTGCTGTTTCCGCGCAGGCAACGTATTGCCTTGGCAGAAGTGTTGTTTCATTAACGGATTTTGTTTAATCCCAACATGCCGATGATCCAATCGGGCAGGGGCTTGTTGATATCTCTTTTTTGTAAGTCAAGATGCCATCCCCATTTCTTCATGATCGGAACTTTATGTGTCTCCACCAGTTCAATCAATGTCCCATCCGGATCTTCCACATAACAAAACCTTCCGGCAGCGCTTCCCATTGCAAAAGAATGCTGACTGTCCACTGAGAATGAATAACCGCCGTTTTCAAAACGTTTCTTCAGATCATCCATCTGTAAGACATCGAAACAAAGATGAATAAAGCCGCAGTCTCCCCAATAGCGGCCTTCAAATATTTTTCTGGGTGTACGGTCTTTCGTTTCCACGAGTTCAATCTGAACAGCGCCCAACAGTTTGCTGAATGCTCCCTTGCCAGAAAGCTGTTTTTTTAAAAGCACTCTGCTGAACACCTGTCCGGGTAATTGTCCGAAAGGCGTGTCCAGCATGGGCGCGGTTCCTTTATAGATAACTTCCTCTATGCCCAGTAACTCTTTATAAAAATGGATGGATTTCTCTAAATTACTTACCCCGATCACCGCCCCAACAACGCCACCGCAAACGCGTTTATCCTTTTTAAACCATTCATCGCCCTCTACAACTTCAAAATGATTGCCTAGCGGATCGGTCAGCCAGAAATGGGACCTGTCATCCGGCGCTATCATTACCGGTGTGACCGTTACCTGTTTATTCTCTGAAAAAAAAACATGTGCAGCAGCTATATTTCTGGCTTTGATTTTTAAGGCGAAAATACCTGGGTCTCCCAGCAGCGGTTCGTGAACAGCTTTTTGTGGTGTCCGGGACGTAAACTGCCAGATTTCGAAACCACCACCACCCGACATATTTAAAGACAATATAGCATGGCGCCTGTGCTCCTGTTTGCCTGTGTATAGGGTCATCAGGGAGGCCGCTGCCGTATCTTCAAAAATGAGCGCATTCATTCCAAACAGATCCCGGTACAGGTATTTGGCTTGAAAGGCATCCACAACTCCGATGCCTGCCTGCTGAATGCCGCTGATATATTCTTTCATATTTTTTCAGATAAGATTGAAATAAGTGTTACATAATTTACCTATAATCCAGCATTGTTTTGTACCTGTTTATCATTTCTTCCTGGGAGGCACCTTTTTTGTACAGCTGAATGATGGTGTAGTTGGCGCGCTGTACGCGGAACCAGGAGTTCGTATGGTATTTACGGGCAGACACCAGGGCATCTGCAGCAAATATCCTGTACCTCCCTTTGGCTTTCGCCCGAACGATGATCTCATAATCTTCCATGATCCTGAGTGTGTCATCAAACCCACCTATTTCCCTGAACAGTTGAGTAGTCATAAAAAGGGTCTGGTCACCCCCATAACACATAAACCAGTCGAATCTTGTGAAAAAAGCATTGAGTAATAAAACTTTCCTGGTACTGTTAAAACGGGTACGATATCTTCCAAATGCAAAGCCCGCGCTTACCGCTGCTTCAATATCTGCTTGAAAGGTCACAGGAGGAAAGCTATCGGCATGAATGAAATATAAAATTTCACCCATTGCCAAAGACGCTCCATAATTCATTTGCACTGCGCGCCCCCTTGACGGGGATTGCACTGCTATTGCCCCCGCAGACGATGCAATCTTTATTGTCTCGTCACTGCTGCCACCATCCACGACGATAATCTCAGCAACCAGCCCTTTGGAATGGTTCATCAAATAAAGGATCAGGTGTGCAATACTTTCCGCTTCGTTGAATGTGGGTATGACAACACTGATCATTAGCAAATAGCGGATGATTTATTCTTCCACCCCAAAGGTAATGTGGTCCGTGTTGATTTGCTTACGCGTGCAAAAAATGCGGTCCCAAAAACTAAACAAGGCACCGTAATTGGAATTGCGTTCCGATTGCTGACGCGAATGGTGAATGCGGTGCATAATGGGAGAAACAAACAATATTCTGTATAAGCTGTCCGTTTTTTCTGAAATACGGATATTGGAATGATGAATGACAATGGACATAAAGAACAATGCTTCGTAAATAACCAGTGGCATGTAGCTGATGCCAAATAACACGCAGATCATGGCTTTTCCAGGATATGACAACAATAATTCAATGATATGAAACCGCAGTGCGGTAGTCGTATTCATTTTGGTGTCGCGATGATGCAGCAGGTGAAACCGCCAGAAAAAGGCAACCGTATGGTTCATCCTGTGCCAGCAGTACATCCACAAATCCATTAAGATGATCGTAACGATCACCTGTAGCCAAAATGGTGAAGGCCACCATTGTAACAAACCGATCTGCTGCCTTTTGATCCATTGCAGCAACTGTACTAATCCTGCAGCGGGTATCAAGGCTAAAACGATATTCAGAAAACCAATCAGCACATTGATTCGTTCATGCTTCCAATCATTGAGCTGGCGGCGTTGCGGGTAAATGTGTTCAAATGCGTATTGAAACAGGAATACGGTGGCCAGCACGATCATTTGCCCATATTTCAGTGTCATATTATTTAGCTCTTAGTTTTGCTCCTTCAGATTGTTTAGGGGAAAATGTGGTATCCCTGTTGAGGTGCAGCTTTTTTTGCATCCAGGGGGAGGAGCCTTCGGGTGGTTTTCCGAATCGGAGTTTCCAGGACCGGATACCTGTTTTGAGTTCATTCCACAAATGTGACGGCGTTTTTTTCCCAAATGCTCTGTACTTCCCCGGAGAAACTTTTCCTTTGTGACCAACAAAACGTTGAAATTCCTCCACCCATTGATCAAAGCTTTGCATAAAAGCGGTATCCTTAATGACATCTTCAGATTGATTGTCGCTGTACTTCTGGTCTTTCCCCGAAGTTGCATGCGCCCACAAGGCATCCGGCACTTCAATACCACCATACCGGCACTGCCAGACCAATGGGGCGTAGGCATCCCGTTCGTTGTCAAAAGGTTCGGCCTGGCCATCAAAATAATTTTTATGGTGCAATATTTTCGGAACATTATGTTCATCCATTTCGTCGCCTCCCCCATCACCATAACAAAAGAAAGCCGCCGTACGACCTTCCAGGTGATTTTGACTCATGGCGGTCCATTGCTGGGAATGTTCGAGTGACATGGCCAATTCGGGATCCTTGTGTTTAATAGTTGATTCATCCGGATTGCCACCGTTCATGCACACCAGGCGATCAAACATCGCTTTGAGATTGGAACTCGGTCCATACCAGTTGATAGGACCAATGATCGCCCAGGCATCGGCCATGTCCAGGCGGGCGTACATATCCAAATCCCACATCAGGTCTGGTTCTGACTGGCTGTTCTTCTGATAACAATTGCAAGGCCACACGCACAGGGCCATAGAAGTCGAAACGCACGCGTTGCAGCTTTGTATTTTAGACCGCCCATACACGTTTCCCAGATCTTCGTAATCAACTTCCCATCCGTCAGGCAGTCGGTCTGCCATATGTAGCATTAGCATACGCGCTTTCCCGTCGATCCCTGGACAGTTGTACTGCCGGCGATTGGATCCGGCAATCAATAGAACCCGAAAAGGCCGTTCAGGAGTGGGCAGCCGGGCGTTGTCATCATTAGGCTTCATGGAAATTAATATTTGTGGTGTGAAAAGAAGATATTTGATTCAGCTTATGCATTGGTGGACACAGGTTATTAAATATTATACAACTATTGGTCAGCAATACCATGTCAACCCATTAATATTTGTGGGTATTCATGTGGTCGCTACACCAATTTTTGCCATTTTGGTTGCATGGATAATTTACAACAAAAGGGCCAATAAATCGATCATCTTCCCATCGTTAGGAGCAATTTTAATTTTCAATGCAGCAAATATTTACTTAGTGTTGTTTGGGACAAATATCCCATGGTGGGTTTATGGTATTGTTGCTTCTCTGGCCACCACATCCGGTTACATAACGTTCATCAAAATAAGAAAGAAGTTAGTTCAGACAAAGTTATAAAATGATTTGTTCTTGATTGGTCACATAAGCCCAACTTTGCCCCCAAAATAACGACCATGAACTGGATATTGCTGGTGCTTGCAGGACTGTGTGAAGTGGCCTTTGCGGCATGCCTGGCAGCGGCGCGCGCAACTTCAGGGACGCAGCGGGTGGCGTGGTACGCAGGATTTGCAGTGGCGCTGATAATCAGCATGACGCTACTCATCAAAGCGACCCAAACGCTTCCCATTGGCACCGCCTATGCGGTGTGGACAGGTATTGGAGCAGCAGGCACCGTGCTCGTGGGCATGATCGTCTTCGGTGAGCCCGCAGATTTCTGGAGGCTATTTTTCCTCATTACCCTGATTGGATCCATCATAGGGCTAAAGGCGGTATCGCTGTAGGAAGTATCCGCGAATAAATCCAGGCCCACTTTCCACGTCTACCTGCCGGTTAATCCCGGTCATGACCCGTTTACGCAATTCACAAAGGAGCATGCCGCCGTAAACTTGTTTTTTTTTATACAAACAACAATGATTTCATTAATTTTAAGAGCATGTTTCCTTTTATCTGTACTTTTTGCTGTAAGCCGATATGAAAAAGTTATTATCGACTGTACTTGTACTTATCTTTCTGTTACTGACCGTGACCTATTTTATTCCTGCCACTATTCAAAAGCAGGTTTTCATAGCCAGTACGTTTCAGAATATTATTTCTTCAGTAACGGTTCCCCAGAACTGGATCAAATGGAACGCTGATATCAGGCATGCCTGTCTGAAAAATTCATCCGCGTGCTCATTCAGTCAGGATACTGCGCAACAGTTCACCCTATCCGTCCCCGGGAAAAAGATTTCGATCACCACGCTTAACTATCTGCTGTACCGGGTAGAGGAAACAGCTGCTGATCATACCGGCATTTTCACCTTTTCCGTGATTCCATATGTAGGAAACGGACAGCCCAGGTCACAGCATAATACTACTATTGCCTATGCACAACCGACGAGGCTCTTATACAGGTTGCTGCCTTTCCTTAACCATAGCTCCTTTGCTGAAAAAACCATATCCGACCTTGCATCATATCTTCATGATAACACACGGTTCTATGGATTCCCGATAAATTTGATACAGGATACCAACTCGCTTTTCCTGACCAAAAAACAAATTGTTGCACAAAAGGATCTGTTCCCTGCAATGACAGCATTATTTTCCGGCATTGAAAGTGTAGCAGCGAAAAATAACTGCAGGCCCGGCTTTAAAAATATATCATTCAATAATACCGGCAATGATTCGGCAGAGATCCTTGCCGGGCTCAACATCGATAAAGTCATAGACGGTTCGGACGGATACAGCTTTATGCAACTGGTACCAGGACAGATCCTGCTGACAGGACATTATGAAGGGCCATTTAATAAACGAACCAATTTGTACCAGGCAATGGAAAAATATTTGCTGGATCATCAACTCGTCAAGGGCGGAGCAAGCTTTGAAAGATACCTGTCGCCGCTGCCGGTTTCAGATGCCTCAGCAATCCGTATGGAACTTTGCTATCCGCTTCGTTACTAATAGCTCAGCACTCTCAGCGGTGCATTATTAAATCCGATGATCATTGCTTTCTTTCCATTTACGAGCCTGATGGGTTGAATACAACGCACCTCTCCCGATAAGGTATCCAGCGGAGCTGGCAACGGCATAACTGCATTGTAATTTCCTTTTCCATTTCCCTTATACAGTTCGATAGACATCGCGTCATAACGACCTTCGAAAGGGGTCGTTCCATAAAAATTTCCTCCCGCCAGCAGGTCCTGTTTCCCATCTCCATCGAAATCCAGCGCAGCAAAGGCAAAAACAGGAGACCATTGCATCGGATAAGGAAGACTTGAAGCAGCGTAGCCGCCTTTTCCATCGTTGATCAGCACCATGGAAGCCATTGTCGAAGCCTGAAATAAAGCACAGCTATCCAACCTTCCACCGAATATTTCTTCTACGGTTTTCCCTGCCATATTTCCGTAATCCAGATATCTTTTCTTCAGATCGGGGAACTGGATTTCCAGGTTCTCCTTATTTTGAAAAGGGTAGTATTTTTTATTTTTTGCCACTGCAACGATCTGCGAAATACGCTGGTTGTTCATTACATCTCCCACATACATTTTCAGAGGATACTCAGCGGAGGCAGTCAATTTACTGTTCAATCCGAAATTGCCCATCAAAAGGTCTTCTAAGCCGTCTCCATTAACATCGGAAGCGTACAATGAGCACCACCATCCCGATAATGACTTATCGTTGGCGGTAAGGGTTTTTCTGGTAAAAGTTCCTTTGTGATTGATAAAAAGTGTCGGCTGCATCCACTCGCCGGTTACAATTAGATCGGGCCATCCATCCTTTTGCACATCGGTCCACACAGCATCTGTGATGAGGCCAAGATGCTCCAGTCCTTCCGCTACCTTAGAAGTAACAATGGTAAAATTTCCTTTTCCATCATTGTTTAGCAGATAACTGGTCGGTGGCATGCCATATATGCGTGCATCGGCGCGTCCGCCGATGAAAAGATCGATGTCGCCGTCATGATCATAATCAGCCGCACGAACAACAGATTTATTTTCATATAAGGCAGGCATCGTGAGGGATTTTTGAAAATTACCCTTTCCGTCGTTGATATACAGCCTGTCCCTGAGTTCCGGCGCCTGTCCCGAATATTCATTGCCTCCGCTGCAGACATACAGATCCGGGTATCCATCTCCGTTACAATCAAAAAACAAAGCATCGACATCCTCACAATTCCTGTCCTGTAAAAAAACTGCCGAGTCCGCAGAGGCTGCGAATCGGGCGTCTGCCTGTTGCAGGAATAGCTTTCCTCCCTGACCCTTTGCGCCTCCGACAAAAAAATCTTCTCTTCCATCGCCGTTCACATCAGCTACTGCTATTCTGGGTCCCAAAGTAGACAGCTCATGAGGCATCAGCCATTGCAGACTGAAGTCCACAAAGCTTTTGTTTTCCTTATGAGCATATTGCAATCCTGATTGCTCCGTAATATCTGTAAAGGCGACCGCCTGCTTTGTATGCAGCAGTGCATTTATAAATTTCGAATAATTCGCGACAGGTATAGTAGTAGTGCCGGTGTAATTAAGAACAAGTTTTTGGTCCACCGCCTGGTGGCGCAACGTTTGGTAGCGGTTATTGGGCCACAGCACAACAATGCTGTCAACCTGTTTCTCACCGGTGCCAAAATGAAGCAAAGGCTCGCAGCTGCTCATGAAGCCCCTTTCGGGCTGAAGCTCCCGGAATTGCACCTGTCCGCCCGAGAATAGAAATATCTTCGTTCCAATACCGAAAGTGTTTGGTGAAGGACCTTTTAGCTGAACGGTAAGGAAATGGTTTGAAGGAAATTGTTCCCGTGTATTATTCTGGTAAATACCAGCTGGTTCATTCATGTTATTGGTTACCAGTTCCAGGTCGCCGTCTCCGTCAAGATCCGCATAAGCTGATCCCTGTGAGAGCGTTTTTCTTTCAAATCCCCAATACATTGAGCGGTCCTGAAACTTTAGCTCTTCATTTCCCTGGAAAATATAGTTGTGCCAGGCGCCGGAAGGCATGTGTTCCAACATTTGCCGGTCGTGGGCCATCCGGCCCGATTGGGGTTGCTGCTGAGGCAGCCCGGAGATAAACTTGATGTAATCCAGGTCGTTGGGCCGCTTTTTAATCCCGTTGGAAACGAAGATATCATTGTACCCGTCAAGGTTGTAATCCGCGATCAGCGGCCCCCAGCTCCAGTCGGTTGCCGCCACCCCGCTGTACAGCGCGATGTCTGAAAATTTCTTACCCCGGCCAGTGTTCAGTTGCAGACAATTGCGCGCCAGCTGGTCAGTATATCCGAAGGTCTTCTGGTACTGATAGAGGTCAGCAGGCTCGTCTCCAAGTGAGGATTTTAATACTTTCTCGTCCTGGGGAAGCATGTCCACCGTCATAATATCCGGCCATCCGTCGTTGTTGATATCTGCGATGTCATTGCCCATGGAAAACCGGGATTCGTGACCAAACGCCTGCTGGTTGCTTTCCCGGAAAGTTCCGTTTCCCTGGTTGAGATAGTAATAATCATTTTCGTGAAAGTCATTGCTTACATAAATATCATCGTAGCCGTCGTGATTAAGATCTGCAACTCCTACTCCAAGCCCGTAACCCAGGGCGCTGCTGTGAATGCCCGAACCCTGCGTGACATCGGTAAAATGCCCGCCGTCGTTGCGATACAGCTTTCCCCCACTTTGCGAACTGTATTTATCGCGTAGGGATGTAGCGCCATATGAATCCGTCTGATGAGTGGAATGTTGCAGGAGAAACATATCGAGGTCACCGTCTTTATCATAGTCGAAGAATACAGACTGGGTATTGTAACCGGTAATATTCAAACCCCATTTGGCTGCGCTTTCCGTAAAAGTATTGTTGCCGTTGTTGATGAACAGTTGATTAGTAGAGTGCCGGAAATACAGATGGGAAGGCTTGTCATGGTAACGCGGATCAAAATTGCCCACTGCACACACATAGATGTCCAGAAAGCCATCGCCGTTGACGTCAGCCATGGTAACTCCGGTTGTCCAGTTAGCAAAACCAGCAACTCCGGCAGTCTGTGTAATGTCCTGAAACTGCAAATTGCCCTTATTGAGATATAGCTTGTTTCCGTTGGTGTTGGAAGTAAAATAAATATCGGGCAGGCCGTCGTTGTTGATGTCTCCAATCGCAACTCCCGCACCGTTATAAAAGTAGAGATAGTCGAGAATGCCGAGGCTGTCCGTATCGGTATTGACGTTAATGAAATTTACCCCGGTAGCCGAAGGATCCAGTAAATTAAAAAGCTTTGCTTGCCGGCATGAACAGGCGGCAAGCAAAGCACAACAGGCAATCAGTATCCGATTGCGAACCCAACCCTGAAAAAGATTTTTTTGTTTAGTCACGGAAATACGCTCAATATCCAGGGTTTTGTTTTAAATTTTTGTTCGTGTTCAGCTGGTTAATGGGTATTGGCAAAATTATGGTATGATTATCAGAAGCATCCGCAGGTTTGGGCGGATAGGATCGGGCGGCTGTATATTTTCCAAACCGAACCAGATCTGTTCTTCTTACATCTTCCCAGGCGAATTCTCTGCCTCTTTCCGCCAGGATGTTATCCAGGGTAAGATCCGTAACGGTCCAGTCGAAAGCAGGGTTTTTGGAATAGGCGCGTTCCCTGACAACATTGAAATCTGCAAGCGCCCCGGCAATCTGTCCTGCTCTGAATTCCGCTTCCGCGCGCATCAGGTAAAGGTCTGCAAGGCGAAATACTACCCAGGCGTTGCCCATGTTTCCATTGCTTGGTCCCGGCTGTGGCCAGTATTTGATGTTGCGTACTCCTGCATGCCGGAAAACGGCATCCGTGGCGTCGGCGGTAAATTTGTCCATCTTGTCATAATAAATTAAAGGAGACAACAAGTTGTTGTAATCATCCCCGATCCTGGTAGTAGTGGCCAGACTGGCGTTTCCGTCATATGTACAGCAGGGATCGGAACTTTCTACGATCCAGTCTTTATTTGGCGGATAGTTGGTTACGCCATCACCCTGGAATTGCTGTCCGATCAGATATTGCGCAGTTCGCTGGTCGTTGAAGGTGCGCCGTTTGTTGACCACCCGACGGTTATTGATGTTTACGGTGTCGGTCGAGTAGGTGGAAGTGGTATCAAAATATTTGTAAAAATCGTGTGTCGTTGAGGCTCCGTTGTTGCCGTAGCCGCAACAGGGAATGCCGAAGGTCAGCGCTGAATTAAATTCAATGGATGCCTGCACGATTCCGTTTCCGTTTATTGGGCCACTTGAAGAAAGTGGCACCACAAATATGTTTTCTGCGCTCGTGTTGTTGACGCCATGAAAACAATCGAAATAATTAAACTCGAGTGCATAGCTTTTATTGGCAATCACCGAATCACACATCGCAATACAATCGTCCCAGCGCGGCGTACCGGTATACACTTCAGCATTGAGGTATAAACGTGCCAGCATGCTGAAAGCCATGTCTCTCGTCACTTTTCCATAGGTGGTCGCGCCAACTGTAGCAGTCAGGTTGGGTAGCGCGGTTTTAAGGTGCAGCTCGAGCGAATCAAAAACCTGTTTGCGCGGCAGGTTTACAACCGTTGCGGGGTCAACTTTGAAATTGGTTACGTAAGGGATATTCCCCCACAGGTCCATGGCCTTGTAATAATACAGTGACCTCAGCGCAACCATTTCCGCCAGATCGGACTGCAGGTTCACATCAGTGCCTTCAGGCAAATTCTGAAGCGTATAGATCACAAAATTACAGGCCCCTGCTCCGTTGAAGAGGTCGGACCAGGTACCGTTCAGGTTTCCGTCCACGTCCGATGGTGCTCCCTGGTGATAATACATACGTGCCCACTGTCCGCCGTCATACCAGTCGGTGCCTCTTGTCGGGTACACCATTTCATCAGAAGTAATTTCTATCTGGTTGCCGGTATTGCTATGACCCACTACATTGGTGAGTTGCGCATATGCCGGGGCCTTGCCCGCGGCGATCTCGGTTGCGTTTTTCCAGAATCCGGCGCTGGGTATGACACTATAAGTTTTCACATCCAGTTTTGTGCAGGACACGCCAACGGCACAAAGGAGAATTACTCCAGCCAGCCACTTATTTATTTGCAATGCGTTCATTTTTATTTTGGTTTTGTTGTCTTAAAAATTACGGGAACAATGTTATTTAACGGAAATGGAAACACCAAGAGTTAAAGAACGGGACCTTGGGTAAAAACCGCTGCCCGCATAGTTGTTATCCAGATATCCCTGTCCGGAGCCCGCTCCGCCGAGGCCGCCATAAGAAGCCGAAAGGCTGTTGGCCAGTCCGCCGATCGCGGCACGTGTACCGCCTGATCCATTGTAGGGAGAAATTTCCGGATCCAGCCCTGAATATTTGGTGATAACAAAAAGGTTATTGGCAGCAAGGTACACGCGAAGGTTTTCTATCCCTGCAAGTTTGGGAAACGAATAGGCAAGCGTAAGGCTCTGCAATCGCAGGTAAGAAGCCTTTTCCAGCCAGTAGTCAGAGGTTGTCGGTTTATCGGTCAGTCCATTGGTGAACGTTTCCTTAAGAGAGTTCAAACCAGGGAAGCGGCCGTAGTTGGACATGTTTAACCGGGTGTTGTTATACACTTTCTGGCCATAATTGCCATTAAAGGCAGCGCTGAGATTAAAGCGCATCAGGCGAAGGTTGAAGTTAAATCCATAGGTGAATTTGGGTGATGGATCGGTATAGTAGTACGTCGGATTGCCGTCGATCGTTACTCCTTTCACGCCTGCAGAATCGAGCAGTTGCGTGCCGGTCTGGTCCTTGCCCACGTAGTGAGGAAGGTAAAACACCGAAGGGTAATAGCCCACCTGAAGGTAGGTCAGTGGGTTGAAGCTCAAACCCTGTCCACCGGCGGAGGTTAGCTGAATATGATCGGAGGCCACCGCATTACCCTGCCAGGTTCCGGATAAACTCGTCACCCTTGTGTGTACAGTAGTGATCTGCCCACCGATAGTCAGACCCACCATTTCGCCGCGGATCACTTCTACGTTCAGTCCGAGTTCGACACCTTTATTGGTCATGCTGCCTACGTTGGTAAGTACGCTGCTGATGAAGTTTGGTGGAACCTGCACGCCGTAATTGTACAGCATGTCCTTGGTCTTGTCGCTGAAAATGGAAAGGCTACCGGTGATCCGGCTTTTGAGAAATGAAAATTCAGCACCGATATTCTTACCCACTCTTTTTTCCCAGCGAAGGTCGGGGTTGGGATTCTGTGACGCGGAATAACCGACCGGGTAAGGATTAAGCGGACTGGTTGGATCGTAGGTATGCACTGAGCCGCTCAGCAGCAGGATGGTATTGTAGGCTCCGATCGGATCAGAGTTTCCCGTTACGCCGTATCCCGCATTAATTTTTATTTCATCGATCCAGGCAACGTTCTTCAGGAATTTTTCCTGGCTGATGCGCCATGCAGCGGACACAGCCGGAAAGTATCCCCACCTGTTGTTGACTCCGAACTTGGAAGAACCGTCGCGCCTTAAACTGGCTGTGAGATAATATTTGCTGTCGTAATTGTAAGTGACCCTTCCCAGAAAGGAGATCAGTTTAAATTCCTCCTTGCCCGATGAGATCGCATTGTAGGTCGAGATGCCCGACTGCAGGGAATTGTTCTGGTTGTCGTCAATCAGGAAACCGTTACCTCTCGCATAAAAATAATCATTAGTATAATAATTATATTCATACACTGCTGTACCAGTTACACTGCTCTTGCCGAAAGTGCCTGCATAATTAAGATGCGCGTCTCCCTTGTCGGAATTGATATTGGTATTGTACTTGATTCCCTGTGTCAGCAGGCCGCCGGCTGATCCGGGTATCTGCGGCAGGTAATAATCATACTGGATGTTGTACCTGGTCAAATTACCCTGTACACCAACCTTCAGGCCCTTGAGAAGATCATAGTTTACTACGATATTCTGCTGTTTGAGGTTATCGGTTGACTGCCTGAGTTCATTGTTTTCTACCCATACCGGGTTTACATAGTTGTAATTGTATATAGGATTATCTACACCATTTACCTTTTCAGGTATCGTGGGAGAAATGTTATAGGCCCAGTAGAAAATATTGGCATCGATATTTTTATGCTTTGTTTCTGTGTTGAGTACATTCAGTTGAATGTCGAGTTTGTCGTGCAAAGCTTTTTGCTCAGCGGTAAGACGTACGCCGACCTGTTTTCTGCCGGTATTGATTACGATTCCCTGCTGGTCCTGGTAATCAACGGATGCGCGATAAGTGAATCCGCCATTGCCGCCGGAAAGTCCTATGTTGTGGTTTTGAGTATATGCCGTCCTGGTGATGGCGCGCTGCCAGTCGGAGTTACCGCCCTGATTGAGTGCCGCAGAGTCCAGCCCTAATTTTGCGGCCTGCACCAGAAAGTCATGGGCATTAAAAATGTCATAATACTTTGCATCCTTTGCCACGGAAACCGAACCGTTGTAATCCAGCATTACGGACCCGCTTTTTCCTTTTTTGGTAGCGATGATCACTACCCCGTTGGCACCCCGCGATCCATAAATGGAAGCTGCCGATGCATCTTTTAAGAAGTCGAAAGAAACGATATCTGCAGTGGGGATGGAAGACAGCACTTCGTAATTATCAAGGATAACGCCATCAACCACCAGCAAAGGCGTCTGAGTGCCCAATAAGGAAGTTTGTCCGCGCAGGCGGATAATTGGATTGGAGTTGGGATCTCCATCAGGTTTGGTAATAACGAGACCCGGGACTTTTCCCTGGACAGCATCCATAGGCGTGGTAATGATGCCCAGATTGAAGTCCTTGGCGGAGATACTTGAAACAGCTCCTGTGATATCCCTGCGGCGTGCGGTTCCGTAACCCACTACCACCACATCATTCAGGGATGAGCCCTGCGATTGCAACGTAATGGTAAGGCTGGTTCCTGATCCCATTGCAGCCTGTAGCGATGAATATCCAACACTGGATATCAGCAGAGTGTTTGCAGAAGAAGGAGCCTGAAAGTTAAAATTTCCATTGGCATCGGTCGAAGTGCCGGACTGTGATCCTTTGGCGGTCACGGTTGCTCCGGGCACCCCATTTCCTTTTTCGTCGGTGATCTTGCCGGACACGGTTTTAACCTGTCCGAATGCTACCTGCAATACGCAGCAGCAGACGATAAAAACAGTTAGTTTCTTTAAAAAACAGTTAAGCATTAGCAGCAGTTTTAATAGTCGTCAAGTTAGATGATCTGTCAAAAAATTAACATTATATTATAAAAGGAGTATATATTCAAAAGTTATATATTAATGTATAACAAATTAAAGATCAAGTAATAACCGTTTTACCATGTTAAATAAATTCTTACGCAAACGTTTGAATATGCAGATGCTTTAACATTTAATCACGTCTTTAAAGGTTCTTTTTATTTTTGAAATGCTAAAAAACGTGGTCTCCTGCATTCGATGGAAAATTTCGTAAAGTAAACGCAAACGTTTGTGCTAACTGGCAGGCTCATGACGCCCGCAATTAGTATTATCTTCAGTCAAACCACATTTTATTCCTGTTACCTCTTAAATGTTTTGTTTATGATATCACCCATTCGCTTCGCTATACTATGGGTATTTTTTTCTTCATTGCTGGCGGAGGTATTTTCGCAGGCGGAGAACAACAGGCAGGAAATAGAGTATGTGAACCCAATCATCGGAACCCCTTTCGCAGGCTTCGCAGAAGGATTGCAGGGCGGAGGCACGATGCCTAATGTGGGCTTGCCGCACGCCATGACCAACTTCGTTTTGCAGACACACGAGAACAAGATGAGCCGTATGCCTTACATCTATGAAGACAGTACCGTACTGGGATTTATGGCCACGCATCAGCCTACCGTATGGATGGGTGACTATGGATATTTATCGGTTATGCCGGAACTGGGCCCGTTGAAGCTGCTCCCTAAAGACAGAGCTACTCCATTCGATCATAAAACGGAACTTGCCAAACCATATTATTATTCTGTTGAGTTGCAGCCGACACCGAAACAAAGAATTAAGGGAGAGATTGCCGCCTCCAGCCGTTGTGGCTTGTTTCGCTTTACTTTTCCATCTTCTGAGCAGGCGCATATTGTAGTGCAGGGAATTAATCTTAATCCTGATCTGGCTGATGATGCCAACGATTACAAACCACGGATAAAAAAATTGAAAGGGTATGTGAAAGTAGACGTGCAGCACAATGAAATTACCGGATATAACCCCGACAGGCAATCGGCACAACTGGGTCCGGACCTTCCAAATTTTAAAGGTTATTTTATTGTCCAGTTCAGTAAATCCATCGATTCCTTTGGCACATGGAGCGGATCGCAATCCTTTCCTTCTTCCAAAGAGCAATACGGAACAAGAATGGGCGCTTACATCAGTTTCAAAACAAAAAATAAAGAACAGGTTATCGTTCGTATTGCCACCTCATTTATCAGTATAGAACAGGCAAGGGAGAATCTTACGCACGAAGTGCCGGACTGGAATTTCGATAAGCTGACATTAACCACCAGGCGCGTGTGGCAGGAAAACCTGAGCCGCATTCAAATAAAAGGTGTTGCTAAAGAACAGAAAACAATTTTTTATACAGCTATGTTTCATACGCTGTTGTTCCCCCGTGAATTTTCTGAATACGGAAAATATTACAGCCCATTTGACGACACTGTTCATAACGGAATTTCTTATACGGATTATTCTTTGTGGGACACTTACCGTGCGCTCCATCCCTTATTGATTTTTACACAGCCTGAATTGGTTAATGACATGGTGAATTCGCTTTTGCAGAATTACCAGGAAGGCGGCTGGTTGCCTATGTGGCCCAATCCAACTGAAACCAATATTATGATCGGCTCCCACGCGGATGCTGTGATCGCAGATGCTTACATCAAAGGGTTCCGTGGATATGACACTGGTCTTGCCTATGAAGCAATACGCAAGGATGCCGTGGTTGCCCCGGACTGTGACACCAAAAAACGATGGGGTGACAGGGATCTGTGGACAAGCAACGAGGCACGCGGCGGACTGACTTATTATCATTCCATCGGGTATGTGCCGGCAGATAAAACGGCTGAATCCGTATCCCGGACAATTGAATATGCTTTTGATGATTACTGCGTGGGTGCCGTTGCGAAATCAATGGGAAAAATGGATGATTACAGGCGCCTGGATGACTGGAGCAACAATTATAAGAATGTTTATGATCCTGCAAAGGGATTTTTTGCTCCAAGAAAATTTGATGGAAGTTTCAATGACCCAAAGTTTCAGGATACTGGTTTTACAGAAGGCGATAAATGGACATATGCATTCGGCGCCATGCACGATCCCGCAGGGATGATAGAGCTGATGGGAGGAAAAGAAAAGTTTGCCGCAAAGCTTGACTCTAATTTTTCACAGGGGCATTATCATCACGATAACGAACCGGGCCATCATTATGTTTACCTCTATGATTATTGCGGCCAGCCCTGGAAAACACAGGAGCTGGTAAGAACAAATACAGTAATAAATTATCGCAACGCGCCGCTTGGTATCAATGGCAATGATGATTGCGGACAAATGTCGGCCTGGTATATTTTCGGCGTAATGGGTTTTTATCCGGTCACTCCCGGTTCCGGAAACTACGCCATCGGTGCACCGCAGTTTCCGGAATTGTCAATACATACTAAGGTGAACGGGGAGGTTAAGACCATTTCAATTATTGCGCATAATCTGTCAGTGGAAAACATGTACGTACAGAAAATGACGGTAGATGGCACCCCTTTAAATTCACCATTTATCAGTCACGCGGATATTATTAATGCCCGGTCAATTGTTTTTGAAATGGGGGCTTCGCCAAACGTAAACTGGAAATGAAGATGCACGTATTTTGATATGACTATTATTAAAGTTAACTTTCAATGACCGAATAAATTAAAATGAAGCTGCTGCGGGTAAATAAAAAAGTGATTGTAGTGACAACGATAATGGGGCTGACTGCCATTTCGATAGTCTTTACTTCCATGCAGCCGGCCATTGATTTTAATACACAGGTAAAGCCTGTATTTAATAAAAAATGCATCACCTGCCACGGTGGCGTAAAGCGACAGGCGGATTTCAGTTTGCTGTTCCGTGCTGATGCGCTGGCTAAAAATAAATCCGGAAAGCCTGCGATAATTCCCGGCGATCCCGACAACAGTGAAATGATCAAACGCATTACTTCCAAAGATCCGTTGGAAAGAATGCCTTATAAGCATGAACCGTTAAGTGACGGAGAAATTAATATTCTTCGCAAATGGATCAGGCAGGGAGCGCACTGGGGCGATCACTGGGCTTATGTACGTGTGCAACCAGTTGAAGTGCCGAAAGGCAAGTCGCGTTTTTTTGGATTAATTTCCGCCGACACTATATCCTGGGCAAAAAACAATGTCGACTATTTTGTGTACGATAAGCTTTGCCATGAAAGAATTCATCCTGCTCCTCAGGCGGATAAAGCAACCTTATTAAGAAGAGTAAGCCTTGATCTTACAGGTCTGCCGCCAATTCCTTCTCTTGCAAATAAATTTCTTGAAAAGCCAGACGACCGCTCATACGAAACACTCGTCGATTCATTATTAGTCTCTCCGCATTTTGGTGAACGCTGGGCATCCGTGTGGCTCGATCTTGCACGCTATGCAGACACACGGGGATATGAAAAAGATGGTGAAAGAAATATCTGGAAATACAGGGATTGGCTGATCAATGCTTTCAATGAAGACAAACCCTACGATGTTTTTCTGACCGAACAGATTGCCGGAGATCTTTTACCAGATCATACCGATGCGCAATTAATTGCGACTGCCTTTCATCGCAACTCGATGACCAACGATGAAGGCGGGACCAATAACGAAGAATTCCGCACAGCTGCGGTCCTGGACAGGGTAAATACCACATGGCAGGGACTGATGGGCACGACCTTCGCCTGCGTTCAATGCCACAGTCATCCTTATGATCCGTTCACGCATGATGAATATTATAAGTTCGCTGCTTTCTTTAACGATGCGCGGGATGAAGATACTTACGGCGATTATCCCATCCTTCGTCAGTTCAATACTCATGACAGCGGGAAGCTTGTAAAAGTTTCAGACTGGTTGAAAAAAAACACTACCGCACAGAGAGCAGATGATGAAATAACATTTTTAAAAACCTGGCAGGTATCTGTTAATTCCATCCAGGCGGATAGTATGGTCAATGCTGCGTTGGCCGATACAAAATATCTTACGTTCCGCAACCATGCCTCCGCCACTTTAAGAAATATTGACCTCGCGCAAAAAGACAGGCTGGTGTACCGCTACAACGCTGGGGTTCCTGATGGTATATGGACCATTCATATTGACAGCGCACATGGCCCTGTTCTGAAAACCGTTCATGTTAATACAGCAAAATCAGGCTGGCAAATATCCTTTATTGATTTCCCCGCAGGTAAAGGAATGCACGATCTGGTAATGGATTATCAAAATTCCAATTTGAAGAATCCTGCTTCCGATGGAATGCAGTTCGACTGGTTTCATTTTACGCAGCGTTTTCCAAGTACAAAAGAAAACTACGACCGGCAGGTGGAACAATGGTATTGGGAGCTCGTTAAAAAAGATCTGCCGGGCACACCGGTCATGATGGAAAATCCTGCTTCACTTCATCGCAAGTCATTCGTCTTTGAAAGAGGAAACTGGCTCGTGCATGGCAAACAGGTAGCGCCCGACGTTCCGCATTCTCTGAATCCTTTTCCTAAACAAGGCCAGCACAACCGCCTTGGATTAGCGGTGTGGCTCACGGATAAAAATAATCCGCTAACTGCAAGAACAATGGTTAACCGGTTATGGCAGCAATTGTTTGGTGCGGGCATTGTGGAAACACTTGAAGATATGGGCACGCAGGGTGCGGAACCATCCAACAAAGATCTTCTGGATTACCTGTCCTGGCGATTCATGCATGATGACGGATGGAGTATAAAAAAACTGCTGAAAGAAATCGTACTGTCGGCCACCTACAGGCAGGATTCGAAGGTGAGTAAAGAATTACTGGAAAAAGATCCCTACAACACTTTATATGCCCGCGGACCAAGGGTACGCTTATCTGCAGAACAGATCAGAGACCAGGGATTATTTGTCAGCAATTTATTGTCCACTAAAATGTTCGGCCCTTCAGTGATGCCATGGCAGCCCGAAGGAATATGGCATTCACCATACAACAGCCAGAGCTGGGTAAAAAGTGATGGTCAGGACCAGTACCGTCGTTCGTTGTATACTTACTGGAAGAGAACGGCACCTTATCCATCTGCAATAACATTCGACGGCACTTCAAGGGAAGTGTGCACTGCCAGAAGAATTCTTTCCAATACTCCTTTGCAGGCGCTGGTGACATTAAATGATTCCGTTTACCTGGAAGCATCCCGGTACCTTGCCTATCGCATGACCGCTGAATCGAAGAACGTTAAGGACATAAACGAAGTAATCAGCAACGGTTACCGGTTGGCAATGTTCAAAAAGATCCTTCCGGCAAAACTGGAAGCGCTGAAACATTTATATGATGTAGCCTATCATAAATTTCAAAAGGATCCGGAGAAAACCTGTGAAATGATCGGTGTGCAGGATGATCACAACAATCCTTCAATTGCCGCATTCGTGGTCGTTGCCAGCGCGCTGCTGAACCTTGATGAAGTAATTACAAAAAATTAATCTTTCAGTATGACACAGAAAGAATTAAATAACGGACGGCTGATCAGAGAGGCTAATGAGCAAATATTAAAGCAGTTTACCCGCAGGCACTTTTTAAAAGAAAGCGCCATGGGAATGGGTGCTCTTGCGCTGGGATCATTTTTGACATCGTGCGGGGCGTCTGCAACAGGTGCGGGCATCGATTTCGACCCTGCCCATCCGCTGACTCCTAAAGTTCCCATGTTTCCAGGCACCGCGAAAAGTATCATTTATCTCCACATGGCGGGGGCCCCGTCGCAACTGGAACTATTCGATTACAAACCTGTTTTAAGCAGGCTGAACGGGCAGGACTGTCCTCAGTCGCTACTACAGGGAAAAAGGTTTGCATTCATCCGGGGAGTACCTAAAATGCTCGGCCCTCAGGCAAAATTCCAACAGCATGGCGACAGCGGCGCATGGATCAGTGAGAACCTTCCGCATTTCAGCACCGTTGCCGATGAGGTCTGTTTTTTAAAAGGGGTAACGACCGACCAGTTTAACCATGCACCTGCGCAGTTGCTCATGCATACCGGCTCGGCAAGGCTCGGAAGGCCAAGTATCGGCGCCTGGACCACTTACGGATTAGGCACGGAGAACCAGAATCTTCCCGGATACGTTGTGCTGACATCCGGCGGCCATTTTCCTGATGCAGGTAAGAGTGTCTGGGGAAGCGGGTTCCTGCCTACGGTTTACCAGGGCGTACAGTGCCGCAGCGAAGGTGATCCCGTATTATTTATTAAGGATCCTTCAGGTATGGACAGGGACCTGCGCAAGGCATCTATTGAAGCCATTAATGCAGTAAACCAGCAGGAATACAAAGAATACAACGATCCGGAAATTCTTTCAAGGATATCCCAGTATGAGCTTGCCTACAGAATGCAAATAGCAGTGCCCGGCGTAATGAACATTAATGATGAACCACAGTACATCCGCGAGATGTATGGAACAAAAGAGAATGAATCCTGCTTTGCAAACAATGTGCTGCTCGCAAGAAAACTGGTGGAAAAAGGCGTACGCTTCGTACAGTTATTCGATTGGGGATGGGACAGTCACGGCACAGATCCGGAGACATCGGTAGATATAGGCTTTGTAAATAAATGCAGGCAGGTGGACAAGGCCATGACCGCATTGCTGCTCGACCTCAAGCAAAGAGGGTTGCTTGAAGAAACGCTCATCGTATGGGGAGGTGAATTCGGAAGAACGCCGATGATGGAAAACCGTGATGGAAAGCAGAATCCATTCAAGGGCAGGGATCATCACGTGGATGCTTTCACTATCTGGATGGCAGGAGGCGGCATCAAAAAAGGATTTACCTATGGTGAAACCGATGAGATCGGATACAGTGTTGTAAGTGGAAAAGCAACCCCTTATGATATCCAGGCCACGCTGCTTAACCGGCTGGGTTTTGACCACACTAAATTCACTTATCAGTTTCAGGGAAGACCATTCCGCTTAACGGATGTCGGCGGCACCGTAATCGATAACATCATTGCCTGATATGAATTGGAATCGTAGAAAATTTATTAAAACCGGCTCTGCAACAACTGCGCTTTTGCTGGCGTCGTTTGAAAACTTCGGCGAGGCCCCCAAACAAAAGCCCATGAATAAAAACTTTGAACTGCTTGTACTCGCAACGGACTGGGGTTATAAAGGAAGCATAGACAGTTGCTGTGCAAAAATTAAACAGGATGGATATGACGGCCTCGAGATCTGGTGGCCCCTTCAAAAAGCAAAACAGGATGAGTTATTCGCTGCATTGAAAAAATATGAGTTGCAGGTTGGATTTCTTTGTTCAGGCGATGAAAGTAATTGGGAAGAAAATCTGGCTTCTTTTAAAAAAATGATTGATGCCGCAGTATCCAATACGGCTCAAAAGCCCATCTATATCAACTGCCATTCCGGTAGGGATTTTTTTACATACGATCAAAACAAAGCTTATATAGATTACACAACACATCTTGCTTCAAAAACAGGTGTACCCATATATCATGAAACGCACCGTTCAAGGATGCTGTTCGCCTGTCCTGCCACAAGAGAGTTCATAAATAAAAATGCTTCACTTCGCCTCACGCTGGATATTTCCCACTGGTGCACGGTACATAACAGTTTATTGGAAGACCAGAACGCGGATGTGAATATTGCCTTGCCGAGAGTGGATCATATCCATGCGCGTATAGGCCATCCCGATGGACCGCAGGTGAATGATCCGCGTGCACCGGAGTGGAACGATTGCGTTAAGGCACATTTTGACTGGTGGGATAAAGTAGTTAATGAAAAAAAGAAAAACGGTGGCAGGCTTACTATTCTTACAGAATTCGGACCGCCTGATTACATGCCTGCACTGCCCTATACACGGCAGCCGCTTGCCGACCAGTGGGCGATTAATGTGTACATGATGCAGACAATGCGCAAGAGATATCTTTAGTGACCCATAAATAATTATTTTGTTTCTGTCTTTCCTTCCGATAATTGGCCGTCTTCATCCGGTGCTCGTGCATTTGCCTATTGGCATCTTACTGGCGGGAATATTATTGCAATGGTTGTACAATAAAGGAAATTATCAGGTATCCCTGTCCGTTATAAAAATTATTTTTCTTGTGGGCGCTGTTTGCGCATGGTTGTCGTGTATTACAGGTTATACGCTTTCCCTTTCTTCAGATTATGACACGAGCCTCGTGTTCTGGCATAAATGGCTCGGCATCTGCCTGGCAATAACCGCTTCCGTTATTTACATCAAGATCCAGTTGCAGCAAACGGATCATTTATACCTGGCACTTTCAATCGGATTACTCGTATTGATATTCGCAACCGGGCACTTGGGCGGTTCTCTTACGCATGGCGAAGATTACATCAGTTCGGCATTGACGCAGGAGGCGGATCCGGTGTATCCTCCTGCACCAACGATCACTAATGTTCAGGAAGCAAATCTGTATGCCGACATCATCAGGCCATTGCTCCGGAAAGAGTGTTATGAATGCCACAGCGCGAGCCGTCAAAAAGGAAAATTGCGGCTGGACGATACAACGCACATCATGGCAGGCGGCAAATCAGGACCAATTCTCTTTCCTGGCAGGCCTTCGGAAAGTGAAATGGTGAAACGGTTGCTTCTTCCTACGACAGATGAACATCATATGCCGAAAGAAAAACCATCTTTAAAAGAAGCGCAGATCGCTGTAATAACCTGGTGGATAGCGAATGGCGGCGACTTTAATAAAAAAGTAAAAGCTATTCAACAGCCTCCCCTGATCCGTACCTCCCTGCTGGCTTTACAAAATGACAATGGGAACGACGAAGCGAATGCCCTGGTACCATCTGCTGAAGTGCAGGCTGCAAGCGCAAAGAATATCAATGATCTTAAAGAAAAAGGTGTGAGTGTGATACCTGTTGCCCGAAACAGCCATTACCTGCAGGCCGGTTTTATCAATGTCTTTTCTCCTGTAGATGAGGTGCTGCCTCTGCTGCTTCCCATTCAAAACCAATTGATATTTCTTAAAATTGGCAACACTGCATTAAATGATTCGTCGATACGGGTAATTGCAAAGTGCCGGGCGCTTACCAGCCTGCAATTGAATAATACCGGCGTCTCGGATAAAAACATAAGTGCACTGCAATCACTGCATGAATTACAATCGCTCAATCTTGTAGCCACCGCTGTGACTGTGCAGGGAATTATTTCACTGAAGCAATTAAAAAATCTTCGGCGTATATATCTGTACCAGACGGGAATAAAAGAGACGGACACGTCTTTGCTCAAGAAATTTTTTCCGAAAACATCTATTGTCCTCGGTGGATATAATGTTCCTTCGATATCGTCAGATACTGTTATCCTCAAGGCGCCCCGCAGAGAGTAATGGTTTTGACCATCTTTATTCGAAATAAAATTCCGGCATTTATTTCCCCAAAAATAGTACATCTCCTTTTTAAAGTAACCAGAACTCGGTAGGGACCGCAAACGTCCCAAATTTTTTTAATAGCTGGAGATCATTTGATTTATAATCTGCCTTCCCCAGGTTTTACTTTTCACCAACAAAGCGTATACTTGCGCGGTATGACTGTGTATTTTATCGCTGGCATTGGCGCTGACTGGCGCCTCTTCACGCATATTGCGCTGCCCGCCTCTTGCCAAAGAGCATATATTCACTGGCTTCCGCCGCAACGCGGAGAGGATCTTCCGCGCTATGCCGCGCGGCTGGCCGGTACGATCAGGCAGGAAGAGCCCTTTGCGTTGGTTGGTTTTTCTCTTGGGGGTATGGTGGCGGTAGAGATCGCCAAAATCACGAGTCCTGTCTGTACAATCATTGTTGGCAGTATTGCGGTGCATCGCGACGCACCACCTGCTATCCGCATCGGCCGGCGACTCCCGGTTCACCGTTTATTTCCCCCGGTGTTCATGAAAGTGGTGTCCATGATCAAGCACACCCTGACGCTGAAAGAAGCCGCCAACCGGCAACTCATGCGACAAATTATCTGGGCGGGCAGCAGCCGGTTTATTTATTGGGCGATGCAGGCAGTCGTCGACTGGCGTAACGAGACCGTGCCGGAAAACCTCTATCATATTCATGGCACTCATGACCTGGTGTTTCCGTTGCGGTACACGCGGGCGGATTATGTGATCGAGGGCGGGCACTTGCTGGTGATGGCCAATAGCGGGGAAGTAAGCAGGGTGTTGGGAGAGATATTGGAAAAGGTACGGAAGGGTGATGGGCAATCGGTTTAAAATGACAACTGCCCGAATTCCCTTCACAAATCATCCCGCCTTAATTGTGTTACCGCATGGTCAACTGCTCTTGCTGTTAACGCCATATAAGTAAGCGAGGGATTTTGGGTGGATGTTGACGTCATGCATGCTCCATCGGTTACATACACATTTTTACAGGAATGAAGCTGGTTCCATCTATTCAACAAGGACGTTTTAGGGTCTTTACCCATTCTTACCCCACCCATCTCATGAATATCCAGACCAGGATTCTGTGTAGAATTATGAGTTTGAATATTGCTGAAACCAGTCTTAGTTAACATTTCAGTGAACTGCTCAAAATAATCGTTCTTCATCTTCTCGTCATTATCATCATAAACAATGGAGATCTTTAACAGTGGTATACCCCAATGGTCCTTCTGTATTTCGTCAAGGCTAACCGTGTTGGTTTCCTTCGGAATGGTTTCACCCATCATGTGCGAACCAATTTTCCACGGTCCAACCTCAGGATGTAAAAGACTTTCCTTTAGACCTGCGCCTATTTGTAAAGAATCAATATGCGAACTCCGGTAAGCGGAAAAGCCTGCTGCATAGCCGCGAAGGAAATTCGTTTCCTGTTTGAATAAGTTTCTGAATCGCGGCATATATCCACCTCCGGCAGGGTTTGTGCCTACGGTTGTGAATTCCTTTAAGCCATCGAATTGTGCAGTGATGCGCGCGCTGTAATTATGAAAAGCTACAAACTTTCCCATCAGCCCATTGTCGTTACCCAATCCGTTCGGAAACCGGAGTGAAGTGGAATTCAATAACAAAAGATTGGAATTTAATGCACCGGCATTTACAAAAATCACTTTTGCATAATACTCAATTGCTTCTTTTGTGTGTGCATCAATTACCCTGACTCCGGTAGCTTTTTCCTTTTTGTCATCATATATCACAGAATGAACAACAGAAAAAGGCCGCAGCGTTAAATTTCCTGTTTTTGCCGCCCATGGAATTGTGGAAGAGTTACTGCTGAAATAGCCTCCCAACGGGCATCCGCGCTGGCAAAGGTTACGGCTAAGACATTGTCCCCTGCCTTGTTCAAGGTGTATGGGATTCGGCTTTGTTAAATGTGCGATTCTTTCGCTGATCACATGCCTGTGCTCATATTTTTCACTTAATTGTTTTTTAAAGTAATCTTCCACTGCATTTAGCGGGAAAGCCGGCAAAAACTCACCATCAGGTAATTGTTTTAACCCATCTCTGTTACCGGCAATTCCTGCAAATTTTTCTACATGACTGTACCACGGTGCCATGTCTTTATAACGAATGGGCCAGTCTACTGCGAAGCCATCTCTCGCGGGCCCTTCATAATCAAAATCACTCCATCGTTGGGTGGCCCTTGCCCACATTAATGATTTACCCCCTACCTGGTAACCGCGTATCCAATCGAAAGGTTTATCCTGCACGTACGGGTGCTCTGCATCTTTCACAAAAAAATGCGCAGCATCTTCGCCGAAAGCATAGCAGCGGTTAATGATAGGATTTGCCTTTCGGATATCCAATGTCATTTCACCCCTGTGTTCAAATTCATAAGGAAACTTATTGGCCGTTGGATAATCCTTTATATGCTTTACGTCCCGGCCTCTCTCCAGTACTAACGTTTTAAGTCCTTTTTCTGTGAACTCTTTTGCAGCCCAGCCTCCACTCATTCCTGAACCGATCACAATGGCATCGAAAGTACGGTCTTTAACAGAAGTATGATTAATGTTTCCCATGCACTATTTTATTTAGTGTTTTGAAGAGGATAATAGCCGTTGTATTTAACTGAAGGGATTAATTCATATTTCTGTAAGTTGACAAGAACGTATTTGGAAGTTAAGTATCCCTCAATTGTTTTTTCTTTCATTATTTTATAGAAATCGAAAACTTCCGGGGGGTAATCTCCATTATTTTCCACGCGGTTAAGCACCTGTTGTTTTTGTTCATCAGAACATGCGGCAAATAAATTGCCAAAGTTCTTTTTAGTAATTTTTTCCAGCTGATCTAATCCCTGAAGAAACTTTTGCTGCACGTCCTTTTCATAACAATCGTCGACCATCTTTAATACAAATAAATGGGCGCCGGTTTCCCCGGCTCCGGGTGTGTCCGTTTTAGGGATAATGGTAGAGGCTATTGCTGCAAGAAGCTTCTCCTGGTATGCATTAATATGAATGTTGCGAAGCGCAACAGACACTTTTCCGGAGTGGGATATACACGAAGGTATCAGCGTAATCCCTCCTGCAATAATTACCATATCTCTAATGGCTGACCTTCTTTTCATATTGTTTTTGCATTGGCCACCGATAAAGTCCCTTTATTTTAATGTATTCCTGAAATACGCAACACTTGCGGTTACATCGGGAACATTGTTATACCAGTTATTCTCATATTCTGCTGCAATCATTCCCTTAAATCCCTGGTCTTTTAATTCCTGAATTACACCTTTTATATTTGCTACCCCGGTTCCCCAATGTACATCACGATCCTCTTCTCCGTTTTTGTCATTCAGGTCTTTCATGTGGAGGTGCAAAATATGACCTTTCAATTTTTTGAGGCATTGCACAGGATCAAGACCTGAACGTACCCAATGGCCAATATCAGCACATGCGCCTATACGTTTACTTTGGCCCTTTATGGCAGCAAGCAATATATCCGGATTCCAGTAATGTTTGGGAGATGGATGATTGTGTATTGCCACATTAATTTTATATTCATCACAAAGTCTTGAAATTAAAGGCATGTCTTTTTCTTCGGGTTCTGAAGTAAATGTCTGTATTCCCATTTCCTTACCAAATTGGAACAGTTTTCTCCAGCCTGCTTCAGTATCAGGGGTCACAACCCCATATGCAATTAACTGAACGCCCTTCCGTTTCAACATTTCGAGCACCATGGTTCTCCTGGCAGCATCCATATCATAATCAAGTTTGCCTTCCATTCCTCCGCCGATTTCTTGTGAAAACCCCTCTACATACCGTAAACCACAGCTATCAATCTTATCAATTGCTTCAGAAAAAGTGAACCGGTTAAACGTATAGGATTGTGCACCAAGTTGCCAGCCTAATTTTTCTTCAGGATATTTATCGGAACCGGGAGATTCACTTGGAGCAGCGTCACGGCAACCCTGGACAATGACCGCCAACGATAATAATAATAAAATCCGCGTAACATATTTTTTATTCAAAGTATTCATTTTATTTGATTAAAAAGATCAATAATCTGGTACAAAAAATACCTCCAACAAAAGGTTTATTGCTTTCCAGGTCCGTTATCTGATTTGAAACCTCTCTGGCCCGTGCATGGATGGCATGCATCAGGGGAAATCAAGGAAAATAAAAGAGAAATTCTCTCCATAAAACAGTTTTTAATTTTGATGCATGAAGTTTAAGAATGTACTTTGTTTTACACGGGCCGGGGGTATGTAGCATATGGTTCCTCTCTAATCGTTTATAAAATCTTAATTTACCTTTCGAATCCTTATTAAACAAATATAATGATAAACTATTTTATTTCGAAAAACGTATTTTTTTTCTTTTAAACCTTTCTTTTGGACATCATTATGCTATAGGTTGCTTATATTATCCTTCTTTGTCTTTGTGAACAGAATTCTCATTATCCTAAGTAATAAGCCGTACAAATGATATAATTCGCTAGTTTGACAGAACTCTGGAAGTCCGTCATCCAACCATAAAATCATATCTGGATATTTTGACTGATTTTTATATGGTCAGACAAGTTCAACCCTGGGCTGGAAATACTAAAAAAAGACTGGTTAAATTACCTAAAACATATTTACGGGACAGCGGCATTCTTCATAAACTTCCATTGCCACAGCCAGTAAGGGATTTCATACTGCCTGTGAAGATATCAGGGCGACAAGTAAGTTCGTATTTTATTCAGGACCTGAACGCTATCCTATGTCGGGAAATACGGAAGCCATAGGTCTTATTGGGTTTCTAAAAATGCTGAAAGAAAAAGAGAATTACTAGTATTTGAATAGTTGTTATTATTTTAAAAAGTCTTCCAAAAAATGCAAATGCGGATATCAAGAATGAAAAGCCATAATAGTATTTTTCATATCCTGATTTTTTTGTCGGATTCTTACCTGTACAGCACGTTTAAATGTCAAATGTAAAATACCGTTTAAATACCTTATATTTCTGTCGTTATTTCAATTTTTTTCCTTGAAGAATGTATTAACCTGTCTTGTCTGGTTTGTTTTTTTGTTCCTGACACGTTGCGAATCAAATAAAGTTGCCGGAAATGCCGATTCGGGCTTCACCAGCATTTTTGATGGAAAAACGTTATCCGGCTGGGAAGGTGACAGCACCTACTGGAAAGTAGATAATGGCAACATTCTGGGAGAAGTTACCGCCTCCACACTCCTGAAAAGAAATTCATTTTTAATCTGGCGCGGCGGCATTACCAGGAATTTCGAATTGAAGGTTAATTTTAAAATTTCTGACAAAGGCAATAGCGGCATCAATTACAGAAGTGAAGAAATACAGGGTGTGCCCAATGCGCTGAAGGGTTATCAGGCCGACCTTGACGGACAAAACAATTATTCCGGCTCTAATTATGAGGAACGTGCGCGTACCACTTTAGCTGCCCGTGGTGAAAAAGTTGTCTTGCCTAACACTATAGACACCACAGATCAATATTTAAAATATTCCAAAGACAACCGCTGGACACGGGCAGAGGTTGTTTCCTCTTTAGGGAATAGAGATTCTCTTGCATCATTGATTAAAAGCAACGACTGGAACGAATATCATTTAATCGTAAATGGGAATCACCTGCAGCATTACATCAATGGAAAATTGATGAGCGACGTCACGGACAACGACACGCTGAACCGGAGAATGTCAGGATTGTTAGGTGTACAGGTACATGTAGGCCCTCCAATGACGATCAGGTACAGGGATTTCCGGATTAAGGCATTGTAACATTCCTTACTTTTTTCTCGAAAAGGAGCCGGCTGATTATGCCAATGAGATCCGGGAATCACAAACTTATTAAGCAACTCATTTCTTAACAGTCGGCAACTTTGTACCCGCCCTGTCTATTTCAATTCGAAAAGGGCAAAGCTGCCGTCAACACTTCCTTTATTGACAAAATTTAGACCATTGCCGGGTTGAACAAAGATAAAATCACCTTTTCTTGCAAAGGTTTTATCATTGGATATCACGTTCCCCTCATTATTGGTCAGTCCAATCACCACGACAGGCGCGTTTCGACGAGGCAGCACGAGCGTTGACTGTGCGGGTAGCGTGAAGCGATAACCCCTGACGGCCTTTTCATCGAACAGCAGCGTAATGGATTTCATATTCAGTGGCGGATCGATTGGCTGAGGTTTTTTGTTCAGTAATTCCATATCTATGACATGAAATTCTGTCGTATCACTGTTCCATACCCGATGGATACGTGGCGCGTCATAGAAGCCTTCAAACCAGATATTTCCTTCGTTGAGATGGATTTTATTAGGCTCAGTAATTACTTGCGAACCTGTCTTTGTGTTGCTGAGGACGAGGAATACGGAGGGTGTCGAATGCTTATGTATAAGGGAGGTATCACCAGGCGGAATGTGCACATCCAGTAACCGCACCCAGGTATTTTCAAAAATGTTGTGGTGCCGGGGCTCTTGGCTGACCTGTACTTGTGCCGCGCAGGACAATGAACCGATCAGCAGACAGGTTGTTAAGGGGAACCAGCTGTTCATGGATTTTTCATGAATGTAAAGAAAAGTAGGAGAATTGACAGCTAAATTGATTATGACGTGTACTGCGTGCTGCGATCCGCTGATTATTTTTTACACAACCCAGTCATGAGCAACAACTGAAACGTTGCCGCATGGTATTTGAACAGGCAAAGGCCAATGATCCGAGTTGGAATACTTCTTTGGAAATTCCGGATATACTATTGATTTTTCGATTGACAATACGCATCAAACGGATCTATGGTGGTGGAAACGGTTAAATCGTGGTCATGATCAGTGGCTTTCCTGACAAATTACTACCGTTGTGCAATTTGGTCTACGGTATTCTTTTTAATTTCAATAATTTAGTCTGATGATTTTCAGGACAGTCCTATTATTGATGTTGTTGTCAAAACTTGCCAATGCGCAGGTAGCAGTCATTGGAAAACCGCTGCCTCCATGGACACGCGGATACACTACGGCAAATGCCCATGCGCACAATGACTATGAACACAAATTTCCGTTCACTGCCGCTTATGAGGCCCAATTCGGATCAATGGAAGCGGATATTTTTTTATCGCATGATTCGCTTATCGTAGGCCACACCACCGCGGACCTTGCACTGCAACGGACCCTGGAAAAGCTTTACCTCGATCCACTGCAGGGGAAAGTGAAATTAAACAACGGATTTCCTTATCCCGATACGTCACTTTCGCTCCAGTTACTAATTGATATTAAAACTGAGGCGGTGAGCACGCTCGATAATTTAATCAGCGTGTTAAAAAAATATCCTGTATTGATATCATCCGGCAAAATTTATTTTGTAATTACGGGTAACCGGCCCGCGACAGATGTCTATCAGCACTATCCTTTATTTATTTTGTTTGATGGCGAGTTTGACAAGAATTATTCTGATTCGGCACTGATGAAAGTTCCATTGTTCAGCGATAACCTTCAAACGTATATTTCCTGGAGCGGACATCAGATGATTGCTCACAAGGAGAAAAAGATAATGGATTCGCTGATAAGGAAAGCACATGCGCTGAATAAAAAGATCCGTTTCTGGAACGCGCCCGACTTTCCCGGTGCATGGCGACAATTAATGTCGGCAGGTGTGGATTATCTGAATACGGATAATATTGCTGAAATTTCAGTTTATCTACGGTCAAATAAGCCACGAATTAATTAGATACCGGATTGCACCTATTATAGTCTGTCTTTATGTAATTCACCCAAGGAGATGCTCACGCTTCAGGGGATAATATAATTAAAACCTCTTTGCTTTAAAGTATAGGGGCTTTTACAATCGGATACAAGCTGGTAGCAGGTGGAGAATGGAAGCGTTTGTTGGATATCTTTGTCAAAAATCCGAATATGTTAATGCGCTTACTCATAACGTCCCTGGTTGCCTTTGCACTGTCCTATCTGCTCAGTGGAATAGCCATCGATTCTTTCTGGACAGCCATCGTGCTGGCTGTTGTTCTGGCGGTACTCAATGCTGTTGTCAGGCCATTGCTGGTACTGCTTACCCTTCCGGTTACCTTCCTGACGCTGGGATTGTTTTTACTGGTCATCAACGCACTGATGATCCTCCTGGCAGATAAATTAATTGATGGGTTCGAAGTCAGCAATTTCTGGTGGGCGCTTTTGTTCAGTTTATTATTATCAGGTATATCTTCCCTGTTGTACAAAAGGAAGAATACAAGGAGATAAGTGATAGAATACTCTAGGTCTGCATCCGGTACAATCACGTAATCGCGTAGTTTTCCACTTCTTTTTCAGTGTTACCGGCAGAACAATCGTTCAACACAATAATTTGTTTGGTGATAAATCATATCAACAGTTGAATTGTTGTACATTATTATCATATTTCATATTTTCTCTAACGAACCAGCAAACTATGCACCAACTGCAAACGGCCGATTACCTGGTCTTCCTCGTCTATTTTATACTGGTTACCAGCTATGGATATTATATCTACCGGAAGAAAAAATCCACTTCTTCAGACGCAAAGGATTTCTTTCTCGCTGAAGGATCGCTAACCTGGTGGGCAATTGGCGCCTCTCTTATTGCTTCAAACATTTCTGCCGAGCACTTTATCGGCATGTCAGGCTCCGGCTTTGCTCTGGGCCTTGCCATTTCAACATACGAATGGATGGCGGCTGCAACACTTATAATTGTAGCTGTTTTTTTCCTGCCTATCTACCTGCGTAATAAGATATACACAATGCCGCAGTTCCTTTCCAGGCGTTACAACGATACGGTCAGTACGGTAATGGCTATTTTCTGGCTGTTGGTGTATGTGTTCGTTAACCTTACCTCTATCCTGTATCTTGGCGCACTGGCCATAGCTTCTATCTCCAGCGTTTCTTTTGAGACCGCTGTTACAGGGCTGGCCATTTTTTCTGTTGTCGTTACCCTTGGCGGAATGAAAGTGATTGGGTACACCGATGTTTTCCAGGTATTTGTGTTGATCCTGGGTGGATTGGTAACCACGTATCTCGCGCTAAACATGGTATCGGAGCATTTTGGCTATGGCCAGAACCTGCTCAAAGGGTTGTCACTGATCAGAGAACATGCACCCGATCATTTTCATATGATCTTTGAAAAGTCAAACCCTTATTACAAAGACCTTCCTGGCCTTAGCGTACTGATTGGCGGAATGTGGATCAACAACCTGAGCTACTGGGGATGCAATCAGTATATCATTCAGCGCGCCCTGGGGGCCAATCTCAAAACAGCGCGCAAGGGTATACTTTTCGCCGCCTTTTTGAAACTGCTGGTGCCCGTCATTGCGGTATTACCTGGAATCACTGCCTTTGTTTTATACAAGGAAGGATTGTTTCACCCGGAGATGACAGACGGCGGTGTTGTAAGGCCCGATCATGCCTATCCGACCTTGCTGAATCTGTTGCCCGCTGGTCTTAAGGGTCTGGCATTTGCGGCACTGACTGCAGCCGTTGTGGCATCACTTGCAGGAAAAGCCAACAGCATCTCCACTATTTTTTCCCTTGACATTTATAAAAAATTTTTTAATAAAGAAGCGGATGAAAAAAATCTTGTCCGCACAGGCAGGTGGACGGTGATTGTAGCCATGTGCATAGCTGCCCTGGTGGCGCCCGCATTGCGTTCACTCGATCAGGCTTACCAGTTTATCCAGGAATATGTAGGATTTATTTCTCCCGGTGTTCTGGTGATCTTTTTGATGGGTTTCTGCTGGAAACGGGCAACCTCTGCCGCAGCTTTGTCTGCTGCCTTATTAACGATACCACTCTCGGCTGTATTGAAATTCCTGCCCGCATGGACCAATGGTTATTTTCCTGATTATCCTTTCCTTGACCGGATGTCTATTGTTTTTATAGTGCTGATCGCCATAATGATTTTTGTAAGTTTACTGGATCCGAAAAGTAAAAAGCAGGAGCGAAAAATAATAATTGAGCAATCGATGTTCAGGTGCCCGCCTTCCTTTATTGCCGGCTGTGTGATCATCCTGGGAATTCTGGCGGCGCTGTACACTGCTTTCTGGTAAAATAAACAGTAGTAGGGCTTTTCAGGAAAATGAATTAAATTTATATCAGTAAAGAGTCAATATGAAGAATGTAGTCCTCACTGAAAAAGAAATCAATCCGCTCCAGAGTATAGAAATTTGGGAAGATGATGTGTTGGAACGTTATCCAATTGCCGGAGAAACGGCAAAAGCACAGGAAGAATATCGAAACTACGATAATCCTGTACGAGATACCGTAAGGGAGTTTTACCGGCTTAACCATCAGTATCAGACCTATGATTTTGTCCAGGAAAAAAGAAAGGAATTTCTCCGCTTCGACCGTAAGGAAATGAGACCCTGGCAGGCAATGGAATTTCTTAATACTCTGGTAGACGATTCCGATCCCGACATCGAGCTGGACCAGTTGCAGCATCTGCTGCAGAGTGCCGAGGCGATCCGGAAAGATGGTCACCCTGACTGGTTCGTATTAACAGGATTCATTCACGATATGGGAAAAGTGCTCTGTCTTTTTGGAGAACCCCAGTGGGCAGTTGTCGGAGATACCTTCCCGGTTGGTTGTGCGTACTCTGATAAAATCGTTTATCCTGAATATTTTACGCTGAACCCGGATGCGACAGATGAACGATACAATACAAAGTATGGTATTTATTCACCTGAGTGTGGATTGGAAAATGTACAATTATCCTGGGGACATGACGAATATATGTACCAGATATCAAAAGATTATCTTCCCGAACCTGCATTGTACATGATCAGGTATCATTCGTTTTATGCACAGCACCGCGAAGAAGCATACGGTCATCTGATGAACGACCATGACCGTAAAATGTTTGAGTGGGTAAAAAAGTTCAATCCTTACGACCTCTATTCAAAGAGTCCCACCCCGCCCGATCTTAAAGAATTAAAACCTTATTACGAAGACCTGCTGGCAAAGTACCTGCCACAAACGATCCGGTTATAATTCATTACAGGCCCAATGCAGCTCTTGACTCATCTGGCTGCAAATGATGAACCTTCGTCCCTGTTCAAAATTTGAACAGGTGTCATGGATGAATAAAGTGATTTCATTGTCAGGTCCCTCTTCCTGTTCTACAGCTAAGAATATAGATCAGCAGCGCAATAACTATTAAGGCAAACAGCATCAAAGTCCAATTTAATTTTTTAGCGCTGGCAGCAGCTCGCTTTTCAGCCCTGAGCTTAACTTCGGCGGGCAGTAAGGTACTGGCGACACTCAAAAGCACCGGAACAATCACCAGGTCGTCGAGATAGCCAACGACAGGAATAAAATCAGGAATAATATCTATAGGGCTAAGTAAATAAAATATGGCTCCGAGAGCCCCCAGTTTTGAGTACCATGGTGTCTTGGGATCCCTGAAAGAAAAATACAGCATCAGCATTTTTCTTTTGAGGGACCAGTTCCTTTTCAAAGATGATTTTCCAGAAGCGTTTTTCATTAAATTGATTTCCTTCCATTTTCAGCTGCAAAATAAATCCGAAGAACACACTGCGTTTCTACTTACCTGTAACGTCTTTCTCCAAGTGGGTAGTGTCCGGGTCTCCATACATACTGGCGGTGACGCTGCTGATAATAACCCCGTATTGCCAGTCTGCTTATTCTTTCAGCACTTATACCTTAACCACACGACGTCGTTCTCTATTTGCCTTACCTCCTGAAGTGACATCACGGTAGCGCCCCCTTTTTTCATAGCATCCTCCACGTCAAATGCCGTTGACGTCCGGGCCGTACCATCCACGATGGGCAGTATCAGCAGGTTCACTTCATCGATCAGGCCCTCATTGATAAAACTCCCGTTGAGGTGACCACCACCCTCCAGCATTAATTTTTTGATACCGAACAGCGAATACAATTTTTGCAACGCAATCTCCAGATTCACTGCGTTTTTGCCGGCAAACAGATAGGAGACCCCTACTTCCTGCAATTGTGCTAAATACCCGTCAGGAACTGCTTCAGTCAGTACGGTGATGACATGGTCTCCATGCAGGGTGCTTTTCTCCCAGCCGAGTTTTCCATGCCCGTCTACAGCTATAGCAAATGAAGCAGCGTGTTTGTCCCCCACAAAGTCTTTGCGTTCTATGGGACCAGAATCTTTTTTTATCACCGGCGCGGCCCCCTTGGTAAAATCTTTTTCCATAGTGGTGCGACCGCAGATCCAGGCCGGCACACCAAATGTATCATGTGCTTTCTCGAAGTTGTCCAGCACGGCTTTTACACGTTTATCATTACCCCATTTTGCACTCAGTATCTTTCCATCCGCCGATGTCATCATCAGGCAAATCACTTCAGGTTTGTTCATACATTCATTTTATGTGAATTACATCAATTGTCGTTCCGTACTTATGGGATCAACTCTGCCAGTGAATGCATTAGCTGAAAATGAACAGATTTGCCGGTGAATGCAGGAGATAGGAATATCTGAATGCTGTTACTGTATAAATGGGCAGTTGAGGAATGCCAGCTTGCCTTATTTTTTTGTCTCCGCTGATGAAGTAATCTATCCCCGACTGCAAAGGATGTATAATATTGCAGTGCATCTTCCACATCTTCCATCCGGCTGTTGACCGCCATCAGTGCCGTAGCATGGCCACAATCAATAATGGTAACTTCCGCTAACAGGTGTAATATCAATTCTCTGGATTTAGCCCCTCCATAGGACGTTAGGGTAAAGCCGCTTTACCTCCGTATAAGAAATGGAAACCTGTACTTGCGACCGCCTGACCTGGAAGAGCAAACCAGAAATAAGGCTACAATGACTTATTTTACTTTAAATTATATGCATGATCAATTGGGGGATTATTGGCTGTGGAGATGTTACGGAAATTAAAAGCGGACCTGCGTTTAATCAGATAGAAAAATCCCGCCTGGTTGCCGTAATGCGGCGAAACGCGGCAAAAGCGGCAGATTATGCTACCAGGCACCAGGTGCCCAAATGGTATAATAATGTCGCGAGCCTGATTGCTGATCCATCTGTCAATGCAATTTACGTGGCCACCCCGCCGTCCTTTCACGAAGAATATGTAATACAGGCGCTCCGGAAGGGGAAAGATGTTTATGTAGAAAAACCTATGGCAACTTCCGCGGCATCATGCAGGCGTATTATTGCCGCCATCGGGGCACATAGCGGCCGGCTTTGCGTAGCCCATTACAGAAGGGCTCTGCCGATGTTTCAATCTATCAGACAGGCAGTGATCGATGGACGGATCGGGCGGGTAAAAATGGTGCGGTTATGTCTGCTGCAATCTCATCGGAGTGTTCTTATTTCAAATACTGAAGATAACTGGCGGGTAAAGCCTGAGATCTCGGGTGGGGGCCTGTTCTTTGACCTGGCGCCGCACCAGTTGGACATTCTCATCTGGATGCTTGGGGAGGCTGCAAATGCCAGCGGAATAGCACTGAATCAATCCGCATATTACGCTGCAGAAGATATGGTGTGCGGCACGATGACCCTAAATGATAATATAGCCTTTAGTGGTACCTGGTGCTTTACGGTGCCGGAAGGATTGCGGGAAGACGTGTGCGAAATAATAGGAGATAAGGGTATGATCCGTTTCGCAGTATTCGGACGGGCATACCAGCTAAACACTGAAAGCGTTGTAAACACCTTTACGTTTGATCATCCGCAACACATTCAACAGCCAATGATCGAAAAAGTAGTACAATATTTTTTGGGTGAGGGCGCGAATCCCTGTTCAGCAGAAGAGGCATTGAAAAGCCTGAAGGTTATGGAAGCGTTTTTAGGAAGATAACGATTGTGTGGAATATATCTGGCTTCTCTTTAGATGAAGCCGGCTGATTTAAAAGTGACAGCGTGTTAGTCCTTTATATTACCGTCGGCGTAAACTTTAATTAATGAATCAATGCTTTCTTTCAGTGCGCCCGATGCGTCCGTGAAATAATCCTCCTTGCTTTTCTTGGAGGCCTTATTCTCTGTTGACTTCTTAACAGCCGTTCTGAGCTTGTCGAGGTCTTCAAAATATACAGCCGTATGCTTTTCGTAATATGGACTTACTGCTTCAATAGTGATCAAAAGTCCTTCATATTCCGAAATAATAGAATTGATCTCTTTCACATTATCTACTGAATGCCTTCTGGGTATCCTTTCAAATAAACCGGTTAATGACGCTGTTATCTCGTTCATGCTGACGCAAATATAATTTACTATTACCTATAAATGGGCTGGCTTATAGCCATATTAAGTCTATTGTTGTGTAAATGCACTGCTTGTGGCCGTTGCATCATCATTCAAAATTGCCTGCAAATCCTGGGAACCATCCAATATGTCTTTGCTGAAAGACTGTTAAAACAGCTTCGCACCAAAAAGAGATAAAATAGTTAACCCGCCCGGTAACAGGGCGGGTTAACTATGCCTATTTTACTTTTCGAAGAGTAATCAATTTAACACCGTGCGCAGGAACAATGGCTGAAAATGAATCAGCGAAAATACCTTCATTCTTCTGGCGCCATACATCACGGGCAGTTTGTTTTCCTTTTAGTCCCAAAGAATTCCAGGTTGCTTTAATTGTTTCTGTGGTTGAATTCCTGTTAAATAAACCAACTGCTCTTGAACCGTCTTCCAGTTCTTTCATCCAGATTTCAAGTCCTGCTTCCTGAAATACCCTGCCAGCCTGCTTCCCCAAAGGATCCTGATTTATCTCGATCATCTCATCATTTGTAAAAAGGCTCTTTGTAAAGGCATCCATGGCCGCTACATCACAACCAATGAGTAAAGGCGCCGAAAGCAAAGACCATAAGGACATATGCGTATACTGTTCATCAGCAGTTAACCGTGTTGGATATTGCCATTCTCCCCAACCTACAAAACCGACAACAAGCATATCAGGATCATTCCAATGACCCGGACCGGCAAACTTTTCTTTTCCTGCCTGAACAAATCCTGTTTCAGATAAGCTGCTCCAGGTATCGATCAGATCCCCCGTCGTTCTCCAGCTGTTTCCACCAATCTGATCTCCCCATTCCCAAACATTCCCCACACCATACTGCGAAAAACTGAAAACGATATCACGATCTGTTTTATTTAACGCATTTCGCATTACTATATAAGGTTTCTGCAGCGCTTCAACGGTCTGACTCTTAGAAATTTCTCCATAGCTGCAATAGTCATATTTTAAATAGTCAAATCCCCAATCAGCCCACTGGCGTGCATCCTTATCCTCGAACTCGTAAGAGGCCGTATAATAGCTGCAGGTTAACTTACTGGGTGAAGAGTAAATTCCGGCTTTGAAGCCCTTGGAATGGATATAGTCCGTCAGTCCCTTCATATCAGGGAACTTTTTATTGGCATTGATCATCCCATTAATATCCCGTGGTTCGCCCATTCGCATAGAATCCCTGGATCCGGGCTTAATTGACCAGCTATCATCTATGTTGATATAGGTCCACCCATGATTAATGAGTCCTGAACTCACCATAGCATCTACTCCAGCCTTAACCGTGGCATCGTCAATTGCATCTCCGAAACGATTATAACCATTCCATCCCATGGGAGGTGTCAGTGCGATTTTATCACCCACAACAACCTTCAGTTCACGGGTGGCTATTCCCAATTTATTTGTTGCCTTTAATTTGACCAGCGTTTCGCCTTTGACCTGGATAACTCCGGTGATTATCCCTGTTTTTGTATCTAACGAAAGGCCCTTTGGAAGATTTTCAGCAGCAAAAGTCATCGGTCTTTTTCCGGTAGCGGCAATTGTAAACATAAACGGATGACCCGGACGAACACCAAAAACCTTCGCTCCATTTATCTTTGGGTTCGGCGATTCAGGAGGAGTCAGAATATTTCGTTTATTTATATAATTAAAATTAAAAGCATCTGGTTTTGATCCCTGATATAAAATAAAAGCATTTGCATAGTCAGCCCGGTCATTGTATAATCCTTTGCCATTGTCTTTAATAATGAGTGTAAGTTGCTTTACACCACTTAAATTTATATCAACTGCAACAGCTTTCGATCCGCGTGTCATAACCGGACTTTTGTAAACCTCTTTGTTATCAGCTAAAGCAGAAAAAATAACACTGCAATTTTTGTTAGACGTATCATCCAGTCCAAATAAGGTGTGAAATTTTTGAGCATTCCCGTTAAGTTCAAATTTAATAAAACCTTCCGTGCGGGATGCCAACCCGTTCCTGAATTTCCGTCCTGCTATGTTTAATGGATTTTTTTCTAATGATAAAGATGCCTTGGGAGTTAGGTTCCAATCTTGGGTAAATCTTGTCAAATCAACTTTCTGAAGCCATAAGGTATCAGCCTGCTGTGCATTTATAACTGAAGCACTGTAAAAGACAGCTACCATTGCGAAAAGAATACTTCTTAAAAAACCTTTTGTCCCCATGCTGATAATTTTAATTTTCCAGTTTCAATTAACAAGTGCAACACCCGGATTTTATCCGCTGTAGGGATACTCCTCAATAACGGATGACCCCGCCAGCGAAATTTATGCTGCCCTGATAAATAAATATTGACTCCTTGCTTTGGGTCAAAGATATCAATTGAGAAATTAAAAATTGGCAGACAAATAGGATGTACCTGTGATTTCAGCGTCTATCCATGACTAAATAGCCCGAACTAACGTTCAGTGCTGAGAAAGTAATCCTTATTTCTATCATAAAAGAACATGGATCCCGGTTTATTGACACCTGCCTTAACGTTCAGCTTTAGTTGCACATCATAGAGTTGCATAAGATTAAAAGGCGTATAATGTCCAGCAGTACTGAATGTTACTGTCAATAGATACTACTGGAACCCGTTCCTTACCCTTGGTGCAGGCAACCTTAGAGGCAAAGATAATCAATAGTATAGCTACCATTGTTTTGGCTCTTGATTTTCGCATAGACATTGAATGTAGATAAGTGTTCTCCCTTAACGGTTTTACGGCTTTTATAATACTCCGGGAAGGCCCGGGAGGAAAGAATAATAACTATGCTGCCTGCCGAATCAAATATTGAGCGAAGATTTATGTGTGACCAGAGCAAAATTGTAAAAGCAAAATATAGCCAAACGCCTGGCAGGCAGTATACCTGAAAATATAGTATCAGTACTGGACAATCAAAAATCGGCAGACTGTTGCAGGTGTGCTTTCTTTAAGCTGTCTAAATTTTTACCGGATGAAACTAAAAGTTTTTAAAAGTCTCTGGGGACTTGCACCCATCACTGAGTGGGCCCTTGCCAGCCAGGAAGCAACAGGCTATGCGGGTATTGAGTTCAAATCCCTGTCAATCCCTGACAGTACGAATTTCAGGGATTGGCTGCATAAATTCCATCTTGATTTCATCGCGCAGATTCATACAGAAGGTCTTGATGTTGAACAACATCTTATTTCTTTCGAATCACTTATACAGATTGCATTGGGATTTGATCCTGTACTCATTAACAGTCAGAGTGGGCGTGATTCCTGGAGTTTATCAGATAAGTGCAGATTCCTTGAAAAAGCGCTTCGCCTGGAAGAAAAATATGGTATCCCCATTGCTCATGAAACCCATCGGAGCCGCATGACATACACACCCTGGGATACAAGAGCGCTTGCAGAGGCTTTCCCTTCCCTGCATATCTGCGCTGATCTCTCTCATTGGGTAAATGTTTGCGAAAGATTACTAACGACTGAAAAATCGGATCTGAAAAAAGTTTTTTCTGCCTGCATTCACATACATGCGCGCGTTGGCTATGAGCAGGGCCCACAGGTTCCTGATCCAAGGGCCCCCGAATATAAAATCCAACTTGAGGCTCATGAAGGGTGGTGGCAGCAGATCTGGAAAAACCAGCATGACCGGGGAATGGCGGTATCTACTGTCTGCCCCGAATACGGGCCTGTTCCTTATCAGCATAGCCTGCCATTTACAAATAAACCAGTTGCTGATATCCACGAAATCAGCGACTGGGCTATGCATTCGCTACAGTCATCATTTAAATTTTAACTCATGATAAAGCAACGTGAACAGTTAACGCCTGAGGAGATCCTATCCTACCACAAGAACGGATACGTATTATTAAAAGAACTCTTTTCAACATCCGAGGTCGGTAAGTTAAAAAACCATGCTGCCAGTGATATCAATCCTTCACAGGTAATGGTAAAAGCCGACCTGACAGGCAATGAAACCAAACTGAGGATGTGGGACCGTCCGGAAAATGATATTTATGGAATGTTTTCCCGCAATGCCCGGCTGGTGGATAATGTGGAGCTCCTGTTCCGGGAAGAAATTTATATATACAGTTCTAAAATGATCCTGAAAAATGCACGTGAGGGAGGTGCCTGGGAATGGCACCAGGATTATGGTTACTGGTATAACTACGGATGCCTTCTGCCTTCCATGATGAGTTGTACAATGGCCATCGATAAGGCAACACGTGAAAATGGTTGTCTCCAGGTTTTGCGGGAATCTCATTTGATTGGCCGGATCAATCATGAACGGATTGGAGAACAAACGGTTGTAGATCCCGAAAAACTGGAAGCTGCAAAAGAAAAATTTCAACTCGAGTACATAGAAATGGATCCAGGGGATGTTTTGTTCTTCGACGGAAATATCCTGCATCGTTCGGACAGTAATATGTCTGACCACAACCGATGGAGTTTTATAGTATCCTACAATACGGTGGGGAACAAGCCATATAAGAAAGTGCGTGAATATGGTAATTATGAAAAACTCCAGAAGGTTTCATCGGATTCCATAATGACCTTCTAAAAAAAATCTATGATTGCAGGACTGATCATTTTAATCCTTGCCGGAATGTTACAGGGACTTTTTGTGCTACCACTTAGTTTTACCCGGAATTGGAAATGGGAACATGGCTGGCTGCTGTTTTCTTTCTGGGGAATGATTGTCCTGAACTGGTCCCTGGCATTTTTTCTTTTTCCGCAGGTACTTTCTGTATACCGGCAGGTGCCTTTTAATGAACTGCTTTTACTTTCCTTTTTTGGTTTGTGCTGGGGAATCGGTGCTGTTCTTTTTGGACTCGGCATGAAAAAACTCGGCATGAGCCTCGGATACCCAATCATAATGGGATTGATTGCCGGAACCGGCACCCTTGTTCCGCTAATAATTAAGGAACCCGCCGCGATTTTTTCTTTCAGGGGACTGGGTGTGATTATGGGTTGCGGGCTGGTGATACTTGGCATTTTCATCTGTTCACGTGCGGCTGGGGAAAGAAATAATAACCCGGAAATGAATGAAAAATCAGCATCCCTTTGGACGGGCATTCTGATCGCCGTTTTTTCGGGATTGCTTTCTGCGCTTCCAAATATCGGTATGAGTTTCGCTTCCCAAACCATTCATCAGGCCATCCATGCCGGCGTTGCTCCGAATATGGCGGGAAATCTTGTCTGGTTATTATTTTTTACCATTGGATTTGCGGCCAACGGCGCATACACGATTTATTTAATGATCCGTGATCATAGTATCTCCGAATTTCGAAATGCTTTTTCTTCGTGCAATATATTGGTAACCGGGATCGCAGCTGCGTGTTGGATCGGAAGTTTTTATTTATACGGAAATGCAGCTGGCATGCTGGGATCGTTCGGTGCGATCATCGCATGGCCGCTATTTATTTCTATTGCCATTCTTACCGGAAACCTTGCGGGGATATGGAATGGTGAATGGAAAAATGCAAGTCTGCGGTCAAAACGTATGCTGAGATCGGGCATGCTGATTTTTCTGCTGGCTGTTCTGCTGATCAGCCTGAGTAATTATGTAACGACTATTTAAAATAATTCATGAATCAAAAAACAATAACAGTCGTTGGAAGTTATCTCGTAGCCCTGGTTATGGAAACCAAAAGAATTCCCCTGCGCGGAGAAACGCTGATGGCGAAAAATTTCAGAACTACTCATGGAGGTAAGGGATCCAACCAGGCAATACAGGCGGCCCGGCTGAATGCTTCTGTGAAATTTGTCGGCAGGATCGGAAATGATTCTTTTGGTAAATGTTTTTTGGATTTACTGGATGCTGAAAATATAAACCGGGATTTTGTTTTTATATCCAACGATTTGCCAACGGGCGCTGGTTTTATCGTAAGCGCTGCCGATGGATATAATCTCATAACGATCGATATTGCCGCGATCCGTGATTTCACCCCGAAAGATATAGATATCGCTCTGCCCGCAGACATGAACCGCGATACTGTTCTTGCGCAGCTCGAGATCCCTTTGGAAACGGCATTGTATGCACTGGAATTATCGAAACTCCGTGGAGCTTTCACCATATTCAATCCGGCACCAGCGGCCTGCTTATCTGACCACTCTCTTGCCTTTGTCGACATCCTTACACCCAATGAAACGGAGGCAAGAATCTGTCTGGGGCTCTCTCCGGACGACGCCCGGGCCGATGAAGAAATTGCCATTGAGTTATTAAAAACCGGGTGCCGTAACGCCGTGATCACACTTGGTGAAAATGGTTGCCTCTGGGCCCATGACGGAACCGTAGAATCCATCGATGCTTTTTATATACCGAAGGTTGTTGACAGCACAGGGGCGGGAGATGCTTTTAATGCAGCACTCGCGGTAGCTGTTTCAGAAGGAAAGCCGATACGGGAAGCACTGCGCTTCGCCAATGCGGCCGGAGCTTTATCCGTTAGCAAAGCAGATACTATTCCTTCTTATCATATTCGAGCCCAGGTGGATTTTTTCATTGGAAGATCTCCGCGTTTGAATTCTACTGTAGTATAGTCATACCGCTTTTTTTACCTGCTTATGGCTCAATTATAAAACCGGCTGTATTTTCAAACAACTCCTGATTGATTGTAATCGTAAACATTCCCTGGTTCCATTGCCAGTCATGATAAGGTTCGCTTTTCTCAATATTCTTTCGGATAACTGACAACGGTTTTTTATCCAGGGCTATGGAAATGCTCCCACTGCCAAAAGGAATAAGGGCAAGCTTCTGGGAAGAAAAAATATTACGGTCATCCTGCGATATCAGTGCCCAACTACTGGTCCAGATCATTTTGCTTAATCTTAGGTCGGTTATTTTTTCTTTATTATCCGTCCGGAGAACAAGCGCCGTTAATATTGATGCGGAATCTTTTTCTTCCATCCTGCCCCAGCAATTTAACGTTGGGGGACCATTCATATCACCGGTATGACTATTGAGCCAGAGCGGGCTCCATAAAATTGTTTTGCGATACCAGCTGTTGATGGCGAGCCGCCGGTTCAGATGCGCCGATGAAATGCTTTTATTTTCTATTCCGGATACTGGTAATACCGCGGATGGCACACCGAGAATACAACTGTTGAGAACTGCCTCTTCATCTCTTGACCAATCGTATCCCGAAGAGGCTGATATCTGGGTTTTACGGGAACTGAGCAGCGCCGCCCAGATACTCCATTCATCATGACCCTCTTTCGCTGCATACCAAAGGTCACCCTGATCATCAAGTGAAACCACATCTTCCAGTTCGGTCCATAAAGGACTGATGCCATAATACATGATGGCTACAGTAGAGTCAATGCTTTTAGCAACGGAGTCGATCAATCGGAATAATTCATAGGCATACCGCTCGCCCCGGAATGCATGATTTCTCGGCGCGGACATATCCGGCGAAGGAAGGCCATACCCGAAATCAAGTTTGATCAATGTTGGTTTTATTGTTTTCATCAGTCTCAGCGTACGGGAGATCAGATAATCTCTTGCACCGGAAGAACCCGGATCAAGACAGTAATAAGATTCTCCTGCCGGATCAAAGTTCCAGTTCGCTTTGCAGGGTTTACCAAAACGGTTTAATAAAAGATCCTGCTCATGCAGACCTTCCTTCTTATAGTCCTTCACCCATCCTACCGATTGCCAGACGCCGATGTCCATGCCTGCTGCTTTTGCCGCGTTTAAGTCCTGATAAAATGAAGGGAATTTTTTCAGATCGGGTCGTGCGTTTCCTGTCTGCTCTTCCCATGATCCGTCGAAAACAAAAAGACCTGCTCCTGCTTTCTCCGCCATCGAGATGATGGGTGCAATGCGGTAATCGAGGCGGGACCAGGTTCCCCAACTATTCCAGCCCGCTTTCATGACAGCGGGATTTTTTTTCGCACTGACAGAAAAGGTAGAAAAATACTTATGAAATGCCTGCCAAGCATTTTCGTCTATACATATCCGTAAGGGAATATCCCAACTCCGGGTTGATGCGGCGGGCCTGCCCCAAAGATCTTCCCTGTACAAATATTCGAAACAACCCCTGCTTCCGATAATGTGCAGTGACATCGCTGCATCCGGAATACTTCCCGCACCTAATGCTACGAATCCATTGTTCGTTCCCATACCCGCAAAATAAAGGGGTCTTGGAAAAGCGGCCCCGTAAGGAGACCCGGTTGAAGGCCCAAAACTTCCCAAAGCAATATTTGCGAGACCGAAATCCCAACTTCTGAAAAAACTTTGCGCGGGTCCTTCCTTCGCTCCGGGTATACAATAACCCGCAGCCTCCCAGTCTGGCATGAAGGGTTTATCCCAGGCAGGGGTGACCGATTCTGTTAAGGGATTCAGAGCCCTTACACCATAATACATGGATATTATTGCAGGAACCTTACCGTTCCACCGCACGGACAGTTTGTCGAATTGCAGCCCCTGCTTCGTTCGGGAAATTTTTAAGGAGCCTGTAGCTGCCTGATCCATTCTGAGGGAAACAATCCAGCTATCCTCACCTTGTGAGGACATTGTGACCAGGGAAGCTTTTGTAAATTCTTTTTTGCCATTTCTCAGCAGCCACCATGCCGGCAGAATACTTCCTTTCCAGATATTCGCGCCTGAACTCAGTTCTGTAATTTTTGCCTCATCCATTTTTACGTTCCATTCAAACCGGAGTTTCTCACTGGTAAATCCGATCGATTGTGCACGGGCAAAGCAAACAGATAAAAGTCCTGCAAGAATATAAATGAAAATCTGTTTATTCATGATGTGCAATAATAATCTTATGATGACATTTTCAATAGTAGCAATGCCTTTTCGAAAGAAAAGGCATTGCGCTATCTTTTATTATACCAAAAAAAAGTTGATGTTAATACCCCGGATTCTGCGTCAGCGTCTTTTTACCGCCAACAACACTCTGGTCAATCTGCAGCTGCGGAATCGGAAAGTATTCATTTTTCCCTGGAACAAAAGGAACTACGTTCAGATCCTGAACGAGTGGCTTTTCATAGTTGTAATATGCATTAAGCGTTTGATCAGCGATGCCCCAGCGCACGAGATCAAAAAACCGGTGGCCTTCCATGGATAATTCCAGTTTCCGCTCAAAATAAATTGCATCCAGCGCATACTGCTTACCGCCAGCAGAGAATGTTCCCGCCGGATAAGGAGAGATCACATAATTGGCTGCAGGGGTGGAAGAAAACCCGGCAATCGGATTGGAATTGTCAAGATACTGGTAAACCCATCCGGCAGGATTGGCGGCCCGATTGCGGATTTGATTCACATACGTTTCTGCCTGGTCCACATTTCCCAATTGCGCCTCACACTCGGCAGCCATCAGCAACACATCTGCAAAATCAATGACCAGGTAATTAATAGCAGAACCAGGCGCCCAGGAATTCGCATCGTAATATTGTTTAGCAGTAGACTGCCAGAAAATAAGTTTCTTATCATTGTAGGGCCCCGTTACAGGCTGGCCAAATGAAACCATAGAGGCACCGGCATGAAGTCCCCAGTCAAGGAACGGAAGTGCCCTGCGGCCCGCTGTCCAGTCAACCCGGGGATCCAGGTTTCCCGCATCCGGCGTAAAAGGATCCGCGGAAGCGATACCCAGATCACTCACAAGCGCATGTGCATTGTAATCTGTTAGGTATGGCAGCCCGTTCGGATCTGTACGGAAGGAGTTGGCCAGATCCAGTGAAGGATTATATCCGCCACAACATCCAAAAGGAGCAGTAATAGGGTAGTATAAAATATCGCCCTGATTGCCAGAGGAAATTGTTCCGTTACCGACATTGGCTGACATCTCAATTGGAAAAACTGCCTGAGGACTTTCCAGCTCTTTTTCAGGACGGAAATTGTCTTCATACTCGGCAAACAAACCATATTTTATTCCGGCAGTTGTTTTTCCATTTGCAATGACCTGATCAAAAATCGTTTTTGCAGAATCGAATTTATGCTGATAAAGAAAGGCTTTTGCGAGGTAAGATGCCGCTGCCCATTTGTTAACCCGTCCAGGTTCGGGCTGCGTCTCCGGCAGCGTATTCATGGCCGCCAGGAAATCATTTTCTATATAGGGCCAGATATCCGCTGTGTTGGGTTGATAGAAGTCTGTTGTATTTTCATCAATCCAGGGCACTTTATTAAACATCTTTTTCAGATCAAAATAATAATGTCCCCGGAGACATTTCGCCTGCGCAATTACGTTAGCCTTCTGGGCATCTGTCATATCTTTTGCGAGCTGTACCAGTTTGAGAACATTGTTTGCCCTGGTTATCCCTTCATAGTCAGCTCTCCATTTGTCATCAAGATAACCATTAGTGGGTACGAGAGAAACGGGACCCACGCCATGAGCTTCTCCTCCAAATCCACTTCCATAAATAGCATTGTCGGGCGAAGTGGAACCCCAGTTCGATGAGCCTGTGATGGCCGAACCATTTCCTTGTCCGTCCAATACACCATAAACGCCAATCAGCAAGGTATTCACACCTTCATTATTGGCTATCTGCGCTTCGTTCAGTGAACCCTGGGGGCTGTATTTTAAAAAACTTTTGTTGCAGGAATACATGACAACCGAAACCGGAACGACCAAAATAATCAGCCACAGGGCGGTCGCGGGTAAACTTTTAAATATGATTTTCATTTATAAAAATGTTTAAGCAGGTATTAAAAACTAAGACTGATTCCTCCCAAAAACTGGCGCATGTTCGGATATATTCCTTCATCCACTCCAAAATCTGTCACGCTGCCACTGACTTCCGGATCGATGCCGGAATATTTGGTGACCGTGAATACGTTGGTCGCCTGAAAATATACACGGAACCGGTCGATTCCGATATTCTTCAGCAGAGAAACAGGAAACGTATATCCGATCTCGATATTCTTCAGTTTCAAATAAGATCCGTTCTCGATATAATAAGAATTGGGAGCGCCATTAGTACTTTGGTATTGTCCCAGTTCCGGTAGGGAAACTTTTGCGTTTTGATGCGTCGGACTCCAGGAATTGTATAACGCCGTCTTGCTTTTAGCTTCCGCATATCCTGAAAAATCTGTCCAGTACTTCGTGACATTCCAGAGATCGTTACCGTGAACACCGTAAAAAAACATACTCATATCAAATTGTCCATAGGTCAGTCGCAGGTTAAGTCCATAGCTGAATTTCGGATTCGGATTTCCGAGAAAGGTCCGGTCTGAATCTGTAATATGCTGATCCCCGTTCAGGTCGGCATAACGGAAACGACCAACCGCTTCATCGGGCTGATAAATAGCGGTAGTATTTCCGGTTTCCTTTTGGGCGGCCTGGTCAGCAGTTGCAATATCGGCGGCACTGTTCCAGAACCCCGTAATCTTGTATCCATAAAAAGAGCCGATCGCATGACCTACTTCGTTACGGATAAAATTACTGCCGTAGTGGCGCTGGTCGTTGGTCCAGAAATAATTGGCCTGATCTGTTACCTGCGTAATTTCATTATGGTATGTAGTCAGAATAAGTCCTGCGTCCAACTTTAATTTTTTGGAAAGGTTCTGATGATAAGTCAGAGACATATCTATTCCGTTATTCTTAACCCCGGCCACATTTATAAATGGCGCATTTCCAAGTCCGGCTGTGCCGGGCTGAGCTGGATTGTACAGCAGTCCCTGAATATCTTTCTGGTAATAGTCGGCTGTCAGGTTGAACCGGCCATTCCAAAAAGTGGCATCTAAACCAATATTAGTTGAATAATCTTTTTCCCATCTTGCATTCGGGTTGCCATTCTGACCAACCTGCAGTCCCGACTGGTTAGTATTATTGGTTCCCGCAATATCATAATAAGCTGAATTGATATTCAGGAGATAGGTGGAATAACCGTTATCCGCATTCACATTAAGCTGATTTCCCATCATGCCCCAGCTTCCGCGAATTTTCATATCCGTGATCCATGCATAATTCTTCATGAAATTTTCCTGTGAAATACGCCAGCCTGCGCTGACAGCCGGAAACCATCCATACTGGTAATTAATGAATTTAGAAGATCCATCTCTTCTCAATGTTCCACTGAATAAATATTTATCCTTAAAAGAATAATCAATTCTTCCGAATGCGGAAGACAGGCTCTCCATCGTGCGGCCACTTCCATTTGTCTTTACACCTGATCCGGAAGATAGCGTCGTATAATTCGGATCGAAGGAAAGGTAACCCTGGGTAGTGCCGGTAAGACTTTCCGTCTTTGACTGATACGCCTCGGTTCCCAGCATTGCACTCAGGTGATGATTCTGTCCGATCTGCTTGGCATAAGTCAGGGTATTGGTCCATGTCCAGTTAAACCCGCTATAGGAACTCTGCGTAAATGAATTTACGGTACTGTTACCGGCGTTTTCATAGGTCGGATAGTTGAACGAATGACGGGCTCCGGAATAGTTATCCCCCCCTAAGCTGGTATGAAAAGTGAAATCATTTAAGAACTGCACATCTGCATAAACATTTCCCAGCAGTCGGTTGGCCACATCTGCATTATTTGCTGTCCGTCGTTGTATAGCGACCGGATTGGGTCCGTTCAGACCGGTGCCGTATACGCCTCCATAGTTTCCTTTGATATCATGCACCGGAATGATCGGGGAAATCTGCATAGTGAAAAAGATCGCACTGGTTCCCTGGAAATTGTTTTCTGTTGGAATATCATTTATGGTCGGATTGTGGGAAATAGACGTTTCCAGATTCTCGCCGATGCGGATATGCTTTGAAACAATATATTGTGCATTGCTGCGAACGGTATATCGTTTCAGATAAGTGTTGATCAGCGAACCTTTCTGATCCAGGTAACCCATAGAAAACAAGTAAGAACCCTTGTCTCCGCCACCGGATACAGAAATATTCTGACGCTGCATTGGCGCCTGTTTAAACACCTCGTGATACCAGTCCGTACCCGTCTTGTTGGCAGGTGTAATGCGATAAAAATTATTATAGCTGCTGATATCTGTATAATTGGGATTCACATTGTACAGGGAAGGGTCCACGAGCGGACTGCCAGCCATCGCTCCCGCAGGAGTAATATAATCCGGTAATATGGGCGTGGCCCCGTTGCCATACAACGGACTGCTTGGAGTAGCACTTCCTGAATTTTTCTGGGCGATCCAGGTAAGATTAGCTTCTTCCTGCGGATTGAGAAGATTCCATACATTACCACTTTTGGGAAGCTGAGTACCATAGTACCCGTCATAATGAACCACCACCTTACCGCTGCCTCTTTTTGTTGTGATAATGATCACTCCGTTTGAGGCACGTGAACCGTAAATGGAAGCGGCTCCCGCATCTTTGAGTACCTGCATCGAAGCTATATTATTTACATTCAGGTCCGCAATATTCTGTGTGGGCGTGCCATCAACCACAAATAGTGGTGAGTTATTTCCAAACGTATTAATTCCGCGGATCCTTATCTGGGGATCGGCTCCCGGCTGCCCGGAAGTAATCACTGTTACGCCAGAGGCCTGTCCCTGCAATTGTTCAGTTACCAGTCCAGTGGGTTGCCGCGACAGATTATCCATGTTCACGACAGAGACCGCTCCGGTTATGTCTTTTTTCTTTTCCGAGGAATAGGCGATCACTACGATTTCGTTGAGCGCACTCGTTCCGGCTTCGAGCGAAATATTTGCCACACCGGATGTTCCGACTTTAACTTCATGGTTCTGGTATCCGACAAAAGAAAAAACAATTACCGGCTTGCTATTGGCTGAAACGTTCAGTTTATATAACCCGCTTTCATCCGTGGCGGTGCCGGAAGCGGAGCCTTTTTCCTGAACGGTCGCACCGGCAATCGGAAGACCAGTAGCTGCATCAACCACCTTCCCATGGATGGTATGCGAAACCTGCGCAGAAACAGGTATACTACAGAGAATAAAAAGAAGGCAAATGGGAAATAGTAGAAAAGGCATTTTTCTAATCATACGGCAGCAATTTAAATGATGGTTTTAATTTATTCTTTTAGGCTTTCATCCGATCCCTTATTTAAAAAATCCGCATCGTTATTAATGCCTGTTCCCTCCGCTTTCAAAATGGATGCATCGGGAACAACAGAAATAGGGGTAATACAGGAAAGTGATTTTTCATTGTATGGCACATTGGATTGCCTGTTGTATACTGATATTAAGGACCAGCGCGACTGCTCAGACCTGTTCGTGTCCGACCGGTGCAGCAGATTGGGATGAAAAACAAGTGCGTCTCCCGGTTTCAATTCTACCTGAACGAGTTTCAGTGTTTTTAGGGCCAGGTCTACATACCGGATTGAAGCGCCGACCTGTTCACCTGCCTTGCCGTGTTCAACGCGCCCGAGTTTATGGGAACCGCGGATCACCTGGAGACATCCGTTTATTTGCGTAGCCTCCGTGATCGCTACCATAATAGATATCATCTGGTCGGGGAACAAAAATTCATTTTTATACCAGTAACCATAGTCCTGGTGCCATTCCCATGCACCACCGACGACCGGCTCTTTCTGCATGAGTTTGGAATGAAAATGGCAAACCGGGGCTTCACCATCCAGTAATTTCCTGGCGACGTCTACCATGCGCGTACTCCGGCTAACCATACCATAAATATCATTTCCCGGGTTGAACCACAGTGTCAGCTTTGATTTCTTACCTGATCCGTCATTCACATCATATGCATTTCTCCGGATGGTATTGTCCCCGATCGCAACATGATATAGTTTATTAATTTCTTCATCTGAAAAAAAACCGGTCAAAATAAGATATCCGTCTCTCTTGTATGCCGCTAACTGATCCCAGGATAATCCTCCTTGCATAAATAAATCGTCTTTGTTCTGACGGACTAAATGTACAGCTCTGCAGAAAGGCAGTTGGGATGCGGGTTATCCAAAATCGATACTTTATTTCCCGTTTAATGAAATTCCAGTCACAAAACAGATAATATATAGCTGAAATCCTTAGATTTGGTTAGACAACGAGCCATTATGAATCCGATACTGGAATATCTTGCGCCAGACAGCGAAGAGTCCTTTTTTCTGAATGCATTTGATTTTTCTTATTTTCCCACACCGTGGCATTATCATCCTGAATATGAACTGGTGCTCGTGGAGAAAAGTTCCGGCAAGCGTTTTATAGGAAATGCAGTTTCTGATTTTGAAGCCGGTGACCTTTCTTTTTTTGGTCCGAATCTCCCTCATCTCTATAAGAATTCCCCGGAGTTCTATGAAAATAATGAGTCACTCAGGGCCCGTTCGATCGTCATACATTTCTCAGAAGAATCTATTGGTGAAAGTTTTCTGATGTTACCACAGGCCAAAAAGATCCGTGACTTTTTTGAAATGTCCAGGCAGGGTCTGGACATTACCGGAGCCACTAAAGAATTCGTGATCCAGCAGATGCACAAAATGCTTGGGCTGAATGGTATGAACCGCCTCATCTGCCTGCTTACTATCCTCGATAAACTTTCTGTATCCGGCGACTTCCGGCTGATTTCTGATCCTGGCATCATCGGTCACAATAAAACGGATACTGAACGGTTGAATAAGATATTTCAGTATGCGCTCAAAAATTTCGATAAGGATATCCACCTGGAAGAAGTCGCTGCCCTCGTATACATGACCCGAACTTCGTTTTGCCGTTTTTTTCAGGAAAGAACAAAGAGAAGTTTTTTCGGTTTTCTGGCCAGTATACGCCTTGATCATTCCTGCAAACTGCTGAAGGAAACCAATAAAAGCATTGCCGATATCATCTACAGTTGCGGGTATAATAATTTTTCTAATTTCAACCGCCAGTTCCGTTCCAAATTCGATATGAGTCCCAAATCATACCGCCAGCTTTATTCTCAGTTCGTCAAAGAAGAAATGGTTTACTGATTTTATCCGGGCGATCTGTTGTAATATAAAATTTTCCGGAACCCATACTTTATTTTCCTTTTTTAAAAATTAAAAGTTGATATGCCGGAATTGCTGAAATGCAATGTTAATTTGATGATACATGAAAATATTTTTTGTTCTGATACTTTCTCTTATCTTTTTTTTCAAAGGATATACGCAAACGGATTCTTCAATACTTTCCAGTCGTTACTGGTATCTGATCCAATCTCCTCATTCTCCTGAGAACCGGGATGTCTGGCGAAGCGGATTAAAGCAATGGAGAGATTCGCTGATGCATTTGGTTCAGTACGATGAAAGATATTATGCCGATCCGAAATATCAGTGGGCTTCCAAAGCATATGCTACTTTTTTTCTGATGTCAAATGACCGTAGTCTGTATGATTCATCGTGGAACTTCGACATCAGGAAATGCCTGGACAGGTATGAGAAAGAATCCGGAAAAGTAGATATTGTATTATTATGGGCCACTTATCCGCAGCTTGGATTTGATAACCGGGATCAGTTTACGTTTTACCGGAACCTGCCGGGTGGCATCGGCGCCTTGAAAAAATTATGTGATGAAATACATGCGATGGGAAAGAAGTTCTTTATCGCCTACAATCCATGGGATCAGATTGCCCGCAATAACGGAAAATCCGATGAAGAGGAACTGATCCGTCTGGTTCAGGAAACCGGTGCGGACGGAATTTTTCTGGATACCATTTCTGGTGTATCCGGTTTTCGGAAAAAACTGGATGAAGCCGCTCCGGGTGTGGTGTTCCAGTCGGAGATAAGCCCAAGTCCGGCGGAATTGCCGGAAGTACAGCAATCATGGATGGAATTACCAGTCTGGAATGAGACATTTAAAAATGCGGAGTATGACGATGTTCCTTTCATCGTCAGGAATCGGTGGCTTGATCAGCGCCATATGGTTTACCATTTGTCCCGATGGAACCATGAACAGTCAAACATCATTCAGAACGCCTGGATGAATGGCTGTGGTGTCGTAATCTGGGAGAATGTTTTCGGAACCGTTAACGAACTCAATGCGCGGGACCGCTCGCTCCTTCGTTCAATGCTGCCCGTTATGCGTCGGTATTCAGGCTTCTTTACCAAAGGAAACTGGACCCCGCTGTATCCTACACATCTTGTGCGGACATATGCCAACCTATGGGAATTCAAGGGTCAAAAAATGTGGACGATTATCAACCGGCAGGAACAGCGTGCCGCTGGTCCTTTGCTGGAAATTGATCACACGCCCGGGACCAAATACTACGACCTGATCAGCGGAAAGGAAGCAGATACCCGGATTGATCGGAACAGCGCCATGATTTCCGTTGATATGAATCCGCGAGCCATCGCCTGTATTGTGGCGCTGAATGAAAAAGATATTGACGCGGATTTTCTTTTATTCCTGCAGGAACAGTCGCAGGTCGCGGCCAGGTATGATCCCGATTTTTCTTACCGGTTGCCAACGCATATTTTAAAAAAGGTAGCAGCAACAAAAAAATATTCAATAACCGGATTGCCGCGGAACATGATTCAAATTCCGGTAACTGCGGACTCGATTCGTATGCAAATTCATTTCAGACAACGGGAATGCGGATTCTATCCGGCTGAAGGGGTAACGGATATTTCCTACACAATGACACTTGATAAACCAGGTTTTGCAGTAAGGAAAACAAAATTGTGTTCGTATGCAATGGATCAAACTCCTGTTACAAATGCCGAATTTCTGATCTTTCTTAAAGCCAGTCATTATCAACCTGCCTGCCCTGAAAATTTCCTGAAGCACTGGATCAATGGACATCCGGCTAACGAAGAGAAAGATAATCCCGTGACCTGGATCAGTCTGGATGATGCGCGTGCTTATGCGGCATGGGCGGGAAAACGATTACCTACCGAAGATGAATGGCAGTGGGCTGCACAAAATGGCGAAAAAGAATCATTATATCCGTGGGGAAACCAGTACGATTCGCTGCGTTGCAACCACGGGCAGACTGGTCAGTTGAGCCCTGTTAAAAAATTCAGGAATGGTCGGACGGAGAGTGGTCTGTATGATATGTGCGGAAATGTTTGGCAGTTCACAGAGAGTGAAAGAAATGACGGGCACAATGATTATTGCATTCTCCGCGCCGGATCCTGGTATGTTACCAAAGGATCGGGGTGGTATGCCGACCAGGGGCCTCAGCAAACATCGTTTGGAGCCAAATATTTATTTACCTGGCCGGGGCTTGACCGTTGCGCAACGATCGGTTTCCGCTGTGTGGTTGATGTTGATCTCTGATTGGCGTTTTATGATTGTTGCTCAACCATAATTGCCACATTTTACTTACTTCACTAAATTGAAAAGCATTTAAAAATAAGCAATTAAATGATTCTTATTGTTCGAAAAATAAATCGCCGATAGCAAATTGCTGTTTGCCTTTAAGATGTTTTTTTATCCAACTACTCATAATACTCAGATAATTTTTCTGAGTTTGGATCCTTTTCGGACCGGCATTAAAATTCCTTATAATTCCAAAAGTCTTTATTGTCTGTGGTTACGACAAAACAACAAATTATTGGTTCGATATTTCAGGAAAATTAGTTTTTGAGGAAAATTAATATCGGCCATTCAAAATTAAATACAACACTACTTTTTTATGAAATTGAGTGTGCAATGATTTCAGGGATATAAATAAAAAAAGGTAATGTTTTATAACATTACCTTTTTCGTGCCCGGGACTGGATTCGAACCAGCACATCCTTGCGAACGCTGCGACCTGAACACAGTGCGTCTACCAATTTCGCCACCCGGGCATTTTTGTTCAGGGCTGCAAATATAGCCAACAAAGAATGTCTCTCAAATTTATTCCACAACATCCTGCCTCTTCCATCCCGTAAGCAAAACGCCTGCAACAACCAGCACCGTTCCAATCACCTGACCGGTATGTATCGGTTCACCCAAAATCAGGTGCGCCTGCAGTATCGTGCTTACCGGACCAATACTGGAAACAATGGCGGTATTGTTTGACCCGATGCGCAGCATGCCCGCAGATAACATAAAGGAAGGCAGCACCGTGGCGATCAACGCCAGCAATATGCCGTATTCCCAGGTTCCCCTGGCTTGGTACAGCAGCGCATAATGACCCCTCAGTAAAAAATGAATGAATACTCCTGCTGTGGCAGAAAGCATTGCATAGGCAGTAAATTTTGTGGATCCGATGTAAGGGATCAGCCTGCCGCTTCCAAAAATATACAGGGCATAGGTAACAGAACAACAAAACACCAGTATGCTGCCCGTAAAAAAGTTTGCACTAGACGTGTCGAACCGCATTTCTTCAAAATAAGCAATGCCGATGCCCGTATAGGTAAGCATCAGTGCGATCAGCTGCGCCCGCTTTATCCGCTGGCGAAAAAACAGCCTGTTGAGCAGCACCACAAATGTCGGGTACAAAAATAATATCAACCGCTCCAGCCCCGCTGAAATGTATTGAAGCCCTAAAAAATCCAGGTAGCTGCTGAGATAATAGCCGGATAGTCCCAGCGCCACTACACTTGCCCACTGTTTCCGGCTGAGTCTGGCATTACTCATTCTGCTGCTTACAAAGTATGCCGCAGCAACAAAAAAGGGCAGGGAGAAGATCATCCTGACCGTTAACAGCGTCAGGGGATCTATAGCCGTGGCGGCAAAGGCTTTTTTGACTATGATCGCCTTGGTTGAAAACAGCACCGCACCTATGAAAGTAATTACGAAACCTGTTAAAGGGATCCTGCTTTTTTGCAAAACTTCCACTTACACCGCCACATTAAATTCCCGCAGCGCCTCATTCAAACTCGTTTTAAGATCCGTGCTCGCCTTGCGCTGGCCAATGATCAGCGCACAACTGACCGCATATTCTCCCGCAGGGAATTTTTTTGTATAGCTACCCGGAATGACCACACTCCGCGCAGGTACACGCCCCTTGTATTCAATGGGCTCGCTGCCACTGACATCAATAATTTTTGTGCTTTTGGTGAGCACAACGTTGGCTCCAAGCACTGCTTCTTTTTCTACCCGTACCCCCTCTACAACTATGCACCTGCTGCCAATAAAACATCCATCTTCAATGATCACTGGACTGGCCTGCAATGGCTCCAGCACTCCGCCAATACCTACGCCACCACTCAGGTGTACGCTTTTACCGATCTGGGCACAACTGCCCACCGTGGCCCAGGTGTCAACCATCGAACCTTCATCTACATAGGCGCCAATGTTCACATACGATGGCATCAGCACTACGTTTTTGCCTATATATGCCCCGTAACGTGCGATGGCAGGCGGCACGGCCCGCACGCCCAGATCCTTATAATTAGATTTCAGCAGCATCTTGTCGTAAAATTCAAACGGGCCCACCGTCCACGTCTGCATGGGCTGTGTGGCGAAATAAAGAAGGATCGCCTGTTTCACCCATTCATTTACTACCCATTCCTCTCCTGAGGGCTCCGCTACACGCAGCCTTCCGTTGTCAAGCTCCTCGATCACCCCTCTTATCACTTCCCTATATTGCTGTTCTTTCAGCAGCTCCCGGTTTGCCCAGGCCTCCGCTATTGTTTGTTGCCATTCCATGAAGATATTTTTACAAACATAGGATTTGCGGCGCATCTATTCTGATGATCTTGCTTGTACATTTGCTTAAATTGTCTGATGAACGTTTTTGAAGAGGATATCGCTCATTGTCTCGTGGTGCTGCAACAGGGAGGGATTATTTTATATCCTACAGATACGGTCTGGGGTATCGGCTGTGATGCGACCAATGAAAATGCGGTTAAAAAAATTTTCAGCATCAAGGGCCGCAGTACCGAAAAATCAATGATCGTACTGGTAGCAGATGAAAAAGATATTCTGAAGTATGTGGCCAGTCCCGATCCCGCCGTCTTTGATTTTATAAAAGGAACAACCAAACCTACCTCCATTATTTATGACGGAGCGATCGGACTGGCAGCAAATCTTATCCACCACGACGGCTCCATTGCCATCCGGGTGGTGCAGGAAAAATTCTGCCGCCATCTTATAAAACGTTTCCGTAAACCCATCGTCTCCACTTCAGCGAATTTTTCAGGAGATCCCGCGCCGCGAAATTTCAGGGGAGTATTTAATGATATCCGTACAGCAGTCGATTACGTGGCAGCCTACCGGCAGGATGAACAGGGGTTCGCTGAATCCTCTTCTGTGATTAAATGGAACCGTGATGGTTCAACAACTATAATCCGCCCATAATTTTTGCATGCCATTGAAGATCCTCATCATACAAACTGCCTTTATCGGAGACGTGGTGCTCGCCACTTCGCTCATTGAAAATCTGCATGCGCAGTTTCCGGAAGCACTAATAGATGTATTGGTAAAAAAGGGTAATGAAGGATTGCTGAACAGGCATCCGATAATTAATCAATTGCTGGTATGGGAGAAAAATAAAAATAAACTGGTAAATCTTTTTAAAATGCTTTCGGAGATCCGGTCAAACAAATATGAAAAGGTGATCAATGTGCAACGGTACGGCGCAACAGGTCTGCTGACGGCACTTTCGGGCGCAAAAGAAAGGATAGGCTTCGATAAAAATCCGGTGAGTTTTTTATTTACGAAAAAAATAAAACATGAATTTGGCAACGGTAAACTGATCCTGCATGAAACGGAGCGTAACCATAAATTAATTGAACACCTGGTCCCTGTTGCAGTAATGCGTCCCCGGCTTTATCCCACGCAGGCAGATGAATCGTTCATTGATAAGTTTACCGGTAAACCTTTTATTACCATTTCCCCTTCATCCGTCTGGTTTACCAAACAATACCCTCCGCAGAAATGGGCTTCCTTTATTAATAAACTGGCCCACCATTATATTATTTATTTATTGGGAGGAATGGAGGACAGATCTCTCACCGATGGCCTGATACAAATGACAGGTTCAGGAGCGCCTGTAAATCTTTGCGGGGAATTAACCTTCCTGCAATCTGCAGCGCTGATGAAACATGCTGTCATGAATTATGTAAATGATTCAGCCCCCATGCATTTTGCTTCTGCGGTCAATGCCCCTGTTACCGTTGTGTATTGCTCCACGGTTACGGCATTTGGATATGGACCCTTGTCTGATATTCGTTTTATTATTGAAAGACAGGATCCGCTTTATTGCCGGCCCTGTGGGCTGCACGGTCATGTTGCTTGTCCCGAAGGGCATTTCAAATGTGCTCTGGAGATCAGGGATGAGCAGTTATTGGAAACTATTGCGATTGCTCTCTGAGAGTTCCTTGTACGCACCCCAAAACGATTAATTATCTTTGCACCTCATGGACATCCATTGCTCCGAAAGAGAACTTTTTGTTTTTAATAAAATTGCCCATGCGGCCCGGGAACTCCATGTGCCCTGTTACATCATAGGCGGCTTTGTGCGGGATAAATTAATGCACAGAAATACTAAAGATGCTGACATCGTGTGCGTGGGAGATGGCATCGCCCTCGCACACGCCGTTGCACAGCGCTTCAGCCCTGCCCCCAAAGTGGCTTTTTTTAAAACTTTCGGCACCGCCCAGCTCCGCATCGACGAGTGGGAAATTGAATTCGTCGGGGCCAGGAAAGAAAGTTATGGGTACCACAGCCGAAACCCCGAAGTACAGCCCGGAACACTGGAAGACGACCAGCTGAGAAGGGATTTTACCATCAACGCCCTTGCCATCAGCCTAAATAAAGAAGACTTCGGCAAGCTGATCGATCCCTTCAACGGCATCCGGGATATGGAAGATCAGATTCTTCAAACACCCCTTGATCCATTGACTACTTTCAGTGATGATCCCCTCAGAATGCTGCGCGCCATCCGCTTTGCGTCGCAATTAAATTTTACTATCGCGGAACAAACCTTCCAGGCCATAAAGGATAATGCCGAACGCATTAAAATTATTTCTCAGGAACGCATAACAGAAGAGCTGAATAAAATATTATCAAGCAGGAAGCCCTCCGTAGGATTTGATCTTTTATTTAAAAGCGGATTGCTGCAGATTATTTTTGCGAAGATGGCCGATCTTGCCGGAGCGGAATACATAGACGGCCACGGCCACAAGGATAATTTTTACCATACCCTCCAGGTGATAGATAATATTGCTGAAAATACCAGTGACCTCTGGCTGCGCTGGGCCGCGCTGCTGCATGATATAGCCAAACCGGCAACAAAAAAATTCGAACAGGGACACGGCTGGACATTTCATGGTCATGAAGTAATAGGAGGGAGGATGGTGACTAAGTTATTCGCCGCCTTTAAACTGCCACAGAATGAAAAAATGCGCTTCGTAAAAAAACTTGTTGAACTGCACCTTCGGCCTATAGGCCTCACGAAAGAAAATATAACAGACTCGGCTATACGAAGATTACTGTTTGACGCCGGCGAAGACATAGAAGCATTGATGATGCTCTGCAGGGCAGATATCACCTCTAAAAATAAATACAAAGTAAAACGCTACCTGGAAAACTTTGATTTTGTGGAACAGCGGCTTAAAGAAGTAGAACAAAACGATCGCATCCGCAACTGGCAGCCACCGATTACCGGCGAGATGATCATGAAAATATTCGGACTTTCTCCCGGAAAGGAAGTAGGCTTACTCAAAAACGCTATCCGGGAAGCTATCCTGGATGGAGATATTACCAATAACTATGACGCCGCATTCCAGCTGCTGCTGACAAAAGCCGCAGAAATGAATATAGAACCAGCAAGCCCCATCTCTTAAAATTACTTATTTTTGAATTTAATACACTAAGGAATCACATGGCGATATTAAAGTTCAGAGCTTATTTTGAAGAGGATGACAGCATATACAGGGACATCGCGATTAAACATACCCAGCCGTTTACCGAACTGCACAATGCTATCCTGAAAGCCTATGAATTCGATTCTAAGCACAAGGCCACCTTTTACCGCAGCAATGACAGCTGGCAAAGGGGACGGGAAATTTCCCTTGAAAAATATGACCGCACCTACAAAGTAGTGCCGCTTTTGATGGCCGATACTACTATCGGCTCAGAAATAAAGGATCCTAACCAGAAATTTGTATATGTATACGATTTCGTAAGGAACTGGTCTTTCCTGGTTGAACTGATCAACGTAACTAAAGAAGAAAGTTCCAAGATCACTTACCCGGCAGTTGTAAAGAAGGAAGGCATCGGCCCGTCCCAGTATGGCGTTAAGGGCCTTGTAGGGGATAAACTCTCGGAAGTGGAAGAAAAGTACGATCTCGTAAAAGGTGCCGAAGGATTTAGTGTAGAAGGCGAAGGGTCAGATGATGAAGAAGCTACCGCCGATGATGATACCGGCGCCGGAGAAGAAAACAGCGAAGACGTGTGACACGTAAAAAAGTAATACTGATCACCGGACCTACCGCTTCCGGAAAAACGGCCATTGCCATAGACATTGCCCGGAGATCTGGCACCCAGATTATTTCCGCAGATTCCCGCCAGTGCTTCAGGGAAATGAATATAGGTGTGGCTAAGCCATCCGCCCGGGAACTGGCTGCAGTCAAGCATTATTTTATCGGTTCTTACTCCATTCATGATACGGTCAATGCCGGCACATTCGAAGCGTATGCACTAAATGCGGCCGCGGAAATATTTAAACATAATGATATAGCTGTAATGGCAGGAGGGACCGGTTTATACATTAAAGCTTTTTGTGAAGGACTCGATGAAATTCCGGTGGCTTCTGATGAACTGCGGAACTATATCGCTAATAATTATGAAGAAAAAGGAATAGGATGGCTGCGCGAAGAAGTGTTGTTTCATGATCCTCTTTATTATAGCGATGGGGAGATCCACAATCCCATGCGCCTGATGCGGGCACTGGAAGTAAAACTGGGCACAGGAAAATCAATAAAAGATTTTCAACAACACAAAAAAGTGCAACGGGATTTCGATATTGTAAAATTTGCCACCGATGTCCCAAGGCCGCAACTTAATACCAATATTAACTCAAGGGTGGATGAAATGATCGATAAGGGCCTGGTGAATGAAGTTAGGTCGTTGTTGCCCTTCCGAAAATTAAATGCACTGAACACAGTAGGCTACAGCGAACTTTTTAAATACCTCGATGGAAGCATGTCCCTGGAGGAAGCTGTAGGACAAATTAAAATAAATACCCGTCATTATGCAAAGAGGCAAATGACCTGGTTCCGTAAGGACCCTGCTATCACCTGGATCAAAAACGAAAGTGAGATTAAAATTTAATACCGAACGTAAGGATCACATTCGAACTGTTATTGCGAAGTTCCGCATAGGTGTTTGCCTTGTCTGACAATCGGTAAGGAAAGTTTACATCTTTATTTAAACTTTGCACATAGGTAAGATCGATAAATATACCGTTGTTGCGGTAACCGAGTCCTCCACTTACATTCATCTTATGCGCCTTCAATGCGGCATCGTCGTAAGGTCTGCCATAATAAGCAAATCCCAGCCTGGTCATAAGTGTATTAAATTTTAATTCACCACCCACTTTGAAATTAAAGACACTTTTGTAAGACTGCTTAATAGCGGCATTTACGCTTTGATAATAAGCACCATCATTTTGATCATTTGCAGAATGAACTTTGGAAGAGCCATAACTTACATATTCAACATCGGCAGTAATAAAGCCTCCTTGTTTTGTTACATCTTCCACCTCGTTGAATATATACGATCCGCTTACCAGAAATTTCCATGGTGTAACCAGATCATATTTATATTCCGGAATGGCTGCGCCCGATTTTGTGTAAATAGAATCAGCGTTGGCCACACGCGTTCCGCTGCCTGCATATCCTTCCAGATCTGTTTCCATGCGGCCGGTTGTTTTTTCGGTCAGTCCATACACCGTGGGTGAACTGATAGACAGGCCAGTGCGAACATTAGGAGCCGGCTTAGCGATAATTCCAAGGCGCACATTTACACCTACCCCTTGCGATTTATAATCTTCCTGGTAAGTAGCATATTTAAAATTGTTAGTGGTGCTGCCTGAATTGTCTCTTTCAGTGAAAATAGCTGTCCTCCTGTAGTTCATTATCGGCACTCCTATGCTTCCTCCGATGTAAATCTTATCATTATAATTAGATGCATATCCAAATGCCAGTTCTGTGATGCCGCCTTTCGTCTGGATATCATTTTCCTGGATCAGTTTTGCGGTGGTATTATTCAGCAAAGCATTACGCTCCGGTAGACCCACTATTTCTACACCATTGCTGGTGGTAGTGGTATCGATCAAATAGGTATAATTTGCCAGCTTTGTACCAAAGGTTAAGGGCGCAGAATATAGAGGTACATCTATGGGTTGGTTGGATTTCGCAAATTCTTCCGCGAACGCTTCAGAAAAAGAACTGAAATTATTTTCGCCCTTGTAATAGGTTCTGCCATTGAAATTAGCTGTCCTGTTAATAGCAAAGCTACCCGTGGTACCTTTCCACATAGGATTACGGTAATTTGGTTGCGACCATACAATCCCTGATGTTCCAAGATTGAATTTCGTCATGGATGCTGCATTGGAATTCGCACCCAGGTATTTGCTCTTTTCATTTAAAAAGGAAAGTCCCGGCGACAATACAAATTCACCTGTCTTATAAAATCCAAGACCTGCAGGATTGACAAATGTTGAGGTAATATCGCCACCCATAGATCCTAAAGCGCCTCCTATAGCCTGGCTTCGGGCAGTTCCTGATGGGGTAGTCCATGATATCCTCAAAGCATCTTCCGGAACCTGGGCTGATAGTTGCTGAGCCGCACACAGTACGGTTAATAAATAAACGATTTTTTTCATGCTATTGGTTAAAGTCCTGCCTTAACGGCGGCTGGGCCTGCTGCCACTTCCACCACCTGAACCTGACGAAGATCCCCCGGAATAACCACCTCCTGATGATACACCTGAACTTCTTGGAGTATAGGAATTGTTAGTAGAGGGAGCTGGAGTATATGTTCTATTATTAGAAGGAGTATACGCTCTTACGGGCCTGTCAGACGACTGGTTGTTTCCGCCACCCAGGTAGCTGTTATTGGAATAAACCCTTCTGTTGTTTCCGCCATTGTACTGACGGTTGGTATTATTGTTATAAAAGACCCTGTTGGAACTGGTATTGGGACTAACATATCCGTTATAATTCGGACGGACAGCTCCTCTTGAAGAAGTGTTATAGTTCCTGTTGGTGTAACCCCCCATATTGAAAGTCCTCAGGGTGGTATATCCTGCCGGGTTTACTTTTGGATTTATTACCACAACATTGGAATAATAGGGATTATAACAGCTGTTCCAGTTATAGTAATTATTGAAATAGCTCCCATATCCGAAACCACCGTATCCAAGACCGAGGCCAAAGCTAAACGGACTGTAATATCCACCACCAAAACCCATACCTGGAGAATAGCCATAACCCATGCCATATCCACCCATTCCGCCGTAGGAGAAATCATTATAAGGACTATAATTGTTGTAATCGTCAAAAGCAGACCATCTTGACCTGTTCCGGACCCTCATCATCAGCCAGCGGTCGTTGGAATTAGCATAATCATCATATCCACTGTAAGAAGACTGCTGGTCATACCTGCCATCATTCCTGCTGCTGTTTCCCTGAACATATTCGTCATCTGCACTACGTGCCGAGACTTTAGGGGAAGAGGAGTAATACATATCATCAGGAGTCTGCCCTGACCGGTAAACGGTTGAACAGCTACTGAGGAAAATCGCGACGCCAAATGCAGCTATTATAAATGTCTTCATGGCAATGTTTTTAGAGTTATGAATGAACTCATTACTTTTGCGCTCATTCTCTTATAAAGTTACGAAATAAAGACAGGGAAAAAAAGAAAAGCATTGGACCGCAATTGTTAAATAGTTTTAAAATAACTGACTGATGAGCAAGGAAATAACTTCGAGAAGCGCCGATTACTCCCAGTGGTACAACGACCTGGTGATAAAAGGCGACCTGGCCGACTACTCCGCGGTTCGGGGGTGCATGGTAATCAAGCCTTATGGATTCGGTTTATGGGAAAATATGCGCGACACGCTGGATAAGATGTTTAAGGACACCGGACACGTAAATGCCTATTTTCCATTGTTTATCCCAAAAAGTTTCCTGAGCAAGGAAGCGGCCCATGTGGCAGGCTTCGCAAAGGAATGTGCGGTAGTTACCCATTACCGCCTGAAAAACGATCCCGACGGCGGGGGAGTGATAGTGGATCCCGAGGCCCGGCTGGAAGAAGAACTGATCGTGCGCCCCACCAGTGAAACCATCATATGGCATACTTATAAAACCTGGATCCAGTCGTACCGCGATCTTCCCCTGCTGATAAACCAGTGGGCAAATGTGGTGCGCTGGGAAATGCGAACAAGGCTTTTCTTAAGAACCACGGAATTTTTATGGCAGGAAGGTCATACGGCCCATGCTACCCGCCAGGAAGCTATAGAAGAAACAACCAGGATGCTGGATATATATGCTGATTTTGTTGAGAACTGGATGGCACTGCCGGTAATTAAGGGCGTAAAAACAGCCAGCGAACGCTTTGCGGGTGCTGAGGACACTTACTGCATTGAAGCGCTGATGCAGGACGGTAAAGCTTTGCAGGCTGGTACTTCACACTTCCTGGGACAGAACTTTGCAAAGGCCTTTGAAGTGACTTTTGCGGATAAAAATAACAAGCTTGATTTCGTATGGGCCACCAGTTGGGGTGTAAGTACCCGGCTCGTTGGAGCGCTGGTAATGGCGCACAGCGATGATGAGGGATTGATACTTCCGCCTAAAATAGCGCCTATGCAGGTGGTTATCGTACCCATTTATAAGGGTGAGGAGCAAAAGGCGGAGATAGACGTGAAGGCAAAAGAGCTGGAAAAAGAACTGAAAGCAAAAGGAATAAGAGTGAAATACGACAACAGCGATCACCAGCGGCCTGGCTGGAAGTTTGCCCAGTATGAGCTTAAAGGAGTGCCTGTCCGCGTGGCCATCGGCGCTAGGGATATACAAAATAATAAGGTTGAACTGGCCCGCAGGGATACGAGGGAAAAGCTCTTCGTGTCTATGGACGGCCTGGCGGTAACCATTTCAGGTCTTCTTGATGAGATACAGCAGAACATGTTTCATAAAGCATTGTCATTCAGGGATCAGCACATCACCCGGGCAGACAACTGGAATGAATTTGAAACATTGCTGAAAGATAAAGGCGGGTTTATATCAGCGCACTGGGATGGAACTCCAGAAACAGAAGAACTGATCAAAGAAAAGACAAAGGCAACCATTCGGTGTATTCTATTGAATAATCCGGCAGAAGAGGGAACCTGCGTATTAACAGGAAAACCAAGTGTGCAGCGGGTTTTATTCGCCGTGGCGTACTAGCGGTCATTGGAAGCATAATAATTATAGTCCAGCAACAGGGTTTCCAGAAAATCGAGCGGTTCCTGGGTAGTATCAATTTTTACCCTGGACTGGATCCTGAGCGCTATGCGTGTGGCGAGCGCATGGTCTTTTCTTCTTTTGGAAGTATTGATGATGTTTTTCAGCGTGTTGATGTCCCGGTCGCTGAGCTGCATCACCTGGGGATATTTTGGCTTGTAGCTGTCACTTAATTCTGCAAAAACAGTGTCTTCCCAGGAAGCCGTTTTTTTCAGATCTATAAGCAACGTTCCCGCAACAATGTCGCCGGTACGCTGAGATCTTTCTGTAAACACAATACTGGCCACTCCGGTAAATACCAGTGGAAATGTCCACCAGGGTATTACATTGTTCACGCAGGCGAGAGGGATCCAGTATGGCAGATCCACCAGCCTGAATACCCATCGGATGAGGTATTGCCCGATGCCCGGCTGCCCGCCGTCTTCCGTAATCACTTTCAGGTTCATAGCGAGTTTCCCCGGACTTCTGCCATTCATGGTTATTTCACATATCAGAAAATAAAATAAAACAGGCAGGCTGGCCAGCACACCTCTGATGTCCCAGGAACCGCTCCACACAAAAGTTGAGTCTGTTTTTAGTAGCGTGGCCATCAACTTGGTCAGCAGCCAGCAGATGCCCACATCTATGGTCCATGCCAGCAGCCGTTTTGCAAAAGGAGCTATTGCAAATTCCACTTCTATATTGAAGCCGGTATCTAGTTTTACAAAAGGCATAGTAGAATATAAAAATATAACTATTATATTTATGAATTCAGTATGCGTGAAGGACTCTTTATTAAAAAAAATATCGGGAAGTGGAAAAAATATCAATATGAAACTTCTACAGATCCTGATGAAATGGCACAGGAATTTACCGAGCTGGTAAATGATCTTGGCTATGCGCGCACTTTTTACCCCCATAGTAAGGTGACCCAGTATCTTAATGGGCTTGCCTCAAAAATATACCTGGGTATTTATAAAAATAAAAAAGAACAGCGCTCCCGGCTCATTACTTTCTGGACAAATGAACTGCCACTGGTAGTAAGAAAGCATCATCGGGAATTACTATACTCTTTTCTTTTATTTACCGCATTTGCATTGATGGCGGTGTTTTCCACTGCGCATGACCAGTCATTTGTAAGAGGCATACTGGGAGACGATTATGTTGAAATGACCGAAGAAAATATTGCCAAAGGAGATCCGTTCGGCGTGTATAAAGGTACTGACAGGCTCACCATGTTCCTGACCATAGCACTGAATAATATCAAGGTGTCTTTTATGATTTTTATCGGTGGCTTACTGGCTTCCGTAGGAACTATTTGGTTATTATTTGATAATGGCATGATGCTGGGCGCTTTCCAGACCTTCTTTTTTATGAAAGGCCTCGGCTGGGATTCCATACTCGTAGTTTGGATACATGGCACATTAGAGATATCCGCTATCATTATCGCCGGAGGAGCCGGGTTTATAATGGGCAACAGCCTTTTATTTCCTAAAACATATAAACGCATTGAGTCCTTAAAAAGTGGAGCCAGGGATGGAATGAAACTCATGATCGGTCTGGTACCTGTTTTTATTGCCGCCGCTTTTCTGGAAGGATTTATTACCAGGTATTCGACCATGCCCAAAGGAGTCAGCATTTCCATACTGATCGCATCACTTGTATTCATTATCTGGTATTTCGTTATCTACCCTATAAGACTGGAAAAAAGGATCAATACAATCGGATGAGACCACGACTGGCAAAATATATCGTTTGTATGATGCTGTTTTGTGTAGCTGCTGTTTCGCATGGCCAGCAGGTTCGGTCCGTGCCGGATTCTGTGGTGCACAGAATGAAAAATGAAAAGGATTTCCGTTATGCGAATGATCCTTCATACTGGCAGGGAAAAAAACCTGCGGAAGATTCGGCAGTGTTGAAAATGATAGCGGCGCTTTCCAATAGTATTGTTTTAAAATGGATGATCTTCCTGGTCATTGCAACAATACTGATATACGCGGTATACCAGGTGATAGCCGTCAACAATTTTTTTATCTTTTCCCACCGGGGTAATAGCAAAAATAAAAATGACCTGGAAGAAAACGAGATCCCCGATAATTTAGAGGAAAGAATACAAGCGGCTGTCGCTGCTAAAGAATACAGGCACGCAGTAAGGTATTATTATTTAAAAACTTTAACCGCACTGAATGCAGGCAACAGGATAAAGCTGCACCAGAAAGCCACAAATTATGATTATTTACAGCAGATGAAAGGTTCGCCCACAGCCGGTGATTTTTTCAAACTCACCAGTATTTACGAATATGTATGGTACGGACAATTTGAACCGGACGCAGGACAATATGAAGTAATAAGAAATAATTTTGATCAATTCAACGAACGTATCTGACAACGGTAAAACTATATTATTCTGTGTTTCTGCTGTTGTTCCTTTCCGCCTGCGGAACAGCAATGAACAAAAGGGTCACTTTCTGGCGCAATGATAAAATACCGTATGGTACTTATTACGCCTATAATAATCTTCCTTATTTTTTTAATGACGCAGAGGTAAGCACCAGCAATATTTCCCCCGTTTATTTTTACAACCTGAGAGACAGTGCCGCTGCCTGCATCATTATCGGCAACACCGTGAAGCCGGATGAGAATGAATTGAATGCCTTGCTGACCTACGCAAGCGCCGGTAATCAGGTATTTATTTCGGCTGTTAATATCGGCCAGAACTTGCTGGACAGCTTTAAACTCAAGACATCGCATACTGGTAATATTTACAATGAAACTGATTCTCTGACCATTAGCATACTGCACCCGGAAAACGATGATGTTTCCTCTTTTACTTATCCTGGCTTCGCTATGGATAATTCATTTACTGCAATGGACAGTTCGGTCACTAATATACTGGGGAAAGATTATGAGGGCAATGCCAATTTTGTAAAGTTTACTTACCCCAGTGGAGGATCTGTAAGTATTCATCTGGCCCCGGCGGCTTTCACCAATTTTTTTCTGTTGCATAAAAATAATAAGCAGTATTATGATCTTGCGATATCCTCACTGCCTCGTTCTGTACATAAAATAAATTGGGACGATTATTACCGTCACCATACAAACGGGGTAGACAATTCCGAGAGATCCGGATTTTCCAAACTGGCAGCTTTTCTGAATCACCCGGTACTGCGTTGGGCGTTCTGGCTGACTATTTTATTGTTTGCGATCGTTTATTTATTTGAATCCAAAAGAAAGCAGCGTCAGGTTCCCATAGTAAAAGAATTGCGTAATTCCTCGCTTGATTTTGTTACAACCATTGGCAGGTTATATTACCAGAGAAAAGATAATAAGAACCTGGCGGCTAAAATGACGGCCCATTTCCTTGGACATGTCCGGGCAAAATACAACCTTTCAACTTCCCGGACTGATGAAGCGTTTGAGAAGAAGCTGTCCTTTAAAAGCGGATTTGCGCTTACACGTGTGCAGGAGATCACTTTGTTTATCCGTAGCATGGACAATAAATCACAGATCACTGACGATGAATTATTATCGTTCAGCAAAAAAACAGATGAATTTTATAAATAGACCTGATATGGAAGAAAATATTTTTAAACAGCGTACGGATTTAAGCGGGTTGCAGCGATCAGTGGAAGCCTTAAAGCAGGAAATCGGAAAAATCATCGTAGGGCAGGATCAAATGGTGGAACTTCTGCTTGCGGCTGTCCTCGCGGACGGTCATGTGCTGATCGAAGGGGTTCCGGGAGTGGCTAAAACGCTCACGGCAAAATTATTAAGCAAAAGTATTTCTACCGGATTTTCAAGAATACAGTTTACACCCGATCTCATGCCAAGCGACGTATTGGGAACCTCTATTTTCAACCCAAAAGAATCCAGTTTTCAGTTTAGAAAGGGACCGATATTCAGCAACATCGTGCTGATCGATGAAATTAACAGGGCGCCCGCGAAAACGCAGGCCGCATTATTTGAAGTGATGGAAGAAAGACAGGTTACTATTGACGGGCAGACTTTTTACCTGGAGGTGCCATTCATAGTGGTGGCCACGCAAAACCCTGTTGAACAGGAAGGCACCTATCATTTGCCCGAAGCACAGCTTGACAGGTTTTTATTTAAAATAGATGTTTTATACCCTACGGCTGAACAGGAACACCAGATCGTTTCATATCATCACAGGAATCTTCCGGCAAATATGATGGACCAGATTAATCCTGTGATTTCTGCCAGTGACATTGAACAGTTGCGGTTACAGGTTAGAAATATACTTGTGGAAGATAAACTGATCACCTTTATCACTAGCATTGTGGGCAGCACAAGGGCGCATAAATCTATTTACCTTGGCGCATCACCCCGGGCTTCCATAGGCATTTTGAATGGTTCCAAGGCGCTGGCAGCCATGAAGGGTAGGGATTTTATTACTCCTGAAGATATTATTTACATAGCGCCGAACGTGCTGCGCCACCGCATAGCCCTGAGCCCGGAAAAAGAAATGGAAGGCGTGACGACAGACGAAGTCATAAATCAGATTATTCAGGATGTAGAAGTGCCGAGGTAAATGAATATTTATAACACATATCTCAGACCGCTTTTTTTTTCCAAACGCTTCTACTGGGTGTTTGCGGTGATGATTGCATTATTTATTGCCGCATATGCGTCAGCTATATTATTTGCTATAGCCAAAATAATAACCTTAGTATTTTTAATTTTTATCGGGATTGATTATCTGGTATTGTTTTCTAAAAAAAATGGCATCACTGCAAAACGCATTACCCCCGAACGGCTCAGCAATGGTGATGAAAATAATATCAGGATCAGCCTTTCCAATAATTGCTCCTTTCGCGCTTTTATTACAGTCATCGATGAACTGCCAATCCAGTTTCAGAAACGTGATTTTAATGCACAGGCTGTTTTATCTGCTGGCCAACAGGAGAATGTGCCGTATTCGCTTCGTCCCGTTTCAAGGGGCGAATACTGTTTTTTCGATCTGAATGTATTTGTCAGAACGTCCCTGAACCTGGTTATCAGGCGATATAAAATTGATGCCAGGCAAACTCTCAAAGTGTACCCTTCTTATTTTTCTTTAAAAAAATATGACCTCCTGGCCTGGTCTAACAACCTGGCAGATGCAGGCAATAGGAAGATCAGAAAAACCGGGCAAAGTGTAGAATTTGAAGAGATCCGGGAATATGTAAATGGTGATGACATCCGCACGCTCAACTGGAAAGCAACGGCAAGAAAGGGTGGCCAGCTAATGGTGAATAATTACACCGATGAAAGAAGCCAGCAGGTGTACTGCATCATAGATAAGGGACGAGTGATGAAAATGCCTTTTAATGGCATGACACTGCTTGATTACGCCATTAATTCCACACTGATTTTATCACGTGTGGCTTTACTACGACAGGACCGTGCCGGCCTCGTCACTTTTGGGGACAGTATCGGCCATATACTTCCTGCAGACCGCCGTGCTGGTCAAATGAATAATATACTCGAAACATTATACGACCAGCAAACAAATTTCGGAGAAACTGATTTTGAAAAATTATATGCGCTGGTGCGAACAAGAATTTCACAGCGAAGCCTGATCGTACTTTTTACCAATTTTGAATCCTTGTCAGGGCTGCAACGTCAGCTTCCCTTTATCCGCGCCATCGCACGCAATCACCTGTTGCTGGTAGTCGTTTTTGAAAATACGGAACTGCGCCAGGTGTCCGCTATGGGTGCATCAGGCATCGAAAATTTATATATCCGTACTATTGCCGATCAATTCGCGCATGAAAAAAGATTAATGGTCAGGGAGCTGCAGCAACATGGTATATTCACCATTCTCACGGCACCGGAGAATCTCACGATCAACACCGTCAATAAATATCTTGAACTCAAAGCCAGGCAGGCGATTTAAATAGTATTAATGAACATTTACGAAGAAGGACAGGTATTATTAATAAACAAACCATACGATTGTACATCATTTGATGTTGTGAGGGAAATACGTTCACTGTTAAAAATAAAAAAAGTAGGCCATGCCGGCACTCTTGACCCGCTTGCCACTGGCCTGCTCATTCTCTGCACCGGGAAATTTACTAAAAAGATAAATGAATACATGGCGCAGGAAAAAGAGTATACCGGAACGATCGTTCTTGGAGCTTCCACGCCTACTTACGACCTGGAAAGCATTCCTGAAAAGATTAAAGAGTACAGTCATATTACAAAAGAAGATGTAAACAAGGCAGCGACGCTGTTCACGGGAAATATTATGCAAACCCCGCCCATCTATTCTGCTGTAAAAAAAGATGGCAAACGCGCGTATGAACTGGCGAGAAGAGGAGAAGCTGTTGAATTAACTCCGCGACCGGTTAATATTAAAGAATTCTCTGTCAATATAAATTTACCGGAGGTCCATTTCAAAATAATATGTACAACAGGTACGTACATCCGAAGCCTGGCTAATGACCTTGGTGCTGCATTAGGCTGCGGAGGCTACCTGAGTGCTTTGTGCCGCACCCGTATCGGGTCGTTCCAATTAAAAGACGCCTGGTCAATGGAAGAAGCAAAAGAAAAAATAAAGCTTACGGATCCGTTCTAAAATGGCATGCCGATACCGAGCTGAAATTGTCCGCTTTTCACCTGCAATTTATGAAACCATCCTTCATTTTCCTTGGCGTACACCGGATTCTTGATCTGGTACGACCAGTCCAGCCTGATCAGAAAGAAATCGAAATCAAACCGTAAACTCGTGCCCGCGCCAACAGCGATATCGGTATACAACCTGCTTAATTTAAACTCAGCAGAGTCGATTCTTTTTACCTTTCCCCAGATATTACCAATATCTGTAAACAACGCACTCTTCACTTTGATGCCGAATATGGTGCCGATGTCGAAGCGGAATTCCGCATTTGCTTCCAGCTTCATGTCGCCGAACCGGTCGATAGGACCAGCTGATGTATCAGATAAAGACTTGTCGAAAATGGTTGACGATCCTAATCCCAGTCGTCTTACCGGCCAGGCTCTCATCGTGTAAGGTCCGCCTGCAAAATATGCTTTGAAAAATGGGAGGTTGTTTTCTGGCAGGCTGTCTGTTTTGCCATATACATATCCGTAGCCACCGAAGCCCCGGAACGCCCAGGAAGCGTGGGCATAGTTTATAAAATATTTATACTCGAGGTCGAGCTTTACAAATCTTCTCAATTCACCTTTTTCAACATTTTTTATAAGCCCCAGGAATGCCCCGCTTTCTTCCAGTTTTGCCCTGAAAAAATTCTGGTTCTGGCCGGATCTTTTTCCTGTGGTATACCCTAATATCTGGCTCACGATCAGGCCATTGTTAAACGCCTGCCTCAGGCTTGGATACCTCGTCTGCACCTTTATAAAACTGTCTGTTTTATACACCCAGGTATATTCTATGTTAAACGGAATGTATTCCCAGTTGTGATTTTTCTTTTTCCAGTCGTATCCCCAGGAAGTGTTGATCGAACGGGCGGAATAAAATTTTCTCCTGTCTGTATACGAGGCATTCAAATTGATAATTGTCCGGGGAGCAATAAGATTTTTTTCCGCTTTTATTTTGAAGGGTGTGATAAATCTTGGTACGAAGATGCTGTGCGATAGACTTCCCTGGAGCGTCTGGATAATATTGGGCCCCAGTTCCACGCCGAACCGTGCATTACTGGACGTGCCGATACTTTCCCGAAAAGCATTCCTGTTCCTGATCCCGAAATTCAGGCCTAATCCGAATAGCGATCCCGTAGTGAGCACGTCAGTTTCATTCCTGCTGGCTTCAAAGTCGATATTGAGGCTTTGCTTTTTTGCAGGATAAAGTGATATGTCCGCATCAAGTGTGCGCGTAGAGTCTGGTCTTTCATTTACATTAAGATCTACCTGTTGCCAGGCCCCCAGGTTGGTAAATTTATTAACGGTATTAAAATAATCGCTTTGCTTATAGAGTGTTCCCGGTCTGGCTGAGATGTTCCGGGCTATGAAAGGCAGCTTGAATTTATCTGTGCTGGAGTAAAATGTATATCCGTCGATTTTTGTCGTATCAGGTTCCGCCCGGGAAGTGTCTTTTACGATGGTTTTATCCGTGTACACACTGATATTTCCCCAGTTGTATTTTAACAGGTGTGTGGAATCTTTTGGTGTTCTCTGCCTGAACACAATGGTAACAGTAGGTTCCTTTTTCCTTTTTTGCAGTGAGTCCAGTAATTCAAGTTGTTCGAAAGCATCGAGATTGGGATCAATCAGCGCCGCCACAACCGTATCGTGTTCGGCATAAAGGTCTTCTTTGGTAAGTTTGTAATACCCATTGTCCCGGTAAAGATTCAGCAGCCTGTCCAGTTCGCTGGAAATATTCTGGATGGAATAGAGAGAATTTTTTTTCAATAAGGACTGATCACTGCTTGCCAGTGCAAGGCGTTGCAGTTCGGCCGTCTGCAGGTCATAACCAATGGAGTCCATCCTCAGGGCCTTGCCCGTGACTACTTTAAATTTTACGTTTACCCGTTGCTGCTTGTGAACCGTGTCCACACTGAATGTATCTGTGATTACCGGATGAAAATAACCCTGCGCGTGCAGCAATGCGTTCATAAAGGTCTTGGACCGGCCAATATAGCTGCTGTCAAATACCGGGGGCCGCAAAAGCCGGTAATAAAAAAAAGGAGGCTGAAACCTCACGGCTAATACCGTTCTTACTTTAAGACTGTCATCCATCTGGTTCAGCAGGCTTTGTTTAAGTCGTTGTTTGGCAGTTTTCTGCATGTTTGCAACCAGTGAAACTTCCGATTTGTAAATAAATGGCTTGTTTTCCTGGTAACGTTTGGGAACAGTGCAGGATGCGATCAGCAGGATAGTCAGCAAAACAGACGCAGTCAATCCCGAAGTAATAAAAAAATTAACTTGCCGGCTGAATAGCATAATTTATTAAAAGAAAATGCAATGTTGGTTAAATCGAAGGTCAAATATATTCAAAGTTTAAGCCATAAAAAACAAAGAGATATAGACGGTGTCTTTGTTGCTGAAGGGCCCAAGATTATTAACGAACTGTTGGGTGAGGAAGGGGTGGAGCTTGTTGAGTTGTATGCACTAAAAGAAATAATGGGTTTCCTCACGGGGGCGGATCCGTCAAGGATCTTTGAAACCGACAGCCGGTCGCTGGAAAAAATATCATTTTTAAGCACCCCACACCAGGTGCTGGGTATTTTTAAAAAACGGGAAATGGCTCCTTTACATTTTAAGGGACGCGTTTCGCTGATGCTGGATAATATACAGGATCCGGGAAATATGGGTTCCATCGTTCGATGTGCCGACTGGTTCGGTATCTCGCAGATCATTTGCAGCAGGGATTGTGCGGATCTATTCGGGCCTAAAACAGTTCAGTCTACCATGGGCAGCATTGCCAGGGTAAATGTCCTGTATGGAGACCTTCCCGCATTGCTTGAGGCAAATAAGGAAACCTGCGCTTATGCCGCCACGTTAGCTGGCCGGAATCTGTATGAAATAAAGGAAATAACTGAAGGAATAATTGTTATTGGAAATGAATCAAAAGGTATCAGCAAAGAAATATTATCGCTGGTCAATTCCGAAATTACTATCCCCCGGAAAGGTAGTGCCGAATCGCTGAATGCTGCTGTGGCAACAGGTATTATCTTATCTCATTTATTAAAGTGATCATATCTTTTTCTCCATTACATAGTCGTTCATAAAATACCCTTCACCAATGGCTATATCTTCCTGTCCCACTATGATAAAACCATATCTTTCGTAAAAATTCTTCGCCGGGTTATGCCTGTTCACATTCAGCCGGATAACAGACGTGTTATTGTTTTTTGCCACCTGAATGATCTTTATTAATAATTCTTGGCCTATACCTTTGCCCTGTACCAGGGGATGAACATATAATTTATGTACCTTAAAGACACCAATAGTATGATCCTGGGATACTGCGGCAAATCCTACCGGCTCAGCGCTTAATTCAGCAATAAAGAATTGTTGTCCTTCATCCATCTGCCTGTACAAAGACATTTCAGAATAAAGAATGCCGAGCATGTATTCCAATTGCACCTTCCCGACAATGTTTTCATACGTTTCCGGCCATGTAGCATGGGCAAGCGTAGAAACAACATGAACATCATTTTTATCTGCCAGACGGATGACCAGGTGCTTATCGTTAGACATTAACTGACTGATTATGCCTGGTCTTCTTCCAGATTGTCGTGGTTATCGCCACCCAGGCTATAGTAATTATTCTCTTCATCTTCCTCACCTATGGCTTCGTCTTCATCATCAAGATCATCACCGGGAATGTCCAGCCCGTCTTCTTCCAGTGCCTCATTGTCCCCATCAACATTATCTACCCTGGCTTTATCCGCTGCATCTTCATCCTCTCCCATATCCTGGTCGGCTTCACGTTTGCCCAACAAGACCAGGTCTTCATTCGTCACATCCGCTTCTGTTCCAGAAACTATCCCGATTTCATCCTTATCACTGATATTTTCAATGGTATCTGTTGAAATGTCCTTGCCGGATGCGGCCCTCCTGGAAAGAGCACTAGAATTAGCCAGGTCTTCCACATCTCCGCCTGCCTTTTTCATGCCATTGCCAGGATTTAATATGTCTTCCTCTGCAGGATAATGAGGATATCCAGGAAGATCGTTGTTGTTTTTGCGTTTATCGGAGCCTTGGTTTGTGTCCATGATGATTAATTTACAATGATTAGCATAAATTTCATGCCCGCCTGATTTTCGTCCTGTGTTTAAGGTAGTATAATATCAGCGGGCGGAAAATTTATTTTTGTACCTTCGCGCCTCAAATTTTTCTGTTCATGATTACAGTGAATAATGTCACTCTTTCGTTCGGTAAAAGAGTGTTGTTTGATGAAGTGCATCTCAGTTTCAGCAAAGGAAACTGTTATGGAGTGATAGGCGCCAACGGCGCGGGGAAATCGACTTTTTTAAAGATATTATCAGGTGAAATAGACCCCAATAAGGGTACGGTAGAAATTACTCCAGGCGAAAGGATGGCGGTTCTGCGTCAGGACCAGTTTCAATACGATGATGAAACAGTGCTTAACACTGTTCTGATCGGTCACAGGAAATTGTGGCAGGTGATGCACGAGCGGGACGCTATCTATGCAAAGGCCGATTTTACCGAGGCGGATGGAATGAGAGCTGGTGAACTGGAAGCGGAATTCGGGGAAATGGGCGGGTATACCGCCGAAAGCGATGCGGCGAGTCTTTTAAGTGAGCTGGGAATGATGGAAAACACGCACCAGTCGCAGATGAAGGATATCCAGGGGGCACTGAAAGTCCGCGTGCTGCTGGCGCAGGCGCTGTTTGGCAATCCGGATATTTTAATACTGGATGAGCCTACCAATAACCTCGATGTGCAAACCATCAGTTGGCTGGAAAACTTCCTGGCCTTGTACGAAAGTATCGTGATCGTCGTGTCGCATGACCGTCACTTTCTGGATGCGGTTTGTACCCATGTGGCGGACGTTGACCGCAAAAAAATAAAAATATATTCAGGCAATTATACATTCTGGTACGAATCCAGCCAGCTGGCCTCCAGGCAAGCGACAGATAAAAACAAAAAGACGGAGGAAAAGCGCAAGGATCTCCTGGAGTTTATCGCGCGTTTCAGCGCTAATGCTTCCAAATCCAAACAGGCTACCTCCCGTAAAAAGGCCCTTGAAAAACTGGTTATCGAAGACATCAGCCCGTCTAACCGTAAGTATCCGGGTATTGTATTTAAACAGCTGCGCGAAGTGGGCAACCAGATATTGAATGTTGATAAATTAGCAAAATCGCTGGATGGGAAGGTTCTTTTCAAGAATATTACCTTCACCGTAAATAAGGGCGACAAGATCGCCATAGTTTCTGATGACCAGTCTGCGGTTACCGCTTTTTTCGAGATCATTAACGGCGAGTTGAAGGCCGATTCAGGAAAATTTGAATGGGGAACAACCGTTTCCAAGGCGTACCTCCCCAATGACAACACCAAATTTTTTACGGATAATCTGCCGCTGATGGACTGGCTCCGGCAGTATGTGCCGCCGCATGTGAATGATGTGGATGAGCCGTTTCTGAGAGGCTTTCTTGGCAAAATGCTGTTCAGCGGTGATGAGATCCTGAAAAAGACCGGAGTATTGAGCGGAGGTGAAAAGGTAAGGTGCATGCTCAGCCGTATGATGCTGCAGGATCCGAATGTGGTTATCCTGGATGAACCGACGAATCACCTCGATCTGGAATCTATCCAGGCGTTCAATGAAAGCATGGAAAATTTCAAAGGCATTGTGCTGATCAGTTCGCATGACCATACTTTTCTGCAGACCGTTGCCAACCGTATCGTCGAATTAACACCTTCAGGTACTATCGACAAGCTCATGAGCTTCGACGAATACCTGGAAAGCAGGGCTGCGCGCAAAATGCAGGTGGCATAGGGCAATAAAAGCCTTAGTTTCACGCTATTAGAAAAACCAATTATTGTTTCTGAGGATACTGATATGGTGCCTGTTCCTCATGGCATTTGCAACTACTGCTTTTTCCCAGGAACACCGGGTGGAAAAGCCATTGTCAAATCTCCGGAAAAAAATGATCTCCTCGCGCCAGGTAATGGTGCAGCTCGATTCAATGAGCATCGTTCCAAATACCGTTATCCTGCCCGGATTTCCTGACAGCCTTTATTGTATAGATCTTATAAATGCCACGCTGACCTGGAAACAGAAACCTCCGGTAGACAGTGTGCTGATCCGTTACCGTGTTTTCACCTCCCGGCTCAATGCCCGCGTGCAGCGGATGCAGTTTGACAGTGTGATGAATAATTTTCTCGGGCAGCCCTACACACCTGAGTATGGTTCATCACAGCAGGAACGCTTCTTCGATTTTGGCAATATTAATTACAGTGGCAGCTTCGGCAGAGGCATTTCCTTTGGTAACAGCCAGGATGCGGTAGTAACGTCAAATCTTAATCTCCAGATCAGCGGATATTTAGCAGACAGTATAGCGATCGTTGCAGCTATTACAGACAATAACATTCCGATCCAGCCTGATGGCACAACCCAGCAACTGAACGAGTTCGACAGGATATTTCTGCAATTTAAAAAGAAGAACTGGGCGCTGAGCCTGGGTGACATAGATATCCGGCAAAACCAATCGTATTTCCTTTCCTTTTATAAAAGGCTCCAGGGAATTTCTTTTGAAACCAAATCACAGGTAAGTGAAAAAGTAACCAACAGTACGCTGGTAAGCGGGTCTATTGCTAAAGGGAAATTTACTTCTAACATCATTGAGGCGCAGGAAGGCAACCAGGGACCTTACCGTTTACAAGGTGCCAATAACGAATTCTTTTTTGTGGTGCTGGCCAATACTGAACGCGTGTACATGGATGGTGAACTGCTGCAGCGCGGCGAGGACCAGGATTATGTAATTAATTACAATACCGCCGAAATTGCTTTTACTCCGAAGCGTATGGTTACAAAGGATAAAAGGATCCAGGTTGAGTTCGAATATTCAGACAGGAATTATCTAAACGCTAATTTGTATGCTTACAATGAAACGCAGGTAGGTAAAAAATTAAAAATAAAGCTGGGCGCATTCAGCAACAGCGATGCGAAGAGCTCGCCAATTAATCAAACACTGAATGCACCCCAAAAAAGATTTCTCGATAGCCTCGGGAATAATATTTCTCAGGCATTTTATCCAAATGCGACCACTGATACTTTTTCTGTAGGGAAAATAATGTACAAAAAAATTGATACGGTATATGAAAATGGCGCCAGGCATGATTCCGTGTATACATACAGCAGCAGTGCGGACAATGCCCGGTACAGCCTGTCATTTATTGAAGTGGGCAGTGGTTTTGGTAATTACGTTCCTTACCTGAATGGTGCCAATGGAAAGGTATACCAGTGGATAGCACCGGTCAACGGATTAAAGCAGGGTAACTACGAACCGGCAATATTCCTGGTGACACCAAAGAAGCAGCAGGTGATAACCGTTGGAGCCGATTATATCCTAACTAAAAATACCTCAGTAAGTGGTGAAGGCGCCATGAGTAATTATGATGTGAATAGTTTTTCCACGCGTGATAAAGGAAATGATAAAGGCTTTGCGGGAAAATTTAATTTGAAAAATATACGGAAGATATCTTCCAGGAAATTAACGTCAGATATCGGATTTGAATATGTTCAGGCATCGTTCAAGCCACTGGAAAGATTAAGAAATATAGAATTTACACGGGACTGGGGGCTCGCGTTGCTGGTAACACCGGAAGATGAAAGAATTATAACGGCCGGTACACAGCTCGATGATGCAAAAAGCAATAGTGTACGTTACCAGTTTACGAGCTACCAGCGCGGCGGAAACTTCAACGGGATCAGGAATACGATCATACAGGTGCAGGATATCAAAGGCTGGAAATTCAACAATATTTTTAATTTATCCAATATAAATTCAAATACTGATAAAGGATATTTCTTCAGACCTTCCATTAATGTCTCCAGGACGCTGACCCATTTTAAAAATTACCAGGTCAACCTTGGTTATTCAGTGGAGCATAACGAGATCCATAATAAAATAACGGACTCTGTGTCTCCCTTGGGCTTTTCCTTTAATGTAGTGCAGGCAGCTGTCAAATCATCTGATGCCAAGCTGAACCGATGGGGTATTTCTTACTTTACCAGGGGTAACTCCTATCCGTCCGGTTCGCTGTTACTGAAATCCGACAGGAGCCAGAACGTAACCCTTTCTACAGAATTTTTAAAAAATGAACGCCATCAGTTCCGGTTCAACGGTACATACAGAAACCTTCTTGTGATTAACCCCTTGCGGCCGTCGCAGCAGTCAGATAAGAGCCTGCTGGGACGTGCTGAGTATCAGGTGAATGAATGGAAGGGACTTGTAAACGGGAATATGCTGTATGAGGTCGGAGCCGGCCAGGAGCAAAAGAGAGATTTTGCTTTTTTAGAAGTTCCCGCAGGCCAGGGGGAATATACCTGGATAGATTACAACAATGACGGGGTTCAGGAACTAAATGAATTTGAGGTGGCGCTGTTCCAGGACCAGGCCAAATACATCAGGATATTTACACCGACAAATGAATTTGTAAAAGCTAATTACAATACCCTCAATTATAGTTTGAGCCTTAACCCCCGTTCAGTTATAGATTTAAAAAAAGCAAAGGGATTTAAAAAGTTACTGTCAAATATTAATATGCAGTCTGCCTTGCAGATCAATAAAAAAGAAGTGGCTAAGGGATTAGTGGAATTCAACCCCTTTAAATCGGTATTAAACGATACCTCGCTGATCACATTGAATTCGACTTTCAATAATACCTTTTCATTTAATCGGTTTAGCTCCAGGTGGGGCCTGGATTTAATCAGTTTGAAAAATGGAAGCAAATCATTGCTCACGTATGGCTACGAGAGCAGGAAACTCACGCAATGGACAGTACGGGGAAGGTATAATATTAACAAGTCTTTACTGCTTGATATTACCGGACAGTCAGGTATAAATGACCTGGCTACTTCCAGCGCTAAATTCGACAATCGCAATTTTCATATCATCCAGCAGTCGCTGGAACCGAGAATAAGTATTACCAGGGGAGGCAATTTCCGGTTGGTGCTGGGATACCGGTACAGTGATAAAGAAAATAACAATGGAAGTTTGGAAAAATCATTTTCCAATGCTTTGAATACGGAAGTGAAGTATAACATTCTGCAGAATACATCCCTGCAGGGAAAATTTACTTTTAATAAGATATCATTTTCATCTGCAGACGCTACTCCAAACGCTAACAGCACGGCATCTTATATAATTCTTGACGGATTGCTGCCTGGAAAGAATTTTTTATGGAACCTGGATGTGAGCAAGCGATTATCGAAGAACCTCGAAATGAATATTCAATATGAGGGGCGCAAGCCCGGAGAATCGCACGTGGTACATGTGGGACGTGCTTCTATCAGGGCGCTGTTGTAAAAAGGAAAAGCCGGAAGCAAGTAATTGCTTCCGGCTTTTATATAGAATAAATAGAAAAATAGGCCTAACCAAATAATCCACCTTTTCTCAGTTCCCTTACTCCTTCACCGATCTTAAAACCATTGTGGTAGATCGAGATTTTATAATTACCTCTCATGAAGTCATTATTGTTTCCTTTCCAGGCGAATTCGACATGCTTTTTCTTTCCAGATTCAATATCCACGGGCACCTTGGCAGTGAATGGTTTTTCACCTTCTTCACGGGTTGTAAAAGTGCCGGAACCAAGAGATTCAACACTTACCGGTTTGCCATCAGGTCCGGTGATAGCCACATAAATGTCTGTAGATCCTGTTTCTGCTATCCTGTTGTCTACATCGAAAGCGATAACCAGCTTATCAACTTTTTTTGCTCTGCTGGTAATTCTCTCTTTGCCACCTTTTCTTTCATCAATAGGTGTGATAGTGATAGAAGAAGCATTAAGTGTTGACGCTATGCCAACCTTATCTTCCAATCCTTTTTTAACCACCTCAAGTGTATCTTTCTGACCCTTGTACGTATCCCTTTCTACTGTAACGGCTGCTTTTTCTGTAGTAAGCGTTGCGTTTTCACCGGTAAGGCGGGTAACTTCCTGTTCAAGGTTTCCTATTTTGGTGTTCAGTTCAGCAATCAGTTCTTCTGCTTTTTTTCTTTCAGCGGCAGTGATCTTTTGTTTTCTTAAAATACCATTGATCTGGCCTTTTAGTTTGGATATTTCGGATGTACGTTCTGTAAGTTTTCCTTCGATCTCGTTATTAAAACCTGTAAGAGAATCCAGTCGGGAAAGAGATGCATCAAAGCTTTTTTGCAATTCGTTTTTTGAAGAATCAACCGCAACGTATTGCGTTTGAAGCTGTGTCATCTTCTGGTCGTTATTATTTTTGTCCCAGAGAAAATATCCCCATGTACCTAAAATACCAACAGCCAGTAACCCAATGATCAGATTTTTTGAATCCCTTCTTGGGGGCTGACTCTGGGGGCTTGCTGAAGGATAGTTGCTTGTGCTCATAAAATGTTGATTTAGTTTAGAAATCCGGGTTTAAATATAGCTTTGACATAACGCTCGGCGAAAACCGTGCCAATCAACCATATTGGTATTTAACGAATTTGTAAAACTAATCTAAATACTTATCCTTGTTGCATTTCATTGATAAAAAATAATTGGGTACTTACACTATTATTTTGCTGTAATATTGCTATGGTTTCACAATCAGCCCTGTTAAATGTCTGCCGAAAAGATACTGAACGACTGGAAAAATAAGCTATACAAACCTGTTTACTGGCTAGAAGGCGAGGAAGATTATTTCATAGATAAACTGATCCGCTTTGCTGAACATAATATACTAAGCGAATCGGAATCCTCCTTCAATCTGTCCGTATTTTATGGTAAGGACGCGGCCTGGAGCGATGTGATAAACGCTTGCATGCGCTACCCTATGTTTGCCGAGAGGCAGGTGGTAATATTAAAAGAGGCGCAGCAGATGCGTGACATCAGCAAGCTTGAAAGCTATATTGAAAAGCCGTTGAGGTCAACGGTTTTCGTAGTATCCTATAAAGAAAAAAAAGTTGATGGCAGAAGCAGGCTCGCAAAATTGCTCAAAGAAAAGGGCGAAATGCTGTTCACTAAAAAATTGTACGAAAACCAGTTGCCCGAGTGGATCAGCGACCTTGTAAAAAACAAGGGATTCGGCATTCAGCAGAAGGCCCTGCTGGTGTTGGTGGACCACATCGGCAATGACCTTGCCAGGTTAGAAAATGAAGTAGATAAGCTGCTGGTTAATATTGGCAACAGGAAGAATATAACCGAAGACGATGTTGAAAAATATGTTGGCATCAGCAAAGAGTACAATGCTTTTGAATTGAAGAGTGCCGTGGCCGACAAGGATATCGTCAAAGCGATGAAGATCGTTAACTATCTCGAAGCGAATCCCAAGGCGGTGCCCATTCAACTTATCCTTCCTACTTTGTACACTCTTTTCAGCAAAACTTATATGATCTTCGGTCAGCACAGCACCGATGAAAAAACGGTGGCATTGAACATTGGTGTTGCCCCCTATTTTGTAAAGGAGAACCTGCTTGCATCTAAAAAGTATGGATTTACAGGTGTGGAAAGCGCGCTTTTATTATTGCATCATTATAATCTGCGCTCCATCGGCGTGGGTGATACGGGTACTGCTGAAGGTGCGCTGTTGAAAGAACTGATTTTTAAGATTCTATCAATGTGACCCGGCCTGAACCCCTGATATAATCCTGGAGTTCCTTAGATATTAGCGTCCATCTTATCTATGGAGAGTTGCGCCTTCAACTCCTCCAGCCCGGAAAATTTTTGTTCTTCTCTTAAAAAACGCTTTACTGAGATCTTTAGTACCGCACCATAAATATCTTCGTTAAAATCAAAAATGTTGACCTCGATTGTTTTACCGGTGCCCCCGACAGTAGGCCGGACACCAATATTCATCATTCCTTTATATTCCCGGTTGCCGCTGCCTTGTACCCTTACATCCACAGCGTATACCCCATTTCCGGGTATCATTTTTTCTTCATCAGCCACTTCCAGGTTTGCGGTTGGAAAACCAATGGTTCTTCCACGCTGGTTTCCCTTCACCACCCTGCCCTCGAAAAAATAGGCATACCCCAGCAGGCTGTTAGCCAGGCTGATATTTCCTTCGCGTAAGGATTTCCTGATCAGTGTGGAGCTGACCGTGCTATGCTCGATCACCTCTTCCGGGATCTCTTTCAGGTTGAAAAGATGGCGGTAGTTTTCCAGCAATTTGTAATCTCCTTTTCTTTCGCTTCCAAAGCGGTGGTCGTACCCTATTATAACGGTATGGGGATGAAATTTCTCCACCAGGAATGCTTCAATATACTCTTCCGGAGACAGGGCGGAGAATCCGACCGTGAAAGGAACGATCACCAGGTGGCCTATGCCCAGTGCTGCCAGCAGCTTTGTTTTTTCAGCTATGGTAGTCAGCAGTTCGACCCGCTTTCCTGATGTGCCCACGATCTTCCGTGGATGGGGATGAAAAGTGATGATCACCGTTTCCCCGCCCAGTTTATCAGCCTCCTGTTTCAGCTGGGTAATGATCTTGCTGTGCCCGAGATGTACTCCATCGAAGGTGCCGATCGTTACAACGGCTTTATTAAAATGGGGTAGACGTTCAATATTTGTATGAACCTGCATATAAGAATGTGCAAATATATGAGTTGCCCGAAACGACAATTAATATATTTGCACCTTTAAACAGCTATCCGCTTATGAGCCTGTATTCCCAAAGAGGTGTTTCTGCACAGAAAGAAGACGTTCACAAAGCAACGGAAAACCTTGACAAGGGATTATATCCTTTTGCTTTTTGCAAATTATACCCCGATTATCTCGGAGCCGACAAAGACTGGGTCAATATCATGCATGCGGATGGCGCAGGTACCAAAAGCATATTGGCCTATTTGTACTGGAAAGAAACCGGCGACATTTCCGTGTGGAAAGGCATAGCACAAGACGCCATTGTCATGAACCTCGATGATCTCCTTTGCACCGGCATCACCGATAACATTCTTTTCTCTTCTACAATAGACCGTAATAAACGGCTTATTCCAGGTGAAATTTTAACAGTAATCATAGAGGCCACCCAGCAGTTCTTCGATGATATGAGAAAGTATGAGGTCAATATTCATTACCTGGGTGGGGAGACGGCGGATGTCGGTGATGTGGTCAGAACTATCGCGGTGAACGGCACCATGGCGGCGCGCTGGCCGAAAAACAGACTGGTTACCAATGAACGTATTTCAGCCGGCGATGTTATAGTTGGTTTTTCCGGTTCGGGCACCTGTTCTTACGACGATCAGTACAATAGTGGCATAGGCAGCAACGGACTCACCAGTGCCAGGCATGACGCCCTGGATAAGTTTTATTCAGCAACATATCCTGAATCTTACGACACTGGTTTAAACGAAAAGGTGGTGTATATTGGTTCAAACAGGCTCACCGATAAAATTATTATTGGTAACCAGGCTCATGAGGTGGGTAAGCTGCTGCTTTCACCTACGCGCACTTATGCCCCCCTGCTGAAAGAGATATTCGACACCCAGTTTGCGGATGTACATGGCATTATTCATTGCAGTGGCGGCGGACAAACCAAATGTTTGAAGTATTTACCCTCAGATTTCACTATTATCAAGGATAATCTCTTCGAGGTACCGAAAATTTTTGAAATTATAGAAAAAGCTTCCCATTCCGATCTCCGCGAAATGTACCAGGTTTTCAACATGGGCCACCGCCTCGAAATCTTCACGTCTGAAAAATCTGCAATCGCTATGATACAGACTGCCGCTGCATTTGGTATTGAAGCCAAAGTAGTGGGCAGGGTGGAGGAAGGCGGCCAAAAAGAACTCCTGCTAAAGACAAGAGGGGAATTGATTCGCTACAGTTGAGGAAATATTTGCCGTTTTTTTAAATCATTCACAGAGTTTTATCTTAAAAAGCTATGAAGTTCCAATAACCCGTGTTAAATTTGCAACGGTATCAAGCGTGATTTATTGCAACCACCCTTTTGCAACCTTGCGCGAACTTTTTACGACTATTTAATGTTGATCCTGTACCCGAGCCGAAAGGATTCGTAACTTTTTTATATTTAGATATGAGACAGCTCAAAATTGCTACACAGATCACCAATAGGGATTCCCAGGCGGTAGAGAAGTATTTACAGGAGATTTCGAAGATTTCGATGATTACTCCGGAAGAAGAAACTGTACTTGCACAGCGGATCAAGATGGGCGACCAGCGGGCATTAGACAAGCTCGTGCAGGCCAACTTACGTTTCGTGGTATCTGTCGCTAAGCAGTACCAGCACCAGGGCCTTTCACTTAGTGACCTGATCAACGAGGGTAACCTCGGTTTGATAAAAGCGGCCCAGCGTTTCGATGAAACAAAGGGTTTTAAATTCATCTCTTACGCAGTATGGTGGATTCGCCAGTCCATCCTGCAGGCGTTGGCAGAGCAGGGCAGATTAGTCCGCCTGCCGCAAAACAAAATTGGCACCTACAACAAAGCGAATAAAGCCTACATGGCTTTCGAGCAGGAACATGAAAGGGAACCCAGCACGGAAGAACTTGCTGAACTCCTGGAAATGAGCGAAACGGAGATCAACAATATCTTCCAGAGCAACACCCGTCACACTTCACTCGATGCACCAGTGCATGAAGCAGAAGACGTGGCCATGGGCGATCTCCTGCAAGGTGGCGATGATACCGATGACGACGTAATGAAAGATTCATTACGTAACGAGATCCGCAGGGTACTGAAATCTCTCAGCCCCCGTGAAGCGGAAATTGTTAATGCTTACTTCGGTCTCGATGGAGAAAACGGGGTAACTATCGAACAGATCGGCCAGAAATACGACCTCACGAAGGAACGTATCCGCCAGATCAAGGAAAGAGCGATCAAACGTTTACAGAAAGCGCGTTATTCTAATGCTCTTAAAGCATACCTGGGCTAATTTTTACAAATTTGCCCAAGCCGGATCTCTTAGCCCGCTCTGTAAAGAGCGGGTTTTCTTTTTCGTAACTTTATATCTTTATGAATAAATTATGGAGATTGCTTCTACCGGGCCTTTTCCTTTTCCTGTCCTGTGAAAAGGCAATAAGCTTTAAACCGGTCCGGCAAGCGCCCAAACTGGTAGTGGAAGCCATTATTGAAGATGGTAAATATCCATTGGTATATCTTACCACCAGCCTGGACTTTTTTAGTAAGATATCGGTGCAGGCACTGTCCCAATCGTTTGTGCATGGTGCAGACATTTCTATTTCAAATGGAATACTTACCCAGAAACTCAGAGAGTATTCGATTCAGACAGAGGGATATCTGCTGACTTATTATACAATTGATTCAGCCGGTAACGGGGAGGTATTCCGGGGAGAACTGGGAAAAGAATATTCATTGAAGATTACCGCTGATGGCAAAGAGTACACCGCCACGACAACTATTCCGCAACTTACCAAGCAGGTTAACTCTTTGTATTTTGAAACCAATGTTGACAAACACGATTCGACTAAAATAGCGCTGTTCGCCCGCTTCAGTGATCCACCTGGTCTGGGAAATTACATCCGGTATTTTACCAGGGTTGATGAGGAACCGTATTATCCCGGCCTCAACTCTGTTTATGATGACCAGGTAATAGATGGAAAGTCATATAATGCCCAGGTGGATAAAGGCGTTGACAGAAATAAAAGTATAGATTTTAATAATTATGCTTTTTTTCACAAAGGAGATACGATAACCATTAAGCTTTGTAATATCGATAAAGGCGTATTTGATTTTTGGAAAACCATGGAATATAGTTACTCAGGCATAGGCAATCCCTTTTCCTCGCCAACAAAAGTGATTGGAAATATAAGCAATGACGCACTGGGATATTTTGGTGGATATGCTGTTCAGTATTCATCGATAATAATCCCGGAATAGCAGTTAAATTTGATAAAATATTATAGGAATATAAGTATGGATAATTCAGTAAAGGAAAAAGTTCATTGCCTGATCATTGGATCAGGACCGGCAGGATATACAGCGGCAGTTTATGCCGCACGCGCAAACCTTAAACCGGTTTTGTATCAGGGTATTCAGCCGGGAGGTCAGTTGACCATTACCACAGAAGTTGAAAATTACCCTGGCTATCCGGATGGGATCCAGGGACCGGAAATGATGGTGCATTTCGAAAAGCAGGCCATCCGGATGGGTGCCGACGTGCGCTATGGTCTGGCCACTAAAGTGGATTTCGCCAAACAGCCTTTTTGCATATGGATAGACGAGGATAAACTTATTGAGGCAGAAAGTGTGATCATCGCAACCGGAGCCTCTGCAAAATGGCTTGGCCTGGAAAGCGAACAAAGATTGAACGGGTACGGTGTCAGCGCATGTGCGGTATGCGACGGATTCTTTTTTAAAGGAAAGGAAGTGGCAATTGTAGGTGCCGGCGACACAGCGGCAGAAGAAGCTTTATACCTGTCAAAACTTTGTTCAAATGTGCACATGCTTATTCGCCGCGACCAGATGCGGGCCTCTAAGATCATGCAGGAACGCGTGTACCGTACTCCTAATATTAAAGTGCACTGGAACATTGAAACAGAGGAAATACTAGGGGAAATAAAAGTGGAAGCGGTAAGAATAAAAGATACGAAAACAGGTATAAGGGAAGATCTTCCCGTGAGCGCTTTTTTTGTAGCAATTGGCCACCAGCCTAATTCCGACATTTTTAAAGGTTGGCTCGATATGGATGAAGCCGGGTATATTAAAACTCTTCCTGGTACTTCCAGGACAAATATCGAAGGTGTTTTTGCATCAGGAGATGTACAGGATAAAATCTACCGCCAGGCGGTAACGGCGGCGGGAAGCGGTTGTATGGCTGCCCTGGATGCGGAAAGGTTTTTATCGGTAAAAGAATTAGGAATATGATCACCGTTCAGCTCCACGATGTGAAAATAAATGCTGCGCATGGTATTTACGATGGCGAAGAAAGTCTTGGAAGTCCTTATGTCATCAACCTGGATGTGACCTACGATGAAGGATCGAATGATATGAAAAAAATGAGCAACACTATTGATTATGTTGATCTTTTTGAAATCGTAAAAGCAAGGATGATGGTACCCACAGGATTACTTGAAAAATTATGTGACAGCATTATCAGGCATCTTAGGCACCAGTATCCTTTTATTAAGGAAGTGACGCTGTCCATACATAAATTACAGGCGCCGATCAAAAATTTTCATGGCAAAGTGGGAGTGACAATGAATAAAAAATTTAATGAGTAGAAATATCTTTTTAAGTCTGGCACTATTGTTTTTATGTTTTCATACGCTACCCGTTTCGGCCCAGGATGTGCCCTCATTACTGATGCAGGCCGGTGTATTGGAAAAGTCATTTAAGGATGATGAGGCATTGCAGAAATATATGGAGGTTACAAAAAAAGATCCTTTGAATCTTGATGCTCTCTGTCATATCAGTGAATTATACAGCGTGATCGGCAAAAGAAAAGAAACGAAGGAACAGCAGAAGCAGTATTACGCATTAGGGAAGCAGTACGCTCAAAAAGCGCTCAAAGTGGCACCCGGTAATTCAGAGGCCAATTTTGCAATGGCTATTTCCATGGGCAGGACCGCATTGGTTTCTTCCGGCCAGGAAAAAATAAAAGCGGTAAAAGAAATAAAAATATACGCTGAACGGTCCGTGCAGCTCGATCCCGCTAACTACAAAGGTTATTACCTTATCGGCAGGTGGAACTTTGAGGTGAGCGACCTGAGTTCGATCGAGCGGTGGCTTGTGAAGATCACTTTCGGATCGCTGCCTCCGTCTTCTCTGGGTGCCTCCATTACAAACTACCGCAAAAGCATGCAGCTTAATCCATCCTTCATCCTGAATTATTATGAACTTGCCAGGGCGTACCGGCGAAATGATGAAACGGCTTCCGCCAGAAAGCTCCTTCATCAAATGGAAACCATTCCACCCGCATATACGGATGACATTAAAATAAAGGCCCTGGGCAAGAAAATGCTCGATGAATTATAGTATTATTGCCGCGTAAATCACCATGGTACAACCTGCATTTAATATTGGAGATCCAGACCAGGCGCTTGAAGTAAATGATGGACATTTGCTGATTGAGATTAGTGCCCAGTCCCTGAATTACATACTCTTTAAAAAGGATCCTAATGAATTATTATTGCTGCGTCAGTATCGTTTATATACTACCAGCGACAGATCATCACGTGATCTGATTGAAGAAGTAATCTCGGAAGACACACTGATCAGCCAACATGCAGACCGCGCACTTATCATTTACAATTTTCCCGAATCAAGTATCGTTCCAACAGAATGTTATACTGCTGAAATGAATGGCCCGCTTACCATGCTGATGTATGGTGAGGATAACAATGAATGTGTTTTTGGAGAAGAAGTGAAAGATCTGCATATGCACAATGTATACCGTGTTCCAAAAAACATTCATTCTTTGTTAAAAGAGAAATTTACCGGCAGCCGGTACTGGCATTTTTATACTATGCTGCTGCTTTCCTCGGATGGGGACTATTTGGGAAAGCAGCATGTAATTAAAACGGTATTTTATCACGATAAATTCATTGCCGTCTTTTACTCCGCGGAAAAATTGCAGCTGATACAAACCTTTAATTACCAGACACCGGAAGATGTTGCTTATTATTTATTATTGATCTGCAAACAATTTACTGTCAGGCAGCAGGAAATAACTTTGTCTGTTTCCGGATTAATAGACAGTCAGTCTGCACTTTATTCCGAACTGTTGAAATATTTTCCAACAGTATTTGAAGAGAAGCTTCCGGAAGGAATTGAATTAAAAGGATTGCTGGAAGAATTTCCCGCGCACTATTTTTCTCCACTGTTGAAAATGTCCTTATGCGGATTATAGGCGGGGAAATGGGAGGCAGAAAGATCAGGCCGCCTGCAAAGATGCCTCATACGCGTCCTACAACGGATATCGCCAAAGAAGGATTGTTTAATGTTATTGAAAATAATCTCGACCTGAGCTCCTTAAAATCCTGTGATCTTTTCGGTGGTACAGGCAGCATAAGTTATGAATTGTATTCCAGGGGGGTAAGAGATTGCACAATAGTCGAAAAAGATCCGGCTATGTTTGAATTTATTAAAAGAACAGCAGAAGAGCTGAAACTGGTAAATTTTCATCCCTTAAGAATGGACGTTATTAAATTTATCAGCCAGTGTTCAGATAGATTCGACCTGATATTTGCCGGACCGCCCTACGCATTGACCTCGATTGATGAACTGCCTGTCAAAATATTCGAAAAAAAACTGTTGAACGTCAATGGCTGGTTCATTATGGAGCACACCCCGCGAAATGATTATGGTGCGAGCCCCTATTTTGCCACTTCCAGGAATTATGGTACCACCATCTTCAGTATTTTCGTAAATAAATGAATAATAGTTATTTTATTACCGGTACGGGTACGAATGTTGGGAAAACAGTAGTATCTGCCATCGTTGCAGAGGCACTTGAAGCAGATTACTGGAAGCCAGTGCAGGCTGGTTTTGCAAATGGCACCGACAGCGAATGGGTTGCAGGAATGCTTTCCAATAAAAGATCTGTTATCTATCCCGAAGTTTATAAACTGCGCCTTGCCGCCTCTCCTCATATAGCCGCCCGCGAGGAAAACATTAATATTAACCTGCAGGAAATAGTCGATCGCAGGCCACTGATCAATAATTTAATTATTGAAGGGGCAGGAGGACTAATGGTTCCCTTAAATGAAGATGAATTTGTTATAGACCTGGTTAAATCCATGCGGACAAGAGTTATACTGGTAAGCAGGAATGAACTCGGAAGCATTAATCATTCTTTACTGACGGCTTCCATTTGCAGACAACAGGGAATAGATGTTGCGGGATGGATATTCAACAGCAATTTTATGAATTACGAAAACGAGATTGTCCGATGGAGCGGTATTCCCAAACTAGGGTCCATTCCTTATACGGATAATATAAACAAAGCATTTATTGCAGAGCAGGCGGCAATCATCCGAAACCGGTTTAATGTTCTTTCATGACCAAAAATGAGATAAGGAAAATATACCTTGCAAAAAGAAAACTGCTCTCTGAAAAGGAGATTAGCGAAATGACCTCCCGCATGCTGGAATATTTTAATCATGTTAGCATGGGCAATGCCGGAACGATCCTGTCTTATTCACCTTTGAGTCACCGCAATGAATTTGATGTCGGCCTGTGCGAAGCCTCGTTGTTATCGGCACACCAGGGAATTAAGATCGCCCATCCGCGAATAATCCAAAACAGTAATTTTATGGAAGCCGTAATTGTTAATACGGACACACGGTTTACCGCTAATGAATACTCCATCACAGAGCCTTCCCATGGGGAAGTGCTCACTCCTGAATCTTTCGACCTGGTGCTGATACCCTTACTGGCGTTTGACACTAAGGGGTCCCGGGTGGGATATGGGAAAGGTTTTTATGACCGGTGGCTGGCCCAATGCCGGTCTGGTATTATTAAAGTGGGCTTTTCTTATTTTGAGCCCGTGGGGTTGATCGGCGACATCAACGAATTTGACGTACCTTTAAATTTTTGTATCACACCTATGCGTGTCTATGAATTTTAACGCTCCTCTTCTGCGGCCCATAAGAATGCTGCTCTTTCCATTTTCTCTGATTTATGGTTTTATCATCTGGATCAGGAATAAACTGTTTGACAACGGGGTATTCTCCTCTTCTTCATTCAATCTGCCTGTTATCGGAATAGGAAACCTTACAGCAGGCGGCACCGGCAAATCTCCAATGGTGGAATTCCTTGCCGCTAAGCTAAAAAGTAATTACCAGGTGGCTATATTAAGCCGGGGCTATAAAAGAAAAACAAGCGGGTATGCTTTAGCAACTGCCGGAGTCTCGGCCCTGGAGATAGGCGACGAGCCCATGCAGTTTTTCAATAAATTTCCGGACATAGCCGTGGCCGTAGGCGAAGAAAGGATCGTGGCCATTCCCCAGCTGCTGCATGACAGGCCCGATACACAGGTAATTATCCTGGACGATGCCTTTCAACACCGGTACGTGAAAGCTGGTCTGGACATTGTACTCACCGATTACAATAATCTATTCACCCGCGACTGGTTTCTCCCAACTGGCGACCTCCGCGACCTCAAAAGCAGCTATAAAAGAGCCAATGCGATCATAGTGACCAAATGCAGAAATGGGTTGGATGCGGCTGAAAAGCAGGAGATCATTAAAGAAATCGCGCCAATTGAACACCAGGAAATATTTTTTACCGGTATACATTATTCGCTGCCCTATCACCTCATTTCAGGGGAGAAAATGGCTATCGATGAAAATACAGAAGTACTGCTGATAACGGGAATCGCTAATCCCCGCCCATTAAAAAAATTTTTATCGGACAATTGTTCCGCATACTATGAAATACTCTACAGCGATCATCATATTTTTACTATAGACGACTGGAAAGATATCCGAAAGCGGTTCGATGGCCTTCAGTCGTCCAGAAAGATCATTCTGACTACCGAAAAAGATGCGGTACGCCTGCATAAATTCCGGCAGTCCCTTGAAGGTTATCCATTTTACGTATTACCCATGCAGGTAACGTTCCTGTTTGGTGAAGAGGCTCGGTTTAGTGATTTTATCACTACATTCATAATAGGTTTCACAAATAAAAAAGAATAAATTAATGCCTAAGAAAAAACAATATAAAGAAGGCAGGCAACAGGACAGTTCAAAATCAAGAGTAGTAACCGGAACCCTTGATATTACCCGTTCCGGAATGGGATTCCTGATCGTTGCGGGATCTCCCAGCGACGTCATGGTACGGCCTGCCGATTTCAATACTGCATTGCATGGCGATACCGTAAAGGCGATCATCAAAGGAGATTCTTTTAAAAGAGGAAGGCAGCAGGGGCAGATAACCGATGTGGTGAAAAGAAAACAACTTGAATTTCCCGGCAAGCTCCAGATCAGTGAAAATTACGCCTTCTTTATTGCAGAGGTTGAAAAGCCAATGCCCGATATATTTATACCCCTGGATAAAATAAAAAATGCCACGGAAAAAGATATGGTCATTGTAAGAATAACCGACTGGCAGAAAAATAAGAAGCCGGTGGGAGAAGTGGTGCAGGTAATGGACCAGAGCGATGAAAGTGATTTTGCGATGAAACAGATATTAATGGAAGCAGGTTTTTCACTTGTGTTTCCTGAAGGAGTTATTGAAGAATCAGAAAGAATACCGGAAGCCATTTCGCAGGAAGAAATACTTAAAAGAAAGGATGTCCGCGGTATTCTCACTTTTACCATTGACCCGATAGATGCAAAAGATTTTGATGATGCGATCTCTCTTCGCAGGCTTGAAAACGATAATTATGAAATTGGTGTGCACATTGCAGATGTCAGTCATTTCATAGCGCCAGACTCGGCACTTGACAAAGAAGCGTATGAACGCGCCACATCTGTTTATTTACCAGACAGGGTGTTGCCTATGCTGCCAGAAAGGATCTCGAATGAATTGTGCTCACTTCGTCCTAATGAAGACAA
>Ga0209512_1000220_pt1 | contig 115070 bp, 134 predicted proteins | sample frozenSSSSmetaG_FD_184142 | JGI IMG/M metagenome (GOLD analysis project Ga0209512, IMG submission 184142) | Glacier valley bacterial and archeal communities from Borup Fiord, Nunavut, Canada, to study Microbial Dark Matter (Phase II) -... | ecosystem: Environmental > Aquatic > Freshwater > Ice...
TGGGGGGGGGGGGGATGGACAGAGAGAGTACAACGTGCATTGGGAAATGCCATCGAGACTATCGTTCACGACGACGTGTGGAATGCGCTTCTTGGACTTGGGATACGATTAGAGTTAAGCAAGGAGTTGAAATATTTTAAGACTAGCTTTAGAATTTTATGCTTAAACTATTAGGAATTTTAAGAGCAGTAATTTTAAGAACACAGCCTAACAAGGCCTTCTTGACAGAAATAAATTAATGTAACTAATTCTGTTAATACAGTAAGTAACACTACGAAGAACTCATTTTGAAACTCTTAGCTATCCTTGGTACCTTACTAAGGTTCTTAATTAGGGATCTTCGCTCTTATATTCATTACACAATCCCTTTCTGTGTTCTTATTTCTATCCTAGGTGGTAGGTAGATTCATGCGAAATAAGGTCAAACATACTATTCGACAAGGTATAACTTGTTCATCCTCAAAGCTATGCATTTTATACGACAAACCCTTAAAATAATATTCTAGCATCCAACTTTAGTCTCTAAAAAGTTATACAGCATCAGGCCTAGTGATTCGATTCAACATCAAATCTCGTCATTTAGGGGGCGCAGTACGTAGCATAAGGATGGGGCATCAAAGTCTTGAACAATCATTTAGGCGGCATCGCAGTCATTTGCTGATACAATACAATACAATACAATACAATACAATACACACATCGTACGCGGAAGCTGAGATGGCGATGAATGGGCGGATTAATTAGAACACTACGCTATTACTATGCTATTAAACCCATCATTGCGTTTTCCTTTCTTTCTTTCGTGATTACTTGCTCCCTTCCCCTCATCTCCTCTCCCCCCATCCACCTCCTCCTCTGACCACCTACCACCTACCACCTCCCGTCAACCGTCTTCGTGACGACCTTCGGCTCCCACCACTGCCCAACATGGCAGCGACACGCGCGGTCGATCTCGTCATCATTAAACGCCCCCAGCTTCGGCCACTGGCCCACCTTGCTCTGCGCGCGGCTGTTGCCCGCCTTGCCGCCGTACGAGCCGTGCGCGCCGTGGTAGCGCACGTCGCGCGGTCCGTGGCGTCCTCCGCGCGTCGTCGTCGACGTGACGGCACTGTGGGTGTGGTGTTAGTCCACGCACAAGCGGAGAGGGAAGGAAAGGAGGAAGACTTACGCGACTGGCTCAGCCCCCAGCCATTCGTAGCAGAAGTCCAACGAGTCGGTCGAGCGCTTATTCCCAAAGCAGCCGTGGAAGTCCGAGACCAGCTTTGGCGGGCACGGCGCGCTGGTTGGCGCAACGGTGACGACGGACGCTGGGACGCTGGTGGACGGCGTGGGGACGGGGAACTGGCAGTCGTAGACATTGAGGCGGTCCTGGCCGCCGCAGATCTGCGTGGAGTTGCCGCTGCAGGCCATGTTGCACTTCTCATTGCCATCCGGCGCGGGGACGCCCGTGCTGCCGATCTCGTTGGAGCACCAGCACTCCTTCCCGTACTCGGTGCCGGCGAAGCGGTAGCCGAGGGCGATGCAGGCCGCCGTGCAGGCCCCGTTGGTCTGCGCGGTGTCGCCGCCCTGGACGCTGGTCTTGAGAGCGCGGTCGGAGACGACGTCCGTGTAGCAGCCGAGCGGCACGCAGTCGTTGTACTCCTCGGGTTCCGGGATGACGGCCGAGCAGTCGTAGAGATCCATGTACTCCTGGCCGCCGCAGGTCTCGTTCGCGTTGCCTGAGCATGGGTAGGTGCACTTGGTCGGGTCGATGATCACGGTGTCGTTATTATGCAACACATCACCGCACCAGCATTCAAAGGTATATTCCAAGCCGGCGTACTTGAGGCCCATGCTGGTGCAGGTCTTTTGGCATGTCTCGCGTGTCTGGGCATCTTCCGAGACTTGGGAGTTGAAGGTGAGTTGGCGGTCTGGCAGGCCAAGCGGATCGGAATAGCATCCGAGGTAGACGCAGGTTGAGGGCGTAGGTGTGGGAGTCGAAGGAATGGAAGTCGATGGAATGGAAGTCGAGCGAATGGAAGTCGGGGTAGACGGCTTCGAGGTGCAGTCTTCGTCGTCGTCACCGCCGCCGTGACCACCACCGCGGCCTCCAGCCATGACAGCTGGAAGCACAAGGCCAACAGCCAGAAGGGAGAGAGAGAGCTTCATATTATCAGAAGTACAAGGAGCGTCGTATTTTAAAGAGACAGCAACAGCAGCAGCAACAGCAACGAGCAGCCAAAACAAACGAGTGTAGTCTTCGCTGAGCCAAGGAAAGGAAAAGCACAATATGAGCGGACCTACGATATTATATACTCCTCCTCCCTGTTGACCGGGACAAACAAAGAGCATTGACCAAGATACTCACTCGTACGAGATGTCCGCATGTCTGCCCTACGCCGTGAGCGCCAGCTTCCCCAGACTAATTTCCCAATGCAGGATCAGCAGCGCGGGCGCTCTGAGATTCAGCTGCGGAGCGACGAGTCGTGTAGTCCGTGGCGTGGGAAAATCATGACAGTGGCCAGGTACAGCAGGGCCTGATTGGGACGGATAGCCCTGCGCATCTGTACAAGCTTTGCTCAACAGGGGCCCAGGTGCGTGCGCAGATAGACTGAAGAGGCCAGCCCAGCCAGCCATGTTGAGAAAAGGAAAGGTCGAAAGGACAAGGGGGAAGGAGGGAAAGGAGGGAAAGAGGGGAGTAGTCGGGAAGGCCGAGTAAAAATAGATAAGGAGAGCGGTGCAAGAGCAGCGCTAGGAGTTGGACCGCTGGTCGTTTGTTCCTAGGTAGGTAAACTGGGCTGGACTCAGATGTAATCAGATGTAATCAGACATCTCATTCGATGCAACATGCTTGCCGAGGGTGTCCCTGACAGCCTGCGTCAAGCATCTGATATCTGATGAGACGAGACGCGATGCTGCGAATGTCAGTCTGGATGCTCATGAAGACTCATGAAGAAAAGAAAACCTTTCCCCGGCCTGAACTTGCTTTGCTGTCCATGCATCTGTCCAGACCAGGCTATCCCTCCCCGCCAACTTGTCAAACCATGGTTGAGAAGTTGAGAAGTTGAGAAGTTGAGAACTGAGCAATCGCATTCCGGATTTCCCCTTTCCCGCACAGCTAAATAATGTGGAAATGAGGTCGTGGATCGCCTATTGATGCTCCTTTAGGAAACAAATGCGACCCTGCCAGCCCTGCGCACATACAGGGAATACCTATGTATGTGGGGAATAGGGGTCATGGGCTAAAATCGCTCCATCAAATGCTGTCGGGAGGAGCTACTGTACAAAATTTCACGTCGTCGCAAGGCTTTGGCTGAGACGATGGAAAGTATTACATAAGGTGGGTATATGAAATACTAGAATACTAGACAGAGCGGGGTCCCCTCGAATTGGAATAGGAACCTTAAAACTTGCTCTTTCTAGCTTGATTTAGAGACGAGCCGAAGACTATTGGCGCTATGAGTATGGCGACCAGAGATCAAATTGTCGGGCTGCTTAGCTTTCCTTCTAACGACATCTCAATATTATGGCGAGAGATATCAAATAGACATGTCCATTCGTACATACATCTAAATTACGGCAAATGTGTTGAGCGGAATGGCCGCTGTCGGCCGCATCGGCTCATTCTCGGGAGGAATTAGGAAAAGTAAAGGATGGCAACTCGTATAGTATAGGAAAGATAAACTAGAATGATAATGCGTTAAAGGCATTATACTATAAAGGCCTTAAGGATATTGTTAAGGATGAGATTACATGCTATAACTATTTTAACACACTATAAGACATAAAAAAGTTAGCTATAAAGATTAATAATTAACACTATAAACTGTCTTTAGAAGGGAAGAGTTGATATAACTTGAGGTAGTAGAATGCTTTAAAGCTCTAAGGATTAAGAGCATAGTATGATGCTAACTATATATTGCACGAGTTAAAAATTTCTAGTTGAGATCAGAGTCTTTATACAACCCATCCATCAAAGCTGACTGTAAATGTCTTGTATTTGAGGAATCACGCACATAGGTCTAGGTGGATATCTACATCGGGTCATCATGCGCAACCGCGTTCTCCATCGCCCAATCCAGGACTTTATCGAACTTCCGACACGTATGCCACGTGCTGAAGTCTGGCCAGATGCCTTCATCCGTCGTCTCGAAAGTGATCAATCCCACGTCGCTCTGGCACATCAGATTTAATCTCAACATTTCGAGGCAGTGATCTGGATATGCCCGCGTCAGCAAGCCTTGCAAAACCCCCAACTTTACAATACCTCGCCATGCGAGAAGAGTAAATAAAGCTTACCCAAGTGCATTCTCAGCCCATCAATCCCCTCCTCAAAGTCCCCACCCCTGCTGCCATAGTAATCCAAATAGGTTGTCTGTCGTAATAGATTTAGACAGTGGAGCTGATGGAAGACTTCGAGACCGACGCGGTATCCTTCGATGCCGGTTTGTGGGTCGGTCACCTTGATGACGGTAGCTGGCTTGTCGATTTTTTTGAGCTCGTCGGCGGAGATCATCTGGTCGCCGACTATTTAATAGCTGTTAGTGACTGCTTTGAAATTTAAGAGAATTTTCGCTAAAAGAAGCTGTATGATTTTGACTTCCAGATGGAGAAGAGAGTCGGGACGAAGGTGCTGTCATAGAATGAAGGAATGAATGTGACATGAGTTAAATCGTGAGAGTATGAGTAACATGAGCGCTCCCCTATGACGGTAAATTCGCATGAAGAGATTTCTTTAATGTCGAGAATTCCAACGACAGCAGAGCATGCTCAGCACTTGACTTCAGCTTTTAATAAAGAAAGGCGGGCGACAGTCCGTACGGTTTTTTGATGCCCCGATACGACCCAACCCCAAATCGGCCTTCTGTCCAAAGTCCTGAATGAGAAATGGATGAAATGAATGTATGGCCTACCGTTATATGTGATCACGTCCCATGCGGCATCCACTTCTGGGCCTTTGCCGATATATGGCGATGTTGCGTACATGCTGCCATTGAACTTGACGTCTTCATACTCTATCACATGAGCAGCGGGAGCTGTACAGTAAAATTAATAGTTGCCCCATACAGGCATTCAAAGGCCACTCACAGTACATCGAAAACTCGTCCACGAACTTCTCGGTTGTCGGCGCTGAAAATGTGATGCCTCGTAGAAGTACAGATAGTGAGAAGAGAAAGAACAAGGAGTGAGCTAGCAACAGCCATTTTGACTCGAGTATCGATTTTGGTCGCCGTTCGATGACTCTGAGATCTTGTTCTTGTTCAAGGAGTGTAATTGATGAGGTGTCTGATGGTGTATATGCGGCCTTCTCGTCGCTCAGCGACACTGGATAGTATTTCCCCTCCATGATAACAAAGAATGCAAAGAATACAAGAAATTAAGACACAAAGAGCCAGCTTTGGTTAAAGAGAAGAGAGGAGAAGAGAAGAGAAGAGAACAAGATACGGCAACAGAAAAACAATTCAACACCTCTCCCCGTTACTATGTATTGTATCCCCAAAGCGCAGAAGTCCAAAGCGCGAGGACCCAGGAGAGAGCTCAAACCCCACCTCACCGCGACTGAAGCAGTAGGGCTAAGACGGCAGCGACGGCCCAGAAAAGCCTGTCGCATCTTGGCTTCATCATGTAGGTCGACAGTAACATTGTGTGACCTCTTTGTGGTGTTGTTCCATCACAGTTTGACATGTTTGGCAGATGAAGCACGGGATGTTTTGCCAAGCAGGAGAAACGCGATTTTGCGCGTACGTGCGTCGCCGTCGCCAATAACCAACAAACAACATTGAAACCCGCAACCGTTGCAGACGCTGGCTCTACACGGAAATCTTCAGAAATGACCCTGCCAATCATACCCATAACATGAGAGCCATTGGCAAAGGCTTGGCTTATGATATACGCAGATCTCCCTGATGGACATTGGCGCAAGGGCAGAGGAGCCGAAGCACGGCGGAGATCGAACATCAAAGCGCGATATTCCCTCTTGTGGACACCACCGAGCTTCTCCGGATTATGAAACTGCAGCAATCAACTGTTCTTCCAGGTATCACCTAGGTATCTGGAGGCTCCTCGTGAAGGCAGCTCGTCTCGACTATCTCTTTTGAGAAGACAGCATGCAGAGCATGACCGTGCCAGGGAGAGTCGCTCAGATCGCCACTTCAGACGATATATGAAATGCTTGTCGTTGTTATTCATAGAGATCGAAGGCCCAAGAGACCACTTGGTGAAACTGCATTTACCCAATGCATACCCGGATACCATAGAGCTCCTCTTACTTGGCCAAGAAAGACGGAGTGCGGCATTTAGACGCAGAGTGAAGAAACAGTATACCTATGTCAACAGAGAAAGTGAAGATACTTCAGAGGTTCTAGTGCGGCGGTCTTGGAACGCCGCCTGAGACCGACTTTGAGGAGTAGCCCCCTCGAACAAGCCTCTGAGACCCCTTTCTCTTTTCCCAGCGTCTACCTAGGTGGCATTGCCCAAGTTGGCACGATGGCCATGGTCTTCGTCAAATCGAGCAATTTATCATAAAGGACTCATATCTTCTCACATAAATGCATCGTCTGATTTCCCATCCACAGCTTGACGCTTGTGCCATCTTCTCTTCGTTTCCTACCAATCTTTTCTTAAGCTAAGCTGCTGGCCAGCCATTCTTTTATATCTTCTTTCAGCATGCATATCTCCACTCTCTTGACCTTTAGTGTCTTCGTCCTTACCCCTCTCGTTGCTGGCCACGATGTCGCGTCTGATGCGTTGGCTAGAAGACATGTTGTACGTCTCACATCATCAAAGCTGGACTTACCTGAAGAGTTACTAATGCGATGCAGGGAGGCGGTGCAAGCATAATGGCCCGCTTCATCGCCATCGCCGTGGAGCCCCGCGAGCCTCATCACAAGGGCAAGAAGCAGCAACGTGATGTCCTCGAGCTCGAGGATCGCTCTCCGGAACCCCACCACAAGGGGAAGAAGCAGCAGCGTGATGTCGATGAGCTCGAAGCTAGGGAGCCACACCATAAGGGCAAGAAGCAGCAACGTGATGTCCTCGAGCTCGAGGATCGCTCTCCGGAACCCCACCATAAGGGAAAGAAGCAACAACGTGATCTCGAGGATATTGAAGCCCGCGAGCCTCACCATAAGGGCAAGAAGCAACAGCGTGATGCCGATGAGCTCGAGGATCGCTCTCCGGAACCCCACCATAAGGGCAAGAAGCAACAACGCGATCTTGAGGATATCGAGGCTCGTGAACCCCATCATAAGGGCAAAAAGCAACAACGCGATGTTGAGGATATCGAGTCTCGTGAACCCCATCATAAGGGCAAGAAACAGCAGTGAGGACACACCTTATTTAGATATGCGGAGTAATATCTGTGGAGGCAAGATTTCAAAAGTACATATTTTGAAACCAGGGGTCTTTGGTTAGCAAAACAATGAGCTATGCTGCCCCCCGAATTACCGCTCTGCCCGTGATTGTGAGATCTAGACGTGATATGCATTTCTATGGCTATCTAAACGTTGGTTGGATGGGTTGTGGATTATCTGGGTATCATTGCATGTTAGAGTAGACCCGTACAACTCTGCTTCGTAGACAGATTCCGATTTTGCATCGCAGAAAGGCGACGACATGGACTCCGCAGCGGACTGGCACCATCGCTTGGCGTGCCCAGAAAATGGAAAATGCGATGAACGTGTAGAAATATGAAGTGTAAAGTGTTTGATTGTAAAACTATCTAATCTGGGAAAGGGCTCTCATAATATAGAGAGCCAGAAACAAAGTCTCAAAGGCCTGTGTGTATACATGGACTCTTCCATGCATGCGTATGGAGATTCTCATGAATTCTCCAAAGAATCTCTAGGTGCCTACAGGCACCCACCCAAATCCTCTATTCAACATATTGTTCTAAAAACGGAAAATATACTAAAAGCACTCCTCAAGACGATGCGTGGACTTCATTGCGTTGCCTATACTGGTCCTTAGAAATACTGTGTTTTCCAGATTTATTTTTGTTTAGTAAACGAAGCGGAGAGGCCAGATTCACCGGCTGAAAATCACTTATTTTCGTCCTTTATATCTCATCATAGCGGGAGGACAGAATGCCCATCGCCAAGTGTAGGCAGCACAGCATCATAGCGGGAATGCAGAAGGCTCATCGCCAATTTGATGCGATTATTATGGCTTGCATGGACTTTCTATGGCCTGCCACCGACCGAGGGCTTGGGCTTAGACTCGTGGCATGCTTTCCTGGGCATAGACTTCACCGGCATCGCATTTCTACTAGGATCCTCAATCTGTATGATCTATGGATTCCAAGATGCGACTACAGGCGGCCATGACTGGAGCCATCCTCCTGTCATTGCCACTCTAGTCCTCGCAGGAGCATACTGGATTGGCTTCTTCGGGTGGGAAATCTTCCTCGCGAAAAGGGCCTGGTCGTCTATGCAGCCTATCTTCCCGATGCGCATCATGAAGCGCCGCATCGTGGCCGTTGTGTTCCTGTAAGTTCCCTCTGCCTCCCGTCACCTCATAGAAATATACTTACACCACAGGTCCATCTTCCTGACTGGTTTCCCCTTCGTCACAATCATGATCATTCTCACTGAGCGCTTCCAGCTCGTTAACCACACCACCTCCCTCATGTCGGGCATCTGCCTCCTCCTCCTCCTCGCCGTCGCCGTCGGCCTCGACTCCTTCATCGTTGGCATCACCGACTCGAAGAAGAACCGCACCTTTTCAACGCTTTTCCTCGCCGCAGGGCTACAGCTCCTCGGCTTGGGCCTCCTCACCACCATCGACAACAACGTTGCTGTCACTGCCAAACAGTTCGGCTTCCAACTTCGCGTCGGCCTGGGAATCGGCATGAGCCTGGCCTGCTGCACAGTCATGGTGACGATCTACTCCCGCAGCGGCGAGATGGCAGCCACAGTTGCGCAACCGCGTCCGCTTGGCGGCGTCATCGGGCTCAGGATCGCGATCACGCTGTTCAACTCCCGCAGTGACGCGCAGCTCGGCGAGTTCTTGACTCTTGAGCAGATAGCGGCGTTGCATAGGAGTCCACTTGCGGCGCTGGGGTTCGCGTCGCAGGAGCTGATGAGTGTTAGGAGCGTGTATGCGAATATTTTTAGGAGCCAGATGCAGATGCTGATGTATGTGGAAGTGATTGGGGTACTGGTGGCGGCGGAGACGTGGGAGAGGAGGCGGTTGGGGGAAATGAGAGAGAATGAGGCTGTATGAAAAACGGGTTTGAGAGATTGAAAGAGGTGCAGTGCGAAATCCAAGAAAAACGTTGAACTCAGCTGAACTCAGCTCAAATTTGGAGAGAGGGAGTCAGCCTGGCAAGAGCATCAGCCATCGACTACTCACTTGCAACTTGCAAGTAAGAATCGGGAAGGAAGAATCGCCATTATCACGACGGAAAGGGGCTGAGGTTCACATATGATGTTTCCAACTATACAGCAGTTTAGTAGCGTAATGTATTGCTCGGAGTCTGGTTACTACATACATAGATGATAGCATGGCAGGATACATAGACACGTCACACATGTACATAATCCACTGAAATTTGTAATACTAAACTCTTTTTCCCCTCCTAGTAGTATCTTCGGAGCGTTATACCCTATTTCGGAGTCCTTGCCACACTATTAAGACATTAATTACACTTCTCATCTCTAGCATCTATGGCATAATAATCTCTAAACTCATGATTTTCTCATCTTTTCTCAAACGTTAACGAACAGTTGCAAGAGAGTAAGAAATTCAATATTACAAGTAAATTTTTTTTTTTGGAGATTTAACCCTAAGATATATTAATCTACAAGATAATCTCTCATAAAGCGAATTAATCGGAAATATTTTATAATACATGCTAGCCTTTAGGGATTTTATATAGGTACAACTGGCAGCGCTGTTGACAATTATCATCAGCCTTGTCTCAGCCTTGCCCTGTCTCAGCCTCGCCGCAATCTGCCATCATCACAAAGGTGACAAACAAGTTACAACCACAACCATCAACCATTCCTACCACTACATCCGCATCCAGTCAGGACATCATGGCCTCCTCCTCCAGCGATGACGACGAGTCAATCTTCCACTCGCACTTCTACGCGTCCTCCCCATCGTCCTCGCCCTCCCCGTCGCCCTCTCCCTCTCCGTCCCCTCCTCAAGTTACCCACAACTTCTTCGCGCCGCCCTTCTACAACCGGCCGCCGACACCTCTCCCGCCCTCGCCATCCCTGACCTCGCTCCTGCGGCCCTCACGCCCCACGACCCCTGATGCCAGCGACGCCGACGACTTCGAGCCCGTGCCGCGCGCCAGCCCCAAGGTGCCGACCTACGAGTACTACGGCTTCGTGCTGTACCTGTTCAGCTCGCTGGCGTTCCTGATGTACCTGCTCTGGAGCTACCTGCCGAGTCCGTTCCTGCATGCGCTCGGCATCTACTACTATCCGAACCGGTGGTGGTCGCTGGCAATCCCGAGCTGGCTGGTGGCGCTGCTCGTGTACATATACGTGGCGCTGGCGGCGTACAATACGGGGTATCTGACGCTGGCAATGGGGAGCATAGAGACCATTATCGATGACGCGGCGAATGTGGCGACGCTGGATGGGACAGGGAGTATGGGGAGGAGTTATGAGAAGGGTGGGAGTGGGCATAAGAGGCAAGGGAGTGGGACGGGGAAGGAGGGGAAGAGGAGGGAGAAGGAGGAGAAGAGGGAGGAGAGGAAGAGGTCGAAGCAGGAAAAGAAAAGGGATTGGAGGGCTTTGTGGAGTGTGGGCACGGATGCTTGTTTGGATGTGCCGCTGGGAGGCGTTTGTGAGGTGCTTTATGGGGAGGGAAGGGATGCGGATCCTGAGGAGGAGACAGGAGCTGGACGGGCAGGAATGGCGTCTGGATGAGGGGAAGGAGGGTGTGGACTTGCTGATGCTGAAGAGGTGATTGCGGCAGCGGGCGACTTTCAAGCGGCACTGGAGCATCATTCTGACATGCACACCGAGTGTCCGAATGACCGACCATCAAACAAATCCTGCATGAATTGGATCAGATCTCTATATATCCGGGTCAAAGATGAAGAAGACCTGCGGCTTCGAATACGAGTTGGACGACATGAGACATACCTCCATGCAGCGTCAAGCTACTCTGGCATGAGTAGCACTACACCTGGATCACGATTCAGGGCATTCCAATTGAAGCGCCAGAATACAGGGGAGAAATTTAGGCTTCATGGTATTGAAAGGACGATTTGGAAGACTGGCATGTCTAGACTTCAAAATAGCATTCTATCTGCTATACAGCAATCAATGCAGCGATGCTGCCATTTTGGCCCTCGATTCTCTCAGCATTTGGTAGAATACAAGCCATACCATACAGTGTGTTCTTTTCAATGGCCCAGATTGATGGACTCCTCGGTCTTCATCCTCTCATTCGCCCTCTCCAACGCGGCCAGCACATCCTGCGTCCGTAGACGATGCATAATCTCCTCATGCAGCAAGTATCTCAAGGTGGACTTTTTCATTCTCCCAAGTCTGTCCGAGAGATTCTGGGGAGCCGACAATGGGGTCCTGTACTCATCGAGCAATGCATCGGTATCTGAATCACCTGAATACTGTTTTTCTGGCCTACTGTCTGACATGCCAGCATCATACGGTTCGCCGTCGTCGTTTCCGCTCCAAATCTCATCATTGTCATACCCATCATGCTCCGTTTTCAAATCCAGAGGTATATTCTTATTCTCTTCATGCATCCTAAGAGCTGTTTTAGCATCTTTCCTCGCCATCCTCATCGCTCCGGCTCGGATCTTTTTTTGCACATATCTTTGTTCGGCGGACTTAAAGTGGAAAGGATCGTCATTATCCAAGACCACGTAGTTCATATATCCCTCCCCTCCGAACAGTGCCATTTTTTTGCCATTCGGAAATGCCGCCGCCGCGGCGGTGGGAGATGTGGAATCTCGATCCCCCCCCCACGCAGAGGGGGGAATATGTACCCCAAGGACTCTCTTCAACTTCGTTGACGGGGAGTGATCGAGCGTTCTCGACGAAGAGGAGGATGAGATGGGGGTTGATGGTATTTGGGGATCGGAGACGGGAGAGTTGTCTCGTAGACAACCTGCATTTAGTGGCGTGCATGCCATCCTGGCGCTAGGGTCTTGAGGCTCAGGCTCGATGTCCCGGCTGCTCGGCTGGATGCTCTTCTCGGCGTGTCTATCTTCGGCGACGTTGTTGGCTCCCGCACTGCCATCGTCAGGAATCGGGACGGGAGGATTTAGATCGATAAGATCAATGGTGGAGTCCCAGGGCTTTGAGGCCGACATGGAGGGTTGTTCGGCTAGATCGCCGGGTGAAGGAAAACCGGAATGGATGCGAAATTCTGGATGCTTGTAGAGAGGCCAACCCTGGTAATACTCCTCAGCCTCAGGGAAGCCAGTGCTGCTACAACTCACCATGTTAAGGATGAGATGACGGCGGATAGGGTGCAAAGCAAAGGAGGGCGGGGTTTATGTATAAGAGCAGGCGGGATATAGTGCCTGAAAGAAGAGAAAGGAGAGATTATACAAGATGCAAGGAGAAAAGAGCAGATACGCCTGCAAACAAGTATTCTTTGTTGGCATATGCCTCTACATTCTTTTCACGTCTTAGCATCTGCGAGAAGATGAGAGAGCAAACCTCTCTTCTCCGCATCTGAAGACCAAAGAGTTTGTTAGATCTCCTCAATGCCTCATTCATCAACTTTCTGCCAGAATGTCCGAGGCAACTTTTCATCAAATTGTCCACTCTATTGTTCGGAATCCTCAAATATTCATTAAGTTATCCTTGAAAGTTGACGGTAACCCATGGCTCTATCTCTTTTTGCGGCAGTCATAGTTCTGCCAATTGATTTGCTTTCTTCCTGCTCTGAAAAGCCTCAATCCCTTCAGATTCTCCGTCTGTCCATTTTCCAATTACCCAGCCCATCTTTCACGTTCCTCTTCTTAACTCGGCAGATTCATCTGCACAAGTTCACGGATCCTCATCACGCCCGTCCTCGCCGCCTCCTTCATATTGCGCTCCATCTTCTGCTGCCCCTTCTGCGTCTTTCTTTTCACATACCCAATATTTTTGACCGTCCTCGTCATATCTCTGAACACCCGCTGCATTTCTCCACGCATGCAGAGCTGGATGTACAGCTGTTTCTGGAGGTCGTGTAAAGGCTGACGTCGCACGCGCTGCCAGAGAAAGGGTTTGTGCTCGAGCTTCGTCGGGAGGGCAGGAGCTGCGTTCCAGGTGGGGCTTATGTGGATGGTAGAGAAAGCGGGGAGGGTGCGGGTGGTGTGAGCGTTGATGCTGAAGTCCCCGCTGTCGTCGTCGTCTTCCACGTCTTCGTTGTCTTCAATGTCTTCGTCGTCTTCGTCGTCTTCGTCGTCTTCCCATTCTTTCATTTCTTCCTCTTCGCCTGGCTGTGACATTTCTACGTTTTCCTCTTCTCCTTTCCCCTCTTCCACCATCTCTCCCCTCGCCGCCAGCGCCCTAAGCACCACCGTCCCCAGCACCCCCAGCTCCTTCCCCTCATCCCTCCACTCCGTCAACCCCTCCAAAATCGCCATCACCCCACTGAAATCCACCTCCGCATGCTTCCTCAGTCTTTTCTCCAGCTCTCTCGTCGGCATCACCATGTCCTCATCAAGCGACGTCTGCAACGCCCGCGCTCTGTTCAGAAATACTCGGTCATCACTCCTTTTGCCCTTCTGGCCTCCTTGCGCAAGATTGAGCGTTGGGGACGCAGATGCAGCGCCTAAACCCACGGTTGCGCTCTGTCCTGTCTCCATTTGCGCGACAGAGCCGGGAATTTCAACCACCATCGCTTCCGACATCAATGTCGCGCCAGCGCCAGCACGACCGCCAGCCATAGTCGTAATACCGGCGTCCGTCACAACGACCTTATCCGCCACCTCCTCTCCAAAAACCTCGCTGAACTCAAAAATCTCGCCCGCTGCGTCGATGCCTAGCTCCTTCAGAAACGTATTGGCAAGCATGAAGCCCCGGAAGAGTTCCAGGATCGCTGATACTGCTGGAGTCGGGGCGGAGGCGGGGCCGGAAGGGATGCCGAGTCGGGTGCGGAGGAGGGCGAGTTTTGCGGTTTTGGATGCAGAGGAGAAGGCGGAGGAGAAGGAGGAGGAGGCCATGGTTGCGATACCGTGTGATGTGGTGTGAGATACTCAATGGAAAGGGAAAAAGAGAACAAAATAAAGGCACGACTGCCCGATACAGCATAGACAGAGATGGCAAAAATAACGGGCGACGACTAAACCTAGCATAGGGAGGAAGAGCGCTTCTTATTTCACATGACTAGGCCTACGTGGTAGGCAGTAGAATCATGCGCGGATCATGGAATATAACAGCTAGAACGTTGCAGAAGAAACAGATTTTGATATATATAAACAAAGATAAGATATGAGTGAGGAGCGCGTGGGCTCTGATCGCCGATTACAAGACGAAAACAGACAAAGGAGCTAGGGCTTCTATATGCCCGTGTTAACCTTAATATGCGTATGTCACAGAATGTGGCTGTCTATATCCATAGATAATCGTAGGTGTGAAGGCATGCGGGCAAGTTATGTGCTCTCGTAGGTAGAGCTTCACGAGGCAATTAGCCACGAGAGATAACTCAAGGCCCTACGACAAGTGTAGAACTGAATAAATATTCATCTACGCTTATTCACTTACGCTCCTCTATATACAGCCCTACTTTGTACCCGTACATAGACCTTCTCCGCTTTAGTCCAAATAATCCATACAATACCTATCTGTGCAGAGCGACAGAAGGCTCTCAACCGACGATCACGATCAGAGATCTGGAGAAAGAGGCCCTGGGCATACCAATCAGATCGAAATGCGTCTGCTCGTGGATGCGAATCTCAATACAATGCAGCGAGGTGGACCACCAGGCTGTATAACACTCATTCTGTCCTCTACACGCACTCCCTCCATGAATTCATTCCCTCTCACACGTGATGCTCGCATTCGTCCTCCTGCACCCATCTCTTCTCTCTCATTATTCCCCCTCTCCCCTTTCCTCCTCATCCTCATCCTCTCCTTACTCCTCCTCCGCCTCACTCCCCTCTAATCTCTCCCTCACCCACTCCGTCGCATCCCCAAAATGCGCGCGCATCATGCGATTCAGGCCCCTCTCCTGACTCCTCACCACAGCCCCGAACCGGCTCTTTCGCACCTTCTTCTGCATCAGCTCGTCCTCCCAGCACAAATGGTCCGCCGCAACGTATACCCGCGAGTGTTCCTTGTACCAATGCGCCAGGCTGGGGTCCGTCTCCGAGCGAACGGGGAACAGCGACCCGGAGACGAAGTTGAGCACGAGTTGGATCTTGTGTCTGGATTCTGGAAATGGGGGATTAGCTGGGGTCGACATTGGAAGGATGGTAGACCGTATGATGGTAGGGTAACAGGGCAGTAGGGCAGTAGGGTAGCAGAATAGTGGGTAGTAGAGGTTAAGAAGGGGGTATAATCAAGAAATAGATAGATATATAGAGGTTAAGACAGTAAGGGGAAGGGACGGTGGGTAGATGCGGCTTTTGGACTAGCCCAAATGGGTAATGACCCAAATAGGTTAAAACAGTGCATAGGGACGAACACAAGAGAAGGAAGGAAGGGCCTAGATAAGCTGATTCTGCCTAAAAGGGCAAGATCTTTAAAATGATGTTGCCTAAAAGGGAAAACCTTCTCAAACAACTGCTGCCTAAAATGGAAGAAATGAAAATAATTTAAAAGATATAAGAACAATAAAAAACTGTACATACCTCTATTAATAAGCAGCTCCCTAACAGCACCATACGAGTCTCCTACGCCCATAAGCACGATATGGTCGGAATCGTGCATCTCGAGGTAGTTGTCCCATAGGAAGCACATGATTTCCCTCATCCGCTCTCTATGAACAGCCTCACGGGCACGATCGATGTAGCCTTCTTCTTCCGAGTCCTACAGGTGAATTTAATTAGTTCTAATCTAACATAGAGGGATGGAAATGTGCACTTCGGGATCGTCGATGTGCATCGGCATGTTGACATCGATGACGGCGAATCCGTTCGCGATGGCCCAGTCGATATATGGCATAACACCGTCGTTCTGCGCGTCGTTAGAGAAACCTAGTGTTCTGCAGGTGAACATTTGAATCGACTCACCACCCATGAATTGTGTCCCTCCACAGAAAAATCAGCAGGGTCCGGCGTTGCTAGAATCTCAGGTCTGCCAAAATCAGTATCGCGTTAAATTTGCATCGTCAGACAACTTACGGATCATGAACAATGAGCAGAATCTTCTTTGCCGAACTCAACCCCTTCGTCGCGAGAACCTGATGCTTAAGAGCATTCGCCACCTTGTCTCTCAAGATAAAAAGATCCACCATCTTATACTTCTCCCTTAATAAGTTATATTGATACGTCCGAATCACACCGTTCAGTCTTACGCCTCCTAGATCCTGTTCCAGTCCTACATCGACCTTGCCAGGGCGCATACATTCCCAGAACGGAGCATGTGCCTCTCTCACCTTGTTCAGGACTTTCAAGGCATCCTTGTGGATCGGTGGCATCTCGATGCGTGGCGGCGGCTCTCCCATCAGGGTCTGTGCGACTGCCAGAGCAGAGCGAGAGATGGCTTTCAGATTGTAGCCGCCCTCGAGACAGACTGCGATCTTGCCGCCTGCGAGAGACATCAACATATGCGTCATATGTGCATAACATGCTGGCGTAACAAAACATCCTCCTAGCTCATCTCCCGCTGCAGCATCGAAGCCAGCCGACACGATAACAAGATCGGGATTGAATTCCTGAGCAATGGGCATGACAATGCGCTGGAAGGCGCCCAGATATTCTCCATCACCCATGCCCTGCGATTTCCACGGAATATTGACGTTTTTGCCTGACGCAGGGCCTGCGCCCACATTTTCGAGCCCAGCATCTGGCACAGAAGGATCTTCTGGCTGGCCGGGATAGAACTGGCCATTGTCATACACATGAAGAGAAATATAGAGAACATTTGGGTCTTCGTAGAAGATGTTTTGCGTTCCGTTGCCGTGATGTACGTCCCAATCCAGAATCAGAATCTTGCGGCAAATGTCGGGAAAATCTGCTTGGCAGACACGTGCGGCAATGGGGACATTGTTAAAGAGACAGAAGCCCATAGCTTCGTCGCTCTCAGCATGATGGCCAGGAGGGCGGATGACGGCAAGTGCGTTCTTGACTGTTCCGGCTACGACGTTTTTGCAGGTCTCGATGGCGCCGCCGGCCGAAATGAGAGCAGCCTCAAAGGTGAGATTTCCAAGATATAACGATCTGCGACCAGAGTCGAGAGATTGACTCAGTTCGCGGAGCTCCTCAGATGGCATTTTGGCTGTATTGGCCACCCATTCATAATGCGCCGCCGTGTGTACTGTGCATATTTCTTCTGGGGTGGCCGCTCTTGCTATGATACGATACATAAATTTAGTTGGCGAATCTCGCAGAATCTGTGAAAGCTTTTCCTCTGGGCCAGTGTAGACCAAACCGCTGTCTTTGAGTATTCTCATTATTGATGCAATCCGCCTCGGATCTTCTGGGTGCGATGGACTGATGGAAAAGTCTGCGTTCGCATGAAGCTTCATGCGGTCGTCGTAACAGCAGCCTGTTGGTAAATACTTTCGCCGAGGTAGTGCTACTGAGGAGTCTGGGGATACTGCCGTTATTTCTGAAACATCTGACAGATTTGCCATATCTTCTGTGAAGTTAATATCGGCATTACCATCCTGATGCAATGCTCTTGGATCGATAAAGCCATTTGTGTCGTGGCCATTCTCTGTTGCAGCCTCCCCCATGACAGTGTCCTCATTTTGAGGATCCATCATGACCATCGTTCCTACCGACAAGAGCGATCTCGCGAAAAGAAAGAGTGCCACCAGTGGTGTGGTACGGTGCTGATCTGAAACTGAAATCGTCGCTCCACTAATGAACAGATTATTGAGGACAGCAGTTATCCGAGTTTCCGTAAGCAGAAGCGCGGCTGGTACAGTATCTGCAAAGAGCAGGAGACTATGAAGTTATCAGTATCGATCTAGCTGTTTTGCATAATAGGAAAGAAAGCGCCACGATCCAGCGATTATCACTCGAGAGAATGCGGCAAGATCCAATAGAGTCGAGGAATGTCTCGATCTATCGACGAAGGCTAAGGCCCTGATATAAGACTCGATACGAAGCAGTGTTCAATAGACACGGAGCGAAGAGTTACGGAAACGAACCCTCAGAAGGTCTGGAGAAACAACGCTGAAACTGATACTGTCCGCAGTTTGGAAGGACAGGAAAGAAATAGATATACGAGACAGGACGGGATATAAAAATAGTCATTCTGACAAAATAATGGTAAGATTTGCGATTCTAGAACATTGGTGTCGACACTCCGCAGATGTCCACTTCCAACGACGACAACGAAGACGAGTGAAGAAGCAACTCACATAGCGTGCTGTAGCAAATGTTCCTCCTATACTCCAATTTGACGGCGCAACTCCCAAGAGGTTCGATGATTGTCGCGAGCCCTACGGGAAAGCAATAATAGAATTGTTATAAAGAATCCATAATTACGAAGTTGTTGAAGTTGTTGAAGTTGTTGAAGGGAGCGTCTGGTCTGCGTGGTGTTTAAGCAACACCAAGGTTTCGTTGATAGAGGAGCGCGGCAGTCGCGACTGCATCACGTGGGGAATATGTATTGTCCTGATTTATTAGGCCACACGGTATTTGGCCAAGCGTTAGATACGCCCAGTATCAGCGGCGATATATGATGATCTGTTGTTTATAAATATAAAGTTATAAGCAAGAAGCTGGACGTTAAGAAGCATTCTGGCAAGACACTTGACATTTTATTTGGCAGCTTAATTGCCGGCTTAATTGCCAACTTAAGACACTGACTGCTTGCTGGACAAACAGGCAGAGACGAGCTGTTAAGTACAATAATTCATATCTCTAAACAGCAGGAGACAAGCCGACAAAGAAATGCAATCCACTGACTTCTCTGTTAGGCTCTTACTTTTATTGTTTCTTGTTTTCGTATTTTTTTCAATATACAATATACATTCTATGACCTCCTTTGGTCCGTTTCTCAGACAAATCACGTGCTCTGAGAACAAGGAGTACCTTGGCAGCCGCGACCAGTCAAACGAATCGTCATCGGATTTATTACCATCAGTCTGCATCTTCATACTCTGCCAATGCCCAATTGACATGCGCCAAGCAGCAGGAAGATTACTCATCGACTTGCTTTGCCATACTTCTTCTCTCATGATAGAATGGAGAGTTGAAACCTCCTTTTTGTCCTTGATGTTTTCACAACTCCAAGTGGCTCTGTATAGATATCATAAGATGGCTGAAAGAGCCAGCATCAATCACTGTCTTCGGACGCGATGTCTTTAAGCATCACCCCCTTGCAGTTGCAGGTGCGGAAAGTGGACCGTGGACGGGGCCGTCCGCCCTCCCGCGTCGAGATGCGCCAGTGGCTAGTGCCACTGCGACGGAGATAGGAGTTCAGGCGCTGGGATCTGATGATCCTGATGGGAGGGTTCCCGATGAGGACGGCGGAGCCGAGATGGGGCGAGAGTGACAGCGAGTCTCAAAGCGATTCGTCAGAGACCCAACGCAACAAATCATGGAGCGCACGCGACGATCATGGTGCAGTCGCAGCCATCTCTTGGTCAAGCCTCCTTGTCGCCATGGTCAAGTGAGAAAACGCCCTGTACGGCATGTTGTGTGGACTATATGCTTGTTGTGGCCAAGGCCAATGAGAGGCGGAACCCCAGCATCATTACATGTGCAAGCTTTGGCCCCCAGAATTTTATCGAAAGATATGCTTACATGCTTACACCGCTAGTACGGCCCCGCCTCCACCTGAGGTGACAGCTCGGTCAGGTACGAAGTAGATGAAAACTCCAGGTCAGGTATTTGCTTCCACCTCCACGTCCATCCTTCGGTACTGCGGAATCTTCTCCGTCCGCCTCCGCCTCTCAAACTTCACCTGCTCCGCCTCCCTCGTCCTCTGGGGCGGCCACAACCTCTCCATCCTCAAAACCACTTTCCTGATCTCCGACAGCCCATCCATCTACCGCATCCAATTCAGCCACCGCGTCGAAACCGTCGAACGCGAGATCCAAACGCTGCTCAGGCTCTCGCTGGCCCAGCCGCGCATCTAGCCCAAGCCCTGGAGCGAGACCCACAATCCGCTCCTCATCTTCAGGCGCTTTCGGGCAGGCGGCGCTGCTGTTCCTGCACAGCATGCTGCACGACGTGCATCCGCACCTGCCGCTGCTGCGCACTTTGGGGCGCCGGCTGGAGTGCACGCTAAATGAGGAGGAGGGAGAGCTGAATGAGCTATTTGGCACACTTTTTCCCGAGGGCGTACGGTTAGCTCTGGTCTATGGCATGTTTCTATCGACCAGGCATCATGTCATGCGTGATCAAAAACGGGGCTTTTCGCATAAGTTCTGTAATCTACAAAACAAACGTGGAGTTCTAGCTTCCCGGAGTTGGTCCGCGACTCCTTCGACGCTCTGATGCCGGTCTTGCGGATGCAGCTCATCATTATTAGAGCAAGCTTGAATTCATGAAGCTCACAAATCGAAGTTGCACGTGTGAGATAGGCGGTCATAGGTGACGGAGCGGGAGGAGACAGAGGGATTTACTAGGCCTCATTGGCGTCTTGGATGTGATAACCCCCCTCCCCCACAAACCACCCTGCCACCACCTCCAGGGCGTCCTCTAAAGGCGGAGTTCCATTTTATGGAATGCTAGGTATACGGGCTAACTTGCGGTAGGGAAATACGAGGTACATACAAGGTTTGGTGTGCCATTGAAGCCCATGACTGAAAATATGGAGATCCCTCGTCCAGGGGTGAATAAGCGGCGGACTCTATTCTGTCAGATAAATTTCTCCACAGTAGATTCTACAGTAGATGGATTTAGTCTCATAGCCATTGCTCTTTAAACCAAGTAATCATTCTTCGGTGTTGCCGAAAAATATATAAATACCTAGCGAGTTCCACGTCTTTCTGTTATTCAATCCTCATCAACTTCCATTGTCAATCATTCCACATTCGCACTATCTTCCACTGAAAATGCATCTAGGTTCTGTCGCCGTCGTTTCGGGGCTCCTGCTTGGAAGCTCATATGCTGCAAGCGTTCCTGCAAACGTAAAGACCTTCTACGACAACCTCAAAACCAAGGGATCATGCACCCATGCACTCAAGTCGGGCTTCGTCGCCGTTGACGGCGGCGCCAATAGTGAGAATCCTGCTTCCGTCTCTACCACATTTAAACCTTAAGCACTAACGTTCCAGCCTTCTCCTACTGTGGCGACCATCTGACTGACTACAATGTCATCTATATCCAGGGAACCGGCGGTGCGCTCGCCGACATGGATATCGACTGTGATGGTCAGCAAGGAGATGCGTTGGATGATGGCCGATGCGGGAGTTCCACAGACACACAGGGCCAGACTTCGTTCCAGAGCACCATTGCTAGCTACAACAAAGGCATCTCAGACCTGAACTCCTTTGCGCATCCCTATGTTGTCTTTGGTAACGAGGGATCACGTAGCGGATACGTTACCTTCGATCCCCGACAGTACGGCGTAGAACCATTGAGTGTGATGGGTGTTGTCTGCAACAACCAATTGGTACGTTGGCCTTCTCCAGCCTGGCCACGGACAAACTGTGCCTGCATGCTGGCGACTTCCGCATCTTCCTCGAAGCTAAAACTATCAGTACTTCGGCGTCTGGGGTGATACCAACGGCGACGATGGCCCCAAGGCCATGGTCGGAGAGGCTTCAATCTCTCTTGCCACGCTTTGCTTCGGCACTTCCATGAACGGCAACAACGGCTACTCCAATACCGATGTTCTGTACATTGCTTTCCCCGGATCTGACGCTGTGCCTGGTGCCAACGGCGCCGCCTGGGCCGCTGACAATGTGTCAACGTTTGAGAACAGCCTGCAGTCCTTGGGTAACAAGCTCATCAGCCGCATCGGCGGTTCGTCTACCACTCCCACGACTACCGCCCAGCCTACCACTACTTCTACTCCAACATGCTCCTGGGCGGGACACTGTGCCGGTACGTATCTTCAACTGTGTTGCTTCTATGCTTCAAGGCTGATCATGTTACAGGTGCATCATGTAGCTCCTCCAACGACTGCTCCGATGACTTGACCTGCCAGAGTGGCGTGTGTGCTGCTCCTGCTCCTGCTCCTACATGCTCTTGGGCAGGACACTGTGCTGGTACGTGTCCTCAATGTGTCTTCCGAGGCTTCGATGCTGATCGTGTTATAGGTGCATCATGTAGCACCTCCAACGACTGCTCCGATGACTTGACCTGCCAGAGTGGCATATGTGCTGCTCCAGCCCCGTATGCTCTTGGGCGGGACACTGTGCTGGTACGTATCCTCAACGTGATCTTCCTAGGCTTCGATGCTGATCGTGTTAGGTGCCTCATGTAGCACCTCCGACGACTGCTCTGACGCCTTGACCTGCCAGAGTGGCAAATGTGCTTGAAACCTAAATACAGTAACTACTAGTCCAGATTAACTTACCCCTAGTAAAAGGGGGTAATTATAAGCTAGATATTTAAGTAAAAGTCTAGGCAGCATAATGGTAGTTAAATTATTACTAGGGTAAATGCATGTTCATTAATTACAATACTATAGGGTTTATGGTATAAATGGCATCTTCAAATGTGATTTATCTTACTTAGACTAACGACCACTAAGTAGTGGTTAGAGGAAAACTAACAATTATACTCTATCTACCCTATGTTGCATATGTATGATGTGGGGGGTTATTAAATCTAGTCACTAAGCATAGTATAAGGAGCTGTTAGCCACTTACCTACCTACCTACTTTAAGGATGTTTGTCTTCATCGTAGTGATTGTTGTAGCCATCGGAGCTCAGGCATTAGACTAGTAGTATCTGAGTGCGCTTAGAGGCATATACAGTCTCTTAAGGAATGATTATGGGCACGTAAGTGTCTAGGGCACACCTTGAACTGATTAAGTGGCTCATAACCCTCAGTGACTAGATTTATTAAACCGTGGCTGGATTTAATAAACCCCATTATGTACGCTATATACCCCTCCGTGCGCCTACTCACGACCTATCATCCGGCGCAAACTTATTATTCCAAAACCTCCTGAAGTGCTTTTCAGCGCCGATCTCCTTAATATTGTCCACCTCTCTCTCGCTCAATTCCCACCCCCCAATATTCTTCAAATACGTCCTCATCCTTCCCTCATCCTTACTCGTCGTCAACGCCACTACGCCCTGCTGCACACACCACTTGAGCGCCACCTCCGCCTCCTGGACGCCATACTTGCGGGCTAGATTCGCGTAGTACTGGTCCAGCGGCCCCGGGCGCGCGAACAGCACCGCGCTCAGCGGGCCGTAGGCGACCGTCGCGATGCCGTGGGTCTTGTGGAAGTCGAGCAGGCCCCCGTGTTGGAGGTATGGATGGTACTCGATCTGGTTCACGGCCGGGACGACCTTGGCGGTCTCGAGGATCGTCTCGAGGTGAGGCTGCAGGTAGTTGGAGACGCCGATTGAGCGGGCGAGGCCGGCGGACTGGAGGGCTTCGAGGTCGGCCCATTTTTGTTGGAGATCGGAGGGGGAGGAGGCGAAGTAGGGGGCGTGGATTAGGTAGAGATCGACGTAGTCGAGCTGGAGCTTGGCGAGGGAGGTGGCGAGGTGGGCGGCGGCGTCGGTGGGGTAGGTGCCGGGGAGTTTGGTGGTGATGTAGAAGGAGGAGCGGGGGAGGCCGGATTGTTTGATTGCGAGCCCGAGCTCGGCTTCGTTGCCGTACACTGGTGGGAGGTCAGTTCTGAGGCTGTAGCGGGATGTGGGAATGGGAACGAGATGGGGTATGGACGCACTCTCAGCGCCATCGAGGTGTCGGTAGCCCGCACGGATGGCTGTCAGGATCGTGGAGACCAGCTCGTGGTCTATGTCAGAGGCATCGGTGGTGCTTGTGATCTTCGCGCGGGCGGTGCCTGTGCCGTAGCCCAGCTGGGAGAGTTAGCTGTGCGTAAACCGATGGCGGAGGAGGAAGAGGAGGAGGAGGAGGAGCGGGAGGAGGAGGGGAAGACGGACCATGGGGATGACATTGCCGTCGTTGAGGGTGAGGGTTGGGACTGTGGAGGTCTCTGCGGGGGAGTCGGCGGTGGTGGTGCCCTTGTTGGAGGGGCCAGAGGAAGTGGTTTTTGAAGTCATGATGGCGGCTATCTTTCTTGGAGTTTGGATCTTAAATCTCTTGAATGCTGAGCTCAATGGAATGGATCTTGTTGGTGACAAGTCGGGGCGTTGCCGAGAAATCGAAGCCTGCAGCCACTTTCAGTTGCTTTATAGAATTGTAGAGTAGAGAGAGGATCGGGATGCAGAAAGAGGCCTTTAAGGAGGATCAAAGAGATCAAATGGCAGACAATAATCGTCTTGATTTGAAAGCATGGCTAGACTTTGTAGTAGAAGAGTTTCCCCTCCCCTCCCCTCCCCTCCCCTCCCCCACTCGCCGCCCACTTAAGCCACTCTGATACGCAATTTGAGAGTCGAGTAGCGCGATGAAGTGCAACAAGAGGGAGACGGCGTGTCGGCGTGTCGGGGCTCGGCGGGGTTGTTTCCGAGATATTAATACTATGTACCTCCTATATACCCGGCAAAGTCGATGGAGGAGATCTGCAGATGCTTATATCCTGGTTGTTGATTTCAGCGCCTGTTCCTTACCAAATACCAATTGATCGCCTGTGTCTACGGAGCAGATCCAGAGTGAGTCCAGAGCGACCTCGGCACAATTGCTTTGTCAGGAACAACGTCGCCGTATCTGAAGCGCCAATAACCCCCCACACTTAAGGGTATATATACATAGCTTATAACGTCATCAGCAGCAATCCTTCTGGATCTCGCATCCATACACACTATATATACGCCTCCTCCCCCGCTCTCCGCTCCACGAATCTTCTTATACGATTATATACATGGCATGCTCTCCTCCCAGCTCCTTCGACCTATGAAAGCCGCAGCACGTCTGGCGCAAATGTCTTCACACATCACGCACAGCGCTTCCGCCGCAGCCACCGGCGCGACCCTGAAGGACATCCCCAAATCATGGACATTCACAGCTCACCTGCCCGCCGATTCGGCATTCCCAACGCCAGCGATATCACACAAGACGGCGCGGCAAGATCTGGGGCCACGGATGGTCAAGGGTGCGTTATTCACCTACGTGCGCCCCGAAGAGGCCAAGGAGCCCGAGTTACTGGCCGTTAGCCCGGCGGCGTTGAGGGATCTAGGGATCAAGTCAGAGGAGGCGGAGACGGAGGAGTTTACACAGCTCGTGGCGGGGAATAGATTACTCGGCTGGGACGAGGAGAAGCAGGAAGGCGGGTATCCCTGGGCACAGTGCTATGGGGGTTGGCAATTCGGATCGTGGGCGGGGCAACTGGGCGATGGACGTGCGATATCGTTGTTCGAGACAACGAACCCGGATACGAAGGTCAGATATGAGTTACAGCTGAAGGGTGCTGGAATTACGCCATATTCGAGGTTTGCAGACGGCAAGGCGGTCCTGAGATCTAGCATTCGTGAATTCATCGTCTCCGAGTACCTTAACGCTATCCATATCCCGACGACCCGCGCTCTGTCCCTCACACTACTACCGCATTCTACAGTCATTCGAGAGACCTTGGAGCCCGGCGCCATCATTGCGCGCTTCGCAGAGTCATGGCTAAGAATCGGCACGTTTGATATCTTGCGCGCTCGCGGCGACAGAGATCTGATCCGCAAACTCTCGGACTACATCGCCGAGCACGTTTTTGATGGCTGGTCATCTTTGCCAGCCAGACTACCTGACGAGCAGCAAGATACTGCTGTGCCGCCCAAGACAGCAATACAAAAGAACACGATTGAAGGGCCCAAAGGCCTAGAGGAGAATCGCTACACGCGGCTCTACCGCTCCATAGTCCGCCGAAATGCGCAGACCGTCGCAGCCTGGCAAGCGTATGGATTCACGAACGGCGTGCTCAACACGGACAACACCTCCATCTTCGGCCTCTCCATCGACTTCGGGCCCTTCGCCTTCCTCGACAACTTCGACCCGACGTACACGCCCAACCACGACGACGCCGCCCTGCGCTACAGCTACCGCAACCAGCCCACCATCATCTGGTGGAACCTCGTGCGCCTCGGCGAGGCGCTGGGCGAGCTCATCGGCGCCGGGGAGGGCGTCGACGCGCCCGAGTTCGTGGAGAAGGGCGTGCGTGAGGCGGACGCGGAGGCGCTGGTTAGCCGGGCGGAGGCGCTGATTACGCGCGCCGGCGAGGAGTACAAGGCAGTATTCCTGGAGGAGTACAAGAGGCTGATGACCGCGCGGCTGGGGCTGAAGACGCACAAGCCTGAGGATTTCGAGGTGCTGTTCAGTGAGCTGTTGGATACGATGGAGGCGCTGGAACTCGATTTCAACCAGTTCTTCCGTAGGCTGGGGGCGGTAAAGGCCGGGGAGCTGCAGACGGAGGAGCGGAGGAGGGAGGTGGCAAGCCGGTTCTTCCACCATGAGGGCGTGGTGGGCGATGAGGCGGTGGCGAGGACACGCGTTGCGAAATGGCTGGACGCGTGGCGTGCGCGGGTCATCGAGGATTGGAGTGGCGGCGACGCGGATTCCCTGACTGCGGAGCAGGAGGAGGAGCGGCGGACGGCGATGGCGAGCGTGAATCCGAATTTCGTGCCGAAATCCTGGATCCTGGACGAGGTCATCCAGAGGGTGGAGAAGAAGGGGGAGCGGGAGGTGTTGGGGAGGGTTGTCAAGATGACGCTGAGTCCGTTTGAGGAGGGGTGGGGCGGGGAGGGGAGCGAGCGGGTGGAGGAGCAGAGGTGGGTGGGCGATGTGCCGAGGGAGAATAGGGCGATGCAGTGTAGCTGTAGCTCGTAGATGAGAGATGAGCGGGTTGGTCGAGTCGATGGTCACGGTGTCGTTGTTGTGCAGCTCCATGCAGGCCTGGCCGCCGCAGGTTCCGTTGGCGTTGCCTCAACATGGGTAGGTGCACTTGCTTGGGTCGACGATCACGGCGTCGTTCTTATGCAACACATCGCCGCACCAGCATTCAAAGGCGTATTCTACGCCCGCCCGCGTATTTGAGGCCTATGCTGGCGCAGGTCTTCTGGCACGGCTCGTGTGTTTGGGCTTCTTCCGAGGCCCAGGTGTTGGTAGGGAGGGTCAGGATCACTATAGATGGTATGGATAGCAGCCTGGCGATGTGGCTTGCTCCTGAATGCATTAGTCACGGGTTTGTATGCTCAGTGAGGAGCTGGAAATTAGAGCATGTGGATGGGAAATCGATTTCTGTGAGAAGTTGGCACGGTAGAGACGTTATACACCATAGTGCGCCTGGCATATTTTATCAAGTCATCTGTCCTGGATAGTTGCCTCGTCAGCAGAAGCATTAGTCGGTGGGTTGGGCCGCAAACAGATGCCTATTTCTTGGGCTGGAACACTCTGCGCACGGTAGTCGAGTCTATCTGAAGCGGCTGAGGATTCTCCCTCTCTTGGGAGAGCAAGGGAAGAAGACGAATGATGGCGGGAATGGAACGATATTAAAATCTAAAAGTTCTAATCTAAAGGTTCTAAACGGTCTCTTAAGAAGCATAGCACCGCCCTCTAATTAACCTCAGTACGCTCTGAAATTTCTCATTCATATCATCCTTCTCCTCCCACTCATCCCCCTCTTCCCCTCCTTCATCCCCATTCCCCGTAATCCACTGCCTCTCATGTCCACGCCCCTGACTCCTCTCCTCACCTCCCCTCTCACCAAGCACTCTACTCACATCCCACCCCAACGCACTCGGAGACTCATATAGATCCCACAACCCCGGCTCCCACTCCTTCAACTCCTCAATATACCTCTCCCTCTCCGCCTTCCCCGTACACACCTCGCGAAAATGCAGCAGCTGGTCCGGCGCCATGCGTATCAGATGCGCCACCTCGTACATGACGTGGTCGTTGTCGCCCCAAGACTCGTGCACTAGAAGCTCGCGCACCGATCTGCCCTTCAGGTTCCCGCGATACCTGCCGAAGTCGAGGAGATCGCGCGTCGGCAGGTTTTGATTGTAGTGCCGCTGGATCGTGGAGTCGGACGGACAGCAGTCGTAGGCGAGCATGTCTTCAAACACGCATTGGAGCTCTTCGAGCTCGCGGATCTCTCGCGTTGGATATTGCCGAATCACTCTTAATCGTGCGAGGTAGTCGTGGTCGAAGGTATGCTGCTCGTCGTCGAAATCGATACATGCGGCCGCATTGTAAAGCCAGAATCGATATATGGCTCTCCTCAAGCGATATCGTTCGGAGGAATCGAGGAAGCGTCGGTTCTCGGGCCTCACACGCCATTTGAGAATTGGATACAGGTCGGCCCATTTGTTAGCGATGCGTCCTTTTTCGACGATCTGTTTGGCCAGGGCGAGTGAGAAATTGGGCTGTCGAGCTTGATGGGCAGGCTGGCTGGAATTCAGCGTGACGAGCTGGGTCACGTCGTGGAGAGGCCCGAATTGTGTCTCCAGAACTCTTTCGACAATGACAAGCTTTTGTGATCCGATGTATGCACGTCGAAACTGGTGAGAGGTTGAGGATAAGGCAAGGACGGATTCGATGTCGGGGAGGTATTGATAAATATGCTGCAGGATTTCGAGTGGGAGGTCTTGCATCTTGACAGTGGCGATGCTCGGAAGTTTCGAATGCGCGTCATGGATTGGTATCTGAACGCCGTTGGAAGACGTATAATCACCATGAAGTATATAATCGGCTCCAGAGAGCAGGGAGGATAGAGATGTATGGTGTTCAGATGAAGATGCAGACGTGGATGCAGTGCCAGGGTTATGGCCAGCAGGAGGCGGGAATCGATGGAGCATGACTAAGTCCATGGTTGGATGTGCCTTGATTGGACGTTTGTGGAGTTTGACAGGTCTGTTCTAGAATATGTCAGACTCAGTTAATGCCGACTCCAAAGATGAATCTAATTGCTCACAAATTCTTATTGATCTATTCCGCGTTCTGAGTGCGACTACCCGGAGGTATGATATGATATAGACAGCTTCGCAACTCCTTCACGTTCTCTGGACCTCTACTCAACACCAATCTTCACTCTCCCAATTCACAAAATATAAGAAAAAAGTATCAATTAGAAATCGGCGAACTAAATCCCCAATCGAAGAATGTTTCCCGTCAATAAATTGACGCCGACGAACGGTGAGCCGCGTTTGCAATTGCTACGCCTGTGCCACCGCCGTCACGAAGGTCGAAATGGGGCTTCAGCTCTTGGCCACCCCATCTTTGGGGCTATAGGAAAAGCACGAGACATCGAGGGATGTGCTCGAGGAGTTGGATGTCAGCCAGTGTTGGCTGGAAAGCTTTGAGTTTATCATGATGGGCGATGGAGAGGAAAGAAGGAGGAGAAGGAGAGGATGGGCAGATGCTCGAAGGTTATATTGACGTGTAGCAGGGGCCAATTGCCAAGTGCCAAGACACCAGACTTGGCGACCAGGAACCACTGAACCAGCAATCAGCGAGTCACGGGACAGGGGCTGAGATGACGAGGACGACGGATATACGGCGGATATACGGGATGGGAAACGGCAACATGCAGAGAGTACGCGGCGGGGAGTATTGAGGCTCAAATTAATTCGTGCAACAACTCATACGATTTTATGATTTTTGTTGCATAGGAGACGCCATGTCTCCATTGCTCTACGGAATTTAAAGGCTTCAAATTGGCAGAGCACTAGGACTCAGGAGAGAGCCCGCCAGAACTGGACTCCTTCACGGGGAGAGTGCTGGAGTGCTCTTCGACGCTCTGATCGACTGGACATCGGGTATCGTAATTCATGCTCCTATGATATATCCCATCGCTATGCTGTAAACAAACGGACTCCTAATCTCAGACTCTCCCGCAAATCGCAGGATTATCACGAAGCATTCGAGCCTCCTCCACTGCCCTGGCCTTGCTCTCTCAACCTCTTAATCCTCTCCTCCGCCGCCCTGGCCAGAATATCCCTCCTACTCAACCCCCCTTGCCCCTGACCCGGTCCTTCGTTTCCAGGCCGCTCACTCCCTGTCGCCACACCAAGCAGAAACTCCCCTCCCGTCCAGCCTCCATGATCATCCACCACCTCCTCCTCCTCCTCCTCTCCGAACGCCCCTCCACCGCGTCCCTCGTAGAACTCCTCATCCCCAACAGCGCGCCCGCCAGACTTCCAATCCGCTTTCTCGACCTCCTTCTCGATCTCATGGCACAAGTTCCAGAAATTTCGATCGTGGGGTCCCCACACGTTGTGTGCGAGCTCGTGGCACAGGGTTTTGCGGATGGTCTTGTAATCTCTGTACCCATCATAGGCGTCCGTTCGCAGTCGAAGCTCAATCACCTCCCCCTGGTTGCGGTTCAGACCCAGCGTACGACTGGTGCCCGAGGCGTCGGAGGTGGTGTGCTCGATCGGATTCATCTCGGTCAGGAGAGGAACCGTCCATTTGTGCTTTCTCATGCTCGCTTTAATCCCGGGGTCTTCCTTCAGGCGTTGCAGAAAGGCTAAAGACCTCTCAGGACGCGGGAGGTAAGGCAGAGGGCGCAGGGTTGTGAATGTGTATTGGGATTCCTCTTGCTCCTTCTTCCAGTCGTGCGTCTTGTAGGCGTGCACCGTCTGCTTCGGCCGCGTTCTGGTGGCAGTTCGTGCGGCGATCGCCCGCGCTTCATTGAGGGCTTGGAGTTCGGACGAGGTGGCGCCGATGAGGGTTATCTTGTGGGACTTGAAGGATTCGACGGGCAGAGAAGGGTCTTTGAAGGGCGGTTTTAACAAGCCGAGTTTCTGGATCATGAACTTCTGGTTCTCAGTCGGCACGGAAAGGCTCGAGGCGACCGCATCGCACAGGTCGGTGATCGTGGCAGTCGTAGGAAGTTGGAGAGTGTGAGGCTGGTTGTTATGGAGGATGGTGACTTCGAGAGTCTCCTCGCCCGCGCTGGGAGGGCTGTTGGGCATTTCTGTGTCGGCCATTGTGTTGTGTTGTATGGTTATAGAATGAGCAGTATGCAGCTCCGGGGATTGATGTTATTGTTGCATTGTACAGATGTTGTGCCTGTCAGTAATATATGTACATAGCTGGTGGAACTTTCGAGGCTGTCGAGCGGATTCATAAGCCGTGGATTGCCTTGCGCCACCCTGGGGTTCCGTCCGCTCTTATCGCGCTTATCCGTGTCACTGTCACTGTCTCTGTCACGAGCGAACGCGGCCTGGCTGAATCATCCTCATCTATCCTCATCTTCCCCGGATTCACAGCCCATAATGAAGTTATAATGTCATCTCAGTTATAGGACTGGATACTGATCATGAAGAGCATGTTACTCCGGATTTCTGTCCGCTCCTACCAATCCTACCTACCTACCTACGTATATCAGCAATGCCCAAGGCTCCATAATTTCCCCAGACTGGGCCTCGGCCCGCTTAAAGCACTCGTGCTTCCTCCCTTCACAGGCTCATACTGCAGTCATTTTGAAAGCGCTCTACGGACAACTGCATCTATCTAATGCATAACAACCAATTTCTCTCGTCCATCGCTTGCCCCCTTCCCAATCAGAACAGCTGTCTCTTTTGCTTGTGCCCTCCTGTTCTCACGCGTTTTGGTATTGCGTTCGTTTATCGCCGCCGGCTTGGGTTTAATGGTGCATATAAGACTGGTATGAGACAGGAGAATGGCCGATTCAGTTGGTATGTACCCTTCTTACTATTGCTGACCACCTGCACGGCTTGCCTCCAGCCTTGTGGTCTGACTTCTCTTCTACCCCACCTGCCTCTTCTTCTTCGCATGCGCCAACCAAAACCAAGCTGACAATGTCCGAAACAGACCGCGTCTTCGTGCACGCCCTCAACACCGTCAAGAAGATCCCACGCACCGGCTCCGCGCGACCTCCTCCAGCAGACCGTCTCCGCCTCTATGGCCTCTACAAACAAGCGATGGAAGGCGACGTGGACGGCGTGATGGACCGGCCGGGCGGCGCGGGCTACGGGAGGGACGAGGACACGATAAGGGAGCAGGAAAAGTGGGATGCATGGGATGCGCAGAGGGGGGTCAGCAGGACGGAGGCGAAGAGGAGGTATATCGAGGCGCTGATCGAGACGATGCATCGATATGCGAGTACGACGTCGTGAGTACCCCTACCCGAGCGGGGAATTGTGCCAAAGCTGGGTGCTAGAGGATGTTGGCTGACGCGGGATTCGCGTAGGGATTCGAGGGAATTAGTAGCCGAACTTGAGTTTGTCTGGGATCAGATCAAGAATAATAGCGCGAGCTCGTCGAATTCGTCGCCGCCGAGGGGAGGCGCATATTCGGGGTCAGGAAGACGGTTTGCAAGACCCATGGCCGGGACTGAGGGCCCAATGAAGGTCCTGAGTCCGATGTCTCAGGATGATGAGGCGGATAGGGAACATGTGAAGCGGCTTGTGGAGGGGGAGGGGGACTCGGATGATGAGGAGCAGGATGAGAAGGAGTCGAAACATTGGAAGTCTAAAGTTGAGAGCACGTTGGTCAAGATGACGGCAGAGATGGCGGCGTTGAGAGAACAGATTGCCACGGGGAGGGAATGGAGGAATAGGAGGCGCCGCACCATAGGAGCCTGGCTCGGCTGGCTGTTATATGTGGCCATTCGACAAGTCATCGTGGATGGCTTTGTACTGGCCTTGGTGCTTCTCTGGATGCGCAAGAAGAAGGATCGGCGACTCGAGGATATCGTGCGAGAATACATCCGCATGGGAAGGGATTATATACGGCGCTACCTCCCATCACGATGACTTCTTCTCGGCTTTCCCAAAGGCTGAAGCACGGGACTAGTCACGACCACGGGGATTATGTTCCATTTGTCACGAACCCACGAATATATATGTACTATTTGCACCTATTCACAAGATACCCTCATGCCTCATACCTCATCGCTCATGATTCCGTCCGTCTCAGCGTCATGCTCCACACTATCAATCCGAGTCCATCCCATCAAGACTTCCCACTCGTCAAATCCGGCAGCCAGCTAACCTTTCTCTGGTCCCATAACTCGCCCTCGGGCACCTTCGCCGACTGCCACTCCGGATCATCCAGCACGCCCGTCTTCAGGATCTTAAAGCCGACTAGCCACTCGCCCTCGCGATAGACGGTGGTGCCGCAGTCGGGGCAGAAGTACGAGGTGATGCTGCGTCCGGAGTCGGCGATCTTTGTGAAGGTCTTTGGCGTCCCTGTGGGAGATGAGCACGTGGTGACTTCGAAGACAGAAGGGGAATAGGGTGCATGAAGGGAGGGGGGATGCATAAATACCGGACTCCAGAGTAAAATTCGCATCGGCGATCAGGGCGTTGTCGCTGTAGTGACTGCCGCTGATTTTGCGGCAGTCGAGACAGTGGCAGAGGAGCTAGAGACGGCTGTTATTTTTGAGGATCTCAGGCAGGGAGGAGCGGGGACGTACGCGCTTGGTGGGCTCGCCCGTGAAGGAGATCTTGATGTTGCCGCACAAGCAGCCGCCTTTCTCCGAAGCCATGTTGCCGGTTAGATCTAAGTCGTGGGGCTTTGGGGGGGTATGTATTATGGATATGATGCTTTTTATCTAGATAAACGTAGAGGGAGATAGAGGGACGGACGGGATTGTATTAGAACGGCATATGTATATCTGTATCTAGTTCCCAGCCAAGATCCCTCGGTTTGCGGCTCGGTATCCACTACTGGGGCTTCCGTTCCGGGATCCGTGATGTGGCTTTGAGCTTTAATTTGTTACAAAGCAGCAATAACAAAGCAGCAACTGCGGGGTTATGTGACTCGTCATAGTAGAGTAAGGTAGGTAGAGAGTGTTGCGTTGTCTCCAGGTATTTTCTCACGTTGTTATTCCAACGTTATTGCAACAACCGCCGCCTCGGGGAGGGAAGCATCGCACCAGCAGTTGGTTGGACTCATTCCGACATCTGGGTAGAGATGCAACTATAAATACGATATAGATGGTAACTTCCTGTGAGAATTCGATCGAGTATATATGTATGTATGTATGTGTATCTCCATACTGTATCAGTATGTGTGTGCTGCCGTAGAGGAGAGGAGATACAGTGTTAAAAGGGAGCGGACTAGGACGGATTGGGACTAGAGGGTTGAGGTGGGTATATCCAGAGCTAGGTATACCTATACAGATGGCTCCTCACGTGCACCCACCGTGCTTCTCCTTTATATCCCTTTCCCATATTTCAAGTTTAGGAAACGGGGATAGGGAAGTATGTATAATGTATGATGTGGGAATTGCAGAGTTGGGACGTTGAAGAATGAGTGATTGGTAGCTGGTCCCTGGAGGTAAGAAAAGCAATTTCATGCTTTCTCGGAAGTCGAATCGTTTTGCTCAAACTCAAAAGGCCGCACAGTGCACTCTCTTGAGGTCTTCCTGGCTTCATGAGATACTCTTGTTTGTTTTAGCTGTCTCAGCAGCTGGAGGAGGCACTGTTGAGTGACTGCAGAGGACAAATATCGTCATCTAGGTGAGCGAGCCTGTTCACTGCTCTCAGAGACTTCTTTTCAACCTCAACAAGGCAGTTCTGCAAATCAAGTCTTCATCCTTCCTATACACTTCTGCATCATCCATTGTTCAGCTCCTATTTCAATTATCCCTTCCTATATACCTTTGCATTGCCCGTTGAGGTGGTCAGCTTCTCTTTCAGCCCTAGCACCATGACAGACCCAAAGGACCCATCATCCACGCCCTCAGGCCTCAAGCTCCTAAAGAAATCCCTCCAAAGACCTCCCGAATCCCCCTTTCTCTTCGGAAAGCCGCTCTCAAGGACCTACTGTCGCAGAAAGACACAAGAGGGCGACAGTGGCAGCAAATCCCAAGACCAGAATGGGGCAGATCCAGATCCAGCGACGTTAAATGGTGATGCAGCACCAGAGGGAAACACGGGCTCAAGCATCCATGCAGCCAACGCCATGCTGGGAGAAGAGCAGACGCAGGAAAACAACACGCTGGACCCCGAGATCAACGAGCTGGGCTTCGACAGCCTGTATGATGCGTCGCCGCCTCGATCTTATACGCGGCCCGCCGCTCCCGCACAGCCTTCTCAGATGCTTCAAGGCCAACTCTCTACATCTGCTCCACGTGTCAGCTTTATGCTTCCTTCAACACCACGATCTGTTTCGACGCCTGCACCTCTGCCACCGCTGCCTGCCCCAGCGGCACCCACACTCCCAACAGTACGCCTTTCCCTCCTTTTTTCTCCTTCTCACAGACCCACTAACCCCCCAGCAAGGGACCCCGCGCCCACCTCCCCGCGTCTCTCTCAATGCCCGCATTGTCGCCGCCGCTACCGGCAAGCATAATCCCAACAGTACGTCCTTCCCCCTCCCTTCCGCCTCCCTTCCCCTCTCACACATCAACCAACACTCCCAGGAACCGCGCGCCCTGCGCCGCTCATCCAACCTCTCCCCCACCTTCACACCCGCCGTGCCCGCCGCTTCCCTCTTCCTGGCCCCCGCCACAACTACCTCGGACCAGCAGCACACGCTCTCCAGCCTGCGCGCCCAGCACGCCATCGCGAAGAAGGCGCACGTGGATGCCGTGCTGCGGAGAAAGAGCGTATCCTGGCCTCAGAGAGGGTGCGGAAAAAGGAGCAGCGGGGGAGGGAGTGGAAGGAAGGATATAGACCCCCGGTAGGACAGGAGGAGATGAGCAAGATTTTGCAGAGGTTGGGGGAGGACCCGGATTGGAGGGCGGAGATGGGACGTTATGAACAGAAGGGGGAGAAGTGGGTTGGGGATGGGGAGGTGGGAAATGGGGGGAAGGGGGAGAGTACGGCGGAGAAGATGTTGGAGTTGCTGAGGAGGGCGAAGGAGGAGATGGCGCGGCATGATAGGCAGACGGTGGAGCTGCTGCAGCAGAAAGAGAGGGAGTTGGATGAAGAGAGGCGTAGCATAGGGATGGGAGGTGGGAATTCCGGTCCGGCGGGTAGGGCGGATGCGAGTGCGAGTGCGAATGCGAATGCGAATGCGAGTGGGAATGGGGGCGAGAGGACTACGGATCCGAGGCGGCGGTGAAGAGAGCGCGGAGGAGAGTGTAGGGGTTGGGGAGGTAAAGAGCAGAGCGGAAGAAATGGGAAAGGGTATGGAGCGAGAAGGAGGGGTACTTGTGTTTTCTCGGTGCTTGCTGCGGCGTTTGCTTTGCTGAGATACCCCAGGTGCGGCTTGAGAAGCAGGCGCGCGGCAATGGCGCAAATGCTGCGTGGCTGGGGCAATCCTGCTATACATTAGAGCCTATGAATCTGATTCTCTATTACAGTGCCTTAATCTGGATATTCCCATCTGAGCACTTCGGAATTTAAGCCAACAAAAACACATCAGGGCAAGGGATCACAGAGCGATAAAGTGGCCGTCGAAGCCAGTTCTCAACATGAACCTCGTTGATGTCATTATACAGGTTACCGAACCACTGGTATACTTAAATCCCAACACCCCAACGCCAGCCATGCCATGCCAGGTCCACAAACCGCACTCACGCAAACACCTCCGCCGTATCCAGCTCGTCCCTAGGCTTCTGGAAGCCGTCCGTCCGCAGCCCCAACCCATCATGTCTCGCGAGCCTCTCAATGCCCTGCTCGGCCCTCTGGTTATACCTGCCTGCCTTCTGCTTGCGCACCTCGGAGCGGACCTGGTTCGGGCTCACAAACTCCTTATTCTCGTAGATCACCGGTCCGCCGAAGGAGCCCTCGAGGATCACGATCGGCGTGAGCACGAAGCGCGGGCCGATCTCGACGAGGCTGAGCTCGGTCTCCACGCCCCTGACTTTCTTGGCCTTCTTGGCCGCCGCCTCATCGGCGTCGTCGCCAGCAGCAAGCTTGGAGGGGATGGACTCGTTGATCTGGTAGTTCCGGATCCAGACCTTGCCGTCTGCGAGCGTGAAGCCCATGACGTGGTCGACGAAGGGCTTGGCCTTGCGCGCGCCCTTGGGCACGCCGAAGATGTGCAGGAACATCTCCTTGAGGAGGCGGAGGTGCGGCTCCTTGTCGAATTTGGCGTCGAAGGAGAGAACGGGGCGGGAGCCCTTGAGACAATTGCCTGTGAAGTGGAGCTCTTCCATTGTGTGCACTGTGTTATGGCCAGTTAGACAGGTCTTGAGGGCTTCGGGAAGTGGGAGTAATTACGGTTTTGCATGTGCATCTTGACGGTGGGCCCGTTGGGCGCTTTGCTCATCCATAGGTATAGATCTTTGCCCTTGCGCGCCTCGAAGAAGAAGACGTTGTTGCAGTTGTATAATTCGGCGAGCTCATTGAGTTGGTACAGTTTCGTCTTGGTGTCGAGCTTGACATCCTTTCGGCTGTGCGGTAGAAGAGAGTGCAGGTCGTTGAGGAGATGGCGGTGTCTGTTGCGTTCTTCATCAGCACTCCATATATCTCCACTCTGAGAATTTGGGATCCCTACCTGTACGTGACACCTCTGGAGGACAGAATCAAGACCTTTTGCTTGTTTCTCTTGATTGTGCTGCTTGCGCTCTCCTCCTTCTCTCCGGTTGTCTTCGACAGCGACTTGTAAACGGCGGCCATAGTGTGGTTGTATAGGGAGTCGTGAGATTCGCGAGATTTCTTGAAGTCTCGTTTTGGCTTTCTCAATCGCATCTCGAGAACTTTTTGGTGGAGTTATCTTAGCGTCGAGCTAATATTTACATCTGCGCTAGGCTGTAGATAGCTAGACTCTCTTATCAGTATCACACCAGCTATCGAGATTTGGATCACCAAATTCAAAAAGGAGTGGCAATCGATTATTAGAGACTTCACGGCTTAAAACACCAATTTGCAATATCTGGAGAGAAATCCTGTATATAATTTCTTCGGACCATCTAATGCACTACAAACATGGTCAAGAATATCCCTCCATATAAAGCACGGCATAGGATAGGACTCTCTTATGACATTATGACACACAAAGAGACTTGAGATGCATGAAATTCCATTGAGCAGACCGGTACAAAGCAAAAACTCATCGCTCAAGAGCAGAGCCCAGCGACCATGAGATAGGACTCCCTGCCACCTAGTATCCCGTCTTACAGACAAGTAAATACGCCACCGCTGTATCAATAAAACAGTCTCCTTCACCAGGCCACGCCCTATAAATCTAATGGGTATCTCTCCTCTAGCAACACCCACCCTTGGCTGCGCCATCGTCCGCCGGCTTGCTGAGTGAAATGTTGGTGCCCGCACCGATGTTGGCTTGTGCGGCATCGCCGCTGTCGAGTGCCTTGCTGGAGACGATACGGTAGATTTCTATGGTCGGTTAGCTATCAACAGTCGCAGTCATGGTTTGAACATAAAGCTTACCTGTGAGGATATTCTGGAAGGCCAGTTCAACGTTGCTGGCATCGAGTGCTGAAGTCTCGATGAATGAGAGGTTGTTCTCGCCTTTGCCATGTCAGCCTGATGTCCCATTGTTTGAATAGCCCGATACTCCATACTTGCGAATTGCTTGGCCTCCTCAGTCGGCACAGCTCTCAGATGCCTCAAATCGCTCTTGTTACCGACCAGCATAATGACGATGTTGGCGTCCGCATGATCTCTCAGCTCCTTCAACCACCTTGTCACATTCTCGTATGTTTGGTGCTTGCTGATATCATAGACCAATAGAGCTCCAACAGCGCCTCTGTAATATGCGGACGTGATGGCTCTGTATCGCTCCTGTCCTGCAGTATCCCAGATCTGTGCCTTGATCGTCTTTGCGTCCACCTGGATGGACCTGGTCGCAAATTCGACGCCGATGGTGGACTTGGAGTCTAAGTTAAACTCATTGCGGGTGAATCTGCTCAACAGGTTGGATTTTCCGACACCAGAATCTCCGATCAGGACGACTACGCAGTATAGATTAGCATCGCGTTGCGACTGCGACCAGAGCTGGGGCCTCGAAGACAAAGGGGGTTGAGCGCACCCTTGAAGAGGAACTGCGGAGGAGAGAGAAGTCAGCTCTACCATTTCCAAGACATCGCTGTATATATTAATGCAGAGCTATGACTTACATCATATTCATCGTTGGCCATGGTGGAGGTTGTGATGTTGAAGTTAGGATGGGGAGAATTGGAGGATGGGAGAATGGGAGGAGGGGTTTGGATGGACAGACAGGTCGTTCGTCACCGTCGGCCTGCCCAGCGGACAAGGCAACGCGATTAAATTGGCGAGCCGCAGCGGAACTGTGCCCACTGATTAATCCGTCGCCGAAGCTTAAGTAAACTGCTTGCCCACCTGCATATTCACCTATTTACCTAAGGTGTATTAACAGCAAATGTGGATATTGAAGTAAGTTATTCTCTGCTCTTACTCTGCTCTACTCTACATAGCCCCCCTCTTCTGCCAATTCACTTCTGGTGTTGGCGGCTCTGACAGTCGTGCAGCTTTCAAGAATCCTTTATATCTAGTCACGTGTGGCCGGGTACTCTTCTCGTCGCCTCCTCCTCTCCTCAGCTTCCAGCATTTATGCCTTGAAGCAGAGGTTGAATTCACAGAAAGAGAAGAGCTTGCACAGCAGGTAAGGTCAATGCGAGATTATCATTCAGTTGAAAGCAGACGCTGATTCCTACTAGCACTTGAACTGTCTCACAGGTGAGACAGTACATACATATATCACAAGACCGAGACTGGGCAATGCCGCTCTTCATCTCAGCTCTTCACCTCAGCGCCACTCCCCTTCCAAAAATATGGCATCACATCGACATCCTTCGCCTTCTCCTCACGTGTCCGATGTAGGTGATAATGATGTTGATGAATCATCCTCTGAACCGGGCAGCGACGAAGTATATCCCGTTGAGAAAATTCTGGATCAAAATACTGATGCAGACGGGATCGAATGCTACTTAGTCAAGTGGGAAGGGTATCCCCTTCTTGAATCCACATGGGAACCAGAAGACGTCTTTGTAGATCCATCAACACTACAGGAATGGGAGGAAGAAAAGTCACGACAGCGTCGGGGACTATCGAAGCCGTTCGATAGAGAACGTTTTTACCGACTTTATGAAAAGAAGAAGAAGCGAGACGCAAGGCGGAGAGAACTTGGTCTAGAGCCTCTTGCAAAGTATGGATCTTCTGACGCCGAAAGCGACAGTTCCGTTGAAGAGGCTGAGGAAGAGGTCGATACTCTCGAGGATTCCCCCGCTATAACGCGGCCTAAAAAGCCAAGATCCCGCCAGCTGGAACAGCAGGACGAGGTTTATAACAAGGACGTGGAAATGAAAGATGCGTCCGATTCTAGTCATGCGGCTTTAGCGGACAGGCGACTCAAGTCTACTTCAAGAGGAAGTCATCCTAACACAAGTGTTAAGCATGACCAACACCATGGGCAGTCAATCACAGAATCAAAGGCTAGTTTTCTCTCGGTGCCTGTGCTTAGTTTGAAATTGCGATAAATCTAATTTCTGACAATACTACAGATCTCGACTAAGCCGCTGAAATCTTCAATGAGCATTCAGGGGTCACGGAAAGAGAACGAGCCAATTTCAAGAGCGCGGATGGGCGAAGCACCGAGTCAGACTGGTTATCAAGGTACAGCAAATCGCGGCGTAAGCTATCGTACTACAACCAGCAGAGGAGTTGGTGCTGTAAGAGGCATGTCCTCAAGGGGTACACTTAGGACAACAAGGCGAGGCAGCCTCCGAGCGGCTCCTTCCCAACCTAGAGGCCGAAAGACTGTTCAGGCATTACTCCTTAATGAAATCCAAGGCCCAGTGAAAGACAAAAAGGACGCAAAGGTTTTCATCAACAAGAGAGAAGAGAGAAGGTTCGAGTTGGCCGGTAGGAACCTGGCAGATCGTGCTCCGCCAAAACTGCCCGACCTTTTCATACCGGGTCAGCCGAAGATGCGCAAGAAATCTTCAGCAATACCTGCGGCAGGATCTGGCAATATACAACCTTCGGCATCCATATCAGCGCGTAAAGAAGCACGGGCAACTGCAGAGTGGGATGCCAATTCGGCTATGGTAGAAGACCAAGGTATTCCATATCTCTTTGACGAACCGGAAAAGATGTCTTACAATCCGGAAACTACCACAAAAGCGGAAAAAGAAATGTTACAAAGGAGAATGCAAGAGTTACACGGAGCTAATGAAGCCAAGAGGCTGTCTCTCGCTGCCCAAGGAGTCTCTGCTTCAGACTTTGATCATTTCACAAAGTTGTCTGAGCGATCGAAACAATCGGAATCGGCCTTATTGCACCAAGAGCCATTGTCTACAGTTGCGTCGCCCTCAATAGCACTACCTTCCATTTCATCATCTTCAGTTACATCGCCCGCAGTTGCATCATCTGCATTTCCATTGCCTGTTGTTCTATCAACCTCCGACCATTTTGACAAGCCTCCACCACCCCGTCCATCATCAACCACGGACAATTTGGACAAGTCCCCACCTAATGGGCCTCGCCGATCAATCTCTGAAATTCCATCAAGTGCCACCATGCCAACCAGTACTGGAATGAGCGTTTTCCCTCACGATGTTCCCGCTGCACCGACCGTTAGGAAAGTATCACTCCTCCATTATACTGCACGACAGAAAGGTGCCTCATCGAAGGTATTGACCGATAATGAGTATGACCATCTCAATGAGCATGTTTTTGGGTACAAGTACTCAAGTCTACTGCCTAGCAAAAGGAATCTTTCAGGTGACTTTTTCTTTTTGCTCTTCCCAAGCATGACGACAGCAATTGCGGAGCATGTAATGGCTTGGTTACGCAGCTGTAACAAGGACGTCAAAATCTTCACGTGCCAGCAAGGCGGCGCTTGGATGCAGTTCCTAAAAGCCACAGCTTCAGTCAGTTCTGGAGGGAGCATGATAATTCACGAATTAATGGTACCACTACTTCCAAGATATCCAAAATTTCTCAACTTTCTTATGAACAGTTTCAACTGCGTCTGGTGCGTCGACGAGGATTTTCCAGATGGCCAAATTTTGACAAGGCTCTTCCCTCAGGGAGGCACAGTATGCTTAACGTCGAGATTCTTTAAGGCAGAACCTCAAAAAGCGAATCAAGTTTTAACCTGGTTCTTTCCTAAGCTGTCCATTGCGGCAAAGGGAACATGGAAACTTGTCGTCTGCCACAATCTCCGTCAGTACCTTCTTGACTTGGCAATCGATTCTGGCAATCGAAGAATAGAATTGATTAAGGATCTCGAGAAAAAAGGATTGGATGAGGACGATATAGAGGTTCTTGCTGCCCGTAAAGGTTTCTCCTTGGAGGACTGTGATCGTCTATTCGAAAACTATGAGCTGATGGGAAAACTTCTTCATTTCGGGCAAAATGATAACCTGCCTGACGATATCGAGGAGTCAAATGAGTCCAATTGTCCAGTAGTCTACGCTCCGAAGGACATCGGCTTAGACGATGAGCCAGAGCTCGTCGACCATTTTGCATGGTGGGCCATGATGAATCTGAAGGACCACCGCAAATTCATTGTCATTGGCACCAAGGGACCTGAGCATGATCGCCAAAGGATGCAGTCTCAAGTGCGGAGCAGTGCAAGCAGCGCCATAGTTTCACCATCTGAAAATCAGCATATGCCCGCGCCGCCCCTGCGATCGATCTCAGAAATCGTCAGCCCAAATTCTCCAGCAGAAGTGCCGGTTGCTCATACAGGATCGCATTGGAAACACAAATCATTTGTTCCAGCGACCGAATCTCCAGCAGAGCCTCCAAAAGAGCTAGAGCCGGTGGTAGCTGTTCAACCAATGATAGAAATTAGTGGGGATGCGTCCGATATTGCGTTAGAATTCATCGCGGAGACCGGAGCGAGTGAGGTCGAGGCCGAAGAATTCCTACGTAGATCCCACGGCAACCTTCCGCTTGCGATAAGACTCTATAACATTGCCGCGGCCGCGAAGAACACCAGTTCTAAAGTAGCTGATCCTTGCCCGTCTGTTCAACAGATTGCAGCACCGCCCGCAGGCCCAGACGTCATCATGGAGGACGCGCCCGCTGCAGCTCTCCCTTCCATCGAATCCTCCAGCAATGGCCAGCCGTCTCTCGCCGGCATCATCACAACCGAAAACGGTGCCTGTCTCGTCCCAAGCTCCACCCGCCTCTCTGGCACAGTGCGGAACGACATCAACATCCGTCCTGGCTACGTTCCTCCAGAAGACAAAGAAGTCTTCAAAGTGCGCCGCGGCGAGGGGGTATCGATGTCGAGATCGAGATCGAGATCGGGGAGTGAAGGGGGGGACAAAAAGATGTCGTTGGATAGCAGTTGTGTGGCGACGAGGGAGGTGACGCCTGTTACGCGGGCGGAAGACGGCGAGGTGATGGAGGTGGAGAGGAAGGTGGAGACGAGACCGACGTTAGAGTGGTATCAGGAGAGGATTGACAAGGGAGATGACTGGAAGCATATCGATGTTATGGATTGGGAGAGGGCGTTTAAGATTCTCGGCATCAGTGTTAAGAAGTGATACCCAAGCGTAGGATGCTGTGCTTTTTTCTTCCTTGCTTGGATGACATTTCCTTTGAGCAAGCGCAATCATCTAAGGAGATGGCTTGTTTGGCTTTGTTTCGGCGTAGCTTAGCATTTCTCGAGCACTTAGTACGATTGAAGTTACTTATACGATCTGCAGGCCAGCTACTTGCATGGCAGTAGATACGGAATACAGATGCCTCAAAGTTCTAGTCTTTTTCATTGACCATGTCGCCACATGCCGGATCTAACATAGAATCTCATGCTCTGCTCTTTCTCGGCTTTTGCATACCGTGACGCCAATTTCTAGTATACAAATACGCAAAACCCCCGCCGAACTCCTCGTTCATTAAGCCTTGTGCACCATGCAAACCACTTCTCTCACACAGCCATTCATCCTCCCTCCGTTCAAGACAGCTCCATAGGCTCGCCATGCCCATTCGTAATATTCATCTCCACCATGCCTTGCTCGCCAATCAACCTCTTCTCGAACTCCTGCACGAACTTGACGCTGCGGCCTTGGTCGTAGAAGAGCTGGAAGCTGCGCTGCACATCCTCGATACCGACCTGCTTTGCCCTCCTCTTCGCTGCGATCAACTGACTCGTCGTGATGAGGTTGCTCGCATATCGCAACCCTGCTTCTTCGCCAATCTTGGTGAGCAGAGCGAGCGCGTCGGGCGACACGTCGACTTCCTCCTCTTGGGCACGGATGGAGAGGATCTGCTGGATCTCCTCCTTCGCGTAGGAGTGGGTGGAGACGATGACGACGCGGTCGAGGAAGTCGAGAGGCAGGCCGTGCGGCGATTTGTAGGTCGTGCCGCGGATGCGCGAGTTTCCGCGGTTCGAGGCCATGATCACGATGGGCGCCAGCTTGTCCTCCAATGCGCGGTTGACGAAGGAGAAACACTCGATATCCAGCATGTGCACCTCGTCGATGAATAGAACGCCCGGCACGATCTCGGCTTTGCCCTCCTCCTTCCACTCTCCGACCTTCTGATCGATTTGCTCGCGGACTTCAGAGCGGATCTCGCCCGTGTCGCCGGAGAAAAGGGCGAGGAATCCCTGCGTCCGGGAGTTTATGACGTCGATCTCGTGGAGGGAGACGGTGTGCACGACTTCTTTGCGCTTCTGCAGCTCGCCTTCTGGACACTGGATGAATTTTGTGTCCGCGCCCATGGCATCGTACTCCCTGCTTCTGCCCCAACTTCTTCCCAACTTGCTAATCTTTCCCGAGGATTTGTCGATACTGATGACATCGCCAGCCTGCACGCGCTCCTTGGTCATGGCATCGATCATTTTGGTGCCCATGTCGTAGATGGTCTCCATGTCCGTCGTCTTGATGGTGAGTTTGCCCTGCTTGTTGGCGCCGGTGACGGAGCGATCGATCTGGATCTCAACGACTTCGCCCTCAATCATCTCGGACTCTTCTTTGATGCGCACGCCGATGGATTTGCGGAAGGCTTGGGTCAGGGCTTCGGTCTTGGACATTTCGAGGGAGAAGATCTCGGAGGAGGCGAGCATGGTAAAGGGAACGTCGGGGCCGAGGGATTGCGCCATGCCCATTGCTATTGCGGTCTTTCCTGTACTGTGGACTGTTAGAATGGCTTACGGACTGGATTTCGGGGGTTGGAGTGAGTAATGGCACGGGGAAGGCTTGCCTTGGTGGTCCTGCGATTAACACGGCTCTGCCTGCGATCTTTCCTTGCTTCACCATCTCTAGTATAATCGCCGCTGCTTTCCGTGCTTTCTCTTGCCCAACCAGTCCTTGTGATGCTGCTCTAGGCTCTAAAGTATCTGTATCGACTCCCAGACCGCGAATGTGTGAATGCGCCGCTATCAGGTTCATCCCCCGGAGTTCCTTGCTCTGGGGCACAGTTTGGATTGTCTACATGTTGTCAGAGCCTACTTTATACACAGGATGATGGGCTGGGGCTTACGGTAGCCATATCGACGAGTGTGTGAGGTTGTGAGGTCGTGACGTAGCTGTAAAGGATAAGGCTGAGGAAGAATGGAGGTGAAGAGGAAATAAAGATTGTGGTTGTATGTATCTACGCCCGCCTATCGCGAAAAGTACTTAATCTACGCGTTTCTTAGGTACCTTTGTGCTGCACCGCGACCAAGAAAAAACACCAAACAGAGGGCGGTAAATGATAGGCTTCGCATCAAAACGAACATGGCCAGATACATACGACAGGTCAAGTCTCCAGCATGAAAATTCCTATTTGCCTCATTTTCGGTGACGTTTAATTGCAATTTCAGTGATACCAGAAGCCGCCCACGCCACATCACGTTCGGTCCGTAGGGGTCAACTGGTCCTCATGAAATAATCTTGATCGTTCTGTCGCAATCACAATTTCTCTTCTTCCTTTGCCCACGCATAACTCTTGATTCTTGAACCTACTTGTCTCCTCGGACAGAATCCTTAAATATATCTTCTACTCCGTACAAGCTTCTAGACCACTTCCATAACAAGCACGAAGGTGGGTTATTGTCTATTCTCTCTTATCATGTCGCAACTCACCGTTTTTCTAACCACGACATCTATGGATGCAATGGGCGTATTCGATGTCTTACTTCGCTCAGCACAGACTGAATCCAAAGTCATAGCGAGTTCCAGATCCTTTGTTTACCTACAAGAGACTCTGCTAATCTCTGTTGCATCTCAGTCCATTCGGTTCTCTCCTCTCGATCAACCTGCACAATCAACCTGCAAAATCAACAGTAGCTCACACGTCTCGGACAGCAATTTCACAACTGATGCTCCAGTGCCCCGGGCCTCATCTCTTCAGCCTACATGTTCGTAGCTTCTAAACTGCATGCGTCAAGATGACGAGCAGACATAACCCAGCTACTCTAGCTGGCCCCCGCCCAAGATCACACAGTCCAGAGTGGCATCTATCTCGGTCGACTACATACACAGAACGAGGAAACCGCGACCGGGATATAGATGCCCGATCTCGAGATGCGGCTTGGTATAAAGGGAAGTATAGTGATACGGACAGAGATAGGAGAAGGGATGGGGGCAGACGAAGTGAGTGGGAGAGGTCGAGAGAACAGGGACACTCCGCTGGTCGGCCAGAAAGTCGTAAGAGTATAAATATCATTTTATGAGCTCATGATCTGGCTAACAGCTTTTCCAGGGAATGAAGGCCCCTCCTCACGAGAACCCACCGGTTATCGCAATTCTGAAAGGCCCCCTTCAAGGCCTGCATCAGCTCTGGCTTCGAGATCGCAAACACCAATAGATCGTGGATTAGCGACTGCTGCCGCTCCAGCTCCCGCTCTTGATCTCGCTACAGAGCTTGGAATAATGATAGACAAAGTCGTCAATACGGTTGTGCTGTCGAAGAAACGGGATTCTGCCCAAAGGGATTTTGAAGAAGCTGAAAAAGCCTGGGATAAAACCAAGACAATGGAGTCTAATTTTCCAGCATCGGTAGAAAGGTTGAAGGCAGAACTTACGAGGACAAAACTGTTACGCGACAACCTTGACCGAAAGATTCAAGAAACAAAGTCCAGCATCTCGACTACTAGCATAGCGGATTGTCTATCCTCTCTTGTCAGATCTCAACCGCAGTCACAAGCAAGCCTTGAAGACAGACTTCTAAAATTTGAGGAGAAATATGCGATGCTCCCACAAGAATTCGAGGGACTTAAGCAGGATCGTAACACGATCACTAAACGTGTAGACTATTTGCATAAAGACACCAAGTCAACTATGGGTCAAGCAGGCAAAGTTCTACACACACTTAAGCAGCTAGAGGATGAGACTCGTGCCAACAAGCAATGTGTTATAGAGCAGGCAATAGCTCTTAAAGAGAGCACATCCAGAATCGATTCTCAGCAAGCTGCACTGCAAGAGGTTTTTCGTCAGCAGCAAGAAAAATTCAATCGCATATCTGAAGATAACCTGAGTTTAGTTCAAAAAGTTGAAGTATTAGAAGCTGAGCTAGCTAATACTATCACGACGAATCAGGTGCTGGCCTCGAGATTACAGGCTGTAGAAGAAGGGCAAGAGAAGATTTCTGTACTTGATGAGAATCTCTTAGTCCTTCGTAAAGATATCAACGAACTTGCGAACAACTTCAACGAATTCGATGAAGACGTTGGTGGCAGGGTTAAGGCTCTCGAATCTCGAAATGCGCCTGCAGTGTCTACTATCAGTATAGGCACAGATATCGAGGCAGCCCAGACTCATATTCCTTTGAGCAAAGCCAGCGACCAAGTACGCCAGTCGTTAAACTTATCAACCTCAATGTTTCATGCACTTGGGCAGATACCGGCAAGGATCTCAGCCTTGAGGGCAACGCAGGAAGCTTTTGAAGCTGCGCAAGGCGAAATTCTGGAAAAGCACGAGGCAACGATCACTAAGCATGGTGAATTCCTACAAAATCAGGCGGAGCATATGCAGAAACAAGCCGAGGCTCTGCAAAGTCTGCTGGACCTGACCAGGAATTTGGAGAACCATGATGAGATTCTGCAGAAGCATGATAAGATTTTGACAGGGCTATCAGAAGGATCTAAGCTTTCTACAGCTACATCTCAATCCCTTAGCCCAAATGTCTTGCCAAAGACAGATACCGACCAACATGCAATTCAAATGTCAATTGCACAACTTAAGTCTCGAATCGAGGGTACTGACGTAGCTTTATCCAGTCTAAATGCCCGGATGAATAACATTCATACGGAGCATCTTGGAAGGCAGATCATCGGACAGCTTGCTTCCGCCTATCCAAACTTGCCTGCGGTAGATGGCTTGTTGACACAACTTGCGGACTGGCAGACCAGGTATGAGCCCATTATCAGCCAGTGCGTTCAGCAGCTTAACCACTCATTTCAAACATGCGAAAGGATGAGTAATCTCGGACAAGACAACTTAACAAAGCTTCAGGCCTTGGAAAAGGTTGTAGAAGGCCTAAAGGGATCTGTCGAAACTTCGGTCAAGAAGCTCCAGGATCAGGTCGAATCAATCGAGCGCCTGGTTGGATTCGACGGCAATGAGACGATGACAGAGGTCGTAAAACAGTGTCGTAGCGCCACTGCTGCTGTTCAAGAAGAGTTTCAAGGTTTGAAGGCATCTGTTGAGACGTCGGTGAAGGAGCTTGAGGGTCAGGTCGAATCGATCGAGCACCTGATTGAATACGACGACAATGAGACTGTGAAAGAAAAAATCAAGCACATCTTCACATTCATCAGGTTATTCGAACAGGAATTCGCGACAATGACAGAAAGGTACAAAAAAGTTATGGCTTGGATCAATTCTCATCATGATTTAATTTCTTCTGTCGCGTCTCCCACAGCTCGTGCTGTCTCTGCACAGAGCTTGAGCAAAAAGCGTACTGCATCGTCTTCGCCTTCGGCTTCTGGATCTGGTGGGCCTGCGGTCAATGGCAGTGGCAGACTTCCCAAGAAGAGGAAAGAGATTGGGGGTTTTCTGGACGTTGATGATGACGAGGATTGATTTGGAGTTGGCAGCGGATGAGCGTGAGATGGAAACTGGATCGTTGGGATCTAATGTCGTTCTGCCTCTGGACGCTTATCTTGCAATATATAAGGGAGGTCAGCGATCAGTGATCACGATGAGAGAATTTTCGATTTCCACCTCGCGCCTCCAATTTATCTATTGCCAAAGAACGTCAAATGAAGACTCTCACGGCTGTTATCGACTAGAGTACTCCTTACTTATGAAAAAACATCATCAGCCTGTCTCTCGAGCGCGACAATTACATTCCGAGTCTCTCAACGCCTGCACCCACAGAACGATACTTTCGAGCTCTTGCACGGTCAAGAGCAACTACGTCCTTTGAATATTTGTTATACAGCCTGCATTGCGTTGGGCAACTAGGAGATACCCCTTTCAACTGCGACTTAGTGGCGAGAACTGTTTTTCTTACTCTTACTAAGCAAGGCTATATGTTCTACCACATAGGATGGATTTTAATGGGTTTTAAGGTTAGGAATGGTATCCTAGGGAAGAGTAGACTGTAGAGCATGAACTCTATTATTAAGTTACTTCACCTATATAAGAAAGGTATAATGAAGTTTATTAAGGGAAAATATATCTTTTAAACTAAACTCGTTTTATAAATTATGTTTATATATTGTATACCCTACCTACTACTATAACATGTTTAAGATCACTATATCTATTTAACATTATTATCTCTAAGGGAAAATGACTAAAATGACCCTATTTTGAAAGTAAATGAACAAATTAACCCTGCTTGCAAATGATCTACCCACCTGCCCTACTAGCACTCATCATCGCCAGCACTAGCCACTCATCACTGTCGCTAGACTTATGAATAGCTTCATTATTAGAGCCTGTTGTCTCTACTGTCGCTGTCGCTCCCGCTCTCGCATTATAGCACCTATCGTGAGCCTAGTCCTTATAGTAGAAGCTTTCGACGGGCTTATAACTAAAGTGAAGACAATGAGCTTCATCTTCACAGTCACGGGTGGATGGGTGGGATGGGCGACGGGATGGAAGGAAGAGAAGGATACTAGTAGGGTGGTAGGTGGGTAGGGGATGTGGCGCGGACAGGGTCATTTTATTCATTTTCCCATTAAACAGTCCTACAGTATGATAAGTCATGTATAGAATTTAGGGTGTCGACGATTAAGAGCTCAATATCCGTAAGTTCAGGGTTGCATGCAATTCTTAATCTTTTTTGAGATAACATTATGCACGAAACACCGCGGTGCGCTCTGACTTTACAATTTAAATCCTTCGGTCTGATTCTTGAAATTTCACGGTTTAATGGTAAGCAATTTCTAACTATGGAGCCCATTGACAACCTTTCCAGATAAGCTCCCATCGAGCGATGAAGGCTTGTGCAGAAATTTTTGGAGCGCTTTGCTCAGTACGTTGAATGGATCCTTAGAAGGTCCCAAACTTCTCCAAGCCACGAAATTGTCGGGCCTCACAAGTATCGCTCCACCGTCTCTCATCTCGCGGACTTTAGACCACTGATCTTGGTAATCATAGTAAAGACCAAGGCTAGACGCATTAGAATGTGGTCGGGATCTGATCTTGGCCACGCCAATTCTGCACCCTCCAATCTTTGAAAGCTTCAGAGCTGCATCTTCCCATGCACTGCCATCCTCATCAGTGATCAGAAACAGGTCATCCTTTCCCGGAATGATCAGATCTTGAGTCGAGACTACGTTCTTGTCTCTTTCAATCCACACATGCGGTAGTCGATGTCCCGGACGAGTTGTAGGGATATATATCTGCCCAGCAGGATCAACTGGAGGAGGATTTGTTCCGTCGGAAACAACAGCACCCTCATCATAAGTGAATCCCAATTCCAAATCGTGCGCCGAGAACTCGATATCTTGCGTTGCAATTGCACGGCGGATTTGATTCAACGTAGTACGTCCATAAGCACTGTCCTCGAAAATTCTGACGAAACGTTGGCGATTGTACTCTTCTGCTCCAGGTATGAGCCCCACGGCGGCCTGCAAAACCTGCATATTTGAGAAAGTGAAAAGACCCCAGTCGCAATTGCGGAGGCCGATAGGTCGTCTTTCTGTCTCATACGTGTCCAAAATTGAAGGTTCAGCTTTGCCTTGAAGAACAAAAGCAAGTTTCCAGGCAATGTTCTTCGCATCTTCTATGGATGTGTTAAGGCCTAAGCCTGTGGTTGGAGGACGTCGATGGGCGGCGTCTCCAGCGATGAAGACTCGACCTTCGCGGTATTTATTCGCTAGAACACGGTCAAGAACCCAATGGCTAATATGCAACACTTCCATTTCTAAATCGGGAAGTTTTAGCAGTTGTCGAATTCGAGCTGGTAAGGCCTCCTTATCGAAACGCTTGCTATCTGTGACTGGAAAACCGAAATGTAACGTCCATTCTTCGGAGTGACGACCCCACGTGGGTCCCATTTGGACCAAGGCACCACAGTCAAAGTTGACCATTCTTTCACCTTCAGGGTTGATGAAGTGAGTGATTAACGTTCGATCTAATAATCACATCAGGTTAAGTTGACTATCATCACATAATGGAAAGAAGCGTCAACTTACCATCCCAATAGGGTGACAGATCCGCCTTAAAATGGGTACTGACAAAATCGACAAGTCCTGTAGGACCATCCATCTGAATACCAAGTTTTGGTGTTGACAGCTTTCCAGCGTCCGCGGCAACAACATATTTTGCAAGATACTGAATAACGTTCCCTTCAGGATCCTTCACCTGAACCAACACACCATCAGCTTGTTCCTCCCAATCTAGTACCTCATGACTGAACAGGACTTGGCCAGGGTTGCGCTCTTCGGCGATTCTGCGAAGGATTGGCTCCAGCCTCAGAAGTGGGAGATTTGAAGATAGCGTGGGGGAGTCGCGCCTTGTATAACAGCATGTTAGTAACTTGTACCCCTTGGTAAAGATTGCTAAAAAATCTACCTGTAGGCATCATATGCTGGAGTACCATATTCTCCTCCAAAACCAGCGCAGTGACCGAGCACGCGGCCATCATAAACTTCAGGACCACCTAAGGATGTCTTCCATTGAATCCTACCCATATTATGGTTGGGACACGCTACAGCTTGAATCTTCTTGTCTATTCCATGCTGCCGAAAGGATTCCATGGTACGTTGATTGAGGTAATGTGCTTTTGGTAGGATTGATGTTCCAGAATGCTTTTCAAAGAGAATGTGCGGTATATGGAGATCTGAGAGGAACGTTGAGAGAGAGAGGCCACAGCCGCCGCCTCCAATGATAAGAACTGGAATCTCGATAGGATAAGTCATGGTGAAGACTCGTGCAAAAAGATATGAAGATCTGAAATGTATTCTAGATTGAGTTAAGTGGATGAAGAGTGAAAGAAGCTGGAACTGCTACAAAATATCACAAGTGAGGAGGTTCCTCGCTAATATTAATGTACTTGAGCTCTTGACCTGGAGTAAGGTAAGTACGTACCGCTGCGGGACGCCCACAAGGGAGCTTTGACCCAGAGAGCGTCGAAATTCTCGTTGAACTTGGCCGGATCCGAAGCTTTCGGCTTCGGGCAGCGAGCCCGAATCCAACCTCCCACAAATCGTCTTCAGACTTGCGGCATCGGTGATCGTCGGGGACGATTTCCTCACCGAAGTTGTATTGAGCAATACAACCAGGCGAAGATGGCAAATGGACGGACCTTCATAACTTCTTCATTGCCCATTAATCTAGACCTCGACTTGAGCCATCTTGAGTGTAGGAACGCCTGAATTACCGGCAGTCTTTATCCAACCTCACAAAGGTCTTTTCCAGATGGCTGTCAACTTCACGGACTGTGGCACAACCGTGTTGAAACCCAAAAGTATGGCACACATAGTCTTCAAGACGCCCAATGCAGACACATTCAAAGAAATGGTTGCCTTTTACAAGACCTTTCTGAACGCCACTGCATCCTACGAGAACGAATTGCTTTCTTTCCTCACCTACGACGAAGAACACCATCGAGTCGCCATTGGAATCTTCCCAGGAACTACGCCGAGAAGTCCTCAGGCTGCGGGCCTAGCCCACGTCGCGTTCACTTTCGGTTCTCTTCAAGATCTCGTCCTTGCATACTGCCAAAGAAAAGCACATGGTATTCTCCCTTTCTGGTGCATCAATCACGGTCCAACCATGAGTATGTACTACCGAGATCCGGATGGCAACGAAATCGAGACGCAGGTCGATAATTTTGATACTGTCGAGGAAGCGGACGAATTCATGAAAGGGGAGAATTTTGCAGAGAATCCGATTGGCACAGAATTTGAACCGGAAAAGTTGATCCAGAGTCTGAGTCGAGGCGAGGACGAGAAACGTCTCAAGATGAGGGTAGAGATAGGTGCGAGGAGGGAGATACTGGCATAGACGGTGCTCCTCTGATGGAATCTCAGGAGGAATTCTTGAGATGTAGTCCTATATATCAACATATTCACAATTAGCAAAATTACTGTACAGCTCCTTGACAAGAAATACAACTTGTCTGGTTGAAGTTTGAGAGCATATAGTCGATAGGAGTAGTCAATAAGAGGATAGCCGCGGCTATATATCCCCGTGGGGTAGCGCGACTAGTTGCCCCACCCCCGCCTTTCTTGTTAGCGTCGTCCATAAGTAGGAAGTAGGACTTTGCTTGATGCTATTATTGCTTCTTCCCACCTTACAAAAACTTTGCCATAATTCGAATTTGACCCTCGTTTCCCTGTCTTTCTTTAGCCTGCAGATACCCACCCGAGTGCTATTATTAGCCCTGATCTCCCCTACAGTTGTCTAAGCACGGCCTCCAGCCGACGCTGTGCTCACAGAAGACTCAGCAATCACTGAGCGATTCACCGAGAGCGGAAGTGTCCTCAAGGAAAGTGTCCTCATATACAGCGGCTTGCGAATACCGCACCACATTGTCTTTCCCTCGATACTATAATTATAATCTGATGGCCTGCGAACATTGTCGCAAAAAGAAAATAAAGTGTTAGTGGATCTACTCACAGCGCTGCTTGAATTTGGCGAAAGCCTAGCTTACATAGCTACAGGCGATAATATCAAACCAAGCTGCGGGCGCTGCAAAGTTTGTATATCCTTTAGAGTAATCTAGTAACGCAAATGCTGATGTTAACTAGGCCCGCACCGTATCATGCTGCTATGTTGGTGAGAGACAGCCACCGAGGAAGTTGAACAGTGCTCGTAGGTGAATGAATGACCTCAAGCTTCCCTAGAAGCAAAGGTTTGTTCTTGCAAGAATAACGTTTTGGTATAGAATTAGAACAGCGACTCCGTCGCATGGAGTCCCTCTTGGGAAACATTCAAAATGAGAAGTCTTCTCCACCTGATGAACGAGATCAAAGAGAAGATGCCGCAAGACAGGAATCGCACAAGGAATTAGAACACAGCATTGGCTCGAATGATCCATCCCTCAGCGAGGATATGGCTTATGAGCTAGGAACCGCACCCGACTTCGACCACACTCCTCCCGTTGACTCGGATATGAACTTTCATGAAAGCCCAGAAAAAGATGGATCTACAAAAAGCTTCACACCTGGTATTGACCTGGGAATTATCCCTGAAATCAATCAGAGAGATGGAAACCGAAGAACTCGAGATAGGTTGTTGGATAGAATTCTGTCGGGTCAGCAGGTAGTACCACAGACAGATAACAATGCATCAGTCTGGATCAGAACCCCAGTAAGTTTGTTTGGTGAATTCTGTTATCTTGGATCTAAAAAGAACTAAGCTTTCACCTAAAGCACGGCGACGAATACACAGGTAGAGATGAGCTTCATCCATTATATCTCATATGTGCTAACAGTCTGTCTAGGACCATCGTCTGGTATTTCGCTCATTTCAGACCCTGGAATGAACTGGATAGCGAACACATTTGAGGGGAGTAATGAAATCTGTACGCTCCTCAAATGTGTGACAAAAGATATTGCTGTCCATCTGCAAGTACCGAAATGTATGCCAATAAACCCCTGGGCCGCTGAGAGCAGATACTTGTGCCAAAAATCTTTACCTACTGAGGAGACAATATGGAAGTACGTGCAAGGTAAGTCTACTGCAATTATTCTAATGAATTTCAGACACTTAATAATTTAATTGTTTCCAGCCTACTTCAGTGATGTTCAATGGTAAAATCCTCGTTCTCTATGTGCAGTTTAGACATCAATCTAAGTGGTGCTGACAAAAAAAGTTTTCATCCTATCCTAGATCGGTCCGTGTTTGAGAATCAACTGAAAGCATATTTTGCAGACCCAGCCCAGTTCGGCACTGCTTGGTCTGCACTACTCAATACTGTGTTAGCTGCAGGTAGTCGAGCTCTATTATCGGCAGAGACGCCGGATGCTTTTCAAAAATCCGGCCGCGAAGGTTGGGCCTATTTCCAGAATTCGATTGATGTCCTGGCCCAACTGCTGTGCAAGCCAGCGAGTGTGATGGGCGTACAAGTATGATCTTCATCAATCTCCAAATGAGTTCCTGGCTGATTGTGGTACCTAGGCACTTGCTTTAATGGTCGGATAAAAAATTTCCTTCGTGAAGGGAGGCTCCTGAAGGCTAATTTTTGTGAGCTAAAACAGACTGTCTATGCACAAGGTCTATCTAGTCCGCAGCGACTGGAATATAACTTTTGTGCTCTGGCAGTACAAGTTGCTCAAGGTTTGGGAATGCACCGGGCGCAGCTACCTAACTGGGGCCTCTCAGATCACGAGATTAAAGAGCGGAATCGACTTTTTTGGGTTGTGTATACATTGGACAAAACTATTGCCTTACGTTGCGGTCGACCTTCGGTAAGCACTTCGCACGTTCTCATAGTCCTTGAATTAAGACGGCTAAAATAGTTCTTTATCAAAGGCAATCGACGACGATCAAATTAGCTGCGTCTTTCCGACCGGGATATCCATTATCCAAAATGGAAACGAGGATATTCTTGAACAGCAAAGTGAAGACAGCCAAAATCCGACATTCGAGTTTTTCTTGAGCTCCACCCGATTTGCAAGGATATGTGGCAAGATTGGCAAACTCTTGTACTCGGCTAGAGCTTTTGCTTTCCCCTCTCGAGAACTCTTGTCAGTGGCGACAGAGCTTGAGGAAGACGTGCATTTGTGGAGGAAATCTATACCGCAGTCTTTCAGACCGGGAACAACCTTTCGCCCATCTAAGGTGCCGAAAGATGTCACATTTTTGCAGGCCTTGGTAACGAATTTTCGTTACAATTATGCCATTTGTGCCATCTACCGGAGGTTCAGCCCGATGTTTCTCGGTCATGAGCCTCATATATCTCCCGAAGACAGGCAGTTTATACAATCGAAGACCGGTCCATTGTTTCTCAGAGAAGCAAGATCAATGATATTACTTGTAAAACATCTTGATATTGAAAGTCACGGTCCTGGCTGGTATGTCTCTGTTGTATTTTATTGGTAGTGCTTGATGTGAAAGGACTGACACACCTTCAGGCTTCTCTTCTACTATCCTGTTACTGCGCTTCTGGCTGTCTTCACACAAGTTCTCTGCGATCCCTTGTCAAAATCAGCAAGCAGTGATATTGCTTTGATGGAGGTTGTGATAGGTCATTTGGGACGTCTAGAGTTCATCACTTCTGGTGATACTGCCTTCAATAAATTTGGGGAGATCATTCGACTCGCAAGACAAGTTGTGCAAAACGCACAGCCTAATAAGAGTTCAGGTTTGTTTTTAATCTAAAATTCTACTGAAAGTGGCTGACGAATCACTATGAAGATATCTCTGGCACTTCTCCCGAGTCTGCTGGAGGAGACACGACAAGTACCTTTTACGATACGAGCTCGTCAACCCAAGATCTCAGCGTGCTATCAGCAAACCAAAGTCGAAATCAAGTCTTTGAATCTTATCGCAATAGCTGTCTGCGGCCAACCCAACAGGAAACCTCGTCCTTAGAAATACAGCACTCATCTGTTTGGCCACCCACTGCGCTAGTGAGCGATAATGATCTATCGGATGCTCAAAATAGGCAACTATGGAGAAGCTTGAATCGGTCTTGCGCGACTCCGCCATTAAATGAGGGAAATGCTCCACAGACATACTTTCCGGGCATATCTTCGGAGAGCTTCTGGGCCAGTGGAGAGAATTTGATGCAATGGGGAGTGGAATAGATTGTTGCAGAAGAGGCCAAGGCAACACATTAAAACAGATCTCAAAATTGAGCTCTTAAAGAACATGGAAACTTTCAGCCGAGAATGGCAGTCCCATAAAAGAGACGTGTCGTGGGGAGACTCAAAACGGCGGTTGTTATACTCCTTTTTGGAATGCCAGAACTCGAAGCGAGCCCCTATTCCCTCAGATGGATTCCATGGATTTTCTCTCCCTTTTAATGTCCAATTCCGTCCCCGTACCACTCCTCGGATGATCATAGCTGGATGATACAATCCCGCGATCCCAATGACTTTTTTGCCCTCGGCCTTTGTTAGTAATTTTGTAACCTGATTTGTTAAGGGCTGATCACCCACTATCACGGCGCTCCGTTTCGAGGTCTCGCTCTCGGGTTCGGCATCCGAAGCCGAGAAGAGGGGGCTTTTCCCTTCGGCACGGGCACTTGCTTGAAAATCACAAAATGAATCGATGATTGGCTACGTATGGATAAGATACTGGAGTTCCAGGATCATATCGTACACTAGAATATCAAAAGTATCTAACGTGTCACCCTTCCCCGCGAATCGACCCCAGATCTGTACCCCGCATTCAAATCCTTGGTGTATCCCGCAGCCCTCAAAGGAAGCGTTAATCGAATTCCGGGCCGGTCGAAGCCGAATCCTATGCTCGTCTCTGCGGAAACTTTTCTATATCATAAACACCGTGGAGATTGATTTCTATTTAATAGGAGCTTCTGGAGCTGTTTTTCAATACCAAGTAAACTACCAGTGTAACACACTACCTTAAATTTGGCAGGCTTTTGATGAAACCGGCACAATTCAAAACATGTCATTTCAAATATATAACATGCAGCATTATGTATCAGAGCACGCTGCCTTTGGAGCAGTGGGTCTTGCTTTAGTAGGTTCCACATGTTTTTTCCCAGAACATGCGGATAAAAGACTAAACCTACACAGGTGTCCCACCTTGTCTTCAAAACACGTGAACCGTCTGCTTTGGGATTTCTTGCTTGGATGGCGATTCTCTCGACCTCGGTCGCGATTTGGACTAATAAAGATATCTTCTCATCGTTCCAACTGGGAGCAATCAACATATTTCCCGCGGCTCAATTTCTCGCCATCTATGTTTCCACTCTCAGGCAAGTACATGTGAAAGCAGTCGGGATCTATTTTTTGACTTCTTTCAGTATTTCCATCGGCTTCTATCGACTGTTTCTGAATCCCCTCAAAGCTTTCCCAGGAGACATACTTCCCGCCCTCACCAAATGGCAAAGTTTCTGGATCGCAAAAGACGGCCGCACTCATCACTTCCTTTGGGAACAGCACAAAAGGCACGGTGACTACGTCCGTGTCGGACCCAACGAACTATCCGTTTCAGATGTTAACGCCCTGCCCTATATCCATGGTGCAAAGTCCAAGTTTTCCAAAGGGCCATGGTACTGGAAAGCTCTCAACGAACCATCTCCCGGTCTCTTTTCAATGCAAGATTACAACCAGCACAAATTGAGAAGAAAGGTCTGGGATACGGCTTTCAATCCTCAAGCGTTGAAAGCTTATGAGCCACGGATTATGAATGCCATTGGTACGTTGTGTAAACGCTTGGACGAGTTTAGCCGGACAGGGGAGGTCATTGATTTTAGTGTCTGGACTGAGTACATGGCTTTTGATATCATGGGAGACCTTGGATTTGTAAGTCCTAAATTTGGTCGGCCATTTTGGAAAATATCTGACAAATCGTTTCAAAGGGAGATTCTTTCCACATGGTCGACGCCGGCAAGAGCCACGAGTATGTCGACTTCGTCCACGTAGCTCTCAAGTACATGTGCACATTAGCACCTGTCTCCTGGACTATGCCTCTAGTCACTTTGATGCCACTCGACGAGAAAACTAAAGCCACTACCGCCAAGTTCTTCGCATTCGGTAACAGGCAATTCAATAACAGGATGGCGCAAGGTCCCATCGAAAAGGATGTATTCGGTCATTTTATGGTAGGGCGATCTTTGGATTCGGGCTATAAGTTGACCGATCAGGAATTGGAATCGGATGCTAGGAATGTCATTCTGGGTGGTGGAGATACTACTGCGGTTCTTCTAACGTATGACCTATTGTCTCTGTCAGAGCCTCGAAGCTAAACATATACCCAGGGCAACGTGGTACTTCCTCGTACAAAATCCAAATGCGTACAAGAAACTCAAAGAGGAAGTCAACGGCTTATTCAAAGACGAAGAGTACGAAGCAGTGAAACTGGGTGATCTCGACCGCGCACCCTACCTCAATGCTTGCATCAACGAAAGTCTCCGTTTATTTCCTCCAGGTCCAAATGGTATGCAGAGGGTTGTGAATACGCCTGGCGGGTTGACCTTGGGTGGAAAACACGTCCCGGAAGGTACGAAGATCAGTGTTCATGGCTGGTCAGTGCATCATGATCCGCGCTACTTTGAGCGGCCAATGGAGTTTATACCAGAGAGGTGGCTGGAGAATTCGGAGTTCAAAGGGGTACACAATGCCTCAGCATTCATACCCTTCTCGCAGGGTGTTTATGGGTGTGTTGGGAGACGATTGGCACTTCAAGAAGCCAGGATGTTTGTCCACAGGCAAGTTTTCTCGAGTTCCACTTGGCTCAGGTTTGAAAGATGGTATGAGAATCTGACTTTGTAATTAGGATTGCGAAGGATTATGATCTCAAACTTGCACCAGGCTACGATCCATCGACTTTCTTTGATAAATCAGAAAGCTATCTCACTATTACGAAACAGCCAGTACCTATTATTGTCTCAAAGGCTTAGGATACGATATAGGGTTAATGTCAGAGTTGCCACTACAAATAGCACAAATATCAGAACTACCACCCTTGATTATGAGAATATCAGAATTAGCACCCTGTACTACATATGTGATAGCTACCGTCCACGACGCTCTTGTACTCTAACAATGGGCTTTACAACTATAGAACAGCTGATATCTTCTGTTTAATAATTCATTTAATAAGTGCTATTATCCTCGTCATGGTCGGCATCTGTAAATCTGCGAACAGATGATAAAACAAGGAGTCCGACTAATCCTGGAGCCACTAACCTAGAGTAATCGGCGTTGTCAGAATCGAGCACGGAAGAACGTTCATGGGACAGCTTAGATTAACCTAGTCTTTTAGATTAATGCAGTAGAGCATTTTTGTTTACTCTTTCCCACAATGTGAAATATCCCCCGATACTGCTGTCGCATCATCCACCGAGCTTGAGCAGTTGTACTACTTCTAGTGGTATAGATACAGGCGCATGTACAAGATACAAGTTGGCTTACAGAGTTGCTTATCTAGGCTCCAACAGTTGTTTAACGATATTTGAAGTCTCTTCACTCCTGTAATAATCTAGCCGCCCTCTCCAGTATGTTACTATACGGAGTCGTTCCGTATCAATTTAGCGTTGAGACAGCATTTCTTTTTCTAGGATTGACTTAATCCCAGGAGTAAAATGGAAGAAGCACTTGGTGCCAAGGAGATATTCAATCCTAGTAGAAGTCTTGATCAAGGAACGGGTGGCGCATAGGAAAGTCTAGCTAGGACGAAGAGCTTCGTAGAAAATGTTGGATGGAAGTGAATAAAGCGCGCAGCCACGTCGCTCGTCCTCTCCTCCACGCTTGCTTTCATTTCCTCCCATCTTCCCATCGACCTCACCAAAGTCTTCATGATGCGTGACCCCTACAGCGTCACTGTTATACCCGCTTTCCTCGGCCCTAGTAGCACTCTAACTCTACCGCCTCCTTCTCTCCCTTATCTGCGGATTACACAGCCACAGCTCAGGGCTACTTACGATTTGGCGAGGTGAGCTAAGCTGAACCTTGAGTCCTTGGGTCACTTTTTTACAGTCCCTTCCTAACTGTCCGCAACTATTGCCAACTTTAGCCACAACTTACTTCACGTAATACATAAGTGACTAATGACAGCATGACAGCAATAGGAAACAAGGTAAGCAGACATTAATTTCTATTATTCTAACTACTATTCTAGCTATCAGCACAACAATGACTTACATTAACTTCGCTGTTGTTAGTCATTCTTAAATCATCTAATTACTATTATAACTATTAGCGACGACAGCGACTTATATTAACTTCGCTACTGTTAGTCACTCACAAATCATCTAATTACTATTCTAGCTATTAGCGACGACAGTAACTCACATCAACTTCCCTATTGTTAGTCACTTACGTATCACATGAAGTAAGTTTCTAAAGTTGGCGATAATTGCAGACAGTTAGAAAGTGACTGTTAAAAAATGACTGTCCTGAGCCAAGCCGTTAAGACTGGTCTACGAGTCCTGTAGTCTTTGCCCGAATAATTGTCAGAATTGGTCCGTGTATTCGCGGCTTCATTATAACTTTTCTTCCTACACTGATTCTTCACAACAATTCTAATCCGGTGTTAGCACATAGAGCAATATACTAGCATCATCTCGAGATCTGACTTAGCCACTCGTCTCGGAGCACTTTCGACATTGCGGGGTACAGTATACCATAGTATGGGCTTCTCCGCTTCCCCGCTTCCCCGCGCCCCCGCCTCCCGGCGTCTTCGGCCGGGGTGTGGGCCAAAGGACAGCTCAAAGAGTCGGGCTCGGAATTTCAAAATGCGAGCGCAATAGTCTCAGGTATTTCCTCCCAAAGGGTTCGGGGCTAATATGGAGCGGAAACCAGCCATGAAAGCGCTCCGGTCAATATATTGCAATGCTTGTTCTGACTGCCCATGATCTTATCTCATTCCTGTCTTTTTGCTCGTCTCTCCTCGAATACAGTCAATCCGAGACATCATGAGTCAAACTGTGGTAGGTATTACAGCTGCGACTGCAATGGCAGTCCTCTTCCTCCTGCAGATGTGCTTTCGAGTTGGTCGCAGGCCCGCGAACTATCCGCCAGGGCCACCAACAATACCTATTCTGGGAAATCTTCATCTTGTAAGCAGACTCAAATATGCGTCACAGAGACGAGGTTAATTCCTCAGATGCCAACGAAACGACCTCATGAGCAATTTGAAAAATGGGCTCGTGAGTACGGGTGCGTACAATAAGAAGACAAGACGGCGATCAACTCAAATTATGCTAACAGCCTTAGTCCGATCTACTCCCTGATCCTTGGAACACGAACATATGTCGTCTTATCTTCGGACACAGCAGTCAAAGACTTGTTGGATAAACGCAGCAACATCTACTCGGACCGTCCAGACTTGTATATGGGGCAGGATATCGCAAGCGGGGGACTCAGGCTCGTTACCATGGTACGTTTTCCACACTCTAGATATGGCGAACGAGGGTGCAATTCGAAGTCCTCTCAAGGTGTTACATATTTGTTGTTCCTGCTTTTAATGACTTCACGTTCGTTCGAGTGTCTGATGTGGTACAGAAATATGGCACTCTTTGGCGCACAATGCACAAGATGATTCACAATATCCTCAACATGCGAGCTGCGGCCACCTACGTACCTTATCAGGACCTTGAGAATAAGCAGATGCTGCTTGACATGATGGATAGACCGGCCGAATTTGTGAACCATATCCGTCGATACAGCACTTCCCTTACTACACAGATGATCTTTGGCTTCCGGACTCCTAATAATGATGACAAAAAAATGCAACAGCTTTTTACGGTACGTCGGATGCTCGCACTGCGAGAAGCTTGACAATGGCGCTGACACCAAACTATCAGGGCTTCGAAGCTTGGGGCGAGCTCGTTTCAGGAGCAAGTTCACAGCTACTAGATCTCTATCCTATCCTTCGAAAGCTACCCCCTTTTCTTCGTCCTAACTACCGCTACGCTCAAGAACTTCACAGAAAAGAACTAGATTTATACCTTGGGCACTGGATGGAAACGAAGAAGGGCCTTGAAGATGGTACAGGAAAGGTAAGCGATATTCATTGGCTGACTACAGAAGAGCATACTGATGAATTCAAGCCATGTTTCTGCAACGATTTGCTTAGAGTGCAAGAACAAGAACAAATATCGGATCCGCAAGCAGGCTACCTCAGCGGCTCGCTTCTGGAAGCTGGGTCAGACACCACGTCCTCAATACTTGTTGGTTTTGTACTTGCTATGATGGTCTTCCCCGAAGTACAAGAGAAGGCGAAAGAAGAGATAGACAGGGTCGTTGGGCCAGATCGATTACCTACAATGGAGGACGAGCCGAATATGCAGTACATTCGAAGCTGCGTCAAGGAAAGCATTCGTTGGATGCCGACCACGGTCATGGGAGCTCCCCACGGTGTGATGCAGGATGACGAATACATGGGCTACAAAATACCTGCTGGCGCCACAGTCATAAATAATGCTTGGTATGTGATGCTTCAAGCTTAGAAGAAAAATTTCATGGACTAACCATCTTCAAGGGCAATCCACATGGACCCGACCAGAAATCCGAATCCTCGTGTATACGATTCAATGCGATTCGCAGATGATTTCCGTTCCGAGTTCGAATCAGCAACGGCACGTGACTCATCAAAGCGGAACAATTTCGTCTTCGGCGCTGGTCGCCGGCTTTGCCAGGGCATGCACATCGCCGAGCGTTCGCTCTTCCTTGCCATATCTCGCCTACTGTGGGCATTCGACATCAAGCGGCCGGTGGACTCGGCGACCGGAAAGGAGAAGCCATTACCCGACGTGGATGATCTAGTTGGAACCCTTGCCGTACAGCCTGCGCCGTTTGAAGTGGACATCACGCCTCGAAACGAACAAAAAGCGCAGATGATGCGGGACATTTGGCAAGGCTGCGAAGAAGCGCTTCTGGATAAGGAAACGAAGCAGTGGAAGAAGGTGCCGGAAGGCATGGCTTTTAGTACCTGGATGCCCTGAATAGGCTGTTTCTGAGGAAGAGAAGGGAAGGTGAGGGCGCATACGAGCTGAGCAGCAAAACCCATTGCACATATTGTTCGCAGGCTTGGTTGTCATCCTCCGATCGTTCATGGTTAGACAAGCATCGTTGAGGTTCTAAGGGAAGGGGTGTTGAGCTAGATATCATAGTTTAGTCAGCTAAGCTGTCGACAGTGGTGGCAGTACAGTGGCAGTACAGTATTAGCCCACTCTACATTATATACCGCGAGCCTGCATTCCTGAAATCTCTAGTTTTCTCGCCAGTCAATTCCATTGTATCAGATGCGTAAGTTGCAACTTGCTCCCCTGTGTTGAAGGAGAAACTGGAGAAACGGTCGAGGACGGGGCAAGTTTGGAAGTGGCAGGCAGCCTAGGCATAGCCTATGGCATTACTAATCACTACATGAATCTCGGAGTCTGTATGCAGTATATGAATAGTGCTGTGCAGTTGAAGAAATGCCTACTAAGCTATGAGTCTGTATGCAGTATATGAATAGTGCTGTGCAGGTGAAGAAATGCCTATACTAAGCTATCTGCGAATAAAAAGCTCTTAAATAAGCTAGATGCGTATGAATAGAATAACGATGCTGAGATTCGATTCACCTCAACGCCAGCTATTCTCGAAGATTACATGCAAGTCGTATCCTCGTAATTCTCATGACCCGCTAATATTCCCACCGCAAAACATCAAATGTTCCAAAATCTCAAACCTGAGCCTCCTCTTGTGGTATTACGCGGTCCCTGTCACTGCCAAATGTGCCTTCGCCTTCGGGTATTATGGGCTCCTCGTCCTTCTCCCAGGGCTTCCTGCGCCTGGAAGCCGTAGGCTGCGTCGCCTTGTCGGAGAGAACTGTAGGCGGGATATCTTTGATTCCAGGTATTGGGGCGCCGCTGTTGATCAGGGCGACTATGTCGGCGAAGGAGGTTGGATATGAAGGATTTTGCTCGGTGGGTGGAGGAAGAGGGGTAGCTGGCTGTTCGTTTGCAGATTGCGCCGGAGCAGTTTCGGGATTTTTCGCAGCAAGATGAGCTTTGTAGGCATCAAAGTCGACCTTTTGCTTCGTCTTGCGGGAATAGTAGAAGCAGCGGGCGCGGATGGTTAAGTCGTGGATTTGAGATGGGCTCGGATTTGGGCCGAGGATGGCAGAAAGCCCAGCCTTGTCAAGTTAGTTTTCATCGCATCTCAGGGCAATGCAAGGCGTACCTGGAACTCAGAATCCGTATCCCAGTCGTAGACATCGAGCTCCTCGAACAGCTTTTCCTTCTCTGTAGACATTTCTGTAGACATTCCTGTAGACATTTCTGCGACGGACAGAGGCTGTGAGTTGTGTATTGGATCTGGCACCGTGTGGATGACCGCACGACTGCGAGTAAGGGTAAGGCTGTGATGTTGCGCATATGGTAGCAGGCTAACAAGCGGAGTGTGCCGTGCTTTTATTGGGTGGCTGGAGTCTACGATCTGGCTTGGCGGCGTGAATCCACCACACACAAACTTCAAGCTGCGCGAGAGACGAGACGAGATCTCTCTTCTTCTTCCCTTCCCTTCCCGTCCACCAAACAAACTATCATAACCTCACCTCACCACCACCACCACCACCACCAAAACACCTCTGATACCCACCTTCGACCTTTCTTACGTCTTTAGATCTTTGATCGCTTTATCTTGTTCTGTCCGTCTTTACTTGCGCTGAGCGGCGCGACGAGTTCAATATGTCCGAGTTCATCGGGTGAGTCTACCTTGAGGCTGCGGTCGCCGTGTCGCATTTCGCCTTTGCTTAGCTGACACGCGCAGATCACGCATATCTCTGGTTTCCAGAAGTGATATCCGGTATGAGAAGATTCAATGGCAGGTCCGCGACATCTACTGATGGCCTGGATTGCAGATACGTTGGCACACTACACGAGATCAACTCCGAGACTTCCACTGTTGCGCTAGAGAATGTCACATCGTTCGGTACTGAGGGCCGCAAGGGCAATCCGGAGGAGGAGATTGCGGCGAGCGATAGCATCTACGAGTACATTGTCTTCCGTGGCAGCGACGTGAAGGACCTGCGCATCGAGGAGGCTCCGGCAATCAAGGAGAATAAGCCGCCACAGGTCCCAAATGACCCTGCTATCCTGGGCGTAAGTTTGGCCCTCTCTTTCGCAGATTTGGCGATTCTCCTATTTCTTTCGAGTGAACAACAACAACCTGAGATGACGAAAAATTCCGGATGTAAACCATTACTACTCCGAGAGCGCAAACCCCATGTGGAGATTTCCGTTGCCTTCCTTCTGATCTACATAACCATTATCTATTTGCTTTATATATACATATATATCGCAAATTATAGGCTAATGTAAATATCTAGACCGGATCTCGTCCAGTACCTCAGCAGGCCCCGGCTCAGGCTCAACGTCAAGCTCCACCACAACAAGGCGGTCCTCCAAACCAAGCTCAACCTGGGCCGGGCGGACCACCACAGCAGCAGTACCCTCCACAATTTTATCCTCCACCAGGACAGTGGGGACGCGGCGTTCCTCTGCCACCAGCTCCAGGATTTCAGGGCATGCCGTATGGCGCTCCACCGCCAGGATGGTATACTCCACCAGGACAAGGCTTCCCACAGCCAGGACCTTTCGCATATGGTCCATATGGCCCATTTCCTCCAGGGCCACCACCTCCAGGACCGCAGTTTCCACTGCAACATAAGCCTGCGCCTATTGGACCGGCTGGAAGCAAGCAGCAGGCCGCTCCAGGTCCTGCTGCGGATAAGTCTGTCGAGCCAAAGAGTTTGGTCGCACAAGCTCCACAAGCTCCAGCTGCGCCAGCAAAAGTTTCTACACCACCAGTCGAGACGAAGCCATCTCCAAAGGAAGCACCAATTGCTCCGGCTCCAAAGACGCCAGCAACCGCCAAGACAGCTCCAACCGGACCCAAGAACGGCAGAATTCCACCTGCTGTTCCATTGGCGGGTCAAGGCCCATCGAAGGCATACTCTGGCAACGTCAATACGAGTCCTGCCGCCCCATCTACTGCTGCTCCAGCTCGCGCTGCGGTAGAAGACGCTACTTTAGCTGCCACTGCTGCAGTTGCAGCTGCCATGGCCAAGCTTCCACCTATTGGAGGCCAACAGCAGAATCTTACCAACGCTGTTGATAATTTGACCAGGAAGGTCAATGAGATGAGAACCAACGATACCATTCGCGCTCCTCGTCAACCAGGCGTTGCCGGGTTTGGAGGACGTGGTGGCGGACGTGGCCGTGGAGGAGCCCGCCAGGAAAATCGGAAGGTCGAAGTACCAAAGGATGACTTCGATTTCGAGTCGTCAAACGCCAAGTTCAACAAGCAAGATTTGGTGAAGGAAGCCATTGCGGGCGCACCTGTCGGTGAGCTTCCAGCAACCTCACAAGTTGAGGAGGCTGCTCCCGAAGCTTCCGTTCCGGCCGCGTCGTACAACAAGGCATCATCTTTCTTTGATGATTTGTCGAGCGAGAGCAAGGATCGTGCGGAAGGCGAAAGCACTGGCAGAAGACCAGGCGGACGCGAGTGGCGTGGCGAAGAGCAGAAGAAGAACCTGGAGACCTTCGGCCAGGGAAGTGTCGATAACGGATATCGCGGCGGATACCGTGGCCGAGGTCGCGGACGCGGCGGCATGAGAGGCCGTGGTAACTTCGGCAACGGCCAGCCTTCTCGCGGCCGTGGTGCATATCGTGGACAGGACGTCTAGTAAGCATTTACGACCGGGGCATGCGACATTCGATGGATTTAGAGCATTATGGGTGTACCAACATACTTGACGGCGGCTTAATAATGAATCTGGAAAAGCGGCGTGTTTTCGTTTCACTTCTTCACAATTACACACATCGCTTTAGCTTTACATTGCTCGGCATGGATGGATTGATTGAGTATGCGGGGGTTTTTTCGGGAGTCTTGTCGGATACCAGAATATGGTCGTGTCGTTTTTTTTTCTCTCTTTCTTTTCGATCAAATGGTGTACTACAAAGCATTACGACTCGCACGACAGGTCATGATGGTGGCTGGAGGCTGGACTCAAGGGCACGGTCAAGGGAAGATATGATATGGCCTATGGAATTCGCCTTCTCATGGCGCATGATGGGCTGATTTGCATATTGAAATGGAGATCAAAAAAGGGGGTGGATGGTTTGATGGCGATGGGTAGCTAGATACGTCAGCGGGCTGTCGAATGAGAAGCACTGTCAAACCACTGATACTGTCTTGCTATTTCATTTGCTTCCGCGTCTCGAAACTGATGAAATGAAGTATTTTGCTTATGACCTCACTGAAGTTTCAACCATTGAAATAGATTTGACGCTCAGGAATGATGTTGATGCTGATCAGCCCTGTATATAGTCGCGGTCCAATGAGCATCGAGAAATAAAGTTAAGCGACCGACACCTGCCGGGACCTCTCAAGTCCCGATGAGCTGCCCCGTGTCCAGATGGATTAAATCCAGATCAATCAATCAATCGATCATCGCCAATTCGGAATTCCCTCGCGCACTCCATGATCCAACGCTGAACCCCCGAATCCTTGCACCGCGTGGAGGAGCAGAGGAACAGACACAAAAATCCGAGTCCGTGACGGCGCGAACGCCCTCAATCCGCAACGATGATGAACATCTTCAGACTCTTGGGTGCGTATGCGCTGCTGCGCGTTGCGGGAGCTCGGAGCTGGCAAGCTCGCAGCTGGGGAATGGAACGAGAGCTAATCGTCGAGTAGGAGATTTCTCCCATCTGCTCTCGATATTGATTCTGCTGGACAAGATGATCCGGACGAATGTGAGGCAGCGCTCCAACCCCCCAATGCCTTGCGCGTCCGTCCTTGCGCGTCCGTCCCACTGACGAGCATCTATCCAGAGCTGTTCTGGCATATCCTTCAAGTCGCAAGCCCTCTACCTGATCGTCTACATAACACGCTATCTCGGTACCTCTCTCCCATCTCCCCTCTCCCATCTCCCTGCGCCCATCTCTCTAACCCCCCTTGCCAGACATCTTCCAAACCTTCACCTCAAACTACTACAACACGCTCTTCAAGCTGCTCTTCCTCTCCTCCTCCGGCTACACCCTCTACCTGATGACGACGTCGTACAAGCCCACGCAATCCGCGCCCCTCGACACCTTCCGCGTGCAATACCTGCTGCTCGGCTCGGCGGTGCTCGCGCTGCTCTTCCCCTACAAGTACACGGCGCTCGAGGTCCTCTGGGCCTTCAGCATCTGGCTCGAGTCCGTCGCCATCCTGCCGCAGCTCTTCATGCTGCAGCGCACCGGCGAGGCCGACACCATCACCGTCAACTACATCGCCGCGCTGGGCGCCTACCGCGCCCTGTACATCCCCAACTGGATCTGGCGCTACGCGACCGAGGGGCACTACGACAGCATCGCCGTGATGGCCGGCATCGTGCAGACGGTGCTGTACAGCGACTTCTTCTGGATTTATTATACGAAGGTGATGAAGGGGAAGAAGTTCGCGTTGCCGGTATAGACGCAGAAGGGCGGGTGACGCAGGTCAAGCGGGAGAGATGGCATGGATGGGGGCCGTCAAGGGATGGGGACGGGTGGATGGGGGGACGACGCAGCGGCTGGATATCTGCCGCGGAGTGGTGGGACTGCGTGTAAGAGTGCATTGGGCCGGCGTTGGAATGGCACGGCAGGCAGCGCACTTTAACTAGATACAGCGGACGGTGCTCCGCCGATGAGGGCTTTCTCGAAATGTCGTACTGTAAACTAAGATACAAAGCATACATCTCCAAGCTGTCGGGGTTGATTCATGCGCGCAAATATGCCCCCTACGAGTCGCATGACCGACGAACCGAGGGCGGCGCGGAAATCCTGATTCCCACCTCTACCTTCCGAACGTCCCTCCCTGAACCACGACAGCTCTACAAACATGCTATTCTCAGCTCCCTCCCCTCCGTGCCCTCCAACTTCCTCCCCCTTGATCCGTCCCCATCATCCCTATCCGCCCGATCCGTGACCTCAAGCCCCGCTCTGCATCCCCTTCGACACCAACCCCCCCTCGACCCGACCTCGCAGAACATAGGTGCAGCAAGCACGAGAGAACACCCCACGCTTCCTTCTCCGTTCGCCTCGCATCCTCGCATATGAGCTCGCCGGCCAGCTGGAGGAGCGAGCTACCTACCGCCTTTGCTGCGGGACATGGCAGATTCGGCGCGGTCACGGTGGGTTTGGGAAGCTAAGGTGGGGTGTGATGGCGAGCTGTAGTAGAGCCGGGTCATCAGAGAGGTCTTGTTTCCTGCATAGCATCAAACTCAGGTGCAGGTGCTTGCTTCGTATTCTTTGGTGACGGGGGGAAATGCGTTCTCACTGGTCGATCTCACATTCGCTCTGAAATCAGGTATGGGTCGTCATCATTATGGTCATCATCAAAAGCCTTGCATTCTGAAGAAAAAAATCTCTTATTTATAACCCCAATAACCAATCCGCCGCCTCGTCGCTTTTCCCGACTTGACTAACGCTCCATCATCCTCACTCTCAAAGGCGTCCCTTCACCAATTCCTCACTAAGAAGAGAAACTCAAAATCAGACTCACTCCGGAAGTAGGATGCGCAGGAAGAAAGACGGTTGATGATCGAGGGTTTAGGATGGACAAGGGGGAAGAAGGATTTTTTTCCTACTTGGCTGCGGCGGCGTCGACCTTGGCAATGTATGCAAGGAGGTCGAGCACACGGCGGGAGTAACCCCACTCGTTGTCGTACCAGGAGATGAGCTTGACGAAGTGGTCGTTGAGGGAGATGCCGGCCTTGGCGTCGAAGATGGAGGAGGCGTTGTTGCCGTTCAGGTCGGAGGAGACGACCTCGTCCTCGGTGTAAGCGAGTATACCTGGGGGGTTTATTAGTAAGGCACGTCATAGGGGTGTGGGTTACTGACCCTTGAGGGTGGTCTCGGAGGCCTTCTTCATGACGGCCTTGATCTCCTCGTAGGTGGCACCCTTCTCGATGCGGCAGGTAAGATCGACAACGGAGACGTTGGCGGTTGGGACACGCATGGACATGCCCGTGAGCTTTCCGTTCAGGGATGGGATGACCTTTCCGACGGCCTTGGCGGCACCGGTGCTCGATGGGATGATGTTCTGAGCAGCGGTACGTCCTCCACGCCAATCCTTAGCGGATGGGCCATCGACGGTCTTCTGGGTGGCAGTGTAGGAGTGGATGGTGGTCATGAGGCCCTCGATGATGGTGAAGTTGTCGTTGACAACCTTGGCGAGAGGAGCCAAGCAGTTGGTGGTGCAAGATGCGTTGGAGATAACGTGGACAGCTGGGTTGTATGTCTCCTCGTTGACACCCATAACGAACATTGGCGCATCGGCGGATGGGGCAGAGATGACAACCTTCTTGGCACCACCCTTCAAGTGAGCGGAGGCCTTCTCGGTGGTGGTGAAAACACCGGTGGACTCGACGACGTAGTAGGCACCAGTCTCGGACCATGGGATGTTTGATGGGTCTCTCTCGGTGTAGAATCTGACGGTCTTGCCGTTGACGATCAAGTCGTTGCCGGAAACCTTGATATCACCCTTGAACTGGCCGTGGGTGGTATCATACTTGAGCATGTATGCCTGGACGATGAGACGTCAGCAACTGCTCAGTTTTTGGAGACTGGAGAATGGCATTGTGGACTTACGGCGTAGTGTGGCTCAATGAATGGATCGTTGACAGCGACGATCTCGATGTTGTCGAGCTCAACGGCATTGCGGAAGACGATACGTCCAATGCGTCCGAAACCGTTGATTCCGACCTTGGTAACAGCCATTTTGCTGGCGAAGTCAGTATTTCAGCCGTGAATCGCAGAATTATGGTCAAGACTTGGAAGTTGCAGCTGGGACATTCCTATCGTTGAAGAATTGACGACCCCTCGAGATGTGTTGCTGTCACAGATGAGGGGTCGAAAGCTACGGGCGGTGAGCACTAGCTCAAGCTCCGAAGCTGTCGGAGCTGCAAGACTTCTCTGTATTGTGTAGAGAAAGCGTATAGGACGACGGATACTCACATTGATATTACTGAGAGGTTTTTTTGGGTATGTGTTGATAAACAATCGTGGGAATTTTGTTGTTGTTGTTGTTGTTGTTGTTGTTGTTGTTGTTGTTCAGAGGAAGAAGCGGTTGAGGGTTGAGGGCTGAGGAGAGATGGAGGGGCAGTGAGTTGGGCGAAGAAAATAGGCGATCATCCCACCCAACTTAGACCATTTACGGCATTTGGATGATTGACGTACTCTATTAGGGGGGGGGGCTTCACATAATCACCTTCCAGCATATGAATATTCACTCCAATGGTGATTAATGCACTGGGCCAATTTCACGTATCTCACGTATTTCGCTATTTCACGTATTTCATCGTGCAATTCATCCTTTTGTATGACTATTACATTACTTATTCGATTGGATTTCTCAATTCTCAGCCTCGTTGCTGCTTTTCCTTTTTGTCATTAAGTACCGTGTGTTGCTCCTGGCTCTTGGCTCCTGGCTCTTGGCTCCTGGCTCCGTATACCGGTGCCAGCTTAAGGATTCCCTCGTTAGCAAATCCCCCCCAAGCAATTCGCCCTTCGCCCTTCGCCCTTCCTTTACCTACTGTATATGTACGCTGTATATGTACATATGTATACGCTGTATACGCTGTATACCACCACACACACATCACACTCTCAACATACGAAGTACATACGTACATATTTTATAGCAATGATGCTGTAGAGTACAGTCGTCCTCTATAACACGGCTACTCCTATCTACCCCATGGAGTAAACTCCATCCCCCACCCTGCGGGATACCTATCCATCCAGCCTGCTAGACCGACCACCTCTCACAAGAATGGCTCCGGCTCCCCTCGCTCCCTCGCTCCCTCGCTCCCTTGCTCCCTTGCTCCCTTGCTCCGCCCTGCCTAGGGAAACAGCCGGATCTTCGGTACGAGGGATTGACGTGCACGCCCGACTTCTTTTCGCAAACATGGGGAAGTGCTGAATAGGTAGCTACCTACTTAGGTATGGGTGCTTTCTAGGCCTTTCGGATGCTTCTTTGGACGACATGTGGATTATCGTGACTTCTGGCCGCCACAGCAGTGAGTGACCGACGGTAGGATGCTCTGAGGGCGACGACGAGGCTGCGAGTGCGGTACCGGTGCCGGTGCCGGTGACGGTGAGGGCTGCACAGGAGGGTGAGTCAAGCGCCTGGTAATCCGGGCAATAAGCAAATAAAAGGCCCAGCATAAGGCCTACCGGCCCTTCTTCCCAGCTCCCCCTCCCAAGCACTCAAGTCAAGGTCTGTCTATGTATGTACTGTAGCAGGACCTCACGGCTCACAGCTTACAGCTTTGCCACCCGGATGCGCCAGTCATCATACATCCTGCGCAACACGTGTGGGCAGTGGGCAGTGGGCCAGACTCTCTTGCAAGTTCTGCTCTTGCATGTAGCCTACAGTTCCTTTTGCCGTCGTCGCGAAAAGCAAGGCTTAAGGCGTATCAACAGACCTTATCAAAGCCTTCGAAAGAGCTCTCTCGAGTCGAGAACTTCGACGCCGCAGCATCCGTCATGTCATATATTGCTTTTGCTCTTCAAACCTCGTCATGCATCTCGATCATGCATCTCGATCATGCATCTCGATCATGCATTGACAGCTCTCTCCCTTATCTTCGTAATGGTAGTGGCGGATAAGAGCTGTCACTTATCTGATGCTCAAAAAAGCTGTACATATGCTACCGAACAATGGCCATTTGCCAAGAATATCGGTGATGAGATTTGCTTGCAGCTCGAAGTTGGTGAGGGACCAAAGAGACGTCACGTTACCGTTACCGTTACCGTTACCGTTACCAAAACTGGTTCCATTTGAAATCATATCTAACACAAGTCCGTCGTCGTAACAGGTATTTATATATATCTATATCTGTCTTTCGATATTAGTTAAAGTCCAGTAAACGTTGTCTGAAAATTCAAATATATCACGTGATTCTATCCACCGCAAATGATTCCACGTGATGTGAGTGATTGAGACGTGGAATTGACATTGTGCAATTCAGATATCAGTTGCTATGGAGCCCTAGCATTAAAGATATACCTATTCATGGTGCTGTGAGAAGAATGAGCATTTACCTGTGAAGTGAGTATGATAGACACTGTAAACAAATGTAATCACATAAACAAATGAGATGCTGCAAAGAACGACGTCATGTGAAACCAAATATACAAATGTACAGTAAATTCCTGAGCTGCATAAAACATCGTACATCGTAGTCACTCGTGCAAGCAGCAATGGTATTCCCACGGCACAGTAGATGCTCATATGATATCCGTGAGATAGATATATAGATATATACACACCCACATATATATATATATATCAAGAAAAAGCTTTCTCTTAGACAGATATATACATATATACTCACCTGATACGAAATACTGACATCTTCGTTCGCGTCGAGGGAAAGAAATCCCCGCGTCCTCATTGGCCAATGCCTACAGCTTACTCCGTCCTCTGAATCCCGACCCGAGCACTCACATCATAAATTCCTCACCTCACCACCCACTCCCTCGCTTAATCCGCCTGGAAATTTATGCGGCTCCCATCCCATCAATCAACCTCTAGCTCCCTCGCTGCCATCAAGCCATTCCTTCGTACCTGCCCACGAAACTCCTACCTTCGTCCCCTCCGAACCTGACCTCACCCACCAACATCTCTACCATTCCCATCACCATCTTCCTCCTCCCACCACCCATCCAAAATGCTTCGCACCCCAGCGTCCCGCGCCCTCGCCGCCGCGTCCCGGGCCACCATCGTACGACCGGCCGCCCGCCGCGCCGCCCACGCCATCTCGAGCCCGACCCTCGCCAACATCGAGAAGCGATGGGAGGCCTTGCCGCCGCAGGAGCAGGCCGACCTGTGGATGGCCCTGCGTGACCGCATGAAGTCCAATTGGGCCGAGATGACGCTGCAGGAGAAGAAAGCTGGTGAGTCGAGAGTCCCGTCCTCGGACCCGAGCCCGCGAGCTCCGCCGTAGGTGGTGCAGGAGCTGTGTGGGCTCTGTGTCCGTGCCGCTCTGGGCGGAGGGCGCTGTGGAGTGCATTGCGGATGTGCCGCGAGGCGGAGAGACTGTGCTGATGCCGTTGTGTCTGCAGCTTACTGGATCGCCTTCGGCGCCCACGGCCCTCGTGCCCTCCCTCCGCCAGGCGAGGGCTGGAAGGTCTTCGGCTACACCGCCCTCGGCGTCACCGTCGCCTTCGCCATCTTCGCCGCCATCCGCGCATTCGGCAAGGGCAGCCCACGCACCATGACCCAGGAGTACCAGGAGGCCACGAACGAGTATCTCAAGGTGCGTCCCCTCCCATTCCCTGGCCCATCCTGCCATAGCAGCCAGCCTGGGGCATGCATGCATCAGGACACAGGCTGACAGTCACAGGCACAACGCGTCGAGCCCATCACCGGTGTCTCCTCAGAAGGCTACAGCGGCGCCGGCCACGTCCAGTCGGCGCCAGCGTCCAAGCAGCAGAAGAGGGAGTAAGGGGTCCGCAGCATGGACTGTGGCGGTGAGGGAGTCACCACTTGTACAACTCGTCCGCATCCGAGCCGTTGCTGCACTTGTATCTGCGTTTCCTTTGTTGATGAGCTGGGGCAGGTAGCGAGAGGAGGGACAGGGGGGCTTTGTATAAAGATGGATTGGCATGACAAGATAGAGGGGGGGAGAGCGGAGGGGGAATCGTTGTGCATAGAAATTGGAAGCTTGGTTTTTTGATTATAATTTTTGAGTTGGTTGTGACTTCGTTGCGACTTCGTTGTGACTTTTGATATTTTCCTTTCACATGCATTTCATGGATCATGCGTATATGTGTGTATATAAATGTATATATATATAATATATACTCACAAGAACACGTCTCTGCTATCCCATAGTCTTCACGCTCGAAATTGGAGAAATCGGCTCTTGAGGCGCGGCACAGAGCAAGGACGGAGATGTTCTCATTCTCACCCTCCTCCGATCATCACACATATCATTCCGAGCAGGAGCAAGGGGGGTGCCGAATCAATATTCTCATTTCTCCCAACATCCTGCGGCCTGGAAATATCCCTCCCTAGAACACATGCCCGCATGCGCCAAGCTCGCCCCAAAATCCAAGTCCGCGCGATCCAAGCCCACCCATCGCTCCCTCGCTCCGCTGCCACAAAGTCGTCTCGATCATGCACAGGCGTTGGCCGCTCCAGGGGCCCGCCATGCGCTGTTACTGTGCTGATTTATGTCCATCAACGGAATCCCCGGCGGCTATCTTTGAGCCCCGGGCCATGGTGATTTTCGTATGAGACACAATTCCTTGCAAGGGCCTGGCCAAAGTACGCAGCACTCGTCTCAAATCGCCAGGGCTCGTCTGGTCCACCTAGAGTGGCCAGTGGTTGTACCAAACGCTATTACATCGCACTCCCCGCCCTCTCTCGAAACTCCTCGAAATTCCCATCCGTCTCCCCCTCCCTCCTCCCTCCCCTCTTCCTCTCCTGCTCCTCCGCCCACTCCTTCTCCTCCGCATCCCACACCCTCCTAAACTCCCCACCCCGGCCGCGACTCCAATACCCCACCCTCCCCTCCCTCCTCGCCGCCCGCCCGTCCACAAGCACGTACCTGACGCTGCTCCCCGGCACCTCATACATCGCCTCGCCGAGCAGCATCTCGACCGCCGTCCGCACGCCCCGCGCGCCCGTGCCGAGCTGAAACGCCGTCTTGGCGATCTCGTACAGCGCCGGCGTCGTGAAGCGCAGCTCGGCCCCGAAGGTGGAGAACATCACCGTGTACTGGCTGATGATGCTGTTGCGCGGCTCGGTCAGGACGCGCATCAGCGAGGGGATGGAGAGAGGCGCCAGCGCCGTCGTGACGGGGATGCGGCCTAGGAATTCGGGGATGAGCCCGAAGGTCTGGAGGTCCTGCGGTGTGGCTAGGTCGAGGGGATTGTATGTTGATTCTTCTTCGCCGAGGGCCTTTGCGGGCGGGGGAGCGGTGGCGGATGGAGCGGGAACGTCGGAGTAGAAGGGGAGGTTCTTGAAGTAGATGTGTGCATCGACGTTGCTCATCGTCATCTGGTGCGGCGTGCTGGAGGTACTGCGCACGGAGGCGCCGAAGCCCATAGAGCCTTTTGAGAGACGGTCCATGATCATTTTCTGCAGGCCGACGAAGGCGCCGGTGAAGATGAAGAGGATGTTGTCCGTGCGGATTGTATATGTCTCCGGCTTCTGGCCACTGTTCTGTGGTTGAGAGGGATTGTTCGTGCTGAAGCCGGATCCGAATGGGGCTGCGTTCGAAGTATTTGTGCGGCTGCTTTTCTGGTCATTCTTCGCGGTTATCGTGAGCGTTGTGCCTTCGATGATTTTAAGCAGCGCTTGTTGCACTCCTTCGCCGCCAACGTCTCGTCCGTTGGTCGAGCGTGAGACAGCAAGCTTGTCGACTTCGTCGAGGCATATAATGCCATATTCTGCGCGGGCAACGTCATAGTCTGCCGCTGCGAGGAGACGCTGCACGCACAGCTCTGCGTCTTCACCGATGTAACCAGCTTGTGTAAACGGTGTGCAGTCGGACATGCTGAAGGGAACTTCCAGCGCGCGAGCTAGAGTCCTGACTATATGCGTCTTTCCCACTCCTGTGGGCCCCAGGACCATGACATTTGATTTCTCGATTGTGATGGGTGAGAGATCCGCGAGCGGATCGCGAGGAGGTGGATCTTCTCGAATGGGCGTGTATTTTCGAGTTGTTTTGGGGGCGGATTCCTCGTCTCGATCTGGAGCAAACTTAATGACTCTTTGTCCGGATATGAAGGAATCTTAGGAAAGCAGTGTCGTCAGTATGTTGACAGCAATGCTCTGAGAAGTCAAAAAGTGCTCACTATCTTGATTCTCCCTTATAGCCCTAGCCTCTTGATCGTCCCTTATACCCCTCATCATAGCTTCCCGAGACAAACGCTCGAGTTCCTCATCTTCTTGTCTCTGTAGCTCCTGGACTCGCTGATAGTGACTATAGACAGCTACTGAGAGCATCTTTTTTGCCCTTTCTTGTCCGATCACATATCTATCCAGGTATTCCTTCAATCGTCGAGGCGTAATCCTGGGAGCTCCATGGCTGGAAGCTTGCCCCAATGGCCCCCGAGTTGGTCCGGGTGCCTCGTAGACGCCAGTGAATGGTCCTTGGAAGTCATTCCTGTCAAATGAAGAATTTGCGGCTTTCGTTGAAGTCGAGAACGAAGGCCTTCGAGGTCGTGGTAAGCTTGACGTGCTTAGGTTCGATAGAGCGATATATGACAGGCGAGCTTGATGAGATACGGCGACGCCGAGGTTGCCCAATACAACTGGAGGCATCTTGGGCAGGAGTAGAAGCTGTATCACATAATGAGGGTGCCTCGAAGCAAATAGCAAGTCTCCTGTGCTCGAGTTTGCGATTTACGATGGTGCTGAGGTTGAGGCTGAGGTTCAGATTGAGTCACCGTCTCATAGAGTAGGCTGTAGCGCTGCTCTTCACAAAGGAACCCCGCCGGGTTGAGGACGGCGTCAAGTACTCAAGTCTAAGCGAGGTCCTTGAGCTTTAGGGAATCTTCGAAACTTATTATATTATTAACTGCCACAGAAGCTGTGAAAGATGCAATATAAAACAATTTAATTTCCAAGAGTGACATGACATGAAAAGATGTTCGAGTAGTTACAGAGCAAAATCCAGCTTGAGAAGAGGGACGACAAATACGGCGGGAATCACGTGGCGAAGCCTTCGTGTTGCTTCTTCGTTGCTGTTGTTCGTTATCATGTCGCTGTCTGTATCTGTCCGAGAGCTGATAGCAGGGGTAGACGTCATTGCTGCTGGTGGTGCTGTCAGCCCAACGATCCAACGCTCCAACGCTCCAACCTAAAATTGGAATTCAGCCATCTGGACTCACCTACTCACTCACCTACTCACTCATCTACTCACTGTGAACTGTGAACTGAGGAGAGGCGAAGAATGCTGGTGCGTGCTGGCTAATAATAGCATAACAACATAATAACCTGGTAGTAACAGAGATCCAGGTATCTTGCTTTTTAGCAAGTACTACTTGAATACCCCTCAATCGATAATTGGTTGTGCGTTGTGTTCAACACAATCCCAAACCCTTCAAAACACCATACGTACATAATACATTCCAATCTTCAACACCTGCGCGAATTCAGATTCCATACACAAACATCAAAAACATATCCATTGGCGTCTAGAAATCTAACCTCAAGCCATTCCTTTCCACCAACGCAAACATGAACAAGGTCAATCAGGCATCTGTGAACTCTATCATGAGTGCTCCTGTCGACGGTCCACCAGATGGAACTGGTACGCTTCTAGATTCCATCCGTGTCCTCTGGCAGTGCTGATTTTCTATATAGGCGTTGTCAGACTCGACCCCTGGCTTTCTCCATTCAAAGATGCTCTGAGGCACCGTTTCAACAAGGCGCAGGACTGGATTGAGACGATCAAGAAGACAGAGGGCGGACTCGAACAGTTCAGCAGGGTTGGACTCCCCATACGTTGTCCATACGTTGTGGCAAGCATATGCTCATATATCACAGGGAATCGAGAAGTTTGGCTTCAATGTGGACAAGAACAACAATATTACATACAGAGAATGGGCCCCAAACGCCACACAGGCCTTTCTTATCGGTGATTTCAGTCAGCCTCTCACCTTGGTGAGCGAATACTACGGGTCGCTAATATGAGGCAGATGACTGGAATCGGGAGGACATGCCCATGAAGAAGAACCCATTCGGTGTCTGGGAGATAACCGTTCCAGCTAAGGATGGCCAACCAGCCATCCCACATAATTCGAAGGTCAAGGTATGCAGTGCCCGTATTCCCCGTTATAAACTGAGACTAACCTTTCAGATATCCATGATCTTACCTTCTGGCGAACGAATTGAGAGGGTCCCAGCATGGATCAAATATGTGACCCAAGACCTCTCCATCTCTCCTGTATACGAAGCTCGTTTCTGGAATCCTCCAGCGTCTGAGAAATATGTCTTCAAGCATCCAAGACCAAAGAAGCCAAAGAGCGCAAGAGTATACGAAGCGCATGTCGGCATTTCATCTCCAGAACTCAGAGTCGCGACCTACAAGGAATTCACACAGAACATGCTGCCAAGAATAAAGCATTTGGGATACAATGTTATCCAATTAATGGCAATCATGGAGCATGCGTACTATGCCAGCTTCGGATACCAGGTCAACAGCTTTTTCGCAGCAAGCAGCAGATATGGACCTCCAGAGGATCTCAAGGAACTGATTGATACGGCGCACGGAATGGGCATTGTTGTTCTGCTTGATGTTGTTCACAGTCACGCTTCCAAAAATGTTCTTGATGGGCTTAACGAATTTGATGGCTCTGATCATTTGTATTTCCATTCCGACGCGAAAGGTCGTCACGAGTTATGGGATAGTAGACTTTTCAACTATGGCAGTCATGAGGTCTTGCGTTTCCTTCTTAGCAATTTGCGATTCTGGATGGATGAATACAACTTTGATGGTTTCCGCTTCGACGGTGTTACGAGTATGATTTATACTCACCATGGCATTGGAACGTAAGTCATGATCGTCGCTTTGTATTCGCAAACTGACATGTTTAGTGGATTTTCTGGTGGCTACCATGAGTACTTTGGACCTGCGGTAGATGAAGATGGGCTCGTCTACCTTATGATTGCTAACGAGATGTTGCATGAGCTATATCCAGAGTGCATTACGATAGCTGAAGACGTGTCCGGAATGCCGGCTCTCTGTCTCAGATTGTCTCTGGGAGGTATCGGGTTTGACTATAGGCTGGCAATGGCCATTCCTGACATGTGGATCAAGATTCTGAAGGAGAAGAAGGATATTGATTGGGACATGTCGAATATCTGCTTCACTTTGACGAATCGACGTCATGGAGAAAAGACCATCGCCTATGCTGAGAGTCATGACCAAGCGTAAGTTTTATTTCATGCCTTGTCGCACAAAATGTAGCTGACGCGAACTAGATTGGTGGGCGATAAGTCTCTCATGATGCATCTATGTGATGCGGAGCTGTACACGAACATGTCTATATTGACTGAGTTGACACCTGTCATTGAACGTGGAATGGCACTGCATAAGATGATCCGTCTCCTCACCCATGCACTTGGAGGTGAAGGCTATCTCAACTTTGAGGGCAATGAGTTTGGTCATCCAGAGTGGCTCGACTTCCCAAGAGAGGGGAATGGTGACAGCTTCTGGTATGCAAGACGTCAGTTCAATCTCACAGAAGACAAGCTTCTCAGATATGGATTCTTGAATGAGTTTGATTCGAAGATGCAATCGACCGAGGAGAAATATGGATGGCTTCATTCTGAGCAGGCCTATATCAGCTTAAAGCACGAAGTTGACAAGGTCATCGTTTTCGAGAGAGCAGGTCTCCTCTGGATATTCAACTTCCATCCGGAGAAGAGCTACGCAGATTATCGGGTCGGTGTTGAACAAGCAGGTACTTATAGAGTCGTCTTGAACACGGATTCTAAGGATTTTGGTGGTTTTGAGAGGATCGATCCAAGCACGCGATTTTTCACCACGGCATTCCCTTGGAATGAGCGCAAGAACTTTACGCAGGTCTATATTCCAACGAGAACTGCCATCGTAAGTTGCGTCGTTCACAGAAATAGAGTTTGAGCTAATCCAAAAATAGGTCCTGGCTCTTGAGCAGACGTTGTGATGAAAGAACCGAGGTATATTCCATGGGTAATTATGTAATTGGACGAAGTGTTGAGCATTAATTTTGAGCTCGGAAGCTTCATTGTATTAATTTAGCAAGTTGCTTGATGTTGGAGAATAAAATTATGATGCTCTCAGTCTTCGAGCTTGGTCGGAGTTCTGTGCCTTGGGACATGTCGGCCTGAAAATAATTGCCTCATGATTTACCCACTACGTCCGGTTTCTCCTGTAATCCGGGCGAACCGAGACATCCCGACGTCACGTGAAATGAGATATCTGAGATCTTTGCAGGATGATGGGAGCTTCAAGACAACTCATGAAGCTTTTCAGTAGCTGAAAGGAACTTCCCAAAGCTATATAATATAATTAGAACATAATTTCTCCTCCTTCCTTTACCTGTTGCCGTCTTCCCGCAGTGAGAAATTGAGCTCGCGTTGTTGACATTAGACTGCCAAGACATCCTAAGCGAGCCAGCCAGACTTTCCGGCTCTCACGACGAAAGAACTGTTCTCCTCTACCTCAAGACCGTCTCCCATAACCTCCATCTCTCCACTCCCATCCTCAATCGCTCTTCACCATCTCTCAAGATGTTCAAGAGGTGCGTCAGACCCCATTGCAGCTTCATAGAACTCCCCAGCTCCTCGCGTTGGATCAATTGAGCTGACTCGGCCTTCGGCTATAGCGGATTACTCAAGGCTGTCCGCCCATCGGTGGCAGCAGCATCTCGCACTGCTTTCCGTCCAGCTCTCCAGACTGGCCTGCGCTTCGCCAGCACCGAGGCCATCCATGGCAAGATCCATCAGGTCATCGGAGCCGTCGTCGACGTGAAGTTCGACACTGAGAAGCTTCCTCCCATTCTCAACGCCTTGGAGACACTCAATGGCGGCCAGAAGCTCGTCCTTGAGGTTGCTGTAAGTTGAGGGATGGAAAGATATTCAATGGACAATGGCTGATATTCGGGATAGCAACATTTGGGAGAGAACGTCGTCCGTTGCATTGCTATGGATGGTAAGATACATTCTTCGATATTTTCATCGGATATCTCGATCTCGGGAGTCTCGATATCAGACCAGCCGAGACGGGATCTCAAACTCTGCTCAGCACAGCATAACTAACACAATCGAATAGGTACTGAGGGTCTCGTCCGTGGCCACCGCGTCAACGATACCGGTGCTCCAATCTCCATCCCAGTCGGCCCAGAGACTCTTGGTCGCATCATGAACGTCACTGGTGACCCAATTGATGAGCGTGGCCCAATCAAGACTGATCGCCGTGCTCCCATCCACGCCGATGCTCCACCATTCACTGAGCAGTCTACCGCCGCTGAGGTTCTCGTGACCGGTATCAAGGTCGTCGATCTCCTCGCCCCATACGCTCGTGGAGGAAAGATTGGTATGAAGCTCACCTTTCCTGTTCCTCTCTTGACAAAGAATAAGCCTGCGATTTAGTGTGACAGTGACTGACATACTTGGCTTAGGTTTGTTCGGAGGTGCTGGTGTCGGCAAGACTGTCTTCATTCAGGAGCTCATCAACAACATCGCCAAGGCCCACGGTGGTTATTCCGTCTTCACTGGTGTCGGAGAGCGTACTCGTGAGGGTAACGATTTGTACCATGAGATGCAGGAGACGAAGGTCATCAACCTCGATGGCGAGTCCAAGGTGGCTCTGGTCTTCGGACAGATGAACGTACGTATCCACTTTTGTACATCATATCATAGCAGTACTAACATGCCTTCAGGAGCCCCCGGGAGCCCGTGCTCGTGTCGCCCTTACCGGTCTCACCGTTGCCGAGTACTTCCGTGATGTCGAGGGACAGGACGTGCTTCTCTTCATTGACAACATTTTCCGCTTCACCCAAGCCGGTTCCGAGGTGTCCGCTCTTCTCGGTCGTATCCCATCTGCCGTCGGTTATCAGCCAACCCTCGCCGTCGACATGGGTCTGATGCAAGAGCGTATTACCACCACCACCAAGGGATCCATTACTTCCGTCCAGGCCGTCTACGTGCCAGCCGATGATTTGACTGATCCTGCTCCTGCTACCACCTTCGCCCATTTGGATTCTACTACTGTGTTGTCGCGTGGTATCTCCGAGTTGGGTATCTACCCCGCTGTCGACCCCCTCGACTCCAAGTCTCGCATGCTGGATCCTCGTATCATTGGACAGGATCATTACGATACTGCGTCGCAGGTTCAGATCCTTCTTCAATCATATAAGAGTTTACAAGGTGACGTGGTCCCATTCGTCCCATTTTGAATTCGAGGCTAACATACTTCAAGACATCATCGCTATTCTGGTTTGACCTCACACTCCACATCGTTGTATACGTCATTGCTAATCTGCTATAGGGTATGGATGAACTCAGCGAAGCCGATAAGCTTACTGTCGAGAGAGCTCGCAAGATCCAACGTTTCCTCTCGCAGCCATTCGCCGTCGCCGAGGTTTTCACGTGAGTTTTTCGACCTGTTCTCTTTGGATTTCAGTGACTAACCTTTCTCGCAGCGGTATTCCTGGACAGCTCGTCTCCCTTGTTGATACCATCGCCTCGTTCAAGGCTATCCTTGCCGGAGAAGGTGACGATTTGCCTGAGCAGGTAAGTCTCTCTACGCTCTCTACCTTTCTAATACCATGCTAATTACGTACATAGGCTTTCTATATGGTACAGTGCAACAAAAAGAGCCCTTAGCCTGCCATCGCTAATAGAATTATAGGTCGGCAGCTTCCAAAGCGCCCGTGAGAAGGGTGAGAAGATTCTGGCTGAGTTGGAGAAGAGCACTTAGACGGTCTAATGTGAGTATTTTGACATGTCCAAGTGATTCCAAGCTGACGTTCCATAGCTGTTTCACGTGAGGCCGAGGCGAGGAGGAGTTGAGATGGGCGTGTAGTATAAGAAAAAGATAGGTAGTTTAGCGGGTGGTGGAGTGGGACAGGAAATGTGTACAGACATGGAAGTGAATCCTCTGCTTTCGCATCTCTTATCCTAGTCTTTGTAACAGAAGTTTCCTCTTAATAACTGAATGCCGTCTTTCGAGATGTGATCTCTGTGATGTGATGTCGCATTGTGAGCATCTGACACTGCAGGAAGAGCACAGTAACTAGGATTGTTTCTGTAATTTCTAGAATTTGCAATTCGTCCCACATCTCGCAGCGCCTGAATCGTATGGATTTATGGTGTCTGTCATGATTATTTCATACCTAAATACCTATCATCGTCTTAACGCCAGCTCTTCTCCGTCCAAACGCCAAAGCTCTATAGCAACTAATCTTTGAGTTGCGCTCCTTAATCAGCTACCGCATCATCATCTCCCCCAATCTCCCTCCTCAACCCATCAGCTCGACGCCCTGCCTGACGACACCCACCACCGCGCCCGTCTGCACACTCTCACTGCCCCCGCCACTGAGCCTGTACTCCACCTCTGCGAGCCCATCCAGCCAAGTGATCATGGACGAGGCTGGGACATCGAGCTTGACCAGCTCGTCGGCGATCGAGGAGATGATATCCGCGAGCGCGAGTCCCTTGTTGGATTTCAGGCTGTTGATGAGGGATAGGCAGGACGTCACGTCGGAGGTCTTCAGGAGTGTGTCGACGATCAGGGAGATGTCGGCGGGCTCGGGGGAGGCGATGCAGGCGTAGACCGTCGTGGCGGTTATGCGGTCGCGCACGATGTCTTTTTCTTGTGGGATCGGTTCGCCTTTGATGTGTAATGGGGTGCCTGGAGATTGGAAGTGTCAGGTCGGATGTCCTGGTATGGTTGTGGATGGAGGGGAGGGAGGATGGGAGAGGAAGAGGCTTACTGCTCGCGTGACATGCCTGGAGAACATTGAGAGCGCGTCTCATATCTCCTTTCGCAAGCTTCACAAGTGCATCGGTGGCTTCAGGGGAGATGTTGACTTTCTCCTCCTCGATGACCTTGTCCACCAGGACCCTGATATCTTGCTCCTTCAACGGACTGAACCTGAACCTCGTACATCTCGACAGCAGCGCTGGGCTCAACTTATGCGTGTAATTCGCAATGAGGCAGAATCGCGTATTGGCCGTGTACTTCTCCATGACCCGTCTGAGTGCCATTTGACTACGTGAAACAAAAATGTCAGTAATGGAGGGCTAGTAACAACATCTTTCGGGATCTTACGCACGCCTACGTAAAAGTGTTAGCGATACGGCGGCAAGTAACATTATCTTCAAGGACCTACAGTGCTAGTCATAGAATCACACTCATCGAGAATTACGAGCTTGTACTTCGCGATGGTGTTGGAGCTGTCGAGGGAGGCGGTGGAGAAGATCTGGCGCGTGCTGGAGAAGGACTTGATCTGGTCCCGCACAACATCGATACCGCGGTCGTCGGACGCATTAAGCTCGAGCACCATCTGGCGCATGTTCTTCCTGCCATATATGCGGCGGGCGAGCGCGAGAACGGTCGAGGTCTTGCCGGTACCTGGGGGGCCGTAGAAGAGGAGGTGGGGGAGGCGGTTGGTTTCGACGAAGCGGACGATTGTCGCGAGGATGTCTTGATGGCCAGAGACGTCTTCGAGGGTGTCGGGGCGGTACTTCTCAACCCTGGGAAAAATTGTTGGCTTTGCGAAAAGAATGGCGGGTGAGAGACATACCATGGGAGAATGTCTTCTGCTTCGACGGGGAGGTTGGCGGCGCTTCTTTTGCCCTTCGAGGCAATGTTGCTGGAGCCGAATTGGATATCTTGAGGTGCGGCTGGTGCATCGACGTCCATCTCATCTTCGTAGTCGGACATTTCGGCGGTTGTGTGGCTGGAAGTTATGGTTTGAGGATTCCACTACTTTGAGCTTTGATATCTCGATCTGGGTTGACGCGATCTGACGCGTAAAGGGCTCCAACCTGAGGCCTAAAATAGATGGAGGGGTATCACTTCAGCGATTATAATTTTATATTTAGCACATCTTTTTGTTTTATCTAAACACGTATAATATCTATATTTTATATTTTCTCTATTTTGGATTTTGGATTTTAGATGATGGTTTGAGGGGAAGGGAGATTAGGGATGTGGTAGCTGATTAAGAAGCGGAATTCACAGATCAGTTACTGCAGAGCTTTGACATTTGGACGGAGAATAGCTGGCGTTATGAGGATAATAGACAACGAAGTATTTGTTTATAATTTAATCATGATAGTATGTTGTTCAAGTTGTTGGCGTGTATCATCTAGGAAGTTCTCGTGATTTAAATACATCGTGGAATCACTCAGACTCTAAATGTAAGTGAAATATTAATATCAAACAGTAAAACCTACAAATATATATGACTTAAAGTAGGAAACAAGCTACATGTAAATATTATACAAGACAGCTACCAAAAGGACACCCTCGTATTAGTATATTTATTAATTTACGTATTAAATCTTAGATCTTAGATAAATTACAGAAACGTCTATGGAGTGCTTAGACTCATGAAGCTGCTATGGCAGCTTCTGACCCCTTTGCATCATTTAATTTCATGGAAGACTTTCGACCATATGTAGATAAGACCTAGAAGCTCAAGGAAGCAACTCATAGTACCAGCTCCAATATCGCCTTCATTAAACATCACGAATAAAATGCCATAAGAGGCCTGTCGATCACTCACGATTTCGATAAGGTTATCGAATTCCCGACTTCGGAGGGGCTACATTAGTGGGCCTTGCGAGCACCTGGAAGGCAAGCAACACCGACGCTTTCCGTTGACACAAGGTAAGTATATATTTGGTATATTTGTTTCTATGTGAGCTTTTCTGCGTTGATTTGATCCATATCGAGCGTTCTGTGATATTTGAAGTCCATCGTGTGCTGTTGAGATTCTGAGAGATTTTATCTACTTGTCCAAACGTTCAAAACACTTCGTGACATCAGGGAACCCAGCATGGCAGAAAAGAAGAACGTTCTCCTGATCGGAGGTGGAGCAGTGGGTGCAATTGCGGCTCTAAATATCGAAGCTGGAGGATTGGGAGCAGTAACCGCAGTCCTGCGGTCGAATTTCTCAGTCGTGAAGGAGAAAGGATATACTATCGACTCCGTCGATCATGGCCACTACGATTCCTGGCGTCCAACCACAGGTGAAATCTCACTTGCAAAATGTATAGACATGTACTAACATCATCAAGTTCTCAATCAAGTCCCATCTACATCACCAGACGCCAAACCCTTCGACTACATCGTCTGCGTCACGAAGAACTGCCCCGATATCTCTCCCACCCTCCTGGACCTCATTTCCCCCGCCGTCACCCCCTCCCACACCACCATCGTGCTCATCCAAAACGGGCTGAACATCGAACGCCCATTCCTGGCCGCATACCCCACCAACGCCGTCCTTAGCGGCGTCTCAATGATCGACAGCCATGAGGCTTCCCCCGGCCACATTATGCACGAAGAAGCAGATATTTTATACCTCGGGCGATTCTCGAACCCCAATCTCCCCTCGTCGCTTCAAGAGGACAAAGCAAAGGAGTTCGTGGCCATGTATAGCAAAGCCGGGAAGACGCAGTGCACATACGATGCCGATGTGAAATTCTCGCGCTGGAGAAAGCTGGTCTTCAATGCCTGTCTGAACCCCATCTGTGCCATCACTGGACTCGATGATGCGCGCATTCGCCTTGCGGATGGGGCTCTGGATGGCCTTGTGCGGCCGGCGATGCGGGAGATTGTCGAGACGGCTAAGGCGCTGGGTGTGCAGTTGCCAGAGGATATCATGGATTTCATGATTAATCTGGACCCGATGGATCTGTATCTGAAGCCAAGCATGCAGTGTGATATTGAGAAGGGGAATTTCCTTGAGTTTGAGAACTTGGTTGGCGAGCCGCTGAGAGAGGCGGAAAAGGTAGGTGTGGAGACTCCAACGCTGAGGGTCATTTATGCGTTTTGTAAAGCGTTGCAGTGGAGGACGAAGGAGGCGAGGGGGAAGGTGGTAGTTCCGCCGAAGAGAGATATTAGGGAGGCTCTCGATTAGAAGAATATCACTTGAGTGCATGAAAAAGCTTTCGAGATTCTCTCCGACTAAAATTGTTTTACAAGACTATCATACAGCATTACTTCGTGATTCGTGATTTGTACAATACATTTACAGTGCGTCATCCTCGTCCTCCGTAGTAAGGTCATCCTCGCCTTGCTTCTCATCCTCCGTCGTCTCATCATCCGTCGTCTCCTCCTCCGGCTCCGGCGCCGCGGCCTTCCTCTTCCCAGCTCGCGATGCACCGGCTTTCTTCGTCTCCACAACTGGGGACTCTTCCTTGCTCGCCGCTGCGCTGGGGGCCTCGGCTCTCGCGGGCGCCTCGAATCCAGAGACTCCCATCTGGGTCTCCAGATCTCGGATCTTCGCCTTCTTCGTGTTCAGCAACTGCGAGAACTTCTCCAGGAGCTCAGTCTCGCTGCTCGCCTTTGCCTTCAGCAGCTCCTGAACCTCGCCGAAGAGCTTTTGCGATTTGGCGAGCTCTTTCCGAAGTTGAGTCGCCACGTCGCTGGCATGCTGGACTGATTCAACGCACCAGTCGAAGAGCTCGATTTCCTGCTCCTCGTCGCAGGCGAGCCGGAGAGATCCCAAGCGTTGCTTTGAGAATGATGTCAGTAATCCAAAGAAACTTCAAAGTTTCGGGAAAGACACACGGTGATGCCCGAGAACGACTTTCTAAAGACGATTTCCATCGCCTGGCCCTCCTCCACCACCGCACCCACCTCGATTCCTGGCGGAACATCCTGCTGCAGGAGTACAGCGGTGAGGATGTGCTGCCATTCCGCGGGCGTGCCTGCCGCCTTCGTGACCCTCAGCTTCTCAACCTGGCTTTGCTTCACTGGGTCCTCGTTAGTGGCTATACGAGCATGGGAATCTGGATCTTACAGTTGAGGATGAATGGTGCAGTGCCTTCGGTGGCCAGGATTCTGGCATCCAAGGTCGGGTTGGCGGCGGAAGTGGGATCGATGCGGACTAGGACGAAGCCGGCGGTGTCGTCAATGCGTGGGAATCGCAGGAGACCCATCGTGGCGGCCGTTGAAGACAGGTCTTATTGCCATTAATTTTGTTTCGAAGAGTCTGGATGAGAGTGAAACAACCTTGAGATTAGAGGAGGGGACTGAGATGGAGCAGGGATGCGAAATTCATGCGCCGGCTGATGGGGAGGATGGCGTATCACAGGGAAATTTGCGGAACGACGAGATTGCTCTCGAAGATTTGTAGAAGGTTGGGCGGGCTGAGGATGTCCAGGGCGTGGAAATTGTGAGGAATGAGAATACAGACGAGGTTGAGTGTCGAGATGAGGTCAGGCAGAAGGCAGATGAAAATGAACAAGGTCACCTCGGCCGAGGAAGGGAAGAAGAAAAATGAAGTCTGATATTCAGATATCCAGATATTCAGATATACTCAGTATGAAACGAGTATACCCTCCATTGAACTGCTATAGAAATACAATATGGAGTTTCGAAGCCGTGGAATTATATCTGCCCTCCAAATCGTGGCCTTCCCCGGATTTTAGGCATGTACGTATTTGTCTACCTAGATCGCCGTACCTGTCTGTGCCTGCCTACCTGCCTGCCACGCCAGATTTTGCGACCGGCCCAACGCCAACCTCACAATTATCCAGAGCTGTCATACATACCTACATACCAGCCATCTCCACGCAACAACCACGACAACAGACAGCACACAACACGCCACAGCGACAACGACAACAACAGCGACAACTGCGACAATTACGACAACTGCGATTCCGAAGACTATTATACAGATTGCGCTCCTACTACAACGATATATCGCATTGCGCAGCCGGCGATTCCACAGCAGGCACAAAGAGCGCCATCGCGTACCCCGAACGCAAACGAAGGACAAGAGCAAACAGACACGAGAAGCGTGCGCTGCAAACACCATCTGCTATATTAAGAGTGTCTCGGCTTCCAACTTTACCCATTGATCTTCTCGTCATGAATCGCAAAGGTCGGTCGCGACTGTGATTGCCATCGTGACGGATCGGACTCCTCGGGTAGGAGTGGACCGCGAAAGGGAACGACGAATTTCCCATCCAGTGATTCAAGACAAGACAACAGAAGCGGAAAATGTTACAACTGAAGCCTCGTCAGGCAGTGGAGGAGGCGATTGAGAATTGGGACGATGATGATCTGGATATTGGAGGAGACGACTTCTCTTTCCCGAGTAGAGCTACGTCAATCGCGACAACAGGAGGACTGTCTCACCATAGAGAGTCCATATCTTCGCGCCTCTCAATCCGATCAGACTTTGACTCCAACCATGGGGATGAAGAACGACAAGTCCAGGTCCCAGGACACGATGAGAGGTCCAGAAATGATGCTATAGCAGCAGCAACAAGGGCTGGCATCCCACTGCCACAAAACGTGCCAACTTCGGCACTTATGGGGGGAACAATAAAGAGATTAGGCGGTAGGAAGGTCAGGAAGATCATCCAGCAGGACGATTGGGATGATGACTTGGAACTTCCTGGACCAGGACAAGGCGGCTTTCAGATTAGAAGGCACGATCCAAGCGAGTTTCCTGATACTCTGCGACAGGTCAGCGGGTCAGAAAATAGCCCAAGTCCAGCGAAAAAGGCGGATTTCAGTCCAGAGTTCCACAAGTTCAACGAATTCGATCAGTATGCAACTATAAGGCCAAAGGCTGCCGCCTCTGGACACATTAATCTGGAGATGTTTCGCGACAACGATGATGACGATGATTTCTTTGGTGGACGAGGAGGTGATACTATCAAGGTTGCCAAGAAACGCCTCCCAAGGCCTGTCACAGTCGTCGTGCCTCCAACTCCTGTCAAGCGTCAGGTCAAGGAGGAAGATGATTTTGAGAGCGATTTCCAACTACCGACAGATGGCAAACCCCTCAGACTATCAATTGGAAAGGATATCCCGATGACTCCGGTAAACACGCAGGATGATTTTGAAGAATGGGGCGAAGGAAGTTTAGGCACCAGATTTGGAGGAACAAGAAGATCCGATGGACGATCAAACAGAAGCTCGTCGGCATCTGCTTTAAGCCCGAGTGTCTCCAGTTCAATTACCATAGAAAGCGAAGATGAGGGCCTCGATGGCCTCGTGCTTCCGTCTGGGCCGCTGAACTTCGAGGATATCCTGAAGAGACGTCAACAGACTCAATCGCCAGAACATGAAGCTCCACCTCCAGCTATCAGACCAGAGACGAGTAGACCAGGCCCAAGTCCTCTGCCTTCGAAGGATGACTTGCTATCTGGCCTCGAGATTGGTGATGGAGACGTTTTCAATTCTAATGGGCGAACACTCAATCGCAATGTGAAGGTCAAGACGACACGCCAATTGAGTCCACAACGTCCAAAGACTGCGGTTTCATTGAAGTTTACGGATAAGCCATTGCCGCCTGTCAATTCAAGATTGCCGAGACCACTTGGTCATGAGAGACATGCATCAAACCTTGATCCGGTCTTGGAGAGTGGTGGGCCTGTAGCACGCGCGAAACGATCACAGTCGAGATTGGGAGGACATTCTGCACAGTCTTCTGTCAGCAGTATACCAACACCGGCCACTCCTACCTCTGTACATTCTCTGCCACCATCAACACCACGCAGACGTGATCTGGCACAGAAACCTTCACTCAATGCTCTGCGCAATGAACCTACGACGACCAATGCTCAACTTCTCAAGTTGAAGAGGTCAATGCCTATCATAAGAAACACAAACTCGCCAGCGAAGCCAATGACGAATCGTTACGAGAGACCACCTTCCCGTACCGATAGCAACAGCAGACCGAATTCAATGGTTCGACCAAAGACACCAATTGAGAGGGATCGTTCGGGTGCTGAGAGCAGCATGTCTTATGTCAGGAGAAACCCCGTGCCGTTCTTACCAGCTGGCAACTCAAGTGCACAGTCCCATCATGTCACCATAAAGACATCCCGTCATTTCCGTCAGAATGACTCTATGTCTTCTAACGTCAGTGTTGATTTGCGGTCAACGTCACGTGCAATGTCTCGAGCAGCGATCAGATCTCCGAGTCCAAATCGCGCGAGACTCAGAGGCCCAGAAGCATTAGCTCGCGAGGCAGCTTCGAAGCGACAGCTCACAAAACCTTCAAAGCAACGTCACTTTGGCGATGGCCGTGAATTGGATGGATTCGATGACCTTCCTACCTCTCAGACTGTCGAGCAAAAGTATATCAAGCAGCCAATCGGCCGTGGTCCACCAAAGGCTCTCCTTCGGAACAAAGTCTATCAGAACAATATTCCGGACAGAACCAACTCATCTACACCTCTTCCTGGCCCATACTCACCTGCGAGATATGAGAACCGATATGAGAACCTTCCGAGATTTGCACGAGACACGAATGCAAGTCGCATGGCTAGAGAGCAAGTGCTTTCACAACGTCAAGTATCACACGGACGGCCGCTATCTACTCTTACCAATCAATGGAAAGCTCAAGTTGCAGCAAAGACTGGCCTCCAGCCAATCCATCCGCCTCAATCACTCAGAGCAAAGAAGAGCAGATCGTCCGTGCAGCAGAAACCACATCTCATCAAGCCATTAAGCGACATGAGCAAAAGCTCCAAATGTAGGTCATGTCTTGCTCCTCTCTGGTCTCGGATTCAAAAGCTAATCAACTTCTTTCTAGCCGTCAAAGGAATGACATACAACCCGAACACATTCCGCTGGGAAGGCAACGAGAACGACCTCTCACCCTTCGACGCGCCCTCCGAATCGCCATCCACAGCCTCGATACCACCATACATGTTGCGTGAGAAGGAAAACAGCACCCCGCGACCCGCTCTGATCACCAACATCAACGCCTCCCAAGGCGTCCAGGTCGTCGGCGGTATGGTCTTCGACCCACAGCGCATGTGCTGGCTCAAGGTCCCGCAGCATCGCGACAAGTCCCGCAGTCGGACCTCCGAGGGCGGCGATACGATGGACGGCTTTAACGCGTTCGACGACGAGGAGGACGTGTTCAAGGACGTGCCGGACCTGGAGGATAAGCCGTCTGCGATCTCGCCTGATAAGGACACGCATGACTCGAGCGGGCGCGGCAAGGCGAGGAAGAGCGGCGGGACGGAGGGAGGGGGCGGGCTGAAGGACGATTGGCTGGTGGGTGAGGAGTTCGACGTCGGGCCCGAGTTTGTGCGCAGGCAGAGGGAGGAGGAGGAGCGGTGGAGGAGGAAGGTCGAGAGGTGGATTGGGGAGGAGAGGGATAAAGTTGAGGAGGATAGTTCGTGGAGGTGGAGGATTAGGGATGTGGTTAATGAGCTCTGAGGCGTTGGAGGCCTTTGTTGTATGAGAGGAGACGGCTGCATCGTGTTTGGATGGTTGTGGGATACAGGACACCAAAACAAAAACTGGAAAGGCTGGCAAAACGCGCTTTGTTGAGTGCTGGATAACGGAACGTACATAATACATCTTACATCGGATGAGTGGCCGGTGGGTGTTTGGGGGGCGGGGAATGGGGGGGGGGGAAGGAGGTTGAATATCAGGCCCGGGGCATGGATGGGTTGGCTAGACTGGCTGGATTGCCTGGTTGGTTGGCTAAGATGAGAGATGACTGTAATGACTGTTATGAGTTCCCAAGACCAGAAAAAGAACGTTGCATCTCAGACTTTTGAGAAACATGATGGATTACGCGTGACTAGAAGGCGTTGTTTCATCTCCAAACACACCAAATATCAGGTATGTCCGCCGGAATGACCATCCAAGCATCTCAGGTGCACCACGTCGGCTAGCTTAGGTGACGGGGATACTTCAGATGGTGACATCTCGCCGGGTACCCTATGTGCTCGAAATTCGCACATTTGGCACACAATCACAACCACAATCGCAATTCAGCAGCGTACGTTCAAATTTTCTTATTCTACTTCTACTACTGAACCCATATATACAGCCAACACCCAAAGCGCATGCTCTGATCTCAAGCAAAAAATCAATTATACAAACCCTCTGCGCTACGCCTGAGCCTCCCCGTACGCAATCTGTGGCAGCGGCTGCTCACCGGCCGCCATGAAGTTCGTGTTTGGGTTTCCCGTCTCCTTTGCCGCCGAGCAGCGAGCCATCGTAGGTGAACTGGTATCGTTAGTGTCTGCTCGATTGCGAGAAGAAATGGAAGGCGAGGGCTAGAGGAAGAGGGGTTCGACGAGGGAAGAGAAAACCCTGTACATACCTTCTAGAAATAACATCTGTGAAATAGAAGTTGTCAATGACCTTCTTCAATGGCTCATTCGTCGGCTTGCTCCCCTTGTTCTGATCCACTAATTGCACCTTGCTCAACTGCTTCAGGCTCACCGGCTCCACGACATCGTAGCTGGCCAGCGCGGGGCTGATCTCCACCATGCGGTCGCGCAGCGCGGCAACTTCATCATACGGCAATGGCGCGCCGAGGAACTCGGACGCGGCGCGGATGATCTTCCAGTCCGTGCGCGCGACGCCAGGTAACGAGGTCGCGGCGCGGGTCATTTGGACGCGGCCCTCGGTGTTGACGTACGTGCCAGACTTCTCGGTGTATGCAGCGCCCGGGAGGACGACGTCGGCAAGCTGGGCACCCTTGTCGCCGTGATGGCCTTGGTAGACGATGAAGGCGTCCTTGGGGATGTCGGCAGCACTGATCTCGTCGGCGCCGAGAAGCCAGACGAACTTGGGTTTTGTGTTGGCGACTTCTGGGGATGGGGTGGTGAAGCCGACCTCGAAGGCACCGGCGCGGGAGGCGGCGCGTTGGAGGACGTTGTAACCGTTCCATTCCTCGGTGAGGAAGTTGGCGGCGTTCTTGTCGACAAAGCCGCCGACGATCTCGTAAATGGCCTTGGCATCGACGTGGTCGGTGACTCCGGAGCCAACGATGATCATTGGCTTCTTGGCAGCTTGAAGCTTCTTGCCGAATGCCCCAGCCAAGGCCTTCTTGACGGCGGCAGCATCGGTACCAAGGTGCTCGAACTCGAAGGTGGATTCGAATGGCTGGCCGACAACGGCAACCTCAAGGTCTGAGCGGAGCCATTGCTTGCGGATGCGAGCGTTGAGAACGGCGGCTTCGTGACGTGGGTTGCAGCCGATGATCAAGATGGCGTCGGCATCCTCAACACCCCAGATCTTGGAGTTGAAAATGTAGTTGGAACGAACATCAATACCGTGAGCGATTGGTTGAGATCCGTTTGGCTGATCAAGAGCAAGGTTATCAGAGCCAAGCTTATTTGCCAGGTCCTTAAGTGCAACCATTGACTCGACCTCGATAAGCTCACCAGCTATGGCCTTGAACTCGTTACCCTTTGGTGCAAAGTCACGGTATGCAGCGCCAATCTCAGTCAGAGCCTGCTCCCAGGTTGCTGGGTAGAACTTATCATCCTTGCGGATAAGTGGTGTAGTGAGACGTTGGGTCTTGAGCCCATCGCAAGCAAATCTGGTCTTATCATCAATCCACTCCTCGTTGACATCATCGTTGAGTCTCGGGAGAATTCTCATAACCTCAAGACCGCGAGAGTCGACACGGATATTCGATCCAAGACCGTTGAGAACATCAATGGACTCGGTGTGCTTCAGCTCCCAAGGTCTCGCGCGGAACGCATATGGCTTGGCTGTGAGGGCACCGACTGGGCAAAGATCGATAACGTTTCCGGACATCTCGGTATCAAGGCTCTTCTCGAGGTATGTTCCAATCTGAATGTCGTTTCCACGGCCGGTCGATCCGAGTTCCGGTGCACCAGCAATATCGTTGGCGAATCGGATACATCTCGTGCAGTGAATGCAGCGGTTCATTGAAGTCTTGATCAACGGTCCAATATTCTTATCCTCCGTAGCACGCTTGCCACCAATCTCATGGAATCGTCCGCGGTCCGCACCGTATCTCATCGACTGATCCTGGAGATCGCACTCTCCTCCCTGGTCGCAGACTGGGCAGTCGAGCGGATGGTTGGCCAAAAGGAACTCCATCACACCTTCGCGTGCCTTGTGTGTGAGTGGTGAGTTGGTCTTGACAACCATGCCGGCCTGCACTGGCCACGCACAGGATGCTACAGGCTTTGGTGCCCTCTCTACCTCGACCAGACACATACGACAATTTCCCGCAATCATAAGTTTCCTAGAGCTTCGATTAGGTCGGGAGCTCGATTCGCGTCGGGATAGCTACTTACTCATGATAACAGTATCTAATCAAGGTCAGCGAGTGCCACATATATCAATTGAATCATTGCATACCTTGGAACAACACTTCCCGCCTTCTCGCAAGCTTGGATCAAGGCCGAACCAGCTATGCCAGCTGTCAGTAAACATCCCCACCACTCCCCGCCCGACACTCAACATACCCTCGATTGAGACCTTCTTGCCATCTATAGAGCCATATCAGTACCGTCTCCTATACTCAATCGCAGAATCCAATGCCGCATACCTATGGTAAGCTCGACCTCCGCCTGTCTCCTTCCCGACGTTGCGAAAGTCCTCGCGGCATTGACGCTCTGTGCGGACCTCCGCAGCGCCGACTTCGTAATCGTTTGCCGCAGCATCGTGCCGTTCATCAGCCAACGAAGAAAAGAAAAAGAGGCAGAGCTGTACAGCGGCGTAGATTGTGGATTTGCCCCTACAAAGCGTACGTCTTGACGTCTTGAAGCTCGCTGCCGAACGCTTCGATATTGGCTTTAGCGCGACCCATTACTAAACGCTCTTGTCGCCTATTTGATTGGACGCAGCGTCTCGGTTGCGCTTAAACGATGATCCGCCTCGACCATATCACAGAAAATTATCGTCGAAGGGAAGCCCTTCCTCTTCCTTTCTTCTTTACTCATTCAGAGCCTATTATTGTCGAGTAGCTGGTGCAGCGTGTTTTCTTCATTTCGGTGGGAGAACAACTGTATACCATCTGGCTACTCGCTATCATGTGCTCGAGAGCACGGATTCGAAGGCGCTGTAATGGATACGATTGAGAGCCGCTGTTTACATGCTCCTTGATCTTTGTTTCTTACCGACAGCTGCTACATTTTCATATCATGAATATATATCTATATATGTATATATTGTATAGAATTCAAAGTAAAATACCCATTGTTGTTCCATTGTGCTTTGTCTGTGTTGCAGGTTGGCTCGACTATACTTTTTGAATGCCATCGCCTGCTTTCACTCATGCACTTTTTTTTTTTTACGACAGCGATAGGAAACAAGGTAAGCAGACGTTAATTTCTATTATTCTAACTACTATTCTAGCTATTAGCGACGACAGCGACTCACATCAACTTCGCTGTTGTCAGTCACTCACATATCACGTGAAGTAAGTAGTGGCTGAAGTTGGTGATAGTTGCGGACAGTCAGGATCTGACTGTCAAAATGCGACTCTCCTGAGCCATGCTGAGGTCTTTTCTGCTAGAAAAAGGGCTTGTTACAATGCCGAACTCTGAACAATACATCAGAAAACTAACTATCACGGCTGAACATAATGGGTAGACTCTCAAAGCAATGGCAGATGTAGCCAAGCAGTAGCGGTAGTAGCTTCAGGCAAATAAAGAGGACCTTGCTTTACAGTTCTTCTGCATTTACTCTCTGGATATCGTGATGTAATGGTCGCTGATAGACGGCTTGTCTCAGGACAGTCAGTTTTTGACAGTCTACTTTTTGAATATGGCAGCAAGGAACGCACAGCCGGCAAGTCTGAGGGCTACTATCTTTCAGCAATTTATGGCTGCGATTCAACATCTAATTTACGCATGTAATAGCATTGGCATAACTTTATAAGCAATTTTTATTAGAATGAGTGACTAGATAACAAAGCTCAAGTAACGGAGGTACAAAGCAGGATCTAGGCGCCCATGAAATTGTACCTCGTGATATAAGTCATCACTCTATCCGTGACCAAGTCACAACAAGTGCCGGCTTCCCTTCCTCCTCAGCTCACACTGGACTATGACTATTACAACAATGTTCTAGTGGCGAGCAGATTCCCTCTGTGGAGATGAATATTTGAAATGACAATTTGTAGAAGCATAACAAACTTCTCTGACCGGACTTGTTGGGAAGTCTATAAACATGATGTGTCCAAGCCGCTCATGGAAGATCATCCATAGCGTAGGATGATCCGGAATGGTAGAATAGTTTGCCTGAGAACATGTCGAAATGAAAACAAACGCAAATTTTAGGGTGGATGCCAGACGAAAAACAGTTCATTGAAATAGGTCATGGCCAAACCGAAACTAACAAGCTTGGGTGATCGGAGGATGCGAGAAGAGCCAACAAGTCATCCATAGATGAGTAACACCAAAAGCACTAAGACGGAGCCTGTTCGAATATGTTGTATGCTGGAGAAATATGACGTGTTATTCCATTGGCTGTAAAGATCATATAATGCCAAACCAAGACTCAAAGATGGTGTTCACGGGATTTTACCGACCAGTAATGTGGAAGCGTCCATGCTTAACGGTAGGCACCACCAAATCGAGGGTTGGCAGGAGGCATGCGACTTGCACCGATTGCAGGTCCAACACCAGGTCCAGGGCGCGTGGCAATGGCTGGGTTGGTGCAAAGCATGCCAACACGGGAGCCAAACTTCGATCCACGAAGAGAAACCATGTGCTTGCGGATGTGGCAAGCGACAATCTCCCTATGCTGAGGGTTGGAGTGCGTAAGAATGTATTGGATGAGGTAGTTACCGTATTGATCGCTGGCAATGTCGATGAGTGGGATACGTGGACGGTCAGGGCGTCCTTCGCAGACACGATCGAGATATCGGCTGAGAAATTCGACACCACCAATCTTAAGGCACTTCTCGACAACCTTGGAGGCAAATTGATCCATGCTGTATTCAGATGCGTATCGGATGACGTGGTCAACAGCACGGCTGCGATCAGCTGGGGCACCATGCTCGCAGATATGCTGGATGCACCAGTTGCCAAATTGACCATGAGCGACGATATCAATGCTGGCGAGAACTTCCTCAATACATGGACGCTATAGAATGTCAGACAGAGTGGGGTTTATATAGCAGTAGGGACATACCTTGTCTTCCTCCAAACAATTCTCAAAGATATTCTGAACAACCAGGCTGCCAGTCTCACCGAGAGCAACCTCATGCCACATACCGCGAAGGGCCTCGTTAACATACTTCATAATCTGTGGTGGGGACTCGGTCCAACGCAGCTCAAACAATTTCTGCCAGACGTGACAAGCATAACGATGAATAACAGTCTCAGGAATGCGACGAAGCAACTCATGGACCATGATAGCCTTGTAGTCCTCTGGAACAGAGTCAAAGGCCTTCTGAACAACATGGCAACCGAATGCATCCATGGAAAGGTTCAAGGTATTACCTCGAATGGCCTCAGCAATCTTGATAACCTGCTCCGGAGTGCCGTGCTCAAAGCAACGCTGGACAAGGAAGTTGCCAAAGCGGTTGATCATAAGTGGGTAAGCCTGAGCCACAATAGCTTCCACAATATCATACTTTTGTTCCGTGGTGCCAACCTTGAGCTTCTGCTGAAGGAAGATGGATGCCTGCTGATCATTGTTGCAAACAATCTTGTCGACGATGTACTTCCAGTTGCAGTTGACAGTGCGGTCAAGAAGGCGGCGGTAGTTCAGAGGCTCGGTAGTTGGAAGGAAAGTTTGACCTTCAACAGCAATTGCCTTCTTAGAGGTCAGATTTTGCTGTGATGAGCGTGAAATAATGCGAGAACTTACATCATTCTTCCACTGTCCACCAACAGAAGTGAACTCTGGAGCGAATGGTGAAAGGGGAGTCCCGATAGGCTGTGGTTGGTAGCTCATAGAACCGCCGCCACCGACGCCACTGCCCATGTTTCCTCCCATCGTGCTGGCTGCACTACCTCCAATACCGGCAACAGAGCCATACGATGTGGTCGGAGTGATGCCATCATAGGAGCTGTTGCTGGCTGCGTAAGGGAACGCACCGGGGTTACGGTTTGAGCAACGGCCACGGTTGTTGTTTCGACGGTCGCTGGTTGGACCAATACTACCATCGTTGTCAGGTGTTAAACGATCCGAGCGAAACCCAGGCATGGATTGATTGTAGCTCACGGCTCCATCAGGGAACGGGGCACTAAAGCCACGCCCCATCCAAGGATTGCCTGGGAAACCATTGGCAGCTTGGAAGTCTGGCACGCCAGCCTGATAATTTGTATATTGAGCCCTTCCCGAGTTGGCCCAGATGGCGCCGCCACGATTGAAGCCATTAGTAGAAAGGATAGAAGGGGCATCACTATTGTCGGAATGATTATCATCCTGACCAGCCCAAGTTCTCTCGGCAAGGAATGGAGAACGTCCGGGAGCATTCATCGCACACTGAAAGTTACCCAGTCTGTGGTCGGGGAGATCAGCTGGCTGATTCATCGGAAAATCAGCCTCTGAGGCGCTTCCCATGGCCTGCTCAAGGGTATGCTTGGTGATGCGAGTTTGGGTAAGTTCCTGATCCATGCGAGCAATCTTGCCCTTGGCTTTCTCGAGCTCAATCTTGAGGCGAAGAATTTCGTCCTTGCTTGGTTGAGGTGTCTCTTTATCATCACCAGTATCGACAGTAGTAGTGCTGCTACCAGACACAGTTCCTTCAGCAGAGGTAGTGGCCGGAGGAGTTATCGTGAGGGAACTGGTCGCCGACGTGGAAACATATCCGATGGTTGGGGGTGCCTGGGCACGATGAATTTCGTCAGCAACTTGAAGAACTTCGTGCTGTTTATTGATAGCTGCCTGCTGCTCAGATAGCCTGGCCAGAAGTCTATCCATTGGGTTGAGTTCGTTCAACGAGGATTGATTGTGATCCATCTTCGCCTTCTGTAACTGTTAGCCTGTAGCTCGACAATAATTGTCGATTATATATTGAGTCTGGGATGGAATGATTCTGTTGAGACTGACCTTCGGTACCTGATTCACAAGCTTGGAGCTCGAAAGAGCGCTGGCGGACTTCTTCAACATGCTGGTTGGGTCCTGTTCAAAAAGAGTCAGTTATGATGAGGACAGCGGAACTGTTATGTTCCATAGCGTATTGTGCATCGGGACCAAACTTGGCGAGAAACGACTCGTAATAGAACATGGACCATTGAAGCTACACAACCTCGCGGCAAAACAATGCACTGGTGTCCCGATAGAGACAGGATTTCAGGTGTTATGTGAGGGAAGACTTACTGGACGACCTTGTGGCTTGTCATCCTCGAAGGCAGCGTTCTCTTGAGACTGGCTTCTGCTGGCCAAAGACCGACGGGAGGTTGGTGAACCAGTAGCTACAACTGTAGAAGACATGATGAATGCAACTCCTCAGCTGTAGATGCTGGCAATGTTGTACTGTGCTCGAAGCCGTTGTTGGAGAATGGAAGTGTAGATGAAAGATAGTCGGAGGTGTTTGATGGAGAAGATGGTGAAGTGAGAAGAAGAACCAGAGGTGATCAACAAATATAAGAGTAGTAACTTGGGGATTAGATAAGGTAGGAGCCACACCGATACGTGCTCAAGGTATCGTCGGTGATAGCTCTTGTGACTTTTCTGGAAGGTGCTTGTGGGTATGCGGGTTTGTTGACACAGATCGGAGGGCAGGTGCTTCCTCGGTGGAAACCCGCCTTGATATCTATTTGAGATATAAACGTACTTGACTCGTTAAAGAGTTAAATAGCTTATATGGTATGAGGTATGAAGTATTGGGTCATCAGCCGTGTGAAATGAGCTGGAAGATGGTGAGGTGGAAGAAGATGAAGTGGAAGAGAGAAGAGTTGGGAGGAAGTTCTGCTTTTGTAGATGAATTTTGGCATCAACCTGGTTTTGGGAATCTTGTCGGAATACACGAGAAGTCCCAGCCTGATAATATAAATATGAGGAAATTCTTTTGGTTCATTTTAAAGAGCAGGCGGTTTAAGGGCTTCTTTGAGAGGAAATCCCTGAGAAATATAACTACGACGCTCAGAGACAACTGTCTTGAAGATAATCCACACATTCCACAAAGGGCAGCATGGCCTTCTAAAGGGATCTACAGAGAGCAGGCCAAGACTAAGAATTCCAGGAGTTCAATGTATGGGATTTAAGTCGCCAATACAACGGGTTTAGACCTAGCCAGCCTCATGGTGCTACAACTCTGAGGACGACATGGCACGTCAAGCCATTACCGCTTATTTGCCACGCGGCTGCTGCTGCTGTATATTCCGGAAAGTTCGTCACTGACGATGGAAGAGAGCCATGATGGCAGGCGCCAGAACGTTTATATGAAGAACATCTCCCAGTGGTAAAAGCACTTGATTGTATACGACATGTATATGGATTTGATATACTCCCGTTTTTCCCAACGCCGTCAATGCTTTCATACAATAATATACAGCAGACTACCACCCATCTTAGGCAGCTGGTGTCTCTGGAGTCGGCGCCTTCTTCTTTCCCTTGAACCTCTTCGACTCTGTTCAAAGTGTGTTAGCCTCCATGCGCCAATTGGTCCAAACATATTGAGACTGAACAAACATACCTGCTGCCGACCTCTTCTTCTTCGGTGCTCCTTTTCCGCGTGCTTTGACACTACGCTCTACATTAGCATTTTGCACAGGCGCTCCATTGTCGGTCGAGACTCACATCTGGAGATGCTCCAAGCGCTCCTCCTCGTCCTCGTCCCAGGTCTCCAAGTCAGGGAAAGCCTTTTGGAGATCCCTCGTAGTCACAACCTTTCGTGGGTAGTATGCCGCGAGAGCTGGACCGCGCAATCGCTGTCGCAGAATTTTGTTGCCGGTTCGCAATCCTTCGGGATTGAAGGTCGTCGAGAAGATCTTGCATTGCGCCTGTAGCACATGGAGGTTAGCAACGAAGCAATGAAGCGTAGGCAATTGATAAGGCGCTCTTGCCTTCATGAGGTCGACTAATCTCGACCGTGTGACCGACATGGCTGTTGTGTTTCTTGGTTATGGCTGCTTCAATGCTTCGGGATCCTCGAGACGTCAAAACCATGGGCCCGAACCGGCTAGTGCGGCTCTGCAACTGGCTCCGGCACAACATTTCTCCGCCATTTTCGCTCAAAATGAGCTGCACGTGATCACTTCTAGCAAGACTAACTTTCTGTATTGCTATTATTTTCCTTGCACCAGTTGAAGCTTTTCTTCATCTGTATAGCTATTTCTCAGCATTGCAATGGGGAAAAGGTCCCATTCTGATTTTGCTGAGCCTGGCACAAGGCAAGGATCTCAGGTAGCTCGCAGATCAGCCTCACTAAGACGGGTAGAACATAGCTAACCACGTGCAGGATCAAGACCCAGACAAACCAGCTCAGAGAGCCAAGATAGAGCATAGGGAAGAATCGCTGGGCCCTTCTGAGAATGATAGCTCAAACCTGATCTCCAATCTCGTTGATGCTTTGGACGCCGTCCTCAAGTCCGAAAGCACTCTCCTCAGCAACGGCACTCTGAACAGAGTCGCCTTAGCTCGCTGCCGAGCTCTCCAGTCCGAATTACCAAAACCCAAGAAGACCAAACCAGTCCAAAAAACTTCCCATCAGAAGTCTAAATCATCCTCAGAAATTATTCCACCGCAGAGCATCACCCCCTGGACCTCTTCCTCAATTCCCAGCACTCTCCCACCATTACCATCTATCAAGGATCCAAAGTTGGAGAAGTCGGCGTTCACCCATAGCGGCGTCCTTACCTCCAGCGCTGGCGTGCAAGACTCATACGAGCGCCTGGAATGGGTAGGCGATGCGTACATCTACCTGCTCACCACTCTCCTGATCTCCAAGACCTTCCCCACCCTCCCGCCCGGCCGCTCCGCACAGCTGCGCGAACGCTGTCTCAAGAACGAGACCTTGGCGAGCTATGCGAGGAGCTATGGCTTTGAGAAGAGATACAAGGTGCCGAAGGAGTTTGCGGAGAGGGCGCCGGTGGTGAAGATCCTGGGAGACGTGTTTGAAGCGTATGTCGCGGCTGTTATCTACAGTGATCCAGAGGAGGGAGTGCAGAGGGTGAGCGAGTGGTTGAAAGCCCTCTGGGCGGAAACATTGGCGAAGGAGATCATTGAGCAAGATGCCGTCGCAGCGAAGGAGCAAGTCGGCACAGCGATACCGGCCGCGGCCGCGAAGCAGGAGCTGGCGAAACAGATTATGAGCAGAGGGATCAGGTTGAGTTATAAAGATGTTGGAGTGCCGGGGAAGGATCCGGCAACGGGGTTTCCACTGTATACGGTGGGTGTGTATCTCGACGGGTGGGGAGAGAAGAATAAGTTGTTAGGCACAGGAACGGCGCTGGGGAAGAAGGAGGCGGGTAGTAAAGCTGCCGAGATGGCTTTGGGTAAGGATTTGTATGTGTATAAGGAGAAGAAGCGAATCTTTGATGAGATGAACAAGGCGAAGAAGGATGCGGAGGAGGCAGCGAAGAATTCATGAGGGCTCTGCTGAGCTGCTGTAATGTTGCATAACTGCGAATTCTGTGTATTTTATAGGATACCCAACGCTGTACAATATACTCCACGCAAGTCTTTCTTCTTCGCAGTTCCACCATCTCTCCAGCCCCATCATAGCCTCCCCGCAATCTTCAACACCTTCTCCTCCCTCCCCTCCAACACCTCCCTCTCCTTCTGCAGCCCAACCTCCTTCATCGTCCGATCCCACTCCACCTCATACTCCTCCTTCAAATGCTCGGGCCGCGTCGGCACACGCACCTTATGGTGCTCAACCGTTGCATACGTCACTCTGCCGTCTAGACTCACCATCTCGCCCTGGATCAGGGCCATCGTGCCGCCCGCCTGGATCACCTTGCTGTTGATCCGCACCGTGGTCCCGAGCGGAATAGCGCGCAGGTAGGAGATATTCAGGGAGCGTGTGACGCCGCCTAGGAAGCTGCTTTTGTCAACCGCCGCCGTCGCTAGAGTCGCAGCATCGCTAGGGGAAGGGTGGACAGACAACGCCATGGGAGAGGGAGAGGGGAGAGACCTACTCCCAATAGCCGGGCCGGCTTAAAGGGGCAAGCGCAACGGTGGTGCACATGTCGAAGATCACGCCGGCGGCGCCGCCGTGCATGACGCCGTTGATGTTGCCGTAGTCGGTGGACATGAGGAGGGTAAAGGAGGCGCGGCCGAGGGGGGAGCCGTCGATGAGTTTGGCGTCGCGCATAATCTTGGAGTCGAAGAAGGGGATGGGGGAATTGGCGGTTATGAGGTGGTATCTGGAATAGTTAATATCCATGAAATCGTCATGAATCGTTCAAGAGGGTGATGTGAAAAGGAATAAGAGTGGTGAACAAGAGGATGCGGGATTGAAAGGTGAGATGAGAACCATGAGATGTAGGAATATGAATATCAGAAAAGGAGAAATTATGAAGCCAACTTCCTTTGACGAATATGCAGATAGCAAATGAAATGAGACGGAATGGGATATGAGATATGTCTCATGGATATCGAACATTGGAACGCAAGAAATCTCCAAAACATACTTGTCAAACACGCCCTGAATAGCCATCATGGCCTTAGCCCGTTCTGCCTCTGAGGTCGCCATTGCTTCAGGAAATTTCACTATTGCCGCAAAGATTTAACGCCTTTCAAAATAAACCCACGAAACTAAGACAACATATAAAGGATATTTGCGTTTACATGTTAGGTACAACAACTGTGCTGCGAATTCCAGATATCTCCGCTTTGAGATTCCCGAGTCGACCTGTGATTTGCCGAGGTCGCGTCAGTCGCCGCTGACTGACAGCGGTATAGCAATGTACAGTAGTACTCATGGTTTTATTTAAGGAAAGGAGCATATGTCTCTATATCAATTTGAGAGCTAATATTGGTGGATTATTCATATTTATTCTTTCTTTTTTTGGACGGACTCTACAGATACATCGACTCTCACTCTCGCTCGAAACTACTCGTCCAGCCCTCCATTATCATGTCCTCTATGTAATATGCCGTGGTAGAAGGCAACATTATGCCTTTATATGACCAGAATCATACAATCCCCTCCATAATAATGCCTTTTTGTGCCGTATCATACCCATAACGCCAGCCACCAGCCGCCATCCAGCCATCGTAACTCATAGACATGGTTCATACACCCATCATAGCCTGATCTTCACATCAACACATGGCAAGGTCCATTCCCTGCGGCCCAGAAGACTCCTCAGCCATCCTACACCTATGCCTGTCCATTCTGGTCGTTCAGGGAGTCGTTTCTGTATCTCCTGCAATGCTGCTCCTCCAAGTGTCTTCGCAGTGCTGTTCATTGCTTCTGCAAATATCATGACCTGTTCCAGGGCCTGGTCGGAGGTTGTTGCATTCATGAACGTAGTGCTTGCATCGTCTGAGACTAGAGCTGGCAGCGGCCTGGCCTCAAACCAGTTCGATGAGAAGTCGAAGAAGCAGTGGTCCGACCAGTTGCAGGACGACGCGAAGAGTATGAGGAGGAGAAAGGAGCAGTAGATGCAGGGTCGGTTGAGGAAGTAGGTGCAGACGAAGAAGAGAAAGATGAAGATCGGCGAGGCGTTTGTCGGGATGAAGAGGAGCGGCAGCCAACTGCAGATAACATGTCAGTTTCTGGATGCTGCATGGCAGATCAAGGATGTATGAAGGAAACCAACCTCCGTAGACAGAACATGGCGTGGAAACGAAGTTACTCAGGTATCGGCGGCCGTGATATTGGAAGGTTATGCACGCATCCGATGTCTGCTCCTCAGTGATTGTCGCGTGCTCTGATCGTGAGGAACGTGGAACGAGCAAATCCCAAAGCCCAAAGCCCAAAGCCCAAAGCCGTCACAGAGGAGGAATAAGGCTAGCTTTCCTACTTGTATTATGCAATACAATACGATCCTGAGCTTCACAGCCGACAGGTTTATATTGTTTATATTCCTTCTGTGTAGAGTAGGCCGGCTTGTGCTTCACACAATATATGCCAGAGTATGGGCGGCGACAGAGTGATGAAGTTGAAGACTCCTATTCCTCTATTCCTGCGTTCCTACCACAGTAGATAAACGCTGGTGATTGCTGATTGCTGACGTACAGTACCTAGATTAGCGAGTGAACGGATGATATACGTATGGCTATTCCATATTGGCATTCCATATTGGATGCGCTGTCTCCCCGGAGGTCCATAGGCGCAAGTCACGCTTTCACCTATTTCAGCTAGGCGACCTCAAAGCACCACGTCGTGGTCTGTGCACAATTACTCGCCTAGGTGTAGAAATATGATCATTGACGACAGCCTTTAAGCTTCCTCCTCCGCCACCACCAAAGCACGATTTGTTCCCATTTCTTCACAGGCCCTTCAATCTTTCCCTTAGAGAATAACAAACGGCTTGTATTGCACAGGTACTGTTGTTCTCTTGTGGGATCTTAGATCTCAGGATCTAATACAACTGATACAATCCGTCTCAACTTGAGCTGTGCGATCGTTTTGTCCGACTCAAGCCTCACGTTTGCGCTTTTTGCGCCCCATCCGATCTATATTTGCCCACCATGGCAGGATACTCGAATAACCCAATCGAATTCAGTGGTCAGGGCGGCGGCAACATGGAGTCCTTGATCTCGCAGCTTCGACAGAGGAACGCGAGCTCAAGTTCGATGCTGACCTCTCAACCCCCAGGCTCAAGCTTCTTGACCCAGATCGCCTCCCAGCATCTTGGACCCCAATTCAACCCATACTTTGCTCAATCACAACAGTCCTCACAATCTCATGGCTACCATCACCCAACTGTCTCTTCACCTCTGCCGACTCCTCCAATTTTTCAGAACCAGCCGCCTCAGCATCCGTCAGTGCTGATGAGCCCGGCCACCGAGACTCCTCCACCAAGACCAATGGCAACCTCAAACGCTCCAGATATGTCTAATGCAGATCGGACGGCGAATCTTTTGAATCTGCTGAAGTTCAGCCAGCCAGCTGCAGCTTCCCCCACACAACCAAAGCCGATCTCGCCGCCGCCAATATCTTTGCCACAGGCACAACAAGCTGGAAGCACCCGTGGCACAGTTGATCTGTTGGCTACACTCATGGGCACTGCGGCAAATCAAGAGAACATGCCATCTCCGTCTATGCCACAGATTCATGCTCCTCGTCGAGAGGCTAGCTTGTCATCTGAGGCCCCCAGCACTCCAGCGGATACTCAGACATATCTGCTTCAGCTTTTGAACCGACCAAAGCCAGCTCAGACTGATATCAAGCTTGACATTACACCTGCCAAAGTCACCAGGCACGTCAATGAGAACATCCCGCCACCACAAGCTGTTTCCAACAGTGATGTGGCAGTGGGCACTATGATACAGGCTTTGCAAGATAGTTCATTGGATGATACCGCTACAAGTGAGCAAGAAATTGTTCTTGAGCCAGTCAAGAGTTCAAAGACTCTTTTCAACTACGTCAATCCATTTGACCAGTTGGCCGCTTCTTCTCCACGTAACCGTACGCCAACACCGTCTGCCACTGCTCAACCATCTGCGACAAAGACTCCAATTCAGATCTTGAAACCACAGAGGCCGGTAGCCGCTGATGAGACTTTAGACCTCAAGCGCAAGGTTGACGATCAGACTTCTGTTCCTAGTCCAGTGCACACAAAGAGAAAGATTGGCTCTCCAGACGTTAAAGCACCATCTGTTGCTGGGCCTACTCCGATCGAAGCTCTTCTTGGCATTGGCTCAGCTAAGGAACCTACGGAGACTGTCGCTGAGGCCCTCAATGAGGCCGGCGTCCAGGCTGATAAGAAGGCAGAGGAAGCTCTGGATCGCGCAGTGAAGAATGTTTCTAAGAAACTTGCTGCGGAAGACGCCCAGGTGGTCAAGGATGCTGTTACTGAGGATGAGGATGTTGCACAACTTGTGTCTATCATTGAGAAGAGAGATATCTTGAAAGACAATGCTACAGTCTCTGGAACAGCTGCACCTACCTCGAAGGCAGTCGTTGAGAATGTGGTCGAGGATGCTATCGCCGAGAGCTGGGAGAACGCGGATGTGGATGCTGCCGAAGTTGAATCTCCAGATGCGAAGGGTGGTAAAAAGACTTCCGTCAAGGTGTATAACTTCCCACTCAAGCCTTGGATCTCCATGACTTTGCGTGCAGACTCCAAAGCAGATCGTCCAGACTTCGATCCTGATCTTGCGATGGCGATTGCTCGATTGAGAAAAGCCTTTGATCAGAATGATAGGACTTTGGTCACTGCTACCAATCACTTTATTGTCTTCGCCATGTCAAAGAATGGAGGCATTCGGATCATTCGTCAAGATAGTGGTCGGGACAAGAAGGTTTTCGAGGAGACTCGTGATCAAATCTTCAATGTCTCTGCATCTGTCTCAGGCAGTGACGGTACGGAGACTGTCATTGGCACAGGCTGCAGTGGTACAGTATATTGGGCCATGATCAAAGACGCTGCTGGCGAGAAAATTGAAGACTTCACTTCGAAGAACAGCTTCGCTCTGCCACCTATCCAGTCTCCAGGCGACGAGAATCCTGGTGGCGTTTTGAAAACCAGGGCCAGAAAGAGCTCAACCCATTGCGACTTTTTCGCTGTTGGTCGTGGAAAGTCGATTCACATCATTTTTCCATACACAATCGCCGAAGGTGGTTTCTTAAAGCCTGGACCAGAGCGAATTGTTGACATCGACAAATATCTTGCCTATCGTACATTGAAGATTGACACTGGAAAGGCCGCCAAGGACTTCACATTCAGTCAGGATGATACCACTGTTGTGTCCTTGGATAAGGCTGGCCGTGTCAAGTTTTGGGATGTCCGTGGGCTCACTTCGGAGAATCAACCCAAGAATCATTCAATTGAAATAAAGGAACCTTTGATGACCTTGATCACAACTCCAGCCACTGAGAAATCATGGCCAACTTCTGTCATTTTTGTTGACAAGCTCCGTCCATACATGAAGGGTGGTGCGTTGAGATACCTGATTGTTGGTATGAAACAAAATCATACTTTGCAACTCTGGGATCTTGCGCTTGGCAAGCCTGTCCAAGAGATCCATCTCCCACACGACAAGGAGTCGGATGCTGCTTGCAGTGTCGTCTACCATGCATCTACTGGAGTAATCGTTGTCGGACACCCTACACGCAACTCCATTTACTTTATTCACCTATCAGCGCCAAAGTATAACCTTCCAAAGTCAATGAGCCAATCCGAGTTCATCCAGAAGCTTGTGAATCGGGATATGACACTTCCAAGCCCAGAATCTACCGCTGTTATGAGCGGCATTCGCGAATATTCCTTCACGGAAGGCCTTGTATCGAAGGATAGCCCCGATAAACGCACTAGAGGCGATCTTCGAAGCTTGGATATCCTTCAGACCCCAGCGACTCCAAACCCCACTGACAAGGATGATTCGCTTGCGCTCTTTGAGCTATACACCATGCATTCTACTGGTGTTACATGCATTTCGGTCAAGCCAGAGACTCTTGGCTGGGATGAAAACAATCGAGCTTTGAACCCATTATCGGCCGAAGATGAAGGTCTGATTACCGTCAGTGACTTGAAGCCTATCGAGCCATCCATTTCCAGAGAACCAACTGCATCGATAGCTGGATCGGGAGCCGGATCAAGTGCGACTACTACGTCGGCACAGGTCATATCAAAGGTCACCAATATGACAAAGGAAGTTGGACGAAAGTCGGTTTCCACAAGCAACCAAGCTGAGCCACCAGTTGTGTCTGCTACCCCAAGTAAGAAGGCTGAGCTGCCTCCAAGTATCATCAATGGCCAAGAGTCGGCGACAAGTGGTGCCGAGAAGGTTGAAAAGACAAGGAAGAAGAAGAGGAATGCAGCTCGCTCAGCTGATGCAATCTCCGAAATTTTATCTGGACCAGCTAGGCCTGTGCAAGGCATTGCCAATGGATCTTATGAGCCAATCACCACCGCAGGCGTTTCTCGGGATCAAATTGATAAGGCGCTGAAGGCAGTTGAGGGTAACGTTTCTGAGATGGGACGCGGACTCAATGCCTCCATTGACAAGATTTACCAGCGTTTTGATAACGATAAGAAAGCACAAGCTGCTGCCTCAGAAGAGAAGCAAGTAAGCCTGCTTCGTCTGGTCTCAAGCACTCTTGCTGAGAATGTTGATCAAACCTTGGGCTCCATCGTGGAGACAAACACCAAGAAGATATTGGTTCCTGCTTTGAGTGACTCTGTGTCCAGAGCTATCACCAAGAGTGTTCAGGATCATCTTGCAGCCAAGCTTGGAGGCTTAGTGCAAGCCTCTGTTGCGAAGGAGGTTCAAGCTGCTTTGCCTGGCACTCTTGGCAGAGCCTTGGAGAAGGCCGAATTTTTGAGAGCACTTTCGAAGTCAATGACAGATTCTATCTCCGGCTCTCTTGGAGCATCACTCACCGAGTCTATCTCGTCCGCTGTTGTGAAGAAGGTGTCTTTCAAAGTGGAGGAGAACTTTGCAACAGTTATGAAGAATGAAATTATTCCATCATTCAATGCTTTGGCTACGAGAACAGCTCAGAAGAGTGCTGTTGATATCCAACGCTCAGTTTCAGAGCGCATCAATCAACTGGAGAAGCAGCGTCAATTGGATAATGCTCAGATCGATAAATTGAGCACTGCTGTTACACGTCTCACTGAGATGATTTCTACGATGGCTACTGCGCAGCAAGATTTCCAGGCCGCTGTTTTGACAAGCACCAGCGAACGCCGTGCAGCCCTTGAGCAGAGTCGCTCTGCAGAATCAAGCCATGAGGTGGCACACACCACTTCATCTCAATATGAAGAGGCTGCTGCTGCATCCCCGGAGCAATTCACTAGCAGTCGTGAGTTGTATGAGCGCAGTCTTCAGCAGATCTCACAGCAAATGACGGAGGGACAATTTGAGACAGCGATGATGAAATGGATCAGCCTGAACGACAAGGATGTCATTCAAGATATCTTTGAGCACTATTTCTCCAAATACGATCCAGGTTTCATGCGTGAGGTGTCGCCAATCCTTAACCTCAGCACTGCTGCCACGCTTTCGCAGAATTTCGACAGTCCTGTGCTGATCGAGCGCATTCAGTGGGTGGAGACAATTCTTCAAATCTATCAGGGCTTCCATCCTGAAGATATTGAACCTGTAAGTGATCCAAGCCCGTCCTTATTGATTGACAATGCTAACACTGTTTTAGGATGTTGCCAGAGCTTCTGGTAGTGTTTTGGACATGCTAAAGACTCGCTTTGAGCAGTTGTTCATGCGCGTCAGCCAAGCATCGCCTGAAAATCCGCTTCTGAAGCGTCTCTCCAACTTGGTTGCCTCGATCAACCGTCTCAGCGAGCGAGGCTTTTGAGCATCTTTCCCATGATTCACATTTCTGGGCATCGATAGGACGACTTTCTTTTTCACAAGTTTTCTACTTTCCACCACGTGACGGCAGATAAAGACGACTTAAGCAGATCTGTGTGTTTTTGTCTAGATCTTTTGGACTACTTTGGCATGACGCTATGGGGTTTTCATCTGGTCGCATCGACATCATCATTCATAGCAGCTTTTCTCGACTTTTTGAGACGCTGAAAATGCTCTCTTTTCAGCTCTATTCGTCTTTTCGCCACACCACTTTGCTTCATTTACACTACAGACAGAGGCATGGTAATTTTCCAGTTTCTGTCATTATATTCTACACATTGATGAAGAAAAGCGCAGCCCTATTCATTTTCGCAGGCGCGTACGGATGGATAATGGGATCAGGCAAAACACAAGTTCTTGTTTCTTTCTCGACCAAGCGATATCCTTGCTTCAGCTCGCATGCATTACGACATACCACACTTTCCTGCCTTTTGCAGGGCGACAGTCCCACCTTTTTCAGCTTAACGATGGAGATAGGAGCGGCCTGGGCTATGTAGACACGACGCAATGCATGGAAACGGAAATATACTTTTGTATGAATAGAAGAACTTTGACCTTTGATTTTGCGATGCATAGCGGCAATGGAGTAAGCTTTCCTTCTACTGCTGCCTTGATGACCTTTGAGCCGAGGAATGCTTTTTCCTCGGCTTCTTTGCGGTCACTGTGAATTTTTTTCAGGCGCCGTCGCCGTGTGTATACGGACAGGTTGTTGGGGGCAGATCGAGGGCGTTCTTGTAATCACGTGGCAAATTGTGCCTCATCCTGCCCTGATGTATCTTGATGTGAAGTCAGAAGTCTAATACTGGTGTTGCTGACTAGGATGTAAAGCATGCTGATAATAAGCAGAGGTCTGTCTGTAAGTGGATTCCTCTTCCTTTGTCTATTCCAGATTAACGTGTACTTTCCTCCTTTGTAAACTCTCGCATGTATTTGCCTCTATTTGCTATCTTTCCTTCCGTCTTCTCTTTATATATCCTCTTGTCATACGTTCTACCTGATATATCCACAACTTTTACTTTCTACGTTTCCATCGCATAGCATATCCCACGACCCACTTCTTCTAGCTCTTCACAGGGTTCTCAACTTGAGTTAACTCACGAGTTTTAGGGTCAACTCAAACTCACCGAGTTGAGTTATAGCCGTAAATTAAATAAATCTACACCACATTCCTAGCTATGCGAACAAAATATATAGCTGACGGGCAAAAGAAACGGCAAAAGAAAGGGCCTAATCCGGGATCGAACCGGAGACCTCTTACAATTTGAATACTCTGAACGAGTTCCCAAAGCAAGAATTCTACCACTGAACTATCAGGCCTGTTGTTGAAAGTAGATCGCTACGCAATTTCATTAAGTCATCAAAATTAATGTTACCTCACCTAACTCAGGCTTTGAGGTTAGCATAACCATGTATCACAGCCACAACTACAAACCTACTTTTCCTTAGATTTAACCTATAATTCCTTTAATACCTTAGAATTCCTTTAAAAAAAATAGTATTATTAATAAACTATATTATACAATAATAAGTCTACTAAAACGTCCATTCCAGCACCACCGTTCGTCGTCGCGCCGTCACCACTCCCCGCGCCCTCGGCCCCTCGCTGCTCTCACTCGCTGTACTGTACTGTCGCACACATCATCCCCCCTTCCCACCAAGGCGCCAGTATTCCCAGCAGCCCTCTGAGTCTTGCCGACCGGCCACACCTCCCATTCCATTTCGACAGCGCCGCCTTCGGTCCAGCACACCGAGAGGCAGCACCACGCCACGCGCCGCGCTTCCCCGGACGGCGCGGGGCTGGCGACGACCTTGTTTCCCCCCGCAGCAGGAGGGAGAGCGAGAGAGAGCGTAAACAAAAAAAAAGGGGGTTGAATATGTAGCACCCTCCACCCCCCCTCGTGCACGTGTCCAATTCACAGCTCCGGTTTGCAAGGCAGTATCTATCTCACATATCTCACTCGCGCTTCGAGGAGCCGTCAGGCGATGAATCTTTGAGATTCTGGTATCCGCTGTCTGCTATCTGCTAGCTATCTGCTATATGCTATCTGCTGTCCGCGCTCAGCACATCCACATCCGCATCCATCTCAACAGCACCATCTGTCTGCTGTATACCTAGCTATTCACTCTGTTCTGGCTCTGTCTGGCTCCGACTGTGACTCCGCTACAATTACATCTCCTCCCTCCAACGCTACCAAACGCCCACCCCCCCCAGCGATTGCAAAACGAACAACAAGGCTATGTACTCCCACCCCCGCCCCCTCCATCCCATCCGCCCCGGCCGAAACAGAAACATAAACAGA
>Ga0209512_1000221_pt1 | contig 113648 bp, 88 predicted proteins | sample frozenSSSSmetaG_FD_184142 | JGI IMG/M metagenome (GOLD analysis project Ga0209512, IMG submission 184142) | Glacier valley bacterial and archeal communities from Borup Fiord, Nunavut, Canada, to study Microbial Dark Matter (Phase II) -... | ecosystem: Environmental > Aquatic > Freshwater > Ice...
ACGCTGATTTTATACCAATCTCCGCTGTTCAAAACAGAATTCGCAACATAATCTTTTTCCTTTCCTGCTGATTGCGTTCCTAAAAAAGTGGCTTCAATAGAAAAACCAGTAATCCGACGAATGGAACTATTTTCTTTAATATATGGAAAAACAGAAGCTGTGATAAAATGGTCATTCTTTGCTTTTGACACAACCAATTGAATGGAAGGTGTTTCTGGAATAATTGCACCTCTTCTAGTTAACAACAAAATATCAGAATTTGTTGCCGATTCTGTTTCAACGTTCGTATAAACTAAACTATAATTGCCGTATTTCACTTTTTGTTCCCACGAAAAATAAGGCAAGCCATTTGAAAAATCGTTGTCTTTGATGGTTGCAGCCAAAAATACTTCTCCATTTTCAGTGAATTGTTGTTCTTCCGACCATTGAATATCAACAGAATACCGCTGAGCATGCAATTGAAATCCAACGAATAAAAGTATTAACAAGGAGAAAATGCGATTGTTAAAAATGTAACTGATGATAGGTGTTCTGTTTTTCATGTGACTATTTTTGTAAACCTTTCGTATGTTCAGCAAAACGTACGCAATGTTTTTTTATTTTTGCGTTTCATCAATTTTGGTGTAACCAATGATTATTTTTTTCGTAACATTGGCGTATCAATGCTACATACCGCATTTTAAAATATTCGAAAGCGAATGAAAAGTGTACGAATCTTAGCCATTGTGGCGACGTTGTGTTCTATGAGCTCTAGCTATGCTCAGGATCCAACATTTACACAATTTTATGCAAACCCACTCTATTTGAATCCAGCATTTGCAGGGTCTCATGGTTGTGCTCGATTTGCAATGAACTACCGAAACGAGTGGCCTCGTTTGTCTGGTAATTATGTCACATATAGTGCATCTTATGACCAGTATTTCAAAAATATCTCTGGTGGATTTGGTGTTCTTGCAACACATGATCAACAAGGCCAAGGAACGATCAATACCTCAATGTTGGGATTGGTTTATTCTTACCACCTTAAAATTAATCGCAAATTTGCGATGCTTTTTGGTGCGCGAGCTGCTTGGTATCAGAAATTCTTGGACTGGGATAAATTAACGTTTGGTGATATGATTGACCCTCGTCGTGGATTTATTTACCAAACTGGTGACGTACCTAGAGGAGGCTCAAGAGGTTTCTTTGATGCATCTGCAGGAATGGTAGGTTACTCCAAGCACTTTTTCTTTGGTTTTGCAGCACATCACTTAAACAGACCAAATGAATCTGTCATTATTGGAAACAGTCCAATGCCGATTCGTTTAACTGGACACATGGGTGCTGAAATTCCACTTGGAGGTAGATCGAAGTACAATAACATGACTTCAATTATGCCAAATATCATTTTCCAATACCAACAAGGATTTATGGAATTGAATATTGGTACCTATATCAAGTACGGAGCGTTTACCGCTGGAGCTTGGTTTAGAAACCGTGATGCATTTATTTTAACTATTGGAATAAATACTGGAACATTTAAAATCGGATACAGCTATGATGTAACTGTTTCACGATTAAACAACGGTGTTTCAGGTGGTTCACATGAGATTTCACTTGGGATAAACACCAAATGTAAACCAGCTCAAAAAACCTTTAAAACAATTTCTTGTCCATCATTTTAGATTTTTTTGTAACCTTTTGTTAGTAATCCGTTTATAAGCTTAACTTTGGTCTCCCAAAAAAAATGAACAAAAAAACCAAGCATATGAAACTCTTGAGTGTTTTTGCGCTAAGTATTGCAGGAATTGCAATCGTATCGTGCAGTCGCGATTCATCATCTTCAACAGGATGGGATTACAACAACGTCAATCAAGGCGGCTTTCAAAAAGTACCGTTTGTTGATCAGGAAACTGGTCCAGGATTGTTACTAGTAGAAGGTGGTACGTTTACCATGGGAATGGTTGAACAAGACGTAATGTTTGATTGGAACAACCGTCCTGCACGTGTAACTGTTTCCTCATTCTATATGGATCAAACAGAGGTAACTAACTTTCATTGGTTAGAATACCTTTATTGGATTCACCGTGCTTATGATGCTACCTATCCAATGGTATACAAAAACGCACTCCCAGATACATTAGCTTGGAGAAGTCCGTTGGCGTTTAACGAGAAATATGTCGATTATTACTTACGTCACCCTGCTTACCGTGATTATCCAGTTGTTGGGATCTCTTGGTTACAAGCAAGTGATTACTGTAAATGGCGTACAGATCGTGTAAATGAGTATATCTTAATTCGTGAAGGTGTCTTAGGTTGGGATGTTGATCAAGCAGATGATCAAACTTTTAACACAGACTCATACATGGTTGGTCAATACGAACAACCTGAAGAATTAGGTGGAAATAAATTAATTGATACTGATCCTTCTAACAGAAATGGTAAAAAACTAGGCGAGCGTATCGTAAGAATGGAAGATGGAATCCTTATGCCACGTTACCGCCTCCCAACTGAAGCTGAATGGGAATTCGCATCCATTGGTTTGATTGGTAACTTAACTACAGGAACTGAAGTAATTACTGAACGTCGTCAATATCCATGGAATGGTCACTTTGTTCGTCAAGACAATGAAGAATTCCAAGGTGCTATCCGTGCTAACTTTGTTCGTGGACGAGGAGATTACATGGGGGTTGCTGGACAATTGAATGATGGAGCTGATGTTACTTCACCAGTTGAGTCTTTCTGGCCAAATGATTATGGTCTTTACCACATGGCTGGTAACGTTTCAGAATGGGTGATGGATGTTTACCGTCCTTTGTCTTCTGAAGATTTTGATGAGTTCCGTCCTTTTAGAGGAAATGTTTTCCAAACAAAAGTATTGAACAACGAAGGTTCTACTGAATTGAAAAATGCGCAAGTGACGTATGATGTTCACGGTATGAAAGAATACTTAAATGAATTTGAACGTATCCGTTACCAACGTATTTCAGCTGATAAGCATGATCCAAATGATACAGTGATTCCAATTGGTTTAGCGAAAAACATTGATTCTCGTAACCGTGTATCACGTGGTTATGCTCCAGACCCATTCTACATCTCTCATGGTAACGTGAAAGATTCAATAGAGTTAGCTTTATTGCGTAAAATCAATGGCGTACTTGATCGTGCAATTCTTGACAAAAACAACAAATACGATATCGAAGCTTCTGCTTTAATTCAAGATGAAATTTTTGACGGGATCTTTGCTGACGAGTTACGAACTGGTCGTGATGGTGAAGAATATGCCTTTGAAATCATTACCATGTTACGTGAAGGTTTTGCTGAGTTCATTGTGAATACACCAGGTAAGTTAAAATACCGTAATGTAACCGAAGAGGAAAACATTGGTCGTTTGAATTACCGTCGTGATGATTACATTGATTACTTAGATGGTGACATTGAAAGTTCCATCTACTACGCAAATGATGACCGTAAAAATGCGATCAATCAAGCAACACGTGACCCGAATTTGATCATGTACCAAAATGAATTTGAAACGTATGGTTTAGATGGAAATCAGGTAAAACCAGAAGATAGAACTTCTTGGCCAACAACATTGATCTCTGATAAATCACGTGTTTACAAAGGAGGTTCATGGAGAGATCGTGCATACTGGTTGAATGCTGGTTCGCGTCGTTTCCTTGACGAAGACAAATCTACTGCTACAATCGGTTTCCGTTGTGCAATGGATCGTGTTGGAAGTCCTGTTGGAATGAACTACGGAAGAAAAAAGAAAAAGAAAAGATAATTAAGGTTTAATAAAAAGCCCATCAATCCGCAACAGTCGGGTTGATGGGCTTTTTTTATGCGCAAAAAAATGGAAGAATTATATTCACACTTTTTGACTAGTTCAGGAGTGCATACAGATACGCGAACGATTACAGAAAACTGTTTGTTCTTCTGCTTAAAAGGAGTGAATTTTGATGGGAATCAATTTGCAGTAGAAGCCATTTCTAAAGGTGCAAAGTTCGCAATCATTGATAATGCGGTCTATTCTATTGAAGGAAAAACGATCTTAGTCAACGATGTCTTAAAAACGCTCCAAGAACTGGCAAATTATCATCGTCGTCAATTTACCTTTCCAATTCTAGGAATCACAGGAAGCAATGGTAAAACAACTTCCAAAGAATTGATTGCTGCAATTTTAGAAACCCAATTAAACGTACTTTATACGCTTGGTAACCTAAATAACCACATTGGTGTTCCCCTTACCCTACTTCAGCTCAACAATACCCATGAAATTGCAGTAATTGAAATGGGAGCTAATAAACCAGGTGACATTAAAGAATTAGCTGAAATTGCAGAACCAACACATGGTATTATTACCAATATTGGGCGTGCACATTTGGAAGGATTCAAAAACTTAGAAGGAGTCATCGCTACAAAAAGTGAATTGTATCAATTTATTGCTTCAACAAGCGGTGAATTATTCTACCATTCGGCAGATGAAACGCTTAAAAAAGCAATTCCAACAAATGTAATTACGCACACTTACGGTGAATCGGGAGAACTGAATGGTTCATTGGTTCGATTAAATCCGTTTGTTGAGATGACTTGGACCTATCAGAGTTATTCGAGTCCAATACTGGTTACCAATTTAGTTGGTCAATACAATTTCATTAATTTTTTAGCAGCCATTCGAATCGGTATCCACTTTGGAATTTCTCCTGAAAACTGTAACAGTGCAATTGAGAACTATGTTCCTTCCAACAACCGTTCACAGGTAACCAAAACAGAACGCAATACAGTAATAGTAGATTGCTACAATGCGAACCCCACCAGCATGCGATCAGCGATTGAAAGTTTCGCCCTGATTGAAGAGCCCATTAAAATTTTCATCCTCGGTGATATGCGAGAAATGGGAGATGATGCTGCAATGGTTCATGAAGAAATCGTTCAACTTACAATAGAGCATCGATTGACTGGTTTTTTTGTTGGTGAAGAATTCTTGAAATGGAAACACTTACATCCTCAGGCTTTATTTTTAAAGTCTACAGATCCATTAATTGAACATTTTAGCCAAAACCCTCCTGAAGGATTGTTGATCTTACTAAAAGGGTCAAGAGGCATTCAATTAGAAAAACTATTGCCTTTATTGTAACTTTTCTTTAAGAAAAGGAACTAAATCATTGTAGTAAAAACCTTTTCAGCTTTTCAATAACCTGAAACCATCACTTCTCGTATGAAAATACAGTATTGCTGGTAAATTTGAACCTGCATAGTGCATTTTCATGAAATGCAATTGCTTACTTAAAATTTCAAAACACTAATTATCAATTGCTTAAACTTAATTTTAAGCAATTTAAAAAAATAAACGTGCATAGCAAACGTTGATAAATTAGTAGGATCTATTCAATAAATAATCTGGTAAAGAGTTCATTTTTAAAAATAGACTTTCAATTTTGTTGAAAATTAGACAATTTTTAACCACTAAATCACAAAAACAACTAACTGAACTATCCTATCTTTAAAACAACTATAAAACGAATGCGATGAAAAAAAAATTAATAACTCTCCTCTTCATCTTGCCTTATTGCCTTTTTGCACAACAGCAAGTTACACTCTCCAGCGCTTCTAACAAGCAAGAACTGATTACCATTGGTTCTGATCAACTCTTGTTCGAAGCATCTACCTCTTCTTTCCAACTTTCTCCAGTTACTAAAAATGGAGCGTCTTATCAGCGTATAATTCTTGATAATTTCCTGAATGGTGCAAAAATAGGCTCACCAGAATTGCCCGTTTACAATCAATTAATTGAAATTCCATTGGGTGCGAAAGTAAAAATATCCGTTTTGGAATCCATCACAACGACCATTGATCTTGATGAATACAACGCTGGAAAACTTTATCCAGCACAAGCAAGTGTCAGTAAAAGTTCAGACCCTACTACCCTTCCTTTTTCCATCAGTTCATCTGTCTATTCATCTAATACCATTTCGAAATTAGAAGATGTAGCCATAACGACCTTAGGAAAAATGCGTTCTGTCACAATTGGTCAATTCAGCTTTTCTCCTTTTAGTTATAACCCTGTTACAAATGAATTAACCATCATTACTCAACTCAAAGCGAATGTGTCATTCACATCAATTGATACCGAGCAACAACTATTGAATCAGCAAAAATTTCAATCCAATACATTTGAAGGAATCTGGTCAAAATTAGCGAATCACTCCACTATATCTTCGCCAACAAAAGATTTGATTGTTACCTATCCTGTGAAATATGTGATTGTTGCTGATCCAATGTTCCAAGCTGCTCTTCAACCGTTTGTGCAATGGAAAACAAAAAAGGGATTTACGGTAATTCAAGCTTATACGAATAATCCGCAAGTTGGAAACACGACAACTTCTATCAAAAATTATCTTCAAGGTCTTTACAATGCCGCAACTCCTGGTAATCCCGCACCTTCTTACGTGCTTTTTGTTGGAGATATTGATCAAATCCCCTCTACTTCTTGTGATGGTGGTGCTCACGTGTCTGATCTCTATTATTGCGAATACGATGGTGGAGGTGACTATTTTCCGGAAGTGTATTATGGTCGGTTTTCAGCCAATACAGTTGCAGAATTACAGCCTCAAATTGATAAAACCATTGAATATGAAAAGTACTTAATGCCTGATCCAAGTTACCTCAACAATGTGGCTATGATCTCAGGTGTTGATGCCAATATGGCACCAATTCATGGAAATGGTCAAATCAATTATGGTACAGATACCTATTTTAATGTAGCTCATGGTTTTACTCCTCATGTTTGGTTATATCCAGCAAGTGAAGGCAATGTTGAAGGTGCTATCATTTCGACTATTAACAATGGATGTGGATTTATTAATTACACTGCTCATGGGTATGAAGAAGGTTGGGCAGATCCAGCTTTATCCGTTACGGAAGTTGCCGCTTTTACGAATAACCATAAATATGGAACAATGATCGGTAATTGCTGCTTAACCAACACATTTACCATCGCGAATTGTTTTGGAGAAAGTTTATTACGTGCTCAAAACAAAGGAGCAATCGGTTATATTGGTGGTTCCAATGTGTCTTATTGGGATGAGGATTACAGATGGGGAGTTGGAAATAAAAACATCATCTTAAATCCATCTTATGATGCAGCAAATTTGGGAGCTTACGATTGTAATTTTCATGAAAATGGCGAAAACACAAACGATTGGTTTGTTACCCAATCACAAATGATCTTTGCTGGAAATTTAGCCGTTACAGAAAGTGGTTCAGGTTTAACTAAATATTATTGGGAAATCTATCACTTGATGGGAGATCCATCATTAATGACTTATATGACACAGCCAGATGCGATGGTGGTTAACCACGCACAACAAGATGTTGTTGGAATAACGAGTCTTGTAGTGAATGCTGAACCTCATGCATACGTTGCAATTTCAGTAAATGGTGTGTTACTCGATGCAAAACATACTGGTACTAGTTCTTCTGTTACACTCACATTTTCTGCAGTTAACACAATCGAATTGTTAGATGTTGTGGTTACCAAACAAAACAAACAACCTTATTTTGGTACAGTTCAATTGATTTCACCAACAAATACTCCTTTCATTGTCTTAAATAGTCACTTGAATGATGATTCACAAGCAAACAACAATACGCAAGTTGATTTCAATGAATCCATTTTATTAGATGTTGAATTAAAAAACATCGGTGATCTTACGGGAAATAACATCGTTGCAACATTGAGTACAAGTGACACGTATGTTACCATCACAGACAATCAAGAAAGCTGGGGAACTATCAATGCAAATACTGCCGAATTAATTACTGCATCTTATACGTACCAAGTTGCAAATAATATTCCTGATCAACATTTGATCGATTTCTTGCTCACAATTACAGATGATGCTGGTCATACTTGGACGTATCATATTAATGTAGTTGCCAATGCTCCAGCAATTGAAGTATTGGATTTATCCATTGATGATGCTGCTGGTAACAACAATGGTCATCTTGATGCTGGTGAAACGGTACAACTTTCCATAACGGCTCGCAATAACGGACATGCTGAATTGTTGCTAAGCAATGGTAGTATTACCACACCATCTGCTAGTTTAACCATCACCAATGGAGCAACTGCGATCGGAACGATGGCAATCAATTCAATTGTTACAGGAGTTTACACTATTAATGTGTCTCCAACAGCAGGATTTGGAGAGATCGTATCGATTACTAATCTTGTTGGAACTGCAACTTATTCGGATGATAAATTGTTTCAACTGCCTATTGGGTTAATGGATGAAGATTTTGAATCAAATACCTTAACTGAATACGATTGGACCAACAGTTCTCCTATTCCTTGGTTCACAACTGCTACAAGTCCTTATGAGGGGTTATATTGCAGCCAATCTGGTGATATTACCGACAATGAAGAATCCAATATCATTATTTCTATTGACGTTTTGGCTCCAGGAGAAATTAGTTTCATGAAAAAGACATCAACAGAAAGTGGATATGACTTCTTAAATTTTTACATCGATAATGCCCTTCAAGATTCCTGGTCTGGCACAACTGATTGGTCTCCTCAAACCTACTCCGTAACAAGTGGAACCCATGTTTTCAAATGGTCTTATACCAAAGATCAATCTGAGAGCGTTGATAACGATGCTGTGTGGTTAGATAACATCTTATTCCCACCAATGATTGCTAGCAATGCTGGAATTCAGGAAGAACAGATCTACTTCATCAGTGTATATCCAAATCCTGCAACAGATGTTGTAACGATTTCTTTTGAAAGTTCGATTCAGAGTACGACGAATGAAATTGTTATTCGAGACATTCAAGGCAAAGTTGTGTATCAACTTTCAGGATTGACGAATTCAAACAATACAGTTATCAACACAAGTCATTTTTCGAATGGGGTTTACTTTATCGAATTAAATTGTGGGACAATAAAAGAAACGAAACTATTTGTGAAACAATAGTCTCTAAAAGTTAAAAGGCTTAAAGCCGTCTCAGGTATCTTAACCTTGAGACGGCTTTCTAGTTTAGAAAAGACCAACATTAGATACTGCTAATCAGATTTTCTTTTTTTCTGTGCGAATGAGTATCAAAAAGGCACAAAAAAAAGGATGCATTCAAACGAAGCATCCTTTCAATTATAGATCTAATTTCAATTAATCTGCAAGCACATTTCTTGAAATAACAATTTTCTGTACTTCAGATGTACCTTCATAAATCTGAGTGATTTTAGCATCACGCATTAAACGTTCAACATGGTATTCTTTTACATATCCGTAACCACCATGAATTTGAACGGCCTCTACTGTATGTTCCATAGCAACCTTTGATGCATATAATTTTGCCATTGCAGAAGATTGATCGAAATTACGACCAGCATCTTTGTCAGCAGCAGCACGGTATACTAATAATCGAGCAGCCTCAATATCAGTTGCCATATCAGCAATTTTAAAGGCAATTGCTTGGTGTTTATAAATTTCTTTACCAAAAGCTTTACGTTCTTTCGAATAAGCAACAGACAATTCAAAAGCACCAGCAGCAATTCCTAAGGCTTGAGAAGCAATTCCAATACGACCACCAGCTAAGGTTTTCATGGCAAATTTAAAACCAAATCCGTCTTCGCCAATTCTATTCGCTTTGGGAACTTTCACGTCATTGAACATCAATGTATGTGTATCACTTCCGCGAATTCCCATTTTATCTTCTTTTGCTCCAACGATAAAACCTTCCATTCCGCGTTCAAGAATCAACGCATTGATTCCTCTATGTCCTAATTCAGCATTGGTTTGAGCAATTACAATATACACTGAAGCCGAAGAACCATTTGTAATCCAGTTTTTTGTTCCATTCACGAGGTAATAATCCCCCATATCAATGGCAGTAGTGCGTTGTGAAGTTGCATCAGAACCAGCTTCTGGCTCAGACAAACAAAATGCACCGATTTTTTCACCTGTAGCTAAAGACGGCAAGAATCGTTGTTTTTGATCTTCACTACCGAATTTATCCAATCCCCAACACACAAGTGAGTTGTTCACTGACATACAAACTGATGTTGATGCATCTACTTTGGAAATTTCTTCCATTGCCAATACATAGGACATCGTGTCCATTCCTCCACCACCGTATTTCGGATCGACCATCATACCCATAAACCCTAATTCTCCAAGTTGTCTGATTTCTTCAGTTGGAAAACGTTGTTCACGGTCACGGTCAATAACACCTGGTTTTAAAACATTTTGTGCAAAATCACGCGCAGCATCACGCACAGCTTTTTGTTCTTCTGTCAATTCAAAATTCATCTGTATCGCAGTTTATTATATTTTTGTTGAAAGGCAAATGTACCATTTTAATATCAAATTTATATTGTTATGAGTTCATACAAAATGATTGGTTTAATGTCGGGCACTTCACTAGATGGTGTTGATCTCATTTTCACACAATTAACTGAAAAGCGACCAAATGATTGGGGATTTGAAATTATCCAGTGTGATACGGTTGCTTTCCCCCAAACGTTGCTCGATCAACTTCATGACCCAAGTAATCTATTGGGATCTCAATTAGCCCAATTGGATCATGACTTAGGAGTGTTTTTCGCTGAGTGTATCAATGATTTTTGCTCAACGTTTTCCATAGACAAAACGACTGTCAATGCAATCGCGTCTCATGGACAAACACTCTATCATCAACCTTCAAAAGGTTTTACTACTCAAATCGGAAATCCAGCAGTGATTGCTTTTCACACCGGAATTCAAACGATCGGAGATTTTAGAACAAAAGATGTACTCAATGGTGGTCAAGGTGCTCCCTTGGTTCCAATTGGGGATTTTTATTTGTTTGGCGACCAAGCTACTGCTTTCTTGAACATTGGTGGATTTGCCAATATTTCCTTTCGCGAAAATGGTATAACAAAAGCGTTTGACGTTTGTCCAGGCAATTTGCCATTGAATAAATTAGTTCGTTCGAAGGAGTTGAGCTACGATAAAGATGGCATGTTAGCCCGCAAAGGAGAATTGAATTACTTTCTATTAGATCTGTTGAATAGTCTCGCTTTTTATGAAAAAAAGGCACCAAAATCATTGGGAACAGAGTGGTTGGAACACCATTTTTATCCTTTATTAAAATTCGACAAAGACATAGAAAACAACCTCGCTACTGTCGTTGAACACATTGCGATTCAACTAGCAAAAACATTGAATGATCACCAATTAACTTCCGTCATGATAACAGGAGGTGGTGCTAAGAATAGTTTTTTAATAGAGCGACTAAAACGGTATTTCAAAGGTGAGATTATTCTTCCTGACAACCAGCTCATTGACTTCAAAGAAGCACTCATTTTCGCTTTATTAGGAGCACTTTATCTTGAGAAGAAACCCAATTGTATTGCCTCTGTAACGGGTGCAAAACTGGATGTGTGTGGCGGTGTTCTTCATCAACCTTAGTCCATATGTCTCCGTTTCAACCAAATACTTTTAGTAACCTGTGTTCGATTATTCAAACTTTGTCAAAACAGCTATAAATAGTGAGATACGACATTTTTTAATTCGGAATATCAAGATATTTCGATGCGAAAAAGGGAAGTAAATTACTGTTTATAGGTGAAAACACATTTTAAAGAGTTAATTAAGCAACTTGTTTTCTTCGTTAGATTTTATCGTGATAACTCGTTATCCCTTATAAAATCAGCCTCGCAACAAAGTCACTTAATTAATTTTGACTTTGTTTCAATAATCTAACTCAGGTTAGTACTTTTGTCCCATCAAAATTTCAAAGTATTAAGTCCATGAAACATTTGCTCGAACAATTTGAAAACAAGCGTCCAGAAATCGTCTTTGAATGGAAAGATGCTGAAACAGAAGCTGAAGGCTGGGTTGTGATTAATTCACTCCGAGGCGGAGCTGCTGGTGGAGGTACACGAATGCGAGCTGGACTTGACAAACGAGAAGTAGAATCACTTGCAAAAACAATGGAAGTGAAATTCACCGTTGCTGGTCCACCAATTGGAGGAGCAAAGTCTGGAATTAATTTCGACCCGAAAGACCCACGCAAGGAAGGTGTTTTACGTCGTTGGTATGCAGCCGTTGCACCATTATTAAAACATTATTATGGTACAGGTGGTGATTTAAACGTGGATGAAATTCATGAAGTGATTCCCATTACGGAAGATTGTGGTGTTTGGCATCCGCAAGAAGGTGTTTTTAATGGACACTTTCAGCCACGTGAGGCACAAAAAATAAACCGAATTGGACAATTGCGCAATGGCGTTCTCAAAGTTATTGAAGACACGCAATTTTCTCCAGATGTAACGCGAAAATACGTTGTTGCGGATATGATTACAGGTTACGGTGTAGCACAATCAGTTGGTCATTATTATGACATTTGGGGCGGTTCCATCAAAGGAAAACGTGTGATTGTTCAAGGTTGGGGAAATGTTGGTTCAACTGGAGCGTATTATTTGGCACAACAAGGAGCAATTATCGTTGGGATTATTGACCGTGTTGGCGGATTGATTAATGAAGCAGGATTTACATTGGAAGAAATTCGCCAATTGTTCTTGACTAAAAACGGGAATGAGCTTGTTCATCCACATTTAATGTCATTCGAAGAAGTAAACAACAAAATTTGGGATGTCAAAGCAGATGTATTTATTCCATGTGCCGCTTCTCGTTTGATTACGCAAGAACAAGTTGAACGCATGATCAAAGCAGGTGTTGGAGTGATTTCCGCTGGTGCAAATGTACCATTCGCTGATAAAGAGATCTTTTTTGGTCCAATTGCTGATTATGCTGACACACACATTTCAGTGATTCCAGATTTTATTTCGAATTGCGGAATGGCGCGTGTTTTTGCTTATTTGATGAGCAATGATTTGAAACAATTAACGGATCAAGGGATCTTCGAAGATACCAGCAACATCATCCGTAAAGCATTGGAAAATACACATTTGAAAAATAATAGTTCAACAGGAATTGCCAAAACAGCCTTTGAAATTGCATTGGCTCAATTGGTTTAATAAACGGATTTTTCGAAATTTTAGACTGTCTAAAAAGTATCATTATTGATTCAACCCTTGAGGTGGATTAAAAATTGATAAAATGCAAGGTGTTGAGGATGAGATGTTGGGAGTTTACTCAAGTAAATGACCAACTTCGATTTCCGAAAATAAAGCAGCAGTTTATTACTTTTTAATCCACCTTTTTTTTTGCTTTAAACAGCAATTAAGAATAAGTTGTTGATTATCCGTTGTGCATTCATGTAGTTACCGTTGTATTTTTTTGTTTTTTTGCTTCTCTAATTCCTTTGATGCATTCTTCCTTTAGAATTGCATGTAGAAACAGAAGGATTCAATTAGAAATGGTGTATACGAATTGTATTAATTGACGAAAAAAGAATATGAGCGCATTTTTGAATCTGCAAATGGTCGTTGGCAATGAGGCAGCAACTTCAACTGTAAAAGAAATTTCCATCTTAGATATCATTATTGATTCAAACGCAGGAATTGGTTGGGTCGTAAACATTGGATTATTAGCCATGTTTGGTTATGTTGTTTACATTTTCTTTGAACGATTTATGGCATTGAAGCGTGCATCGAGAGAAGAAGAGGATTTCTTAAAAAAAATCAAAGGCTTTTTGAACGAGGGAAACATTGATGCAGCGAAAAAATTCTGTGCCAATTCAGAAAGCCCATCTGCTCGCATGTTAGAAAAAGGAATTAACCGCTTAGGAAAACCAATGGATAACATTGCAGCAACCATTGAGAACAGTGGAAAACTGGAAATCATGAGTTTGGAACAACGGGTTAGTTTTCTCGGTACAGCTTCAGGCGCTGGTCCAATGATTGGTTTTTTAGGTACTGTTTCTGGCTTAGTAATGTTGTTCATGGATGTTGAAATGGCTGAAACAGTCGATGTTCACACCATTACTCCTGGTATTTTAACGGCGTTAATTACATCAGTTGAAGGATTATTTGTTGGTGTTGTAGCTTACATGGGATACAACTTCTTAGTTGACCGAATTGGTAAAATCGTTTATACGATGGAGAACACAGCGATCGAATTCATGGATTTATTAAACGAACCGGGCAAGTAGTCATGAATTTCGGAGCTAAAAACAAAGTGAAAGTTGGCGGAGGAATGGCATCCATTTCGGCCGTTATTCTTGTCATGCTTATTTTCTTCCTTGTCATGATTGTGGTTGCCAAAAAAGAAGACAAACCATCAACTGATACTGAGACAGCCACAACCTTTATACCAGCAATTACGGTGGTCATCACAAAAGACAATCAGTATTTTTTATTGCCTGACGAATCAGATAAAGACAAACGTTCTTTTGATGAAATCAAGGAATTGATTATCAAGAAAGTGGTTGATTCAGAAACCAAACAATTAAAAATTGAAGGAAATCAACTGGCTAAATACGAATCCATTTACAATGTGGCAGGGCTTGCTCAAAAAAATAACTGGCAGTATCAATTGGATTACACGAAAGAAACAGCCCCGGAATGATATAATCTTATTGTAGGAACAGGATGCATCCTGAGCTTACGATACAAGATACATCCTGAGCCTACGATACAAAATTCTTTAACGTTATTTAGGCATAATTTTTCGTGTACCCTGTTACTGAACGTTCTTTAGTCGTAAATTTGATTCTATGATGTTTATTTGGTTTGTCGTTTTAGTTGTGTTGGGAGTCTCCCTTTACAATTACTTTGATTCAATAAATTTGAATCAGCTAACATCGACGATCCACAATAACGACTTATTTGATCACCGCAATAAAAAGTATGGTGCTTACGCGGTTCGAAAATCCTACAACACCATTATGTTGCTCATCCTTTCTGGAACGGTTGCTCTTTTTGGTCTAACCATGGGTGCACAATACGGTTTTGGTTCAGGTCGCAACGATTTGAAGGAAATCACTAAAAAAACAGAATTTCTTGATACAACCTTATTGAGTTTGTATGAACCACCAAAAGATGAAGTTCCTACGCTTCCGCCTTCGTATAGCATAAAAAGTTCGCAAGGATCTGGGGGCGAAAATCAAGCCGATCAGGAAGAGCAAGAAGAAACCAAAGAATCAACAACAGGAAAAGAAACGGAGAATCCAGATAAACCTGTAACGAAGTCTACAAAACCTAAATCAAACGATGCTGACATCAATAAGATGGACGCACACGTGGATGATGTATTATCAGAAGCGAAAGCACGAGCTGCGGCTAGGCAAGCCAAAAAGGAAAAAGAAAAACAAGACGCACTTACCAAACAAGGAGTAAACAATAAAGGTTCTAACGGAAACGAAGGTTCAAAACCCAAAACGAAGAAAAGCAATAAATTTGATCTAGAAGGAAGAACACCTTTTAATGATGACGATTGGTATTTGCAAAATCCAGCTTACTTATGCGGTAAAGGAGTTGCAGGTTCCATTACCGTTAAAATCAAAGTAGATGGCGGAGGAAAAGTAACCTACGTTGAAGCACTAAATGCCTCCGGTATCGACGACTGTATTGTTCGAAATGCAGAAAAATACGCCAAAAATGCGCGGTTCAATTCCTCTTCAAAATCATCACAAGAAGGAACTATTACGTACTATTATCAAGCGCAATAACACTTTTTGTAACCTTTTTTGCTTTTTTCCCTATAATACCATCAAGGATGTGCATCTTTGATTCAGTTAAAACAAACAGTCTTAAACACACGAAGGTTAATAATTTAGCGTATGCATCTATTTTACACATCCCTTTAATTACTAGGTTTGACAGTTAAATTCAAGTGAGAGCCATTGATCCAATGTACGACTCAGTTGTATTACGAATTAAAATAGAGTGTTATGTCAGCAATGATTGTTATCGCCATTATCGTATTAGGAGTTTCTCTTTACGATTACTTTGACTCAAAAGATTGGCAACAAATTACATGTGTAGATCGCATCAATGTGGTTTTTGAGGAACGTAACAAAAAATACGGTGCTTATTCCATTCGTCGAGATTACAACGATTTGGTGCTTTTCATCCTCTTAGGACTTGTTGGTTTGGTTGCCATTGCAACGATTGTCAATACAGGTTTGAGCATGACTACCGAACAATTGGCACTTCCAGTAGTGGAATTGGACACCACCTTATTGACATTGGAAGCTCCACCCGAGGATCACATAGAAACGGTACCAACTCCCTATAAAATTGTTGGCGGTGGCGGATCAGGAACACCTGATAATTCTAAATACGATCCAACACCCAATGATATGTTGCAAGAACCTGGATTCATGCCTTCTGTTACAACCATCAAAAAACCGGGTAAAGGAAATAAAAACAATGGCAAAAACCCCAATGAAGAAGCTTCAACAACTGTAAAAAGTCCTTTCTCAGGAACTGGCGGAAGCGGTGGCGGTGACAAAGGTGGAAAAGGCAAAGGATTTGGAAATGACGAAGGTTCCGGATTTGGGCCAGGTTCAAAAGGTTCTGGTGGCGGTAGCAAGATTCGAAAAGCATTAGGTCAGCCAAGTGTAAGTTCCATTCAATCGGATGAAAACTGTAAAGTGGTATTAAAAGTACGTTTTGATGCCAACGGCGATGTTGTTGGAACTCCAGTTTACGACCGAGCCAAATCTACCACGAACAATACAGTCATTATCAATGAAGTGATTCGTTTGGTGAAAATGTATACCAAGTTAGAAAAAGATCCTGGAGCAGCGGTTGTAGAAAAATCATTTAGTTATAACATTTCAGCCAACTAAATGACCTACGAAGCTACCATTTCGTGGCTGTTTGAACAATTTCCGGCGTATCATTTACTTGGAGTGAATGCATACAAACCTAGTTTGGATAACATTCATGCATTGGCACTTGCTTTTGATAATCCGCAAGACAAACTGCGCTTCGTACACATTGCTGGAACCAATGGAAAAGGTTCTACCTCCAATATGCTGGCATCCATTCTCACCGAAAGCGGTGAAACGGTTGGTTTATTTACTTCGCCACACATCCATGATTTCAGGGAACGCATTCGTGTAAACGGAACGTGCATCGATGAGGCATTTGTCATCGAATTTTGTGAAGAGATCCGTTCGAAAACATGGAACATCGAACCCTCCTTTTTTGAGATCACTTGGTTGATGGCACTTTGTTATTTCAGCGAAAAAAAATGCAGTATCGTTGTCGCTGAAACTGGATTGGGCGGTAGATTGGATGCCACAAACATCATACAACCGTTGCTAACCGTTATCACGAATATCAGCTTGGATCACACGGCTATTTTAGGCGAAAACCGATCGTTAATTGCCGCAGAGAAAGCAGGAATCATTAAACAAGGTATTCCGATCGTTATTGGCGAATCAGATGAAGAAACAGGAAAAGTATTCGCTGAATTCGCGCAAAAACACTCAAGTGAATTGGTTCTCGTTGAGCCTGCTCACTCCTACCCTGATGGCATCTTCGGTTATCAACGGCTCAATTTCGACACCATTTATTGCTGCGTTCAACAATTGAATAAGGGCAGTTTTCAACTCTCAGAGAAACACATTAATGACGGAATAAAGCTGCTACGAAAAAACACTGGTTTTAGTGGTCGACTGGAAATTGTGGACCGTACTCCATTAACGATTCTCGATTGCGCACACAATGTAGCGGGCATTCAACAAACCATTGCGAGTGTCAATACGCTCAAACAAGGACAGCTTCACATCATTTATGGAACAAGTTCAGACAAGGATCTATCCGAAATTGTTACCGTTTTACCGCAAGAAGCAGTTTATTATTTGACAGAATTCACTAATCCTCGAAGTGCTAAATACCCACAATTAAGCGAAGCATTCAACAATACCGCAAAAAAAGTGAATTATTTTAGTTCTGCTCAAGAAGCGTACCAAGCGGTGAAACTTACTGCAAACAAGAACGATACTGTTTTGATTTTAGGATCATTTTTTTTGATCAGTGATTTTTTTGATCTTTTTTTCGATTGAATGCTTGCAGATGCAAAAAAACCGCTTATATTTGCACTCGCGTTTGAGGAACAACGGTTCATATGAAAGACGAAAAAAAAATAGGGAGATTAGCTCAGTTGGTTCAGAGCGCCTGCCTTACAAGCAGGATGTCGGGGGTTCGAATCCCTCATTTCCCACTCTGATTAAAGCCTTACAGAAATGTGAGGCTTTTTTTGTGGGCAAAAGTGAAGATTTCGATGTAAATTCATCCCAAACTTTGGAAATTATCCATTCTGAAGAAGATTGATAAATTAGAAATTCAATAAATGAGAATAGTACATTTTTCAGATATTCATTTGGCATATGGTAACTACCATTATTTTAATACTGTTTATCTTAAAGCTCTAATCAATGACCTAAAAAATCAATTGCATCATGGCTCAATTGATTTAGTTATTATTTCTGGAGATTTAGTTGATAAGGGTGGTTTTTCTTTATATGATATTAAGGAATATAAAGGACGTGAAGGAGAAATTTCGCCTTATCAAATTTTCGAGGAACTTTTCATTGAACCAATTTCAGTGGCACTTTCTATTCCGAAAAACAAATTTCTTTTCGTTCCTGGTAATCACGATGTCGATGAAAGCAATATCCTTCTTAAGGCGGAAAGCGATTTAATTAATAAAATCATTGAAGGCAAACCTACAATTACTGAAATTCTTGAAGCAAATGAAGTAAACTTTGAGTACAGCAAACGTATTGAATGCTTCAAGAGGTATGAGGAAGAATATCATTCGACTAATGATTATTATGATTATACGAACAATCAATCGACGTATGTTCATTTGTCTGAAGAAGGTGAAAAATATGGCTTTTTACTATTAAACGATTCTTGGCGTTGTAAAAGTGTTAAATTGTTGATAGAACATCAAAAGCCCTTCAAGTTAGACTTAGGTTCAAAACAAATTTATGATGGCATAAAATCGTTAAAAAAACAAGGAGCAAATGTAATAGTATGTGTAATGCACCACCCCCTGGACAAATTTAATGATCAGGACGAAATATATGGAATATTTATTACTGAAGACATAGATCTTGTTCTCTTTGGAGACCTTCATGCTACAAAATTCACAAATCCACAAACTACTACTTCTGGTGGATATATTTCTTCACAATGCAAAGCATCCTACAGTAATCATAATGAAATGAATATCGAATACTTATGTGGTTATCAAATTTTAGAACTTAACAAAACATCGCTTTCCTCTATTGCTTATAGATATTATGACGGTAGAACCGATAAAAAACAATTTTATCCGGATCCCACCATGGGTCATAATGGGATTGACAGGAATAACAACGGACTTGGTTATCCTTATTTTAGGAAAAGAAGTATCGATATTATGGACGAAAAAAACTTTAGAAATTAATGAGCGCTCTAAAATACTATAGATATCTTACGCCATTAATTTCTTCTGAAGAAATTAATGAAATAAATAAAATCGAGGAAAAACGATCATTAGCCGAATTAATTGATTTTCATGATAAGATCATTCTTTTAGGAGAACCAGGTGCTGGAAAATCATTTGAGTTAGAAAACTTATTTAAAAAAATATGGAGCAATAAAGAGAATTCACAATTGTATCCCTTTCTAATTACGCTTAAAAAGTATCATCATTCCTGCACATTTGAAGATTTGATTCCTAACGAGGATTGGAGCAAACTACCAAATATTGTTTTCATTTTAGACGGTCTTGATGAAACAGCTTACCCTCATGATTTTATATCAGTTTTAGAAGTTTTCATTAACAAGCATAGGCAAAGAAATCTTAAGTTCGTTATAAGCTCTAGAACTAATATTTATTTAAATCATCAATTAAAGTTAGAATCATTCAAACCTTTCAAACTTGAGCCACTTGATATAGATCAAATCAATAACATCATTTTACAGGAAGAAGTTGATAATGTAGTTCTAAACCAAGAGTTTATTGATAAACACCCTTTCTATACAAATCCATTTTTTCTTGTCGCGTTGATTAAGTTTTTTAAAGAAAAAGATAAATGGTTAGATACAGAAAGCGATATTTGGGAATATTATGTAGAAAATGAACTAAATCTCTACCAATCAAAGCAAATAAAAAAACGAAATGTTGTTATTCCTGCCGAGAAGAAAAGATTGAAACAGGTATCCTTAATAAATGAGTTACAAGGGAAAGTTCAAATTGATGAGGACAATTTATTTAGAATCCTTGGAGAAACGTTTTCAGAATTTATAGATAATCCATTTGTTCAAAAACAAGATAATGTATACTCTTTTACTCATAGACAATATCAAGAATATTTCACAGCACTTGTATTGAAGGAATTGTCTTTCGAAGAATTGAAAAAAGTAGTTCTAATCGAAGGACTTAATAAAGTGCGACCAGGTTTAATAAATATCATTTCTCTTATGCTATCCTTAACCCAGGAAGGATTGTTTAAAAAATTATCAACTTTGTTAATTGAGAAAGACGTTGAAATATTAATTAAGTCTGATACATTAAGAATCACAATTGATAGTAAGTTCTCGATTTTCAAAGATTATTTTAATAGACAATGTGTTGAAAAAAAACTATGGATAGGCACTAATTCTGCTATTTCAGACAAAGATCTTGCTCAATTTGCAGACTCACAGGAATCTTTTATGTTTCTCATTGATATAATTAAAAACAAAGACCATAACCATAGGGCTCGAATATCAGCAATTAACTTGATTGAAGAGTTTAAATCAATCGATGAAGGCGAATTGATAAAAACAATTGAATATATTTTGGATAGTGGTGTGAATCTAAGCTTTAAATCTACTACAATTCGTCTAATTAACTCATTGAGATTAGATAAAAGGGTTGCATTTCTAAGAAAAATCATTGATCAATATCCTGAAGAATCCAATAAAGAATGGAATAGGTCTCTAATTGCAATATTAGCTGAGTTGGATAATATTGATGATTTTTTCGATTATTTGCAACGTGAATTCAATTGGGCGAACAAAATTATACCTAGAAATGAATCAGATGATGTGCATCGAGGTAACTCATGGTTGATGACGGATCTAATTCTTAGATTAAACATTGAGTCTAACTTCTTAGAGCTGGCAACATTCTACTTTGATGATTATAACCTCCGAACGAATGAACCTTTCAGAAAAAACCTTATTGAAAAATGTCTCGATTTTGAACGTAAATTCTCAGGTTTTATCGTGAAACTGCTGGAAAAGATCCAAAAAAGAGAAAAAACCAGATCTTATCAAAACAAAGAAATTTTAACAGAACTTATTAAAAGGAGTAATAAAGAGCTTGATGCATTTAAAATAATGTATAATGAAGTATACCCAATTGATATTGATTCCTCGATCTTAGCGAAAATTACTACGGAAGAAACTATAGATTATTTCGTGGGTATTTTGGAACCAAAAGATGCTATTAAAGTTCGACTTCAAGCATATAGAAATATGATTGCATACCATGGAGAAAGGGATTTAGCGATTTATCTTGAAACTAAGCTGATAGAGAAAGGGATAGATATTGAAAACAAAATACCAACTGAAGCTGAAGAAAAAAAAATACAGAATCAATTAGCAAAAGAGGTTCAAGAGAATGCAGATCTCCTTTTTAAAAATGAAAGTCTTATACAAAAAATCATTTCTGCGATTGCAGAAACAGGATCTGGGATAATCAATTCTCAAATTGTAAGAAAACTTGAACGTTCATATTACGACGTAAAAGAAAATTGGTTTAGAGCTTTGGGATGTGAATTCGATATTCTCTTTGCTGCGACCCATTTATATCATACATTAACAATTGATGATATAACGGAAAAGCTTAAAAATTCAAAGCGCATTCAGATCATTGCTTTAAAAGGAATGCTCGAATCCAATAAAGGAGCGCAATTTAAGTTTGAAATATCAGTAGATCACAAAGATACAATCAAACAATGGCTACAAAAAGAAAGTAACGATTTTGACTTTGAAAACATTATACGATTTGATTCATTCAATGGATTTACACCAATAAGAGTTGAAGATTATAAATTTCTAAAATCTTTCTATTACTATTTGGATTTAAATGACTTTCAAGAATCTTTTGGTCAGGAATTTCTAATTAATTCAATTATCTATTATAAAATTGAAGAATTCGAGCCGTTTTCTGAGCATTTTGATAATTTGGTCAATAGAATTGAAGACAAAGAAGCCCTAAAAAATTCGGTAATAACAAATATCAAAGCCAAAATTTTTACTTTCCCAATGGAGAGAATGATTGTTTATGCATTGAATAATAAAATTTCAGAAGTCTATCCAGAAATTTTTGAATTCTTGGAAATATCAACTCATTCACCAGGAGATAAACTTTTTGATTTATACTTTGAGAAAAATCCAGAAAAGGCTAAAGAGTTAATAGAAAAAATATCATTAGATCTCAGTACATATAAAGGTTGGAGTGCATTAAAAGAGTTGTCAAACTTCGCTGATAAGCATGTATATTGCATTACCCGATGTCTTAACTATTTGCAGTCAGGTCAAGCAGAATATAAAAGCAATGCAATGCGCATTTTATTCAAATTAAACCACCCAAGTGCTTGTTTATATTTTATTGAAGGAATTGGTGAAAATCCCCTTTCTAACATTCCTCACAAATACCGAGCAGATTATTTTGTTACGTCTGAAATATTAATGGAGAATTTTGAAAAATTATTCATGCCAATCTATCAAACAAATGAAACTAAAGACCAGTTCGATCGAGATTGGGAATTCTCTGATAACAACACCTTCTTCACCCAACTTATTACAAATGTTTTAAGATTATCTTTAAATAAGGTAGAAACATACGAACAATTAAAACAAAAGTTAAAAGACGTTCAGGAGAATTCTACTGATGATCGAATAATATTCTTCGCGAATTCCATTATTGAGATTCTTAAGAATAATTATATCAGTTTGATGTCAGAACCGATGTCTTTTGATGAAGCATTAAAACTGAGTAAACAAATCGTATCAAATCTGAATTAGTGGACAAAGAACAAAAGAAATATATCTGTGTATTTGCTATCCATAGATAGCAAAAGAAAAAACAGTGTTGTATCGAATTACAAAGGAATAAACATGATTTTACTGGAATGAATTCAAGTCAGTGCGCATATTGTTGGGAGGTTCAGTAAACGGTGTCAAAACCCTATGCCATCCCCTTGCCCCCTCCCTAAACCCATTGTGTCTACCCTTAGAACAATAGTTTCTGTATCTAAAACCATTCTGCTCGTCTCTAAAACGATTCTGTCGCTGTCTAAAACGATAGTGATGGTGTCTTATAACACTACTGTTCCTCTCTAAAACCATTCTGCTCGTTTCTAAAACGATTCTGTCGCTGTCTAAAATGATAGTGACGGTGTCTGATAACACTACTGTTCCTCTCTAAAACCATTCTGTTCCTCTCTAAAACGATTCTGTCGCTGTCTAAAACGATAGTGACGGTGTCTTATAACACTACTGTTCCTCTCTAAAACCATTCTGCTCGTTCCTAAAACGATTCTGTCGCTGTCTAAAACAATAGTGACGGTGTCTTATAACAATACTGACTGTGTCTAAAACCATTCTGCTCGTCCCTAAAACGATGCTGTCGCTGTCTAGAACGATAGTGAATGTGTCTAAAACGATCCTGTCAGCTTCAGGAACTCTTGAAAAACCACAGATTCCTTACCGTATTGAGTGAAAACCAACGACCTTTCGACCATAGACTACCGAAGATTACCTGTAGAACCTTGACAATTGCCTGTAGACGGTTGTAAATCGCCTTAGAACCTTGACGATTGTCCGTAGACTGTTGTAAATCACCTGTAGAACCTTGACGATTGTCTGCAGACTGTTGCACATTGCCCATAGACTTTTGTAAATTATCTGTAGAGCCTGAACAATTGCCCGTAGACGTTTGTAAAAAGCCTGTAGAGCCTTGACGATTGTCCGTAGACTGTTGCACATTGCCCGTAGACTAGTTTAAATTACCCATAGACTGTTGTAAATTGCTCATAGACTAGGGTAAATTGCCTGTAGACGATTGTAAATTACCCAAAGACGGATGTAAATCGCCTGTAGACTGTTGTAAATTACCCATAGACTCACGTAAATCACCTGTAGAACCATGACAATTGCCTGTAGACGGATGAAGATTGTATAACCAAACAAGGTCAGGAGTTGTGAATGAATAAAACTGCTTAATGCAATTCACAATTCATGATAAAAATAATTTCTGTCCCCATTCACGCTCTAAAAGCGAAAAATAAGTATATTCGAACTACCAAAATTAGACTTTTTATAAACCGCCAACCAACCTTACCTTCGTTGGCGAAAATCGCAACACATGAAAACACTTAGTATTCTACTATTTATACTCCCTGCTCTTTCTTGGGGACAAAAAAACCTCGATTTTTTAAGTTCGGCTGAACTCATTGAAAAAGGATTAGAACTCTACGAAAAAGAGAATTATTACGAATCCATTCAAGAGTATCGAAAAGTCAGTATCAATGATACCAATTATGCAACCGCTCAGTATGAAATAGCATTGAGTTATATGGGCATGGAAGAATACAAATCTGCTCAAAACACCTTAAAAGAGTTATTGGAATTCGACATTCGTTTCAACTTTAAGCACCAAGTTTATTCCTTACTTGGTTCGGCTTATGATGACAATAAAGAGACCGACAAGGCAATTGAAACCTATACGGAAGGAATTCGCTTGTTCCCGATGCAACACAACCTGTATTACAACAGAGGGCTTACGTATGATCGATTAAAAGAATATGACAAAGCATTAGCTGACTACAAATCAGCCATTCAGTGCAATTTCTACCATGCAAGCAGTCACTTGCGATTAGGAATTACTGCTGCAAATGAAGGTATGTACACACAAGCTACACTTTCATTGATGACATTTTTAATACTTGAACCAACAGATAGTCGCGCGGTTTCAACCATCCAATTATTAGAAAGTATTGCAGATGGAACGTATGAAGAAGAGCCAAAAGGATTAGCACTTTCCCCAAACGGAGATGAATTTGAAGAACTCAACCTGTTTTATAAAAATAAAATTGCACTTCAGAAAAATTACAAAGTGAAATTCACGATTCCATTGAGTTACGGTCGACAAATGCACTTGATTTTAAAAAACACCAAATACGACAAACAAAACTTGGAATTCTGGAATCAACATTATTTGAGTTTTTACCAAGCAGTGTGGGATGCTAAAAAAATAGATCCGCTCATTATGCTCACCTTAATTAATTTGGATAATGACAACATTCAATCAAAGTTAGCACCTAAGAAAAAACAAATTATTGCGTTTATTGATTGGGCAGGCTCGAATTTACGTACTGCTATTTCAACCCAATACATGGACTTTGAAGGAGAAAAACAATTTGTAAATGCAGAATACGAATCAAAATATTTTAGCGGTTACGGTAAAACAAAAGAAGATGGAACACCAATAGGTAACTTCTATTATTATCACCCGAATGGTTCAAAACGGTTGAATGCACATTTTGACAACACGGGTAAAGCGAGTGGAACATGGGAAATATTCAATATGTACAATGGTAATATTGAACGAAAAATTGAATTCACTACCCAAGAAGATAAAATGCAGTATGAGTATTATTATTCTGGAGAAATTTATCAAAAATACCATCTAGTGAATGGTTATACGGAAGACACCGTTTATACCTATTACAGAAATGGAACACTCAAAGAAGTTTACGCTGTAACAAAAGGCTTAAAAGATGGTCCTTACAAATCTTATTATCCAAATGGTACCTTAGAATATGACATCCAATATAAAGCAGATGAAGTAGAAGGTAAGTTTATTGCTTATCATTTGAATGGACAAAAATCAAAAGAATTCACAGTTTCTGAAGACAAGGTTGTTGGAAAACGATTGGAATATTATCCAAATGGACAATTGCTTTCTGACTACAGCTACGAAAATGGATTGTACAACGGAGCATACACAGAATATTTTGCTGATGGAAAAACCAGCGAAAAAGGCACCTATAAAGCTGGGAAAAGTGTTGGTGAAATGAATGATTACTTCCAAAATGGACAATTGAGTACAACAGTCGTATTGGATGAAACAGGAAAACAAAATGGGAATAGTGTCTACTATGATTTAGATGGAAAAAAATACCATGAGATGACTTACTCAAAAGGTGAGTTGACCAAAATTGTATTCATTGACAAAAAAGGAAATGCGAGCGAAGTAGCTTCAAAAAAAGGTAAAAAGATTGAATACATTCTCAATTACCCAAGCGGCACTGCACAAATTCGTGGGCAATACTTGAATGATGAACGTGATGGAAAGTGGAATTACTATGATTATTATGGTAACCTAGAGCGTGTTCAAACCTTTAAGGGCGGAACCATTATAGATACTGTATTTACGTACTATTCCAATGGTCAGCTAAAAAGTGTTTCTGAATTTAAAGAAGGACAACGCAATGGAATCTACCTCGAATACAACATTTTCGGTGAATTGACGGACGAAGGTTTTTACAAAAACGGTGAATATGATCGTGATTGGTATTCTTATTTCAGCGATGGTTCCATACAATACGAGAACTATTTTGTTGAAGGCATCAAGAATGGCATTCAAAAAACTTATGCTGTTAACGGAAAATTGGTTTCGTGGGAAGAATACGATTTGGGAAGAATCATTGCGCACGTTTTCTTAGATACCAACGAACAAATCGTTGCTGAACTAGGAGAATACAACGGAGCGATTGAGCTAAAAAATCCTGATAATTCGTATGTGAATTTCCGAGGTGAATACAAAAATGGAAATGCAGATGGTAATTTCAACTGGTATGGCCCTAACAAAAACATTGAAGCCACTGGTGATTATACGAATTCAGAACGCTCTGGTGAATGGAAATGGTACCATGATTCAGGGAAACTTGAACAAACAGCGACATTTGTAAACGGTGAAAAACAAGGTGAACAAAAATCGTATTATGCAAATGGAAAACTGAACTCGGTGCACAGTTATATCAATGATCAATTGCAAGGTCCATATAAAAACTACTTTGAAAATGGCGGTATTAAAAACGAAGGAAACTTCCTGAATGATAATCGTCAAGGAAAAGTAACTTATTATAGTCCACAAGGAAGTGTTGCGATGATTCGCAATTATGAGCAAGATGTTATTGTAAGTTATTCTTATCTTGATAAAGAAGGAAAAGAAGTAGCTGCTATTCCTCTTGACAAACAAGAATTGCGTTTTGTGACGTATTATAAAAACGGAAAAAAAGCGAATGAGCATTCACGCAAAAGCGGATTAGTTGAAGGCACTTACCTTGCTTATCATGACAATGGACAAAAGTGGGAAGAAGAGGTTTATTTGCATGGAGAAGCGCACGGTAAGTTTTATGAATACAGTGAAAGCGGACAAAAAATTCTTGAGGAGAACTATCAATTTGGTCAGCTTCATGGGAAAGCCACTTATTTCTATGCGAATGGCAAATTAAAAACAGAGAAAAATTACTTATTTGGTCAATTGCATGGAACTGTAACCGAATATGCAGCAGATGGTAAAAAGACATCTATAACGCTATATTATAATAATGAGATTGTTTCGATTCAAAAATTCTAATTGGTTCGTATGCTTGTTTCTGGTGCTATTTGCGCATGGAACACAGGCTCAAACCACAGAAATGCTTGCTACATATAAAGCAAAATACCCTGGGCAACACATTGTTTTCACGAAGAATGTAAACAAAGTGACCATCAAAATGGTGAAAGATATTCCTGTCGTTACGCATACAACGAATTGGGAGCATTTGATCTTGGATAAAAACGGACTCCTTTCGTTATCCGATGAGAGTATAGAGTTTTCTAGCTTTGAAACAATGGGCGAAATTGAAGCCTATTCGCTAATCCCGTATAAAAATGGTTCAAAGAAAATCGTTGCGACTGACTTTCAAACCCGTGATGCAGAATCAGAAGGTTCTGTTTTTCATGATGATGCCAAGGAAACAACCTTCATGTATCCGAATATTGTGGAAGGTTCTCTGCGTGTCTTGAATTACGATATGACCATGACGGATTACCATTTCCCATTTGGTTTTAGTTTTAACGGGTACATTCCCATTGAAAATTCTACGTTTATCATTGAATGTGATACTGCTGTTCATTTGTTTACAAAATTGTTCAACACCGAAAACACAGGAATTGTTTACACGGAAAACGTAGTGAAGAACAAACGCATTCATACGTGGATATTGGCAAATCCAACAATGATGAAGCAGGAAGATTTGGCACCTACTTCGCGTTATTACTCACCGCATATTCTTGCTCAAATTGATTATTTCAACACGAAAAAAGGACGTGTGAATGTAATCGGCTCACCAAAAGATTTGCATGATTACTACAAAGACAACGTTGCCGAAGTGGTCAATGAAGTTCCGTCAGGAGAATTAAAAACGATAGCCGAGTCCGTTACAAAAGACCTCACAAGCGAACTAGACAAGGTAAAAGCAATCTACTATTGGGTGCAAGATAACATCAAGTACATTGCTTTTGAAGAAGGAATGGGAGGATATGTTCCGAGACAACCGTCAAAAGTGATTGGAAAACGCTACGGTGATTGCAAAGACATGGCATCTTTGATTTATAGCATGTTAAAATCGGTCAATATCACGAGTTACCTTACGTGGATTGGTTCGCGCTCTCTTCCTTACAAATACACCGAATTCGCGAGTAGTTACTGTGATAATCACATGATTTCTGTGTATAAAAACGGGAAGGATATTTACTTTTTAGATGCGACAAACTCCTTCCAACAATATAACATACCAACAGGTTTTATTCAAGGAAAAGAAGCGTTGATTCATATCAGTGCAGAGGAATATGAAATTGTTGAAGTGCCCATTCCTGATGCATCCGTAACTTTTATGACGGATACAGCAACGATTACCATTGATGGACGCAATGTAATTGGACATTCAAAAACGGTCTTGGGTGGATATTACCGTTCCATTTTAAGCATGTACTTGCATGAAATTCAGTCCAAAGACTTGGATAAAGCAGTGACATCGATCGATGAAAAGGGAAACAACTCTTATATCGCATCGAATAGTAAAATCACCAATTTAGAAGATCGCGATCAAGATATGATCATTGAAAGTGATTTTAAAATCAGTAATTATGCGACCAGTTTTGATAAGGAAGTTTACGTGAACCTCATTTTAGAAAAGGACATCATTCAATTAGGAGAAGTAAAAGCAGATCGCATTGCACCAATTGAGATTGATAACAAATCAGATGACTCCTATACCGTTTCATTGACGGTTCCAGCAGGCTACAGTGTGAAATATGTTCCAAAAAATGTAGATTTCACGTCTGACATGATCCATTACAGTGTTCATTATTCACAAACTGGATCTACCATTACAATGACATTGAAATTGAAACTCGATTTTATATTGCTTCCAGCTACACAATTTAAAGCGTGGAATGAGTTTATCGCACTCAAAAAATCATCCGTGAATGAATCCATTGTTCTCATTAAAAACAACTAATAGTTTATGAAAACCCTATTATCCGTACTATCTTTTCTTCTCATCGCAGTGAACTTAACTGCACAAGGATTTTATGAAGACTACGATTGGGAAAAAGTTCCAAAAACCTATTCTGTAACAGAAGATGAACTCAAAGAAGATGAAATCATTGTGTTCGAAAAACGCAGCTTAGAATTGATTGCACCAGATAACAATGACTATGTGCAACGCATGTTGGTTCATACCATTACTTTATTGAATTCAGACAAAGCAATTGAAGACAATAATAAAATGTATGTTGCGAATGGTCCTGAATCGAAAGTGTTCAAACAACAAGCCCGTGTGATTATTCCGGGTGGTAAAATCATTGAATTAAACGAAGCTGACATTCAAGAATCAAAGGATGAAAATGGTCGAGTTGAATACCGCTATTTTGCATTGGATGGCATTGAAAAAGGCTGCTACATCGAATACTTGCATTACATTGAACGCACTCCTAACTACACAGGAGCTGTAATGATTATGCAAAGTGATGTAATTAAAAAAGACATCGAATTGGATATTATTTGTCCAAAAACATTGGAATACCTAATTTATCCAATTAATGGAATGCCGCAATTTCAGCGTGATTCAGTGGCCTATTCTGTAAGACGGGTTTTTGTACACGAATTGAATGTTCCTGCATTGGAAGATGAACAATGGTCGGCTTATGATGCATTGCTTCAAAAATGCTATTACAAGGTGAATAAAAACACAGAAGCTAAGACTTCTAATTTTTACAACTACACTGCCATTACGAAAATCATTCATGGCAATATGTATGAGGCACCTTCAAAAAAGACAAAAAAGGCCATGCAGAAATTCATTCATGAAGCTGGTGCAGATGATGAAGGAGAGAACTTAGAAACACGGATTCGTGCTTTGGAGAACAAGATCAAATCTGAAATAAACCTGATTGACGTGAGTATTAATATTGATGGGTTGTTCAATATTGATTTTATTTTAAAAAGCAAACTAACAGATTCAGAAGGAATGACCAAACTCATGGTTCAACTATTGCGTGAAATGGGCGTGAAACATGAATTGGTTCTAACGAGTGATAAAACGGAAAATCCTTTTTTAACAGACTTCGAAGGATACAATTTTTTAGATGAAAACATGATTTACATCAATGATCTAGACAAATACCTATCACCAAACTTCATTTCTAGATTAGGGTTTCCACCGTATTCATTTACCAATACACAAGGTTTGTTCATTAAAGAAGTTGGGATCAATGATATGGTAACAGGTGTTGGAAAAGTGAAAGAAATCAAAGGTATCAAAGGCGAATTATCCGTAGACGAAATCAATACCAAAGTTACATTTGAAAATGAGCTTTCAGAATGTTCAATTGAACTAGAACGAAAAGCCTCTGGGTATAAATCGGAATATCCACAAGCCTATTTAGATTTTGTAGATGATGATCGTAAAAAAGAAATCCTAGATGAGTTTTTACTCTACATTGATAAAGATGCAACCTTGGAAAATGCCGTTTACGAAAATGACAATACCAATGCAACTGGCGTGAAACCACTCATTGGAAGAGCGACGTTCAATGGTGCTTCTTTTATCGAAAAAGCGGGAGAAAAAACGCTCCTTAAAGCTGGTTTGTTAATTGGCCCACAAGCTGAATTGTATAACCGAGATAAACGCAAACTTCCTGTTGAGACTGCTTATACCCGTCAATACAAACGAACCATTACCATTGAAATTCCAGAAGGACAAGCAGTGAAAAATCCAGAAGTTCTTGTTTTTAATGTAAAACCGGATACTTTGCAGAATTCTGCTGGTTTCGTTTCTTCTTATGAAATCAAAGGAAATCAATTGATTGTCACGATTTTTGAATATTACAATCAAACCAATTATTCTGTGAGCGACTATTACATTTACGAAAATGTGATGAATGCAGCAGCGGATTTCAATAAAGTGGTATTGATTTTCGATAAGTTATAAGCGATTTTATGTGCTGTTCAGATTAGCTGTTTTCGTAGGAAGACAGCTAATTTTGTTTTTAAGTTATGCGATTTTTGTAATTCTATTTTCATCTTCTCAACTACTTTGTCTTTCATTTTCTTAAAAAAAAGTAATATTGCACCATACTAAACGGATATGCTACGCAACCAATTTGTTTTCTTATTGTTAATTCTGCTATTAAGCAACTGCAGTGAACCTTCATCTAAAGAAAGTATTCGGGTTGCTATTTCAGCGAATATGCAATTTGCAATGGATTCTATAGCGGTTGTCTTTGAGAAAAAACACGGAATTCATTGTGATTTGACTTCTAACTCTTCTGGCATTCTTACAGCTCAAATTGAACAAGGTGCACCGTATGATGTTTTTTTGTCTGCAAAAATGAACTACCCAATCGCCTTATACAAATCAGGGTTTAGTGAAAAACCTGTCGTATTTGCCGCTGGTCAATTGGTGTTTGTCTATTCGAAGAACTTGCACTATCAATCAATCGAAGAAGCATTAAAATCGGACAACATAAAACGTGTTGCGCAAGCAGATTTAATTGGAGCTCCTTATGGAATAGCAACCAATGAATACTTGGTTTCCACTCAACAATTGGCGGCTGTTAAACCTAAACTGGTTTATGGAGAAAGTATTGAGCAAGTCAATCAATTTCTGGTTTCCAATGCTGTTGATGCTGTTTTTACCAGTTACTCTTTTTTGAGTAAACACAAAGATGATTATCATTTTATGGTTGTTGATCCGCAGTATTTCGCGAAAATCGAGCAAGGTATTTCCGTTTTAAAATCGGGAAGAAAAAACCACCCTGTGGCAGCTGATAAGTTGTTTGCATTCTTCAAAACGCAAGAGTGTAAATCAATATTAAAACATTTTGGTTACCTTGTTGACTAATGGATTATACACCGTTTTTAATTACGCTTAAGCTCGCTTTTAGTACCGCATTGTTCTTGCTGATCATTGCTGTTCCGATTAGTTATTTCCTTGCTTTTTCAAAATGGAAAGGAAAAATAATTGTGGAAAGCCTACTGATGTTACCCATTATCCTTCCTCCTACTGTATTAGGCTTTTATTTCCTAACGTTCTTAGGTCCTGAAAGTAGTATTGGGCAATTTTTCAACGACGTTTTTGGAATTTCTTTCGCTTTTTCATTCGAAGGAATCCTCTTGGGATCCATCATCTACTGCACACCTTTTATGATTACACCTATCACCAATGGTTTTAGAGGTATTCCTAGAAACATCGTTGAATCGACTTATTTATTTAAAAAAAGTAGGTTGAATGCATTGTGGTATGTTTTTCTGCCTAGCATAAAACGGTCAATCTGGAGTGGAATTTTATTGACATTCGCCCATACGATTGGAGAATTTGGCATTGTATTGATGATCGGTGGAAAAATGCAAGAAACGAAAGTTGCATCTGTTGCCATTTATGATGAAATGAATAATTTGAACTACAACGCTGCGAATCAATATGCACTTATACTTTTAAGCATCAGCTTTGTGTTGATTTTGTTGCTGACTTTTCTCACCCAAAAAAACCGTTCAGACGTTGCTTGATATTTCAATCCATAAACGATTTACTGAAAAAAAGCGTCAAGTGGAGATTGCTTGCTCGGCCTCTTTTCAACCTGCTATGACAACTGCTTTGTATGGAAAATCAGGTGTGGGAAAATCAACGATCTTGCGCATGATTGCAGGATTCGAACGCCCTGACACAGGAACGATTTCTTACAATGGAACAACTTGGTTTTCGAGTGAACAAGGAATCAACCTCCCCATCTCTGAGCGTAAACTGGGTTTTGTATTTCAAGATTACAACCTCTTCCCTACCATGACCGTTGAAGGGAATTTGAACTATGCGACAGCAGGTGGTGTTATTGCACCAGACATTCGTCAATTAGTCGATTCATTAAAACTCACTTCCTTATTGAACAGTTATCCCAATCAATTATCAGGTGGACAACGACAACGTATTGCGATCGTAAGAGCTTTGTGTCAGAAACCTGAATTATTGCTTTTAGACGAGCCGTTTTCTGCTTTAGACGATGATGCCATTAGTGAATTGATTACTGAAATTCAATTTATCCAAAAAAGTCTAAACATGATGATCATTGTGGTGAGTCATCGCAAAGATGTGATTTTCGAAATGGCTGAACAGGTGGTGCATTTGAAAGATGGAGGTGTTGTATTTGGCACACCCGCAGAAACATTAACGCGGACGTTTTAAAGGGTAGTTGAACGAACAATCATTGAATTGAGGAGGGTGATTTCCCTAGTAATCATAATTTCCGTTGGGTCATCCCCCTCAATCCCCCTTTGAAGGGGGAAGTTAGATCTTACTAAAAGGATTATTCGTTACTTATTTTTATTATCCCCATCTGCAAAGTACTTGTGCAAACAGATTTCGTAGCCTTTTTCTGTTAGAATAATGTTCACCCCAAGTAATGTGGGATTTAGATTTTCTGGCAACAATTTAATATGATCAAAACTAACACGGTTTTCAACGTTCATTTTCACACCAAAATCAATGATGAGTTCATATTCAATTCCAACTTCATTTTCAATGTTCGTAGCGAGTTGTTTCATGGAAATAACCCGAATGGTATCTGTATGAATTCCGTATTCTTTTAATCGGTTAAATTTGTTTGGGAACTTTTTTGCCGCTGTAAATGCGATCGTACTATCTGAAAATTGTTCGTACCAACTATCGTAATCACCTTCTTCAATGGCTGTGAAATAAGTAGTGAGCAATTTTGCAATTTGTTTTGCTTGCTTGTTTCCTTTCCCTTTAACAGGTGTCATAAAATAGACATTCTTGAACTGGTGATAGGTGGTGTCTTGCTGACTGTAAAGGGTCAAACAAGTAACACTAAAGATAAGAGCCACTAAAATTTTCATATTCGAATTCTATTCTTTTATAACGATTGAAATGAAAACATCCACACAACCAAAGCTGCATGGATGTTTTCCAGTATTCGTTTAACGATAAATAACGGTACCTGTTTCTTCGCCGTTTAATGCTTTGGTAAGCGCACCTTTTTCCATTCCGTTGATGATTACTAATTTTTCAACAAATCGGGAGCGTTTCAAATAATCAAGTACAACTCTTTCAACGATTAGATCGCCTAAGTCCATTGCAACCAATTCGTCTACATGAATGCGTTCAATGAAAGTTGCATCAGGGTTTTTCTTTGGATCATCTGAATACAATCCTTTTTCATCCTTGATGTAATAAACTGTATCGGCACCCAATGCTTCGGCTGTAAAAAACGCACCAACATCGGTTCTGTTCAATGGAATGGAGCCATGATCTGGAATATCTTCCCAAAAACTATAAGGTGGCATTCCTGGCATGATTGGAATACAGCCCAATTTTAAGAACAAGGGAATTTTCTCAAATTCTAAATGATCCAAAAAGATTCCACCATGTTTGGCCATTACCATTTGAAGCATTCGAGCATTTTGAACGGTAATTGATCCGCCCATTTCTGCTAAAACACCTACTGGCATTCCTAAATCGATGGCAACTTGATAGGTATGACGTGCACGTGTTCCACCACCTGTAGTGATGATGATTCCGTGTTTTTTCGCATTTTCTACAATTTCATCTAAAATGGGAAAAACGGCCTTGCGACCACGATCCATGATACTTTGACCACCTAACTTCATGACTTTCACATCAGGAAGAATGCGTAAATCATTTTTATAATTTAACGTTGCCTCTTCCATGGAGTTTTCCATGAAATTGGACAAATCACTGATTGAGCTCATTAATTTTCTTCTTTATAGATTATTGTACCTGCGTTTTCACCTGTCAATGCTTTGGTGATATTTCCACTTTTCAATCCGTTGATGATGTGAATCTCTTTTACGTGACGCGCTTTTGCAAGCATTTCAATCACCATTCGATCTACAATTAAATCTTCAAAATCACCTGCTAAGATTTCTTGAGCAGAAATGCGCTTAATGTGTTTTGCATCTGCATGTTTTGCTGGATCTTTATCGTACAAACCGTCTTGATCTTTCACAAAAATCATGGATCTAGCACCTAATCCTTCAGCAGTCATATATGCACCAAAGTCAGCTCCACTTTCTGGTAGAACTCCTTTTTTTGGTGGTTTTTCCCAATAATGATGCGGCGGATTCGAAGTCAAAATAGGAATCATTCCATTATCTAGGTAATGTGGTAAATCCGTGTAATGATCTTTTGGAACACGCACAGCTCCATGTTTCGCCATTAATGAATAAATCATGGTTGCATTCTGTTCTTCAATAGCACCAACTACCATTGCTAAACCACCTGTAGGAAGTCCAAAGTCTAAACCAATTGCCATGGAGTGTCGCACTCTTGCTCCGCCCGTTACACCTACAACAAATTTGTATTTCCCTTTTAAGGAAACCAATTCATCGAGTACGGGATATACGCCAACTTTACCTCGATCAATGATGCTTTTTCCGCCTAAATTGATGATATTCAAATAAGGTAAAATCGCAATTTCATTGTCCACCACAGCAGCCGAAAGCACAGCTTTATCAACCAATGATTCGCGCATAAATCGAGAATCCATGTGGGTTCTTCCGTTTTCTTCTTCGTCTTTAATAAATCGACTCATTCAATCAGTAGTATTAATAATTGATTTTGTAATAAATCCAGATGCGATACCAAATGCAATCTGAGAAATAACGTAGGGTAAAAATATGAGAAAAAATGCATCTGGCACTCCCAAAACAAATGCAATTAACATTTCAGTTGAAATTCTTACTAAACCACCTATTCCACCTAATAACATTAAGTACCACAGACGGTTTTTCTCGAATGGCAATCGGAGCAATAGATCATATACCCAACCGATCGTCATGAATTCTAGGATACCAAGTGGCCCGTATTTACCAAAGCCCATGGTGAAATGCAAAATTCCAGAAATAAATCCAATTTGTGTTCCAGCCCATCTTTGTTCAGACTTCATGATGCCATGAATAAAAACGGGAATAAATAGGATGTTTTTATGTCCTGGCGCAAGTGGTAAACCTGGTGCAATTTTCACCATACGAATCAATGTAACAGATAGTGAAGCGGAAGCAATAACAGCATTGGGATTATTGGCAAATTTACCTTTTGCAAAATTGATCCGATCCAATAAACGTTTCGGAATATTTCCAATCCGACCACGAAACAGCACATCTTTGGATCTCACTTCACCTTCTTCCTTGACTTCCTCAGTCACACGATTCATGCTTGATGTTAAATCCTCTTTGGTTTCAAAATTGTTTCCTCTGCCTTGTCCACCACCTTGACCACCTCCGCGACCTTTTCCTTGTCCACCTCCCTGACCTGAACCTTGTTTATTCGGTTGTGCCATAGTGGACTTTGCATCCTTTTCTTCAGACAGAATTACTAGAATTTGGTCAATGATTTCAGCAGATGATTCACCCAAGCCCAATTTTGTCATTCCTTGAACAAATTCTTTGCCTTTCATTGTCAATCTTACCACTTGGGTAATCATCAACATGGCAATGAGTTTTGATGCCATAATGGATGCATTTAATAATCCATCATAACTTAGGGAGAGCGTCCATTTTTTGAGTTTGATCAAATCAAAGTCATTCGGACCAATAAAGCTTTCAAATAAAAATATAAGGATGATAAACCAACGAACTTTGTACAAGAATTTAAAACTCTTCTGTTCATTTTTTATTGCTAGAAATAAGAGGAAATGAACCGCAATTATTGCAAGAAGAACGTAGATATTATTGACAAAAAAAACACCTAGACCTGCTACAAAAATGTATACTATTTTTAGTGCGTTTTTCACAGAGTAGTTTTTTAAAACAATCGTTTTGGGTTAATTATATCCATTTTCGAGTTGTAAATATACTTAGATTTTAACAGCTACTATTACTGTAAACACCTTGATTAATAAGTTTACTATATTTGGACACTGAAAAACACATACTACTTATGCCTATCGTTTTAAAAACAATTGTACTCCTTCTTTTTTCCAATTTTTTCATGCTTTGCGCTTGGTATCTTCACTTAAAGTGGTTAGATGAACGTCATTGGATGATTGCAACTGTGGTAAGTTGGGGAATCGCATTTTTTGAATACAACTTTCATATTCCTGCGAATAGAATTGGCAGTCAAGAATTATCACTTGTTCAATTACAGGTTTTACAAATAGGAATTTCACTATTACTGTTTATTCCCTTTTCTGTTTTTGTGATGAATAAACCAATCAAATTAGATTATATCTGGGCTGCTTGTTGTTTGTTTGGTGCGGCTTATTTTATTTTTAAAAAATAAAACCTTTGCAAAACACGCTTCAAAAATTCAACATCCTCATTTACAAGTGTAAATGCGGCATTAATAAATAGAATAGACTACTAAAAAATGTGCTGAAAGTTTATTTTCATCCATCTTCTTACTGACCACCTCCACTTCCGTGGCGCGGATTTTCCTTTCGATGTTTTACTTCCCATGTAAGTGATGTGTAGTACATTCCTCCCACGGAAGGGCCACCAAGAATGGTGTAGAATGCTTGATTTGTAAGGTTGGTTGCTCCTAATTTGAAGGTCAATCCAATTTTCACGAATTTATAATTGACTTGCGCATCCATTGACCAATAGGAAGGAACTTCACCACTGACCAAAAAGGACACATAATCGAATTTCGTTTGATACCTTGCTGTAACACTTGCGCTCAATTTTCTCCAGATATTTTTCCCTGTGATTGTACTATTAATAATAACTGCTGGCGTATTGAATCCATCTTCCAAACCATCGCGATCATCTGTTTTCGAAAGTTTTGTATAAGTAGCATTGAAAGCAAATGTGTACTTCAAATTGTACATGTATTTTAACCCTAAACTCGTTCCATAACTATAGATTTTACTTGTTGAATTGGTCCACAAACGATAACGACTTTGTTTTGATTTACTGAACAAATATGTAGGAATGGAATCGGAAATCGTTGTTTTCGGGATACTTGCTTCAACCTGAGCAATGAAGTTATCGTAAGCATTGTAATAGAAATCAGCATCAATATAGAGATTCTTTTTGAGGGCCAATCCTCTGAATCCGATTTCAAATGACCGCACATATTCAGGCTTCAAATAGGTGTATGGATTTTTCTTCAGCAAACCTTTATTGTTTTCAATTGCTTGACTTTGGCTAATTCCAAGTGTATTGACATCACTTGTCACTTTGGCTTGAAAGGCATCGATGGATGTTTTTGTATACGAGTTTTCAAAAATTCCATCCGACATGATTTTCAGTCCTCCAACTCGTTTTACGCCTCCACTATTTACATTCGAGAATCCTTCAAAGATACTTGGAAAACGATAACCGCTTTGGTAAGATGCGCGGATACTTATTTCATCTTTCGGAAGATAAACAGCTGTGAATCTTGGATTGAATTTCCAGTTAAAATAATCTGCTTTATCGGCACGTAAGGTGGCACTCAAACGCAATTTATCGTTAAATAAATCTTTGTTCAGTTGAACAAAACCGCCCGCTTTTGCGTAAGTCAAGTTTCGACTGGAATCCACCGGGTTAATGAAATAATTTCCGTCTGGAACAATGATATAAGTTCGGTAATCAAAACCACTCAATACTTGAGTTTTTATTTTTTCAAAGAAGGTAGGAAACAACTTGTCCCAATTCACTAAACCTTCTGTGTGAAACAAGCGTGATTGAACCATTAATGCCGCACCGTAATCCCAATTATTGATTGCAGTTAACTCACTTTGTTTTTGATTAAATGCTTCCGTTCCTGGCAAATAACGACCATTATCTGCACTTTGACGTGACAATGCATGCGCTTCTGTAACACTAGAACCACCAGCAATTGCAGCATTGAAGGCAGTTGAATAATCTGAGAACCATTGATTATCTGATTTAAACGAACGATCCATATTCTCCGCCAACGAACGCAAATTATACGATTTACCTGTATTCTCTTGTGTTAAATAGGCTCTAAATTGAAATGCAGGAGCTTGATAATCCAATGCATATTGATTCAACTTGTAATCTTCTAACCGAAAACGATTGGAACGTTGGTAGATACTATTGATCAATGCTCCTTTATAAGTGAGTGCCAATTCATGATCTTTCCTTGGACGATAATACACTCCAGCATCGCCTTTAAAATTCTGAATACTATAATCAGCAAAATCTGCTTCACGGTATCCTGTTCGAGCTACCACATAATTTTTGCCATTCAAGCTCAAGGTTTTTCTATTCGACGATTCATTCCCGTAACTATTCACCTCATCATAGGCGGGATTATCAGTACCTAATAATCCAGTTGAGGTATTCAATGAAGAAGCAAGATCCGTTTGATTATCAGCAACCCAATCGGTTCCATTGGTTACAGAACCATTCAGTTTAAAGGCTAATTTAGGATGTATCACTTTGGCATAGCGCATATTGGTTTGACTATACACTTGTGCACCATTTTCACCTAAGTGATTAACCCCAGTCAGTTGTTGCAAACCAAATCCAGGGAAAGTAAACGGGTTCTTGGTGCGAATATTTGCCAAACCATTGTTGGCATTGAGTCCATACAGAGCAGAAGCTGTTCCGGGCACTAACTCAATTTTATCGATATCCAATTCATTTGCTCCTAATGCATTGGCTATTGGTGCACCAATGTGGGGAGCTTGATTATCAATTCCATCAACCAATTGTGTGAATCGAACATTGGTTGTATTTGAAAATCCGCGTGTATTGATCACCTTAAATCCTAGACTCGGGGTAATCATTTGCACACCTTTCGTATTCTCAATCGCTTCGAAACACGTTGGTGAACCCATGTTTTTTGTTTCCATATAATTGATTTGCACAATACTTACAGGTGATCGAAAAATGGTTTCTGGAATTCTAGAAGACGACACAACGATTTCAGTGAGCAACTGATGTTTACTTGTATCTGATTTTACTAACGAATCAGGAGTTTGACAAAAGAGCGAGAAAGGAAGAATCAACACTAAAAAAAAGAGGCTATTTTTTTTAAAAAAATTCAAGCTCATATCAAAAGAAGTAGATTTATTCAACAAAGATAATTTATTCAATAGTACAGTCTTTTAATTTCAACTAAAAATATTTTAGCTCATTCAGAATGAAAGGCAACCTGTTTTCACAACACTTTATCAACAAAAATAGTTGATTTCCAACTCAACTTTTGGTCTTTTAAATGTTAGGATGCTCTCGCAATAGGCTAGAATTAGAGTTAAAGCGCTTTCTCAAACCCTAAACGAGACACGGTTTTTCGCACAACAAACTTATTATCAACAAGCTATTCACAGATTTTTTGCTAAAATAGTTCAAAAAAACGCGAATATATAATTGTTATGTTAAGGAAAAAAGTATTAATTTTCACGGTTTATGCACAGATAATGTTAAATAATTTGATAAATTATTAACGTTTTCATTAATTATTTGAAATAAAAAGGCAACCATAAAAAAAAGTGAACGTTTAGGTGTCACATATTATTATTCTCCGCTAGTACTATGAAAACAAAACTGATCAAACACAAGATCTTTACTACAACTGTTTCACTTTACATTAGTTTGTGCAGTTATAGTCAAGAGGCTCCAGAACACGTTTCTCCTATTTTTAATGTTGAGCAATTGGCAGGCATTGGAACAGACCAAACAATTTACACGACAACATTGAATCTCGATGGAAAATGTAAAGTTCAGGTCGAACAATACCTTTCTTCTCAGCCATCCATTCGCACATTTCAGGTGAGTTCTCACCAAATTGTAATTGATTGGGCTGAAGCAACGCAAGCAAACATCATTTTCTTCTACGAAAAGTTGGAATTCTCCCTTATTTTTCCATTCGCAACTAATTAAGATCAGACTATGAAAAATCTATCTACTATTAGTAGCCAGTTTCTGCTATTCGTATTGTTCATAACGGGATCTTTTTCTGCATTCGCCCAAGGAGCTGATACACCAGGTATCGCTGATAATACTCCTATTACTATTCCATTTAACGCAAATGGAACAACTGTTGGTGCTGCCAATAATGTGGATGGTTCTGCCGTTCCAGGGGTTGTTACTATTGATGGTGGAAACGATTGGTTTTATTATTTCTGTGCTACTACAACAGGTACAATAAATGTAACATTGACCTATAATGGTGCACTAATTCCACAAGCTTATCCTTCTATACAGGCATTCACCGATTTGGCATTGACACTGCCAGCAGGTACGCCAGGGAATGCGGCCGCTTCTGCCTTAGCGACACCTTCTACAGCGAATACAGCGAGTACAATTGGGTTTCCGTTAAGTGTAACTGCTGGTCAGTGCTATTATATCATGATTGATAATGCAGATTACAATACAACGAGTTTCGCATACAATCTCCAAATGACGTATGCTACCACTACTACTGTTCCACCTTTACAACCTGCATGTACCAATATGGGGTTTGATAATGGAACAACAAGTGGTTGGGCAGGAAACTGGGGACATACTGTTGTAAATGGTGGAGTTGGTGCTCCAACCCCAACTTACACACCAGTTTATGGAACATTGAATGCTGGTCATCATACGGTTACAACTGGAGGCGTTGATCCATTTACTGGTGCTATCTCGCAAGTTTGTCCGTTAATTCCGGGCAATACGAATTCCTTATTATTAGGTGACGGTCCGAATGCTAGTTTTGGTGGAGCACAGATTATGCAAAAATATTCTGTAACTGCTTCCAATGCCTTGCTCACGTACTATTACGCAGCAGTAATGCAAGATGCTGGAGGGGATCACCTGAACTATGAACAACCATTTTTTAAAATCGAAGCATTGGATTGTTCTGGAAATCCAATTGTTTGCGGAAATTATTTAGTAACTGGTGGCCCTGGAATCCCAGGATTTATTCAAATTGGAACTTCTACTGTTTATTACAAAGATTGGTCAGCTGTTCTATTGGATTTAACTCCATATATAGGTTCTTGTATTACGATTAAATTTACAATTGGTGACTGTTCTCGTGGAGCTCACTTTGCTTATGCTTACTTAGATGCAACTTGTGGTCCCGTTTCAATTACTGCTCCTGCAACTACCTGTCAATTTAATGCAACTACACTTACGGCTCCATCTGGTGGAGCAAGTTATTCTTGGGTAAATACTGCTGCTCCAGGAACTGTTTTGGGAACGGCAAGCACGTTAACTGTTACGCCCACTACAACTGGAACAATCAATTATCAATGTACCATCACTTCTGTTTCAGGATGTAACACAACGATAAATACGTCTATCAACGTACTTCCTTCGCCTGTCATTACGATTACGAATCCTCCTCCAGTATGTTCTCCTTCAACTGTGAATATTACTGCCGCATCAGTGGTAACAATAACTGCTGGATCTGGAACATATAGTTATTGGATGGATGCTGCTTGTACGATTCCTTTAGCAAGTCCTGCTGCTATAACAACAAGTGGAACCTATTATATTAAAATCCTCAACGTAAATGGTTGCTTTGATGTAGAACCAGTAACAGTTGTCGTAAATGCTACACCTGTTACCAATGTTATTACCGCGAATCAGAGTATTTGTCCAGGAGCGAGTGTCAATTTAAGTGCTACAGTTACGCCACTTTCAAGCAATACTCCAGTTACGTTTAATAATACTACTGACTTAACTATTCCAGATAACAATACAACGGTTTCTTCTACCATTAATGTTTCAGGAATTACTCCTCAAACTGTTGGAGTATTGCCAATTGTATCGGTATGCGTCAATTTTACTCATACATGGGATGCCGATTTGGATATTTACCTTCAATGTCCTGGTGGAACGCAAATTGCACTTTCCACAGGAAACGGAATCGATGGAGATAATTATACAAACACCTGTTTTGTGCCCGTTGGTCCATCAGTTGTGTTTGGAGTTGCACCATTTTCAGGAAATTACTCTCCTGAACAAGCATTCACATTATTAAATGCGTGTGCTGTTAATGGAACATGGTCTTTGGTTGTTTCAGATAACACTGCTGGTGATGCTGGTGTATTATTGGATTGGGCAATTACCTTCAATAATTACAGTCCAGGAGCAACGTATGCGTGGTCGCCGACTTCTAATATGACCAACCCAACAACACTTACACCTACTGTAACTCCTCCAACAACGACAGTTTATACATTAACGGGAACAAGTCCTTCGGGCGGTTGTACTTCATCTGATCCTATAACAATTACTGTTTTCCCTTTACCAACTGCAACAATAGCAGGGACAACAACTGTTTGTCAAAATGGAACTGCTCCAACAATTACGTTTACTGGAGCAAATGGAACAGCGCCGTACACATTTACCTATAACATCAATGGTGGTGCAAATTTAACTGCGACAAGTGTTGGAACAACAGCTACTGTTACATGTCCTACTGGAACGGTTGGAACATTCACATACAACTTGGTAAGTGTTACAAGTGCCAATGGTTGTCCACAAAATCAAGTTGGATCTGCCATAGTAACGGTTTCGCCTTTACCAACAGCTACAATTACGGGAACAACAACTGTTTGTCAAAATGGAACAGCACCAACAATTACCTTCACTGGAGCAAATGGAACCGCGCCATATACGTTTACTTATAACATCAATGGCGGTGGTAATTTAACAGCGGTAAGTGTTGGAACAACAGCAACGGTAACTGCTCCAACTGGAACGGCTGGAACATTTACGTATAACTTAGTAAGTGTCTCTAGTGCGAATGGTTGTTCTCAAGCACAAGTAGGTTCAGCTATAGTAACGGTTACGCCTTTACCAACAGCAACGATAACAGGAACAACAACTGTTTGTCAAAATGTAACAGCGCCAACAATTACGTTTACGGGAGCAAATGGAACGGCACCTTATACGTTTACTTATAACATCAATGGTGGTGGGAATTTAACGGTGGTAAGTGTTGGAACAACAGCAACGGTTACTTGTCCAACTGGAACCGCTGGTACATTTACCTATAACTTAGTGAGTGTTTCAAGTGCTAACACTTGTTCGCAAGCCCAAGTTGGTTCAGCTATTGTAACGGTTACTCCTTTACCAACTGCAACGATAACAGGAACAACAACTGTTTGTCAAAATGGAACAGCGCCAACAATTACCTTTACTGGAGCAAATGGAACAGCGCCGTATACCTTTACCTATAATATCAATGGTGGTGGGAATTTAACGATTGTAAGTGTTGGAACAACAGCAACGGTTACTGCTCCAACAGGAACAGCAGGAACATTTACCTATAACTTAGTAAGTGTCTCAAGTGCGAATGGTTGTTCACAAGCACAAGTTGGTTCAGCCATTGTAACAGTTACACCTTTACCAACTGCAACGATAACAGGAACAACAACCGTTTGTTTAAATGGAACAGCTCCAACAATTACGTTCACGGGAGCAAATGGAACTGCGCCATATACCTTTACTTACAACATCAATGGTGGTGGAAATTTAACGGTAGTAAGTGTTGGAACAACAGCAACTGTTACTGCTCCAACTGGAACGGCTGGAACATTTACCTATAACTTAGTGAGTGTTTCAAGTGCGAATGGTTGTTCACAAGCACAAGTTGGTTCGGCTATTGTAACGGTTACGCCGTTACCAACGGCTACAATTGCAGGAACAACAACTATTTGTCAAAATGGAACAGCGCCTACGATTACCTTTACTGGAGCGAACGGAACTGCACCTTATACCTTTACTTATAACATCAATGGTGGTGGAAATTTAACGGTTGTAAGTGTTGGAACAACAGCGACTGTTACTTGTCCGACTGGAACGGCTGGAACATTTACGTATAACTTAGTGAGTGTATCAAGTGCCAATGGTTGTTCACAAGCACAAGTTGGTTCAGCTATTGTAACGGTTACGCCTTTGCCAACTGCAACGATAACAGGAACAACAACTATTTGTCAAAATGCAGCAGCGCCAACAATTACGTTTACTGGAGCGAACGGAACTGCTCCATATACTTTTACTTATAACATCAATGGTGGTGGGAATTTAACGGTTGTAAGTGTTGGAACAACAGCAACTGTTACTGCTCCAACTGGAACGGCTGGAACATTTACCTATAACTTAGTGAGTGTCTCCAGTGCGAATGGTTGTTCGCAAGCACAAGTTGGTTCGGCTATCATAACGGTTACGCCTTTACCAACAGCTACGATTACAGGTACTACAACGATCTGTCAAAATGGATTAGCACCAACAATTACCTTTACTGGAGCAAATGGAACTGCACCTTATACCTTTACATACAACATCAATGGTGGTGGAAATTTAACGGTAGTCAGTGTTGGAACAACAGCAACTGTTACTTGTCCAACTGCTACAGCTGGAACATTTACCTATAACTTGGTCAGTGTGTCAAGTGCTAATGGTTGCTCACAAGCACAAGTAGGTTCGGCAGTTGTAACTGTAGGTCCAATGCCAACAGCAACGATAGCTGGTACTACAACTGTTTGTCAAAATGCGGTTGCACCGTTGATTACCTTTACTGGAGCAAACGGTACAGCACCATTTACCTTCACTTACAACATTAATGGAGGAGGAAACACCACTGTTACAACAACTGTTGGAAATTCAGTAACGGTTACGTGCCCTACAGGAACAGCTGGAACATTTACGTATAACTTAGTAAGCGTTTCAACTCCAGGTGGATGTTCACAAGCTCAAGTTGGTTCTGCAACTGTGACAATTAATCCATTGCCGACTGCAACGATCGCTGGGACTACAACACTTTGTCAGAATGGAACAGCACCAACAATCACGTTCACGGGAGCAAATGGAACAGCACCTTATACATTTACTTATAACATAAATGGTGGTGGAAATTTAACCGTTATCAGTGTAGGCACAACAGCCACAGTTACTTGTCCTTCTGGAACAGTTGGAACATTTGCTTACAATCTTGTAAGTGTGAGTGATGCAAGTGCTACCTCTTGTTCGCAAGCACAAGTTGGAGTGGCTACCATTACAATTAATCCTACTCCAACGGCAACAATTGCAGGAACAACGACCGTTTGTGTCAATGATCCTTCACCAACAGTAACGTTTACAGGAGCAAATGGAACAGCACCGTATACCTTTACCTATACCATCAACGGAGGAGCTAACCAAACAATTATAAGTACTGGAAATACGGCTACAATTTCAGCTAGTACTGCAACTGCTGGAACAACGACCTATAATTTGGTGAGCGTAAGTGATGCAAGTGCAACCGCTTGTTCGCAAGCACAAATTGGAACGGTTACAATAACTGTGAATCCATTGCCAACTGCAACCATTGCAGGAACGACAACTGTTTGTCAAAACGATGTTGCACCAACGATAACCTTTACTGGAGCGAATGGAACGGCGCCTTATACCTTTACGTATAACATCAATGTTGGTGGAAACCTAACGGTAGTCAGTGTTGGAAACACAGCAACTGTTACATGTCCAACAGGAACGGCAGGAACATTTACCTACAACTTAGTGAGTGTTTCGAGTACGAATGGTTGTTCACAAGCACAAGTTGGTTCTGCAATCATTACAATTAATCCGAATCCAACTGCTACGATTACTGGAACAACAACTGTTTGTCAAAATGATGTTGCACCAACAATTACGTTTACTGGAGCAAATGGAACTGCGCCTTACACCTTCACTTATAACATCAATGGTGGTGGAAACACAACGATTACGAGTGTTGGAACTACAGCAACGTTGACTTGTGCAACGGGAACAACAGGAACATTTAATTATAATTTAGTGAGTGTTAGTGATGCAAGTGCTGGTGGTTGTTCACAGGCTCAAGTTGGCACAGCGACAATCGTTGTTAATCCGTTGCCAACAGCTACAATTACTGGAACAACAACTATTTGTCAGAATGCTGCATCACCAGTTATAACGTTGACTGGTGCAAACGGAACAGCTCCTTATACATTCACTTACACAATCAATGGTGGAGCAAATCAAACGATTGTAAGTTCTGGAAATACTGCCACAATTACAGTTTCAACAGCGGCAACTGGAACATTTACCTACGATTTGATCAGTGTAAGTGATGCAAGCGCAACTGCTTGTTCGCAAGCTCAAGTCGGAACGGCAATCATTACTGTAAATCCTTTGCCAACTGCTACTATTTCAGGAGATGCAACTGTTTGTCTGAATGGTACACAACCGACAATTACATTTACCGGAGCAAATGGTACAGCACCTTATACATTTAACTATAACATCAATGGTGGTGCAACACAAACGATTTCAACCATTGCTGGTAATAGTGTAACGCTAACTGTGCCAACCGTAATTGCTGGTACGTTTGCCTTTAACTTATTGTCGGTGACTGAATCTGGCGCAAGTGCTTGTGGACAAAATCAGATTGGCACAGCAACCGTAACGGTCAATCCTTTACCAATTATTTCGGCAGGAACTGACATTACAACATGTGCTGGTCAAACTGTTACTTTAAACGGAACAGGAGCTGGTGCAGGTGGAAATTATGTTTGGACCAATGGAATAACGAATGGAGTAGCATTCCAACCAGCTGGGAATGGCGTGTATACTGTCACTGGAACAGATGCAAATGGATGCGTTGGAACAGATGATGCGAACATCACAGTTGAGCCAATACCAGTTGTTAACTTTGCCCCTGACGTAACAATCGGTTGTTCACCGTTAACAGTAACATTTACCAATAACACACCAAATATGGTGGATTGTGTTTGGACATTCAGTAATGGAACTACCCTTACAGGTTGCGGATCTGTTACCACAACTTTTGTGGCTGCTGGTTGTTATGATGTAACTTTAACAACTACTTCAGCGAATGGTTGTACAAATACCTTAACACAAGCAAATGTGGTCTGTGTAACTCCTAATCCAGTTGCAGCATTTACAGCTTCAGAGACATCTCTATCTACGTTGAATACAGAAGTTCTGTTCTTCAATGGTTCGCAAAACGCTACGAGTTATCTTTGGAATTTTGGCGATTACTCAGGAACAAGTACGTTGACAAATCCATTACATACATTCCCAGATAACACTTCGGGTTCGTATTCCATTATCTTAGTTGCATACAATGGTTTAGGTTGTACAGATACGGCTTACCTCACTATTGGTGTGGAAGAGGAAATCATCTTCTATGTTCCCAATGCATTTACACCAGATGATGATGAGTTTAACCAACAATTCAAACCTGTATTTACTTCCGGATTTGATCCGTACAATTATACCTTATACATCTTTGACCGTTGGGGTGAAATCATTTTTGAATCGCACAATGCTGATATTGGATGGGATGGAACGTATGGTGGTAAATACTGCCAAGATGGTGTGTATACTTGGGTAATTGATTACAAACGGAAGGGTAATGATGAACGCAAACGCATCAATGGTCACGTGTCGTTATTGAGATAAGATCCTGTATATAAAAAAAACTGTAGGCTCGCGATGCATCGCGAGCCTACGTGTTTACGCATCGCGCGCCTACAGATTTATTTGGCACAATTTGCGGTGATCGTTTGCATTACCTTTCTGGCAATTGCAATTTCTTCTTCAGTAATTCCTTTCAAAGCGTGACTTCGATTGACAACAACCAACTTGTCTACTGCATGAATGGTTGAAAGCCCCAATTCAGTAACTTTTAACTCTGTTCTTCGACGATCAACTTTACTGACTTTGCGATTGACGTATTTGGCTTTCACCAATAAGCTCAAAATCCGCGTGACCGAGGCTGTATCTTTAAATATTTGTTCCGCTAATTCAACTTGTGTGATGGATGGATTCTCAATGAGGCATTTAATGACTAACCATTGATCAATCGTGATGGAGAAACCGTTTTTTTTTAATTGTTGCTGCGCATATTGGCGATACGTGCGAATAGCACGATCCATTGAATAGAAAATAATTTTTTCTAGCTTTTCCATTAATAAGAGTAGTTTGATCTAAAATTACGCAAGGATTTGCAATAACACAGCATTCACAAGGAAATTTACAAACTAAATGAATTCGGTGTTGTTCCTGTAATCTTCTTGAACGCTTTACTAAAAGAAGGCAAATCGGCGTAACCAACAATGTGACTCACTTCTGTCCAACTTGTTGAACCATTTCGATACAATTCCATCGCTTTTTGAATGCGTAAACGTCTATAATAGGTTCCAGGACCTATTCCAACATACAATTTGAATACTTTATTCAGTTTAGATTCTGAAAAGAAAATCATACTTGCATGCCTGTGCAAATCGAAAGGTTCCGTACAATGATCATTCATGTGTTTCAATAAACGCTCTATTGCAACACGATCTCTTTCATTTTCCATTTTATTCATAGCCTATTTATTAATGTGATTTCGACTTCTACAAATATAATTGATTTATCATTCATTGATATATCAATTATACAATTTACATCAATTAATACAACCATTCAGCATGAAAACAAACCACTTAATGATAGATGAAAAAAAAGACAATCAAATTTCCTGCATAACGACCAACCTTTGCAGAAATAATGAAAATGAATATACACACACTTTTTGCCATCTTAATAACAGGCTTTCTATTTCGTTCAATTGGATTTGGACAACTAACACTTACTGGAACTGTGAATGGAGCAGAAAACAAACCCGTTACCGAAGCTCTTGTATTTATCTATTCGGCGGATACAACACTTTTGAAATCTGAATTGGTCAATGAACAAGGTAGTTATACCTTTCAAGTGAGCGATAGTCAAAGCTGTTTTATTCAAATCACAGCAGAAGGTTATGAACCTTTCTTTTCGCAATTTTTTACAATTTCTGGAAACACAACCCTTCTGCCATTCGTATTAACCGCTTCTGAAACGGCATTAAAAGAGATCGAAGTAGTGGCCAAAAAACCTTACTTGGAACGAGCGCCTGGAAAACTAATTCTCAATGTGGAGAGCTCAATCAATTCAACAGGTTCATCAGCTTTTGAATTAGTAGAAAAAGCACCGATGGTTCGCATTAATAACATGGACAACATCACGTTAAGTGGAAAAAGCGGTATTATTGTTCAGATCGACGGAAAAACACTTCCTATGTCAGGATCAGATTTAGCCAATTATTTACGCGGAATTCCTTCGAGTGCCATTGCAAAAATAGAACTCATCACCAATCCGTCCTCAAAATACGATGCAGCAGGAAGTGCCATCATCAATATTCAATTAAAAAAAGACACACGTTTAGGAACGAATGGCTCTGTTACCGCTGGTTACGGACAAGGTGTATATCCAAAAGCGAATGTTGGAATTGGCTTGAATCATCGTTCTAAACGCCTGAATATTTATGGTTCTTACAATTTTGCTTATCGCAAGGCTTTTAACCACTTGATTCTTGAAAGACGTTTCTACCAAAATGGTACGTTTCAAGGAGCTTATATTCAGGATAACTACCTTACCTTTCCGTTCAAAAATCACATCGCTCGGGCAGGAATCGATTTTACAATTGATCAAAAAAATTCATTGAGTCTTGTAGTTAACGGTGTAAGTAACGGCTTTAATCCCACTGGCCACAATGTCTCTGATGTCATTGGATCAGCTGGTTTATTAGCCTCTCGCTTTGAAACAACCAATCATTCTTCAGACAATTGGTCTAACGTATCAGTGAATCTCAACTACAAACATGTACTCGATACACTTGGATCGGAATGGACAGTCGACCTTGATTATGCGGCTTACGGTAATAAAACGGAACAATCATTTGACACACGTTATTATGATTTGAATAATCAGGAATACCAAAATCCTTATTTGCTGTATGGCGACCTTACTGGTAGTTTGTCTATTTATTCAATCAAAACAGATGTGCATAAGGAATTGGGGAAAGAACGAAGTATCGAAGGAGGTATCAAATCGAGTTATGTGATCGCTGATAATAACTTGCAGTTTTATGATCAAAGTTCTGGTGTTTCGATGTATGATTCTACAAAAAGCAATCATTTTATCTATCGTGAAAACATCAATGCAGGTTATATCAATTTCTCCCATAAAATCGAAAAATGGAGTTATCAAATCGGTTTACGAGCGGAACACACACATGTTTCGGGTCAACAATTAGTCTACAACATTACAACCGATACCAATTATTTACAATTCTTCCCTACAGCCTATTTGAGTTACAAAATCAACGATAAGCATAAAGTGGAATTCAATTACAACAGACGCATTGACCGACCGGGCTATGATCAGCTCAATCCGTTTAAATTCTACCTAGATCCATCCACTTACCAAGAAGGAAATCCGTATTTGCTCCCTCAAACAACACATACCATTGAAATTGCTCATTTATGGAAAGATCAAATCTATACCCAATTGGGAATTGCCCGCACACTAAACAATATCACTGAAGTCATTGCACCTTCGCTGACACAATCGAATACGACCATTCAGGCAATGGTGAATTTAGAAAAAACAGATCTTATTTATTTCAATGTTTCTGCACCCATTCAAATTACTCCTTGGTGGAATAGTGTCAGTAATTTGAATTCTTATATAGCACTTTATTCTGGCGATGTTGCCAATACACGGATCAACAATCGGGGAAGTTATGCTTATAATGTAACGACTAGTCATACATTTTCAGTTGGCAAAACGTGGTCGTTTGAAGTAAATGGCTCTTACCGATCAAAAGAGATTTATGCCTTTGATCGCATCCAAGCTATTTGGTCTGTTGGCGCTGGTTTGCAGAAAAAAGTATTCAATAATCTTGGCGTTCTACGCTTAAACATAACCGACATCTTCTTCACGAACTCCATCCGTGCGAATGTTGCATTTACGAACTACACTGAATACTTTGATGTGAGTCGCGAAACACGCGTAGCTACACTTTCATTTACGTATAAGTTTGGCAAAGCAAGCGTACCTGCAAACAAACGCAGAGGAAGTGGGGCTGATGACCTGAAGAGCCGGGTTAAACCTGGAGTAGGTTAAAGACGAAATCCCTTGGCGAGTTCTAGCCGCTGGGGGATTTTTACGATCATTTGGGGATTTCTTCCTCCTCCAACTTTTTGACTTCCTTCTCTTCTCTCCCACCCTTCCGAAAAGCCCAACGCATCAAGATAAATCCGATCAATACGATTCCTGCTGCGACATAAAAGGCCGTTCCGTAAAAAATAGGGTATTCTTTTCCTATCTCTAGCGTTGACGCATAAATCCACAACATGATCAAAGGTCCAATGATTTCAGCAAAACTCATCAGGCTAGTGAAAATACCTTGCAATTCACCTTGTTCATTACTCGCCGTTTGACCAGAAACAATGGAACGAATACTTGGATCGATAATACCAGAAAGCGCATACGGAATGATAATCGCATACATCATCCAACCATAAGGAATTAGACCAATTCCAGCGGTGACAAATACCAATGTGATCATACCTAATGTGGCAGCTCCCTTTTCTCCTAATTTCTTGACGATTTTACCAGAAAAACCACCTTGGATAATGCCAATGCAAACTCCAACAACTGCTAACGAAATACCGACATCGAGTTTATCCCAACCGAATTTTTTATTGGTGTAATAATTCCACAATGCATGAACCGCCATGTTGGAAAACAACACCAAGAACATCACCAAAAACAAGTATTTATTCGCTGCGAATCGTCTGATTTGTTTCAAAGCACCCAGTGGATTTGCGCGTTTAATATCGAATGTTCTGCGTTCAGAAACGGGTAAGGATTCTTTCAATACAAAAAAGCCGTAGAGAAAATTAACCAATGAAAGTACAGCTGCGATGGCAAAAGGCGCTCTTAATCCCCAAGTGGAAACCAAACCACCAATGGCAGGGCCTACAATAAATCCCACGCCAAACGCAGCACCTATCAACCCGAAATTCTGTGCACGATTTTCATCTGTAGAAATATCTGCAATATACGCAGCAGCTGTTGTGAAACTGGCACCAAACATTCCAGCGATACCACGACCAATGACCAACCACCAGATATCAGGCGCGAAACACATGAAAATGTAGTCGATTCCCAATCCAAAAACGGACATGAGTAAGATTGGTCTTCTTCCGAAACGATCACTTAAATTCCCAACAAGTGGCGAAAACAAAAACTGCATAGCCGCATACATGATCAGAATTAAACTGTAGTAACCCGTGGATGCATCTTTTGAAACATGTGCTGTTTCAGCTACCAAATCTGGAAGAGAAGGAATAATGATTCCCAAACCAATAGAATCAAGGCAGATTGTGATGAGAATAAAAATCAGTGCGTTTTTTGAGAATTGCTGTGTCATGCTTCAAATTTACACAAAGTAGATGATGAAGGTATTTATTTTAGGTTAAGGGTGGTAATCGGTAAATGGGTCAATTTCCTAGTTACTCTGCAATTGAATGAATAAAATTAAAAAATTCATATAGTATTTTTTTTACCTCATCAGAATAACAATAGAGTGGTTCTGATATGTAACAAGTACTAATAAGATTTTCTGAATTAAAGTAACGTATACGTTCAATACATTTAAAATCACAATTATTTCCGATTGAATCGGATTCAATTAGGTCAAAATCTAGTTTCAATACTAACTGATCCAATTGAACTTTGCTGTCGGTATTAATTTTTTCTTTATCAATTCTTATTGGAATACCTATATAATACTTGTACTTTTTAAAAGTCAAACGCTTCAAATCGATCACCGTTTTAAATTGGTTCCGAAATGTAATTGTATCACGAAATGGATGACTTGGAATTAATCTAACAACTTCAATTTTATTAACCGATTGCGAATAAATTTCAACACTATTAAAGAGAAAAAGAACAAAAATTAGTACTCGCATAATGTATTATTACCTTTTATGATCAGAAAGAAATTGGTTTCCCGTTGAACAACTATTGTGCCGAATAAAAAGAACCAAAGCACCAATAAATCAGTTGTTTCAAACAGAATTAGAATCAGAATTTTTGTCAATATTTACCTAGAGACAATCGAAATCAATCAATATCCAACTTCATGCGTAACTTTACCCTGTGGAACGACAAATCATTATCACCGGAGACGGATCGAAAACCATTTACATACCTGAGTGGGATGAACACTACCATTCTTCACATGGCGCATTACAAGAAGCTCAACATGTGTTTATCAATAATGGGCTGAATCGCGTTACCTCTGACTACATTACGGTCTTGGAAATGGGATTTGGAACGGGGTTAAATGCGCTGCTAACCTTCTTTGCGAGTGAAAAACGCAATCAATATGTGCATTACATCGGAATTGAAGCATTTCCTCCATCCGAAGACGAATTGGCTGCCATGGATTATGCTTCTTTTTCCAGTGATCCATCTACCGCTGCTATTTACACCGAAATGCACCAAGCTCCTTGGAATAAAGGAAAATCGCTTTCCGAACATTTTGTTCTCGAAAAACAACAGTGTATGTTGGAGCAAGCACGTGTTCAACCACAATCTGTTGACCTCATCTATTACGACGCTTTTGGTCCGCGGGTTCAACCTGAATTGTGGACTGTGGACGTTTTTCAGTTAATGTATGATTGGTTAGCTCCAGGTGGAAAGTTGGTGACCTATTGCGCCAAAGGTCAAGTAAAGCGCGATTTGAAATCGGTTGGATTTGTAGTTGAAGCCTTGCCTGGCCCTCCCGGAAAAAGAGAAATGACACGAGCAACGAAAGGAGAAGTAAAATGAAATTAATCAAGCAAAACAAAAACTGGAAGGCGGAGAACTCAGCTTCGTTACCAACAATTGAACAATCAGAAGAAGATATTGAAGTTTCATTCTCACTCAATTCAACTGACTTTCCTTACATTGATGAAGGAGAAACAGGAACAATTGAATTTAACAGCGTCTATGCTTATCGATTGGGTTCAACAGCAAGCAACTGTTATTTTCAAGGGGCGATCAAGCAACCAACCGCTGGTGATTTTTATGAATTAAAACAATCCAATTGGGAGAAAAACAATCCAGCAGATGCGGTTATTTTGGATGATTCAATCAAAAAAAGTACGCTGAAACATTTTGTCCTATTCTTACAAGATCACGTATTTGAGTGCATTGCAACGGATTACTATTTTACATTTAATGAAACGCTCACTGAACAATTAGAGTCCAACTATCCAAAAGCATATTTGAATCATTTTTTCGCGATGTTCACGTCCAATTTCAGTATTGCTTCCAATGAAAATTATCATATCTACATCGATTTATATCTTCAACTGGAAGGCGAAAAAGAATTTCTTGGGGTAAAAGAGGAAATCAAGGCGCTGCGGAAAAACAACGACTTAGACTTGTACATCAAAATCGTGAATTACTTTGGTTTTGAAAACTTTGGTAAAAAACAGCTTGATGAATTCATTAAAGTTATAGAAACGTTTAAAAAATAAAGCCCTTACGACATTGTAGGGCTTTGTGTTTAACTTTGTATAAAATTTCTATTTATGAAGCATTTTAAAATACCGTTGTTAGAATCTGCTGGAACAAATACCGGAAAAATGAAACGGGGATTCGCCTTTTCAAAAACTATAAATGAAGATGGTTCAGTAACAAGTACACAAGTGCCCGAAGCGCACATTACAATTTTCAAAGGGCGGTATGAAGAAGAGAATGAAAACTCACACTCCCTTAGGACAGAAGCCGAAGGTAAAATGTACCATCGTGTACATGGTTTGAATTACGAAGGTCATCATGTTTATTACTTCAACACTTTTGCTAAAAAAGATGATCACGGGATTCATGTTGGCATGACATGGAAGCAAAGACAAAAATTTCATTTAATGCAAAATGATCATTGGATTCAAAAAAGTGAAAACATTCAGTACATCGTGAATATACTTTTCCTCAGTATTGGGGTTTGGCTTTCAATATGGACATTGCTGAAAACTAGCTAATCCTATCCCAAGTAGTATATAGTTACCAAAATAATAATAAGATCGTTGCAAAACCCCTTCAAAAATTCAACATCCTCATTTACAAACGTAAACTGCGGTGTTAAATTTTAATCGCGCCTCGATTAATGAATTTTAAAACAGTCTTATAATGCTTAGTATTTAATCAATCTACCTATTTGGTTCTTATAGGAAATATAATACAACCCACTACTCCATTCAGAAACAGGTATCATTTGAATTCCTTTCATTCCCGTAAATTCAATGACTTTCTCTCCTAATGCATTGTAAATAAAGATAGTTCCAGCATCAACTAAATCAATATTGAGTGTTGAATTACACGGATTTGGGTAAAATTCCAACTGAAATTCAGTTTCAATGAATGCTTCCAATCCAATGGTATTTAAATAGATAAATCCATCGCTGTAAATACTATCAGTCGTTAATCCTGCTCCGTTTATTGCCCCTACCTTGATTCTATAATTCGTTCCGTTTACGAGACCATTTAACGTGGCTAAAAAGGATGCCGCTGTAACTTGTGTTTCTGGAAATACAGTCAATCCATTGAAATCTTCTACTAACACAGTGAAGGAAGCAATGCCTGAATTTGTATCAAGCGCAATGAGATTCGCAAGTGTTAGTTGATTACTATTGATTAAGGTATCAATGTCTGTTAATTCTTCTTGAGGAATTGTTACGATTGGAAAGGTATAATCGACATCGACTAACGTTTCGGAATTCCCACTATTCTTTACTGCATCGAAAGCAATACTCGCAATTTTTCCAGCTTGAATAAGTGGCGAAGGATTACAGGTACTAAAATGTCCCGTTGGTCCAACTGAAACGGTAGTAGTTGAATTACGCAAAGAGTAAACCGCAACTTCATCGACATTAAAAACGGCATTTCCAGATCGCAGTGAGATGCCATTACTAACGGTCAGTGGTGTAGTATCTGTCCAACTACCTATAAATTGATCATCAACATAAAGATCCATTTTACCGTTAACCAACGAATACGTTAACTTACAATCGTAGTTGACATTCGGATCAATAGCATAAGGAAAACTGGCAGTCAGACTAAACACATCATTGGTGACTTCGTATAATTGAATGGCGTCCGAATCAACTCGGAACCAAACAAAGTAAGAATTTCCGCGATTCGGCAAGGTGAGGTCATCACACATAAAATGCATTCCTGCACGACGGTTTACCCCAGCTCCACCAATACTTCCATTCCAATGGTACAAATATGCATCAGCTCCATTCAGTGGCGAAGCTAAATAGGCATTGGTGTTGGAGTTCGATTCATCAGTTTGAACAAGCAGCCCGCTATTCATTTCCCAAATTCCTGTTGGCGTATTCCAATCGCCAAGGGTTGAAAACACATCGTGAACATGACCTGTAAGTGGATTTGATTTCCATTCATTGGATTGCAGTGATTGAGCGTTCCAATAACTTTCTGTTACCGCAATATTGTCTTGATCCAGAAAAGCAGCAGTAAAATCTTCTGTTACCCATGGAGTTGGAATGGTAATCGCAATGGTTGGTGCTTCATTATCTTGAATGCAGGCATAGGTCATTTTCCAGCCTGAAGCCCTTGTTGAACCATCCGATTTAAAGGCCAATGTTAAGTCTCCGCTAGTCGTAGTAAATTGCCCAGGCCCTGTCGTTCCATGATAAAAACCAATTAAAGGTGCATTTACATCAACACCATCGTATAACCAAAGTGTATCAAAATTGGCTTCGGTTGCAAACTCAAGAAAATCAACAACAATGGAAGTCGCTCCAGGTGGACTGATGGTATATTCAACGCGTTCGTTGTTGTAATAATTTCCTTCTGCTCCTCCTTCGTCAAACAATGTGTCTGAACAAGCCCATTGATTACACGTTGTTAATTTTGTCTCAATCGCATTCCACAATTCATTGTAGCCATCATCGTAACCCAAGGTCCAAATTCCGATGCCTTTCAAGTTACGTCTATTGACTAAATCATAGCGATCCATTAATTCATTTTCCTCCGAAATCCAACATTGTCGCCATGTACCACCATTTTGGAACACATAAGCTTTACTATCTGGACGTGTTACTTGATTTGCATTCACATAGTTTCCAGAAACATTGTTTTTTACAACTGCATAGGTTCGACTAAAATTGTTGTTTCCTGTGGTGGAACTAGGAATGGCATTGGTCGTTGTTTCCCATTCTTTCCCATAATAGGGTAAACCAAGAACCAATTTTGAGGCTGGAATTCCTTCATTCAAATAATACGAAACGGATCTGGAAAGCGAATAATCATATCCGTCTGTAAAACCATAAAGCGGATCATTTGGACCAGTAGTTGAGCTTCCTGAATAATAATAATCATAGCCCATAATAGTATAGAAATCAACGGAATTATTCAATACTAATTCATTGAACACATTGCTCCAATCAACAGCATAGAGACAAATGGAAAGTTTGTAATTGGCATTGGCAGCATGTAAGGCAGTTCCCAAATTGGTCATAAATGTGGTGAGATTGGCAGATTGCGACGCTGGAACGCCTTCAAAATCAATGTTAATTCCATGTGCTCCACGAGCTTGTAGTAAAGCAATTAAGTTATTGATCAACGTAGTTTGGGCGGTAGCATTAGCGAAAAATGTTGCATGTCCACTGAATAACGTGACACACAAATGAACATTGACTCCATGAACGAGTGCTGTGTCAATTGCATCATTGGTTGCAAAACCGTGAGTAGAAGTAGCATTTCCATTGGCGGAATTCACTTCGTATGAAAAATAGCACAAATCGCTGATGAGATTCCAATCGTAATTTGCTTCGAGGCCATTAACCCAATATGGATGCCAACCAAATACCATTTTATTCAGGTCACAAGTTGTTTTTTCAGCAACTCGCGGCGTTTTCGAAGCTGGAATTTGCTCGATTCCTGTATCAGGATGGTTCAATAATTCTTCCTGATGTGTCGATTGAGCAAACGTACGAGATGCACTTAAAAGTATTAGTAGTAGTTGAATGAATTTCATGTAACGCAGTAATGAGCCGAAATTTAAGGAAAACTGCTGACGTTTGGCAAGATTAGGGCATAAAAAAAGCCTCACTTGTTGATAAGTAAGGCTTTGATATTGAACTAAATCGTTCTATTAAAATACTTCTGAATCAGCAAAGTGGAATTTTCCTTCAAGAATTGCATTCTCATCAGAATCTGAACCATGAACAGCATTGCGTCCTTTCGACTCAGCATAATATTTACGGATCGTACCTTCAGCTGCTTCAGCAGGATCAGTAGCTCCAATCAATGTACGGAAATCTTCTACTGCATTGTCTTTTTCCAAAATAGCAGCTACAATCGGTCCAGAACACATATATTCAACTAATTCTCCATAAAACGGACGCTCAGCGTGAACTTCGTAAAATGTTTTTGCTTGCTCTTCTGACAAACGTGTATATTTCATCGCTTTGATAGAAAAACCAGCTCCGATGATCATATCAATAATTTTTCCCATGTGACCATTCTCGATCGCATCTGGTTTTAACATGGTGAATGTTCTGTTACCTGACATTTTGTTCTTTTTTAATTGAAATTCACGGCAAAAGTACAGAATTTAAAGTGATTTCAATACATGATTTGGTTTTTCTCTAAAGAAACACTTAACCATCTTTACTCGGTAAAATAAAAATTTAGTCTTATCTAAAAATTAAGTATATTTGTCTAGAAAAATCAACGAATGAGTGATCCAATTAGGCAACTTTCACAAAGCGAAGAAAATTACATTAAAGCAATTTACGCGCTCTCTGAAAATAGTAATGTGGCCATTTCTACCAATTTACTAGCCGATCGTCTTTCAACAAAAGCCTCTTCTGTAACGGATATGCTCAAAAAGCTTTCAGAGAAAAAATTGTTGACCTACCAGAAATATCAAGGCTGTAATCTAACAGATTCAGGATTAACCATTGCGCTTTCGATTGTACGTAAACACCGTTTATGGGAAGTTTTTTTGGTCGATAAATTGCAATTTGGCTGGGATGAAGTACATGAAATCGCGGAACAATTAGAACACATTCAATCGGTGCAATTGACCAACAAACTCGAAGATTTTTTAGGTTACCCGAAAGTTGATCCACATGGAGATCCTATTCCAACAAGGGATGGACAAATTGATCACTGTACTGCTTCTGTTGATTTAGTTTCGTGTGAAATCGGAACACAGCTTGTGGTTATGGGAGTTGAGGACGGCACGCCTGAATTTCTTCAATACTTAAGTAAAATAGAATTGAAACTCGGAAGTTCCATTCAAATCATCGAAAAATTGTCTTTTGATGGTTCTATTATCATTGAATTTGACAACAAACAAGTGCAATTTTCACAAAAGGTTGCTTCTAAAATATTTGTAAAATGCCCCGAATAAGTATCATGATTTGTTGCACCTTGTTGTTGGTATTCGGTTGTAAAGTTGATTCAACACAACAAAACAATGAACGACCAGTTGTCGTGTGTTCTACTTCGATCATTGCCGATAATATGCAAGCTGTTTTAGGAAACGAATTTGATGTCCGTTCCTTGATGGGACCTGGCGTTGATCCGCATTCCTATAATCCACGACCGTCGGATGTGCAATTGTTGCAAAATGCTGATGTCATAGTTTACAATGGATTTCACCTCGAAGGAAAAATGGCCGATTTGTTTCATCAGTTGGCGGCATCAAAACCAACGTTTGCAGTTGCAGATTATTTCCCTGAAAATCAAAAAATAAGCGCAAGTAAAACCACTAACGTCATTGATCCACATATTTGGTTTACACCTGAAAGCTGGTTAAAATCAATCGGGAAAGTAGCGGATCAATTGGCTACATTGTATCCTGAAAAGGCTGCTGGAATTAAACAACGATTCGAGCTTTATCAAAAGAAATCGGTGGATGAAATGATTGCTCTAAAAAGCGAACTTTCAACCATTCCAAGTGAACAACGCGTATTGATTACGTCACACGATGCATTTCATTATTTCGGAAAGTACTTTGGCATTGAAGTGCGCGCGCTCCAAGGTGTTTCTACCACACAAGAACCAGGTGTAAGAGATGTGTTGGAATTGGTCGATTTCATTGTCAAACGCAAAATAAAATCCATTTTCATTGAACATTCAGTGAGTCCAAAATCGATTCAAGCGGTTATTGAATCCTGCAATTCAAAAGGTCATAAAGTCAACATTGGCGGTACACTTTATTCAGATGCTTTGGGTGCTCAAAATTCAGATGGCGGAACCTACATTGAAATGATTCGACACAATATCACGACTATTAGTACAGGTTTAAAATGAAATCCATCATCTCCATAACTGATTTACAAGTCGCTTACCAAAAAACAGTTGTTTTGGATGAAGTGACGTTGGAAATTCCAGCAGGTCAAATTACCGGAATTATTGGTCCGAATGGCTCTGGAAAAACAACATTGCTCAAATCGATTATGGGGTTGATTCCAATTGAAAAAGGAACGATTCGTATTTTAGATCAACCCTTATACGCTATTCGTAAAGCGTTAGCGTATGTGCCTCAGCGAGAAAGTGTCGATTGGAATTTTCCTGCAAGCGTTTTTGATGTTGTTGCGATGGGACGTTTAAACACGCAAAAATGGTGGAAACGGTTGAATCAAGAAGATTTGACCATCATCAACAAAGCGTTGGAACAAGTACAATTAACTGAATTTCGTGATCGACAAATAGGACAACTTTCTGGCGGACAACAACAACGTGTGTTTTTAGCACGAGCATTGGCACAACAGGCGCAAATCATTCTCATGGACGAGCCATTTGTCGGTGTTGATATGGTTTCTCAAAGTGCTATTCTTGAAGTCTTATTCGAATTGCGTGCACAAGGAAAATCCATGATCATTGTTCACCACGATTTATTGACCGTTTCCAATTACTTTGATTATGCGATTTTACTGAACAACAAAGTAGTTGCTACAGGTCCAACTTCTGAGGTATTACAGCCCGAAACACTTGAAAAAGCTTACGGAGCTACACTTTTATTAAACCGATAAGATGAGTAGCTATTCGATTATCGATCCAACATTGCAGCGTATTGTTATTGGAACTGTATTAATCGGTTTGAGTGCTTCACTCGTTGGTGTCTTTAGTTTTTTGCGCAAAAAATCCTTAATCGGCGACGCCATTTCTCATGCAATTTTACCTGGAATAGCTGTTGCTTACCTATTTATTGAAACCAAAAATCCTGTCGTATTATTAATAGGCGCCGTGATTGCTGGTTGGTTGGCTACCATCGTTATGGGCGGATTACAACGCACTACAAAATTGAAAGAAGACAGCATCATTGCCATTGTTCTCAGTGCTTTTTTTGCACTTGGTTTGGTCTTACTTTCATGGATTCAAGGTCATAGCAACGGTTCGCAATCAGGATTAAGTGATTTCCTTTTTGGAAAAGTTGCAGCCTTAACCAATCAAGATGTATACTTGTTCACACTCGTAGGTGCAGCCCTTTTGCTCATCATTGGCATTAAAAAACGCTTGTTTTATTACATTGCTTTTGATCGTGATTACATGACAACACGCGGTTTTTCGGTGCGATGGAATGAAAGCATTGTTTCTACCTGTTCCATTTTTGCAATCGCAATAGGCATTCAGGCGGTTGGAGTTGTATTAATGTCAGCTCTACTCATCATTCCAGTTGCAAGCGCACGCATGTTGACCTATCGTTTGGGAACATTGATGCTACTTACCGGAATTTTTGGAGTTGTATCCGCTTTAGGTGGCTCTTATCTATCCACACTTTCAGCGAATATGCCAACAGGCCCTTGGATCATTATGGTCCTCGCAGGAATTGCTTTGTTGAGTTTCTTTATCGGGAAATTGCGTTCGAAAACTAATCATCAAAAAGCGAAATTAGGATGAATTACGCCTTGATTCTCATTACAGCACTGTTAGTGGTGATTCCAGCCTCCATTTTGGGTGTATTTTTGATGCAACGTAAAATGGTCATGGTGGGTGATGCTATTTCGCACGCTGTACTGCCAGGAATTGTTATCGCTTATTTAATCAGTGGACAACGCGATTCCTACTTACTCTTAATTGGAGCAGCGCTTGCAGGAGTTTTCACCACCTTATTGATTGACTTTTTGCACCAACGAATGCGCATACAACAAGACGCAGCGATTGGAACGACCTTCACCTTTTTATTTGCGTTAGGTGTTTTGTTGATCTCATTTTTCGCCGGAAACAATGTCGATTTAGACCAAGAATGTGTGTTGTATGGCGATTTAGAAACCAGTTTTCTCGATCAACGCATTTGGAACGGTTACTTGATTGGAACTGGAGCCTTGTTTAAACTAGTACCACTATTGATTGCTGTATTAACGACACTTTTTGTTGCGTATCGACCTTTACAAATTTGGGCATTCAATCCTGAGTTTGGCAAACAAATGGGATTAAAAATAAACCGTTGGCAATTACTCGTGATGTCGCTGGTGAGTTTGCATGCGGTATTGAGTTTTGACAGCGTTGGAGCAATTATGGTTGTTGGAATGTTGATTATTCCACCTGCAACGGCAAGTTTAATGACCAATAAATTAAAACAACTCATTCTGTTTTCTATTTTAATGGGTTGTTTCGCATCTATTCTTGGATTTTTCGCCGCAATTTATGTCAATGTTTCCATTGCACCAATGATTGTTTTAACAGCTAGTGTGTTGTTTGGATTCACGTGGCTGTGGTATTATTTAAAAAACAAAGTCGGAAAAAAACAACTTCTTTCCGACTAGCACTGAATAGTGGTGAATAGGTTTTAAACCCGAAATCTGAGTTTAATATTTTATAATGCGCTCCACAGATGAATGCGTTCCATTGCTGATTTGAATCAAATACACACCAGCAGGAACAGTATTCAAGTCTAATTTTGTGCTGTAAAAATCGCTACCAATCTCCATATCATCACGAACGATCATTTCACCAATAAGGTTGGTGAGTTGCAAAGAATAAAAACCTGCTGGAGCAGAAATTGTGACCATTATTTCGTCTTCGAATGGATTTGGTTGCGCGAAAATAATTGGTGGAATAACCCTTCCAAATTCGTCTAAACCATTGGTAAATTGAGAACAACCTGTTGCAATCAAATTACTCGCCGACCACAAATTATTTCTTCCCGCAAGTGAGGAATTTAAGGCAGCTAGTATACGTGTTTTTTGTCCAGCTGTATACATAGATGGACAAGGCGTGTAATCCATGTAGTTTTCGTCATTGACAAGCGTAACTCCTTGACATTTTTCGCCTAATTGTTCACAATTGTTACTTCCATGATAATAAACGGGAGGTGTGTCACTGACTTGATCACCAGGAGAAGAACAGTAATTTTCAAATGTATGATCGAGGTTTAAGAAATGACCAATTTCATGGGTTAAAACATGCGCCATTTCTTGCTGCCAACTGGAAGGACCACTGACTTCAGATGAACCTGTGTAACCTAAATAACGGTGATTGTAAATAATCCCATCTACTTGATTTTGTTGTGCCCAACTACTTGGTAAATATGCCCACCCAGATGTGTAGGGATCACCACCTTCCGGTTCGTTCACCACCCAAACATTGAGGTATTTATGCGAAGGCCAGTAGGAAACGCCTTTTACTGCCGAGCCAGTTCCGTCTGGTTCTCGCCCATCGTAATTGTTGTAATGGTACGTTATACCAGTTGTTGCATTCCCATTTGGATCTTTGGTCGCCAAGCAAAAGGTAATTCCAACATTCGCGGCTATTCCAGCAAACTCAGGTCTCAGACTTGTGAATCCAGAATTTTGTGCATTAAAATCTTGATTCAAAATTGTAATGGCTGATTGAATTTGAGCTGCTGTTACTTTTTGTGGATTCGTTGGATCATTGATGTGAAACACAATTGGAATGGTGATTTGTGAACGGTTGATTTCATCATTGTTGTGTGCAAATTCAGCTGTAAACGATTCTTGTAAAGCTCGCTCAACGGCCAATTCTGGATGTTCTTCCAACCATTTTGTACTTCCAGTAGTGGAACAGTTGGTTTTTTTTTGATCTTGTGCATAGGAAATCAAAGAAAACCCAACAAAAAAAAAGAGAAGTGTTTTGTTCATAGTTAAAGCATTTGAAGTTTGTATAGAGTTCAATACAAGGATAAACGTTCTATCATTGAGATCTTGACTAGATGTTCACCTATATAAATAGTATGTTAGCCTTCGTGGTTTGAATCGGTTTTTTGGAGACTCAATTCATCAAGCTGCAATAGTCATCACTAAAACACTTACCAAAAATCGGTTATAAAAAATCTCGTGAGTTGAATTCAACTTTAAAACCCATTTCAATTTAGTCAGTCACGCATGTAAATTCGTTTTAATGACTCCAAAAAAGCAGTTGTGCAAAAAAGCTATCCTGCGGTAAGATTCAAATCAATAGATGGCGATACATTTGTCTTAACGTTAGCATAGCATTATTCGCGATTATACTATTCTCTCGTCCTTTTTAGACGTAATCTTTTAAAAAATCAGAAAATGAAAACAATTAGCAAAATCACAGGTGTGATAGCAGTGAGTGCACTTTTAGTTACAGGAATCACTTCATGTAAGAAAGAAAAATTCACAACAGAAAATGCAACAAATTCAGAAATCTCAGACAAAGAAGATGTGTCTAACGAAAAAATTCCCGTTTATTATGCTGGTATTCGTTCGAATGAGGGGTACCCTACAATTGATCAAACAAACATAGGCGACTATAGACTACAAAGTAATGCTGGTCCTAGTCAACTCCCTATTGTGACGTATTCATTTGGTGGTAACTATATTGTTGGTTCCGTTTTTCCTTCAGTTATGGTTGGCTATGCTTCATCAGGATTCAATGATGTTGTTGCATATAGAGCAGCAAGTAATATTATTTATATAAACAGTAATAATAGCTCATTGTGTGGTTTGGTGTATACAACAACCGGAGCGTTTTTTAATGGAAACATTGAAGAAATTGAAATTGATCCAGCAACTGGAATTTTGTATGCATTGTGTAAAGGAAGTGCTATAACAATATACAGATTTGACAATGATTTTGCTGGAAACTATACGGCAGTGCAACTAACAAATTTTGCGAACGGTTCCCCCAATTTTTTCAATAATGTTCTTGGAAACGGATATAAATCAGGATCTATTTGTTTTGTTCCAAATGAAATGTCCGGGAAAAGTCCTAACATGCTTGTTTTTACACATGAATCGAATGTATACTCTACAGCTGGTTTAAAAATGTGGAAATATAGCATGACTCCGACTGGTAATCAATTGGAAGCTTTACTACCGGCTTACCAAACTTCAAACAACAGTTCAGCAATCCCAGGAGCATTAACAGGTAAAATCAACACCGCTTATGGTGATGGAAAATTCTATTTTGCGAGAGACAATGGAAACTTGTTCACAATAAATATTGCTACTACGAATAGTACAGTTTTACCAGTTACATCCACTCCAATTCAAAATAAAAATGATTTCGGATACTACAAAAATTTCTAATTCAACAATCAGAATTAGAAACGTATAGTAACCAATTCACTCATCTTAAAATCCTTGGAAGAACCGCTTTCAAGGGTTTTTTGTGTCTGATTTAATAGGTGTTGTCTTAATCAACCCTAGCTTTAGCGAGAATCACAATCGATGAATAATGATTCCTTCTCCCAACCATTTTTCCAATTGATCGTAAATGCGCATGCGATCGTTTGCTGGAAAATCGTTGATCCGCGTAGCATGTGATCCTCCGGTCAACACCATTTTAAGTGCATCGACCAAGGAAGCTGGATTTGGGGAACAAGCGCCCCACGTATCGTTCCCTCCATAAATGTAGAGAATCCGATCTCCTTTTTGCTCGACAAATTCCCGTACTTTTTTGATGTAATTCGGATTGTACGTAATTGCCACATTTTTGGGTGCAAAACGCAGATTTGTTGAGCTTTTGACAACCTGTAATAAATCGCTCACTGGACTTAAATCAAAACCATAATATCCTAATTCAGTGTGGTGTTGGTAATACGAAGGTAATAATTCTTCGTATTGTTGATCGTTGTAAAAATCAATCCCGACAATCCTATTCATGTAGTCAAAAATAGCGCTTGCCGAAGCATCATTTGGTGGAATTTCAGCGCAAATCCCACCCCATTGCCAAAAAGAAAAGGAAAACTCCAATGCTGCATATTCCAGTGCTTCTTCTGTTGGAACTTCATGAAATGTGGCTCCAGTTCGTTGAATGTGTCCATCAATTTCGAGCAATAATTCTTTACGTCGTTCGAGCAACAACCGTTGAAAACGGGTCACCTCTTTTCTGCACGCTTCATCACCAACATGCTGAATATGGGCGATTGTTCGCGGGTCTTGCGTTCCATTAATTAAAGGAGCAACATACGGAACGGCAACATCAACATCTGTTGGGTAGTTGGATTTATAAATTAAAACGGTCTCTCCACCTTTACTGATTCCAGTGGAAATCCATTTTCCCGTATAATAGGTTTTAAATGCTGAAACAATGGAATGATAATCAGCAATGGCTTGATCATTCGTCAAGTATTGCCAAGGAATGATGGTGGGGCGCGATTTTCCATAAAAACGGTATTCCACAATGACTTGATTGCATTCCATCATTGAACTCAATTCGTAGGTTGTTTGATACGCCGAATACCCTTCTGTTACCAAAACGACAGGCTTACTTGGATCAATATGACTGACATAGATGTATTGATCAAACGTTCCCTTTTTGGGATGTGCGTGATCGAGGAATTGTTGCAACACGACCTGATAACATTCTTTAAAATGATCGCTTTCTGGAATGCTCGTAACGGTTGCAGTTGGAAATGTTTTTTTTAGCCAATCTTCTGTTGGAGTTGCAAAACTGAAACACGAACAGAAAAAGACCCATGTCCATAAACTGGCACGAAAAACGAATTGTTTCATAGATTCTATCGTTAATTGGTTAAAAAGTAGTTACATAAAGAAAGCGTGAATAAGTTACAATTAGCTGAGTTGAAATAAATCGGTTTTAACACTGGTTGAACGTTCACCAATGAATTCAGAAACAATTTTCCCCGTAGCAGGTGCTAAACTCAATCCCATCATGGCGTGTCCAATGGCAACAGTTAAATTAGATAATTTGGCTGACTTCGAAATAATCGGCAAACCATTGGGCGTACACGGTCGAAAGCCAAACCAAATATCCTTTTTGTCAGGCAATGAAAGGGCGTAATCTGGGTAAAACGATCGAATGGAATTAACAATTCCCTCCACCCGATTCATATTGATCTGTGTATCATTTGTATGGGTAATTTCCATGGTTCCGCCAAATCGAATCGCATTCCCCATCGGTGTTACAGCCACTTTTCCTTCGCACAAAATAGATGGAATTGTTGGTCGAATAACTGGATTTTCGATGGTGAAACTATATCCTTTTCCTGGAAGAATGGAAATATCAAGACCTAATTTCTTAGCAAGGATCGGACTCCAAGCTCCCGTACATAAAATGACTTCTTCGGTTGGAATGAGGATGTTATTTGCTTTGACAGAAAGAATTTTACCCCCAACAATATCAAAGTCTTGAATGACCGTATTCGACAGAAATGTGACGCGTAATTGATTCAATTCCTGTTTCAGAAATTCCATGAACTTGGAAGGATACAGATGTGCATCGCCTGTGTAATGAACACCTCCAATTACATCTGTTGTTAAACCAGTTTCCAAAGCAGTCACTTCTTCTTTGTTTAAAATGTCCACTGCTAATCCCATTTCACGAGCTAGTTCACCAACATGGATTTCTTCTTCCGCCATTTTAGGCGTTTTAAACAGCATGAGCAATCCTTTTTCTTCATACAAAAAGGAAGTACTTTCCTTCGAGAAATCTTGAAACAATTCTTTACTCAAAAGGGATAAATCACGCAATGCAGGCATCGATTTGGCAACGTGTTCCTTGTTCGCGTGTTTATAAAAGGAATACCCCCATTTTAATAAGTCTTTGTTTAAACGCGGTTTGACATAAAACGGACTCTTACTGTCAAACATCCAACGCATTCCTTGAGCAATCATTCCGGGTTGGGCCAATGGAATCATGTGAGAAGGAACAATCATTCCCGCATTACCAAAAGAACAACCTTGATCAAAATTGTATTGATCGATAACTGTTACTTTATGTCCATCTTTTGCTAAGTAATAGGCAGTGCACAATCCGATGACACCACCTCCTATTATCACACAGTTTTTCATGAGAACGATTTTTGGGAATTAAATAACTTGAAATCCATGTTTATACGGGTCATTGTCGTCGAGGAAAATGGTATTGTATCCTGTAACGTTTGCCCAACCTTCTATACTTGGAATGATTGCTGGAAGGCCAGCCATTGTTGTTTCTTCTTCAATGCGACCAATAAATTGAGAACCAATAATGCTTTCATGAACAAATAAATCGCCTTTCTTCAACAATCCTTTTGCATACCATTGCGCCATTCTTGCTGATGTTCCTGTTCCACAAGGTGAACGATCAATGGCTTTGTCTCCATAAAAAACGGCATTGCGCGCTGTTGCTTCTGGTGAAAGGGTTTTTCCTGTCCAAAGTAAATGACTCAATCCATTAATTGTTTGATTTTCTGGATGAACAAAACGGTGCGCTTCATTTAAACGTTGTCGGATCACACGGCTCCAACTAATGAGCTGATCAGCAGTAAACTCTTCCAATCCAGCGAAATTTTCTTGCGGATCAACAATGGCGTAAAAATTTCCACCGTAAGCAACGTCCACCGTCAATAAACCCAAATCGGGACATTCAACGTGAATGTTTTCAGCGGCTAAATAAGAAGCAATGTTGGTCAAACGAACGGAATCAACTTTATTGCCCGATTGTTGGTAGCTCACCTGCACCAAACCAGCTGGAGTTTCTAAGCGCAATTTTCCAGGTGTTTTAGGAATGACGAGCCCTTCTTCGATCAAAATGGTAACCGTTCCAATGGTTCCATGACCACACATCGGCAAACAACCGCTTGTTTCGATGAACAAGATTCCTGCGTCGTTTTGCGGATCAGAAGGCGGATAAATAATACTTCCACTCATCATGTCATGACCACGTGGTTCAAACATCAAACCTCTGCGAATCCAATCGTATTCAGCTAAAAAATGCTGCCGTTTTTCACTCATTGAATCGCCATTTAAAAACGGTCCGCCACCCGAAACCAAGCGAACTGGATTTCCACACGTATGTGCATCTATACACGAAAAGGTTCTTCTAGCCATCTTTTAATCAATTGATTCGACAGTATATGCGTTGTTTATTTTGCGGAGAATGCCCCGTTTATTTTCATTTTTCAAGACTTCAGGCAATAATTCATCGGGCCAATTTTGATAGGAAAAAGGGCGTCCCCACCGTTTAATCGCATCTATTCCGACTCCTGTAAACCGCGCGTCACTGGAGGCTGGATACGGTCCGCCATGTTGCATGGAAGCGCATACTTCAACGCCCGTTGGCAAACCATTAAAGATGATGCGACCAACGCGATTTTGTAGGGTTGAAATGATTGAAGTGTTGGTTGTTAATTCCTGACTTGTGCCAATAATTGTACCCGTTAATTGACCTTCAAGTGATTGAATAACGTGGATTAATTCTGCACGATCAGCACAGGTAACAACCATTGAAAAAGGTCCGAAAACCTCGTGTCTTAGTTGCGGATATTGCATAAAATCATGCGCTGAAACGGTACAAATGGTCTGATTCGCATAGTTTTCTGTACGAGTTGTAGAATGCGTTTCATAGATGGTTGCCACAGTTAATTCGTTCACTGTTTGAATTCCTTTTGTATAATTGGAATGAATGGTTGGATGCAGCATGCACGTTGGATCGATTTTTTCCAATTCTTCCGAAAGTGTACTTAAAAAGGCATTTAAACCATCGCTTTCAATGGCGAGAATTAAACCGGGATTGGTGCAAAATTGTCCAGAACCCAATGAGATGGAACCAGCCAATTGCGTCGCCCAATTCAATCCATTGTTGGCTAATTCCTCTGGTAAAATAACAACAGGATTAATGCTTCCCATTTCAGCAAAAACAGGAATCGGATTCAAACGTTGAGCGGCAAGATCCATTAAGGCTCTTCCACCTTTTAAACTCCCTGTAAAACCGACAGCTTGGATGCGTGGGTGTTGAACCAATTGTGCGCCTACTTGATTTCCAGCACCATTTAAATTGGAAAAAATCCCATTCGGCAAACCACATTCTTTGATGGAATCCAAGATCAATTGCGTGACCAACTCCCCCGTTCCTGCATGCATGGGGTGCGACTTGACAATAACAGGACAACCTGCTGCCAAAGCACTTGCGGTATCGCCACCAGCAGTTGAAAATGCAAAAGGGAAATTGCTTGAACCAAATACGACCACTGGTCCAATGGGAATCATCATTTTTCGAAGATCCGGCTTGGCTGGTTGTCGATTCGCATCTCCCGTATCAATCGTGGGTTCTGTCCATGCATCGTTTTCAACATGAGCAGCAAACGCCCTTAATTGAAAAACAGCGCGTCCTTTTTCATTGATGGCACGTCCTTCTGGCAACCCCGATTCGTTGCAATAGCTTTCAATCAACTCCGCATCTGCTTGCTCTAATTTGTCGGCAATAGTTCGAAGTAAATGTGCCCGCTCGGCGCCCGTTGTTTGCTGAAAAGAACCAAATGCCTCTTGCGCCAAGTTGACCGCTTCGTTGATTTCATACACTGTTGCTTCAACAAACAAAGTAGGATTTGCCGTATTCAATCTTGGGTTGACTGTTTGAAAGCTCAATTCCCCTTGAGCGGATTGTTTGTGACCGATGTAGTTTTTTCCTGTAATCATGCGTGAACAATTGATGGAGAAAGTGCTTTGTAATCGGGTAATTGCGGTCGCGTTCGTAATCCTTCTTCAATAATGGAAAGTACGCGAGATCGCTCGGTTCCTTCTAAAACCAATCGCGGAGCACGCACATATTCGGTTCCTAAACCAGTTGCTACCTCAGCCAATTTGATGTTTTGCACCAATTGCGCATTGATATCCAATTCAAGGATGGGCAGAAACCAACGGTAAATCGCAATTGCTTCTTGAATTCTTCCCGCTTTTGCCAATTCATAAATGGCCACTGTTTCACACGGAAATGCATCTACAAGTCCTGCAACCCAACCGTGCGCTCCCATGATGAGACTTTCCAACGCCAAGGTATCCACACCGGAAAGAATTTTAAAACGATCCCCAAAACGATTGATCATGCGCGTCACATTCGAGATATCACGGGTCGATTCTTTTACAGCTTGAATGTTATCGTAGATGGCCAATGCTTCAAACATATCCAGGGTTACTTCAATTTTATAATCGACGGGATTGTTGTAGATCATAATCGGTAAAGACGTGTTTTGGGCAACTTCACTGAAATACGTAATGGTTTCTTTCTCCGTAGCATTGTAGCGCATGGGAGGAAGCATCATCAAACCTTTTGCACCGTCAGCTTCTGCTTGTTGCGCAACTTTAATAGCTCCAGCTGTTGTTTGCTCAGCAATATTCATCACAACGGGTACGCGATTCTGAACCGTTGAAACCGTGTGTTTTAAAATGATTCTTTTTTCATCATCTGTTAGTGTACTCGCCTCACCAAGGGTTCCTCCTAGAATGATTCCATGCACACCAGCTGCTAACTGTGCTTCTATGTTTTTTTGAAAATTGATCAGATCCAGTTGATCGTCCTGCGTAAACTTTGTTGTTACTGCAGGCATTACGCCTATCCATTCCATGTTGTTTCTTTTTGGTCAAAAGTAAAGGGATAGCAGGACTGAATTCACAGACAAATTAACCACTTCTGATACTATAGTAGCATCTCGATTGTGATTTATTGAGATTATGACTAATATTCGCAAATAATTCGATGTGCAATGAAAATACATCCGTTTAAAATTCCAAAAGTTGGCGAGCAATCATTGATTTTTCAAGTAGATGAAGAAGTTGTGTTTTACAACAAATTGCATCAGCATGAAGAATTGCAAATTACCTTTATTGAAAAGGGCGAAGGAAAAATCCTCGTAGGTGATTCGATTCATCCTTACTATTCAGGGAATGTTTTTTTATTGGGGAGCAATCTGCCGCATGTATTCATCAGCGATTCGGAAGAGGAAGAAAAGTCCGTTATGAAAACCATCTTCTTTAATAAGACACTCTTTAGTGTTGAATTGGTGCGATTTCCCGAATTAGTAGGTTTAATTCCCATGATTGAAGCATCCAATGCAGGCATCCATTTCATCCAACACCAACACCAATTAGGTGCATTGATCAATGAGTTTGGAAAGGAAGATGCCATTAATCGGGTTATCCTCTTTTTACGGATCTTGAAATTGATGTCGACTACAGCAACCAAACGTTTGTCGACCTTTATTTACAGCCGCAGCTATTCTGAATTAGAAGGAAAGCGCATGAGTTCCGTGATGAATTATACCGTAGAACATTTTGCTTCCACCATTTCATTAGAAGAAGTGGCTTCCATTGCGAATATGAATAAAAATGCCTTTTGCAGGTATTTCCGCCAACGAACGAATAAAACCTATTTTCAGTTTTTGATTGAAATCCGCATTGAGAATGCTTGCAAAGAGCTCATTCGGAATAAAGAACGCTCCATTGTTGAAGTGGCCGAAAGTTGCGGTTTCCAAAACATCTCCAATTTTAATCGAAAGTTTCGGGAATTAAAGAATACATCGCCGTTCAACTATCGAAAACAACAATCACTGCAATTAGAACAACTAGCATAAAAGATTAATTGATTAAAAATCAGATCGTTGTTCCGGAGTTCAAATGTGTCAAGAAACTCAATGAAGATTTGAAACAGTTGTTAGGAATAAAAGATTAACAGTAAATAAAACATTTTTTAACATACATCTTGCAGCGACATCAGAATAATTGCATTACATTTGTAGCACAAAACACAATTCATAGTTGTGATTTTGGGTTTTATAGTTTTAGCATGGTTTAGCAGAAAGAGGAGTGAGTTACACAGAATTCACTCCTCTTTTTATTTGGGGTGTTTTTTTAGAACTCCCGCCGAGATTGGATCAGAGATCACAGAATCCGCGCAAAAACAACTCAAAAACGGAGTATTCTACTGTTTAAAAAAACCGCTTTCGGATTTCGTTTCAACTTTTATATGTATTATTGGTGGAACAGTTAAACGAAACAGGAATCACATTCACTAAAAAACGATTTGATTTTAAGGGAATAATATGGATTGAATAGAAACTATTTGATTGGAGTTGGTTTGCAACTTTTTATGGTTGGATCGGTTTTTTGAAGTGTAATGCATAGAGAAAGTAGGATCGGATTACTCAGATTTTAAACGTTGGCGGTATTATGGATAAGTCGCAATACGGTTACAAATTAGTTGAGGATAACCAGCTTATTACTGATGCAAAGCTCAATTTTTATTATTATTGAGCATATATAAGTTATGTATAAAAAATTATGAATTCATTTCTATTAGCCATAGCAGTTTTAATTATTATGTTATTCCTTAATGGTCTCATTCTAAGAAAAAAATGGGATCTAGAGAGGACAATAAGAGATTTAAATAATGATAAAAATTCTCTTGAACTTAAGATATTAAAACTGAATAAAGAAATCACAAAACTCAGCGAAGGAATTGTTCAAAAAGATGTTTTTTTTGAATCCTTAAAACAAGAAAATAAGCTGACATTTGTCAAAATAAGTTCTTTATATTCGGATTTCCTCCTTATACAATACGATATTTCAAGTCGTTATTTGGCATCGAAAAGTCATCCTGCTAGAAAAGAAGCATCCCGTATAAAAGACTTAAAAGCTGAAACAAAGGCTTATATTGAACAATATCGTCAAATGTTCTATAAATACGAATACCTTCTTGAATTATTCCCTGAACTTTCTGAATATGTCGATGACCTTGAAACTTTAAAACAATTGAATGATATACAAGATTTAAAATCGGTTGAAGAAGATTTTGATCGAACCCAATTTTATTTATCCAAAGAGGAATACAAAGCTCTTTCAACTGATAAAAGAAATCAACTAGCGCTTGACAGGTACATTTCTGGACAAAAAACAAAATGGCAAATCGGAAGGGATTATGAACTCTATTGTGGTATGGACTATGAAAAAAAAGGTTGGGAGGTTGAATACTTCGGCATGGAAAAAAAGTTAGAAGATATGGGACGTGATTTAATTGCAAAATTAAAGACTGAACACCATGTTATCCAATGTAAATATTGGTCCAAGGAAAAAACTATTCATGAAAAACACATTAGCCAACTTTTTGGCACTACTGTTGTGTATGGATTGGATTTACCTCTAGAAATCAAAGTCACTCCTGTTTTTATTACAAATATTGAGCTTTCTATGACAGCAATGCGATTTGCAAACAAGTTAGGGGTAATAGTTATAGAAAACAATCCACTTGATGAGTTTCCAAGAATAAAGTGTAATGTCAATAAAGATGAATATGGCGATGAATCAAAAATTTATCATCTACCATTTGATCAACAATACGACAGAACCAAAGTAAACAAAAAAAAGGAGTTTTATGCAATGACAGTTCAAGAGGCAGTGGATGCAGGATTCCGAAGAGCCTTCAGATATTTCGGTGGTTAATTTTAATATGCACAACAGCAAAAGTAGGTAAACTAATATACTTATTACGCGCCTTTACCTCTAATTTCGGACTGTTAGCGATCAGCCTTGAGAATCGAAAAAAAACATAAAAATGAATGATAGAAAAATAAGCGGAATCATTGATGAATTAAGATATATATACATAATGACGAGCGTTATTAATTTAGAAAAAGAAATTAGAATAGACGATGTTAAAACTATAATTGACACCGGTGCTTTTTCAAATTTCATATAAAAGATTTAGCGTTTCAATTACAATTAAACTCCATAAAATCAACTGAATATGTAAACCCGTTAGAAGGAAAAATAAAAGCTGATGTTTTTAGTATTGAATTAGTAATTGGGAAAATACAATTAACAAAATTTAGAATAAAAGAATTTAATCAAAAAACTTACCCATGCGGAATATTATAACGGACTAGAATTTGATAATGATATTGATGTTAAACAACATAGAAAAGTTCGGCACAATAAAAAAAATGGGAACTTGAAATATTTAGTGGAAAAGACATTATTGATGAATAAAAATCGAGTAGGTACAGAAATATGATAAAACGTTATGCTTAATTACGAATTAAGATTGAAACTATTCTTCATTATAATACCTTATATCTTTATAGTAACTTTGTAAAATAATGACAAATTATATCGACATCAATACTGACATCCTAACTTGGGCAATTTCCCGAGCAGGACATGATGTTCTTGAATTTTTCGATTCTCATCCAAAAATTCAAGAATGGTGTAGTGGAACAAAAAAACCTACAGTTAAACAATTACAAAATTTTTCTCATAAAGTACATATCCCTTTTGGATATTTATTTGCAAGTGAACCACCAAAAGAAGAGATTCCAATACCATTTTTCAGAACAAACAAAACAACTGACAATCGGATTAGCCTTAATGTTTATGATACGATATTAACGTTACAACAAAGACAAAATTGGTTAGTTGAATACTTAAAAGAAGAAAATAACGATGAACTATCCTTTGTAGGTAAATTTAATGCTTCCATTGACTATAAAATCATTGTAGAGAATATTCGTGAAACATTGGGATTGACTCAATTGTGGGCTTCTAAGTTCAATACTTGGGAAAAGGCTTTGGAAAATCTTACCGATAAAATTGAATCCATAGGGATAATTATCACATCTAACGGCGTGGTTGGCAATAATAATAAAAGAACAATTGAAGTAAATGAATGCAGAGGTTTTGTTCTCGTTGATGAATATGCTCCGTTCATGTTTATTAATGCTGCAGATGCCAAGGCCGCTCAAATGTTTACAATAGTTCATGAACTAGCTCATATTTGGTTAGGACAAAGTGCGGGATTTGATTTTATCGATATGCAACCCGCGAACGATCCTACCGAAATATTATGTGATAAAATTGCTGCCGAATTTTTGGTGCCAGAAGAAACATTTCGTGAAGAATGGAGACGCACTAACGACTATAAGAAATTGGGACTAGTTTTTAAGGTTAGCCCAATAGTAATTGCAAGAAGAGCACTAGATTTAAATTTAACAAGTAAAGAACAATTCTTCACTTTCTATAATAATTATATTTCTGCCTTTATCACAAAAAAGGCCAATCAAGGTGGTGGAGGTGATTTTTATGCTACTTCAAAAAAAAGAATCAGTTTATCCTTTGCAGGTTATGTCAATCACGCGGTAAAAACAAATCATTTATTATACAGAGATGCATATAGACTTGTTGGTTTAAAAGGTGGAACATATGATAAATTTATTAAACAATATTTTTAGTTGAATGAGTGTATTTATCTTAGATAGCAACTTTTTTATTCAAGCGCATCGGATGTACTATCCATTAGATGTTGCTATCTCGTTTTGGAATCAGGTAGAGCAGTTAGCGTTATCTAGAGCAATAATTAGCATTGATAAAGTTAAAAATGAGTTATATCAAAATGATGATGAATTAAAGGCTTGGTGTCAGTCAAAATTACCTAATGACTTTTTTAAGGACACCAGTAGTATTATTGGAAGTTACACTAACGTTGTAACTTGGACTATGGGTAAAACAACTCAATATTTACAAGGTGCAATAAATGAATTCCTTGACGCTGACGAAGCTGATGCTTGGTTGGTAGCTTATGGTTTAGCTCATGGCTTAACTCTTACAACCTATGAGATAAGTGCTCCAAATGCTAAGAAAAAAATTAAAATACCTGACCCTTGCAATGACTTAGGTGTCAACTTCACAAATACAATTGGAATGTTTAGAACACTCGGGGTTCAATTCTAAATAAAGATAACATCATCTAAGTAAACATATCTACCATGCGGGACGCCAACGTTTCTAAGTTGTAGTCCTTAAACGCTAGCGAAATTTGATAACGATCAGAAACAACTATAATCCATCTCGCCTTAGCCTTTCAATTTTACTTCCTAAGTTAAACCTTTCCAACAACTCATCTGATTGTTAAGCTCACTCCTTTTAATTAATATTGGCCAATGTATAATCGTTCGCGGTAGTTTGAGAACGCATCAAATGCATCTATACATTAAACAAAACAACCATGAAAAAACAATTATTTAGCACATTCTTTTTACTCGTATTGAAAACAATCGCATTTTCTCAAAATTGTGACGAGGGTACTTTTTGGACATTAGAACAAGGTGTCATAAAAGAGTGGCAATTAAATAACAATGTTGTTACAGGAGGAAGTGTTATTCTTTCACCTCCATCAGATCTTACATCTCTTTCCTATTGTGGCAGCTCTTCCGATCAAACTTTTTATGGGTCAGTTAATTACGGAATTTACTACTACACTAATCCTGGCTGGAATTTCATAGCTGATTCTACTATTCTTTATTCAAACTCAGGAGGATATAAACAGTATCAATATTATATGTATGGTTTAAGCAGTATCTATTTTTATAATGGAAGCTCTTTCACTTCAATCACACCTATTGATGTTTACCAAATTGCCGATATTGGTGTTGATACGATGGGTAGAGCTTGGACTATGACAGGAGATTTTTCATCTAATTTATATTTAAATATCATTGACAGCAGTGGTGCAATCATTAGCATCGATACGTGTTCGCTAGCTATTTCATTAAATCATGCCTACGGTTCATTTGTTATGAGGGACACACTATATGTTGGTTTAGGTAATTCAAATCCTAATTTTCCAAACTCCATATTGCCTGTGATTAGAAGTGGAACGAGTTTTCATTTTGGACCTCCAGTTGCTACACCACCGAGTTTTGCAAACCAAAATTATTATGATATGGCAAATTGCAATGGTAGTAAAAAGCCTTTAGTAAATCTGTTAGAAAATTCTCTTAGTAATAGCATTTCCATTTACCCCAACCCTTTTACTTCACAGACAACCATTGCCTTTAGCGTTGAACAGAACAATATTACCATTAAAATAATAGACATATTAGGAAAGGAAATAAAGACCATGAACTTTACAGGCAAACAACTTGTACTAGACAGAGCTGAAATGACCGAAGGTATTTACATTGTGCAAACAATAGATGGAATGAACACTGTTACAAACCAAAGAAGAATTGTAATCGAATAACAGTTGATCTGAAAGAAAAACGACAGATAACACATCAGAATGATCCTTAAGTGTCATGTAGCCTAGCGCACATTATCAAACTCAATAATTCTGGGTTTTCAATCAATTGGAATCATTTTCACTGGAAAAAATCTTGTTTATTCTAACGTTTAAAAACACGCTCTAAAAGCATTCTTAAATCACGTATGTTTATCGTAACAACAGTTTGTTTTGAATTTGAAAAATGGTTTTTAGCGAACTTACTTTAACCATCTATTTTACTGCATTCCGAATATTATTCATCCCTTTTTACTTTCTTTGATCCATGTTTAACTGAAAACCAAAAGTCCAACCAACACTTAAAAACAATGGAATTCAAGAAATATAACTCCATCGAAAATTCGTATCAGGACGACTTTATGCGTTCAATCATTGAACAGGGTTTTGGTGACCTTGACTACGTTGTGCAAGAAAAGGTGCATGGTGCAAACTTGAGTTTTATCACAGATGGACAACAAATTCTAAGTGCTAAACGAACAGAATTAATTCTTGAAAAGGAACCGTTTTTTAATTCCAATCACGTTCAGGAAAAGTACAAAGACAACATTTTAGCTTTATTCACTGCGGTTTCAGAACAATTCGACACAAAAACAGTGACCATTTTCGGGGAAATTTTTGGCGGTGGTTATCCTCATCCAAACACGCCCACAGACGTCAGTGCAAAGCTTGTTCAACGTGGTATTTACTACTGCCCTTCAAATGACTTTTTTGCTTTTGACATCTTAATTGACAACAACACCTACTTAGATGTTGAAACGGCCTCTCAACTTTTTGAAAAATGCGAATTTGTTTTCGCTAGAACTTTGTTCAAAGGTTCTTTGAAGGACTGCCTTGCTTACTCGAACGAATTTAAAACAACAATTCCTCTTGAATATGGACTTCCTGAACTTGACGGAAATATTTGTGAAGGTGTTGTAATTCGACCAACGCAACCATCCTTTTTACGGACAGGTTCAAGAGTGTTGATCAAGAACAAGAATGAAAAATGGTCTGAAAACAACAATTTCATTGACAAAGCAACTTTAATCCAACTCTTACGCGAAGAAGAAGAATTAAGTGAAGAAGCCAGTTTCCTTTGCGAAGAAGTGTATAAACTAATCACGCAGAACCGACTCTCGAATTTGATCAGCAAAATTGGCGATGTAAATCCGGATAAAGATTTCGGGAAAATCCTAGGCTTATTCAACAAAGATACATTAACGGACTTTTTCAAGACGTACAAAGAACGTTACGACAGCTTGGAAAAAAGCGAAGGTAAATCAGTCAACAAATTTTTAAATAAACACGCTGGACAACTCATCAATGATTACTTTGATCGATAGGAAACTTTTGGCGGACAGCTTAAAGATTCACGCAAGCTTTTCGTTAGGGAAAGTGCAGTAACTCAACTATCTTTGTTTAGAATTAGAGCTAGCTGGCTTCAATTGCACAACACTTACTATACACAAACAATTATCTGTCATTGTAACACGCGACTCTTATCGTCAAAAAAAAACAAATGGAACCAACCTTTAGATGTGGAACAAGAAAAGCAATAGACGAGTTATCGGAAGAGCTTCAAATTCCGAACGACACTTCTATGCAAGATTGGTCTTATACAGAAGGAAATTCTGATGACATTGAAAAGTATATTTCACATTACAGCTTGACAACTGATGATGACAAGAAATTTGTTTTAATGGAGATGATCATTCAGGCAACAGAAGATCAAGATACCAAAAAACTGTTTCTAAAGTATTGTGAAAGAATTCAACCAATTTTAGAAACTGACTTCAAACTTCACGAATATACTATTCATTATTGGGCTTGTTTTGACAACGAAGATCTTGACGACTGTTGGAAGATCGCGGCATTTATGCGACAATTATGGACGGACAAGTTTAAACTAAAACTACTATTTGTTTGCACAGTGAACAGAATGAGAAGTGCAACTGCTCATAAAATTTACGAAAATGATAAACGTTTTGATGTAAAATCAGCAGGTACAGACAAATCAGCAAACACAGTCATTACCAATGAAATATTAAGTTGGGCTGACAGTATTGTTGTTATGGAAAAACATCACAGAAACTTTATTCGGCAGAAGTTTCCTGAAATTTATGCTAACAAAAAAATTGTATGTTTATATATTCCAGATGACTACGATTATATGCAGTCAGAACTAATTGGAATAATAAAAGACAAAGTAGAAAATGTGTATGGGCGGAAACTAATTTGAATTTCGACTTTGCCTCACAGAAGTTCCACGACATTAAGAACACCGATTCATGAAAGATTCAGGCGATCACTTGGTTGCCAAATTCTGTTACGGCATGCTAAAACGACTATCATAAAATTAAAATGAGCAGAATAAATTCATCCGACGACAAATTAATCCATCGGCTATTGAACAACAAGTCGGACAAAACGCGTTGGGAAAATATTCGTGTATTGAGAAATCGACCAAGTGAAGCATTGTTTTCAAAGTGTGTCGAATTAACCAAATCGAACAACCCAAAAAACAGAAAAATAGGTATTGATATTTTAGCTCAATTGGGTTTGCCTCCAAGACCATTTTTGAAGGAAACCATAAAAATCTATTTTGACTTACTCCCTATTGAAACCGATCCAGGTATTTTAATGTCTTTACTTTATGCTATTGGACACAATAATGAAGAACTAGACAATGAGCAAATTGATCAACTATGTTCATTGATCGACAACAAAAATAGTTGGGTAAAGGAAGGATTGGTTTTTGCATTACTTGGCATTGATCATTTAAGCGCCATTGAAACGTTAATAACGCTTTCGTCCGATAAATTAAGCCACATCAGAAATTGGGCAACTTTTGGAATCGGTTCTCAAATTGATCGAAACAATAAAAATATACGAGAAGCTTTGTGGAAAAGAATGAACGACAAACATCAAGAAACAAAACTTGAAGCGGTAGTAGGATTGGCAAAACGAAAAGACAAACGTGTAAAAGACATCATCAGACGTGAACTACTTGGTGGCGAAAGTGGATCTTTACTTTTTGAAGCCATTATCGAAACCAAAGACCACGAATTTCTCCCTATACTGAAACAACATTTAAAAACAATCGAGGGCGACGAAACCATAAATCCTGATTGGAAAAAAGGATTAACGAATTGTGTGGAGGAATTGATTCGGCTGACTAATAAAAGAAAAACGACAGTTAAAAAAACACTTGGATAAAGATTTCACCGAATTTCCCAACGGCTATTCACTCGTCCTAACACGCCTTAAACACAGTCATGTTCAATAACTACTCAAATTTCAACATTCTATTTTTCTGGTCAGATTTTTTTTCCGTTCTTTGAGCAACTATTTTTCGACTTATGAAATTATTGTACATAGCTGTCATCGTTGTTTTTGCAACCGCTTTTTCCGCCAACTCACAAACACAAGGTGTGGCTTTCCCAACTGTTGGTAAAGGTGTTGCAACGCCATTCGTAACTGATTACCATTGCTTGGGAATCAATGTTTCTGGTTTAGGTTGGGGAACGGGTTATGAAGGAAAGCGTTTTACAATGGGTTCAAGTGAATTTGGTTTCGGAATTTACAGTGATTCCTTGACTTCAGATAAGTTGAAAAACTTGACCAAAACACTTTGGTCTCAAGCACGTAATAAAAATCAAACACCCATTGATTATCAAGCGCAAGCTGCAGCCGCTGCTGATTATGCCCAAGCTGGAATCTCCATTAATGTAGACTTTAACTGGGCTGGATTCGCATTTCAAAGTGAGAAATTTGGTGGGATCGCCTTTAATGTGCGCGAAAACTACCAATGGTATTCTAAATTGAACCAACAAACGACCGATCTATTATTTCGTGGAAAATTGTCCTCTTATTTTGATTCATTAACCGTTGTTTTTGGAACAGATACCACAACAATTGCCAATAATGCTAATTTATCTTCTGATACACTTGGAGCTGTAATCAACGGAAATATCGCTGTCCCTTTAAAATTAAGTGATATCACGAGAGGTTCATCGGTGAAAATGGTTTGGAATCGTTCGTACAATTTTGGTTACGGTCGTAAAATCATTGGTAAAGACTCCGTATTTGTATTGTACGGTGGAATTGGTGGTCGCGTTATTCAATCAATGGCGATGTTTAACCTCGAGTCTGATGACAACGGTTTGTACATGTATTCATCTATTTCACCTTCGTTTGATATTAATTACGGAAATGTTTCAGGATCAAATGTCCTCAATTATAAAGGTGGTATTCCGCCAGCTGTTGGTACCGGTTATGGAGTTGATCTTGCATTAAGTGCTATTTTGTTTTCCAAATTAAAAGTAGCTGTTGCCGTGAACAATATTGGAGCAGTGACCTATACAAGAAATGTTTACACAGTGAAGGACACGTTGTTTGGGAACTTTTCGCTAGCAGGTTTGGACGCTGCAAACATTACCAATTCGGTGAATCAATTATTAAGAGATGGTGGTTTGCTCACGTTACAAGGAGAAGAAAAATTCAAGATGGCAAATGCTGCTGATTTCCGTTTCGGAGCTAGTTTTGAGCCATTTAAACAATTGCGATTTGGATTTGATTTGGTTGCACCGCTTAATATTGACAATCCAGGATCTATCCAAAATGCGATCTTCTCGTTTGGTGGTGATATTCGTCCAGTGAAATGGCTTTCATTGAGTGCTGGTTATTATGGTGGTGGAATTTACAAAAACAACATTCCAGTTGGGATCACCTTCATTTTAAAAGATGGAGCTTACGAATGTGGTATTTCTTCACGTGATGCATTGACGTTCTTCACGAAGAATTCAAATAGTATTTCTACCGCATTTGGATTTGCTCGTTTCCGTTTTTAAGGAATAAGCTGTTTTTTTTTCTAGGAATAAACTGTTTTCTTTTTCAGAATAACGATTTTATTTTGGGATTTCAAACGTTCCGTATTCCGATAACCATCGGAATGCGGGATTACTGGCTGTACCACACTCAAAAACAACTGATTACTTTGTTTTACGGTGGCTTTTTTTTCCATTATCAGAAATTTACAATGATACATTTAGGTGTTATCTTAATTGAATTCTGGACTGAAAATTAAAGTCGAACTCAGGTTAATAATGATACCATTTAAGCTTTGAAATTAACCACATAAGGACACATAGAAAACATAGTACATTCTATGTTTTCTATGTGTCCTTATGTGGTTAAAATTGACCGTAAATTTCTATCGTGTTATTACAGAAAAATCAAAGATAAACAGGTATTACCAAGAACTTCTACTTTTTAGAGGCGTTAAATAGAACGCAAAACTTCTTTTAATTCACTCAGCATTAAAGCAGTTGCGCCCCATATTTTCACCTCTTCAAAAATGAAATGTGGAACGTTTTTTAAAACCATCCCTTTTTGAATTGGAACATCTATGTGCTGAATGATTTTATCGTCCAGTAAATTGCTTAAATCAAGCGTATGAACAGCAGCAACTTCTCGTTCGGATAAGGTAAATTGATCATGCGGAGTTTTCCAATAAAAAACATGTGGTTCAATGAGAAAGGAACTCACAGCAGTGTAAACATCTGTCAATTTGCCAATGTAATCCAATTCGAGTGCTGTAATCCCAATCTCTTCGGCACATTCACGCAAAGCAGTTTCCATTAATGAAGCATCATCGATTTCCCACTTTCCACCAGGAAATGCGATTTGTCCACTATGTGATCCTTCGTATTCGGAGCGTTGAATGACGAGTGATTGGAGATTCTTTGTTCCCTCAAAAAGCAAAATAGCAACTGCAGACAACCGTGCATCAGCGGATGGTTGTAGTGTATCCAACGCAATCCCTTTTCTGGGATACATTAGTTGGTGTGCGCTTTCACCAGGAAGTGGTTCTTGAAATCGATTCAACAATACCTGATAAGTGGGAATCATTTGGTTCGAACTGTTGTAAGAATGCGTTCAAAATCGTCCAATACATAATCCATCATTTCTTTTTTTGAAATGAACTGAAAAATGTAATACTCGTCTTTAATTTTCAAGCTTGCCATATTATAATAAAGAACCTCATCATATTCTGAACGAGCTCCACTAATTGTTTGCGTGATGCCTTTGAACTTTACATTTTTTTTGGTGTCCTTTTTAAAGGAAATACTAGCATTGTGTAATGATTCATAACGTCTGCTCGCATAAGCATTGTGGAAACCATTCAGTAAATCATCTTCAATGATATAGTCTTCCATTAATTCAGATTCTAAATCATTTTCGGTGAGGCGTTCAACCGTGAAAACAATTCCCAATGGCTGATCTCGGCGCACAAGACCTGAATTTTTGAAACAGTATTGCATACCATAATCGAATTCAAAACTGGTTGGCATTTTGAATTTTATGTTCTTATATGCTTGTTTTTTGAGATTCGTAAAGTCATATCCATTTTCACGAAAAGCCTTCACATGATCTTCTTGGTCTTTATCAGAATTATCAGGACAAGCACTTAAAAAAGGGAGAAGAATAAGGAAAAAGATTAGACGTTTCATGTGACTAATTTACATGTAAAATTTTAATTTGAGAACGAATGGATTGTAAAAGCAAAAAAAAAGCTGCCCAATTGGACAGCTTGTCTTTAAGATTAAAATCCTAGGTATCAATCTTAGCATATTTTGCATTCTTCTCAATGAATTCACGACGAGGTGGAACTTCATCACCCATTAACATGGAGAAAATCTGATCACATTCCGCAGCGTTTTCAATTGTTACTTGACGTAAAGTACGGTATTCAGGATTCATCGTTGTATCCCACAATTGTTCAGCGTTCATTTCACCCAAACCTTTGTATCGTTGTACACCAACAGATGATTCTGATCCTCCACCTTTCAACTCATTGATCAAACGATCACGTTGGTCTTCATTCCAAGCGTACTCAGATTTTTGACCTTTTTTCACTTGATACAATGGTGGTGTTGCAATGTAGATATATCCATTTTCGATCAATTCCTTCATGTAACGGAAAAAGAACGTAAGGATTAAGGTTTCAATGTGAGAACCATCGACATCGGCATCACACATGATGATGATTTTGTGGTAACGCAGTTTTTCGATGTTCAATGCTTTCGAATCGTCGATCGTTCCAACGCGAACACCAAGAGCGGTGTACATGTTTTTAATCTCTTCGTTTTCGAAAATTTTGTGCTGCATTGCTTTTTCAACATTCAAGATTTTACCTCGAAGTGGCATGATTGCTTGAAAGTGACGGTCACGACCTTGTTTTGCCGTTCCACCCGCCGAATCTCCCTCGACAAAGTAAATCTCGCATAAAGCAGGATCTTTTTCAGAACAATCGGCTAGTTTTCCTGGTAATCCAGAACCAGACATAACGTTTTTACGTTGCACCATTTCACGTGCTTTACGCGCCGCATGACGTGCACGAGCAGCCAAAACAACTTTTTCAACGATCAGTCTTGCTTCAGAAGGATGTTCTTCCAAATAAATGGCCAACATTTCTGAAACACCTTGTGAAACTGGGGCTGTTACCTCACGGTTACCCAATTTCGTTTTTGTTTGCCCTTCAAATTGTGGTTCTTGCACTTTTACAGAAACAACAGCTGTCAATCCCTCACGGAAATCGTCACCATCAATTTCTATTTTTTCTTTCGCAAGAATTCCGCTTTCTGTAGCGTATTTTTTTAAGGTGTTAGTCAATCCTCTTCGGAAACCAGATAAATGCGTACCACCTTCATGCGTGTTGATGTTATTCACATACGCTTGAATGTTTTCCGTATAAGAAGTATTGTAAGTTAACGCAACTTCAACTGGAATACCTTCACGCTCACCTTCGAAATAGATCACATCTGGAATCAATGGCTCACGGTTACGATCCAAGTATTGAGCAAATTCACGTAATCCACCTTCAGAATGAAAGAGAACTTCACGTGGTATACCATTATCATCCACATCGCGTAAATCAACCAATGTGATCGTAATTCCTTTGTTCAAGAACGCCAATTCGCGCATACGAGCTGCGATTGTATCGTAATTGTATTCTGTGTTTTCGAAGATCGTTCCATCTGGTTTGAAAGTAACCTCAGTTCCCGTTTTATCCGAAACACCAATTTCTCTCACTTCATACAATGGCTTACCAATGCTGTATTCTTGTTGAAAGATTTTTCCTTCGCGGTGAACGATCGCATTCAAGTGAATGGAAAGTGCATTAACACACGATACACCAACTCCGTGCAATCCCCCAGAAACCTTGTAGGTATCTTTATCGAATTTACCACCAGCATGGAGTACCGTCATGACGATTTCCAAGGCAGATTTATTTTCCTTTGTGTTAATTCCAGTTGGAATTCCACGACCGTTATCAACAACCGTTATCGAATTATCCAAGTTAATCGTGACAGCGATGGTATCACAATGACCAGCCAATGCCTCATCAATGGAGTTATCAACGACCTCGTAAACCAAGTGATGCAAGCCTTTCACACCAATGTCTCCAATATACATCGCAGGACGCTTACGAACTGCTTCTAAGCCTTCAAGGACCTGTATATTATCTGCTGAATATTCTTGTACTTTTTTTTCTTCGCTCATAGATGTTCAATAGAGTTTTTAGGCGATTGTATACGCCGAACAAATATAGCCAAAAGACACGGTTTTATTCAGTCTAAACTATGCTGTAGTACTTGTATTTATTAACAAAATATCAACGATTTCTTATTCTTTACCTTCTATCCACGAAATGATTGCTGGATCATTCGGTAAGGTTCTTGGCGCGATCACTTTTACCAGTTTCCCATTTGTGTCAATCAAGTACTTTTGAAAGTTCCATTGTACTTTACTGTCCTCTAATCCGTTTTGGTCTTTTTGCGTCAAATACTGATAAATCGGATGCATATCCTCTCCTTTTACAGAGATTTTACTCATCATTGGGAACGTAACTCCATAGTTCTTTTTGCAAAATGTCGCAATCTCAGAATTACCTCCTGGTTCTTGACTCATAAAATTGTTCGCTGGAAAACCAATAATCGTGAAATTCTGATCTTTATACTGTTCGTAAACTTGTTGCAATTGTTCATATTGGGGCGTCAATCCGCATTCTGATGCAGTATTCACGATCATTATTTTTTTGCCTTTTAGCGTACTGAAATCAAACTCATTGTCTTCAACATCTGTAACCTTGAAGTCATAAATCGTTTTTAAAGAAGGCGTTTCTTCTTCAATTGTAGTTTTAACAGGAGTTACTGGCTGTTCCTTCTTATTGAGAAGTGTAATACTGAGTAAGCCAAAGCCAATGGTCGTGAAAATTAAAAAGCGTTTCATCTTGTATCGTTTTGAATGAGAATTGTTTTTTTACGTTTGAAAGATACTTCATTGAACACATTAAAAAGAAAAAAGTTGAATTGAATCGCAACTTTTTATCGTTTTTTACGAATAGAAGACTATGAGGTTAGTACTATTGATTGGAATCGTATTGTCATTTGTGACTGTCGGAGCGCAAGTTCCGTTGAAGGGAACGTGGCAGGGATTAATGATTCGGGATGGACAAACACTTGATCAAGCAACTATCATCTATTTCGATTTCACGGATAATGGCGATTTTATTGGAAAAAGCCGTGAGGAAGTAACCGGAAAAGACGCCTATGTGATCAAGAAAATGAAAGGTACAAAACAAGTTAGAAGTGTACAACTGAAACAATTTGTAGTCGATAAAAAGAAAGATGCAGCTGGCGTAAAATGGTGCAACTTTGATGCGACACTTGATTTTATAGATTCAACTGGTTATTTAGAGGGAAAATTCAAAAGTTCCGAATGCAGAGGTTATACAGGTAAGATCATTTGTTTTCGATCAAGCTTACCTTTTTCAACCGATGTGACTGTAAAGGAAGTGCAATCTTGGCGACCAATCTTTGTGGATGATCTCAAGAAAGGCAGAAAATCGCCTGAAATTCGAGATCTAGAACGAAAGAATTTTAAATTTCAACCCATTTTCTTCGATTATGATAAGGCTGAAATTAAAGCTGAATTCAAACCTTTTTTAATCTCACTAGTGAAGGTTGTGAATGGGCATTCTGATTTGCGCATCAAAGTGGCTGGACATACAGATGCAGATGGCTCTGATGCCTACAACATTGATTTATCTAAAAGACGAGCAGAAGCCATTATTGCTTTCTTTGTTTCCTTGGGATTGTCACGCGATCGCATTCAAATAGAATTCAAAGGCGAAGCAGATCCGATTGGGGACAATTCAACTTCGGATGGAAAACAACTCAACAGACGGGTTGATTTTGCGTTTATCTAATCGAAAATCACACACCTTCATCAATCAGTGAAGCGTCTTTTTTACCAGCCTGAACAATTTTATTGATGCGTGGTTGAATAAACCAAATACCCACTGGAAAAAACCACATTAGGAAAAATTCACCAATATAATCTGAGAAATGTGCTTCGCGCTGTAGTTCTACACTTTTGAGTGTCTTTGCAATAAAGTAGATGATGTAGATTAAACAAAAGATAGAGAAGAAGTGCATGAGCATCATGATTAGAATGAATGGGAGTACAAAACCAATGCTCGGCGGTTGCCCATTTCCAAACTGAAATTGAGGAAGAATAAATGATCCTCCTATAAAAATGATTCCAAAATAAATGAGCGGTACAAAGAAGAAGAACTTAAAACGCTTCAAACGAAGACGCGTTTCGGGATTTAAATAACCGTTTAATCCTGTAGCAACAGACCATTGCCAATAGAATTGAACGGTAAAAGCTATCAGTGCAATAATGGGAAAAATAAAAAAGATTGGAAAAACAGATTCTGGCCGCGGATTGTGTTGCGTCATTAAAGTAGCGAATAGAATGATCATCAATACAATCATCGTTACGAATGGTACACCAACGACGAGAATAAATAATTTCCAATGAGGAAGGTGAAGGAATTTGTTTACCATCTGGTTTGAATAAAGTGGGTATAAAAAAATCCCTCCGCCAAAGACGAAGGGATTCTCAAATTAATATGTGTTGATTACTTGATGAAAGATAACGCAGCGTTTTCTTCGTATTTCAAGAACTCACGATCTTTAACAGCTTTTGCTTTCCAAGCACCATCTTTTCCGATTGCGCTTTTCAAGTTGCTAACGATTGCTTCTAATTTATCTTGTCTTGCAGCAGCAACAGCTTTCAAGTAGTAACCTTGACCGCTTTCTTTGTCTGCAGAAGCATCGATCGTTTTCGTAGCAGCATCAGCATTTCCGTTTAACAATTGAGCCAATGCTTTGTTGAATGAAGCGTCAGATCCGAATGCAGAAACTGCATCATTGTATTTACCGTTTTGAATAGCGATGATTCCTTTGTTATAACTAACTTCTGAACCAGCACCGTTCGCTTCTCCGAATAATTTAGCAGCTTTAGCACGGTCACCGTTTACACCAGCGATTGCACCTAAGTTGTTTTTAGAGATAGCATTGTCTTTCTTACCGTTTGCTTTTTCGAATTGAGCTTTTGCTTCATTCAATTTACCTTGTTTGTACAATACAGTACCAACATTGTTAGCAGCTCTCCAGTCAGAAGGATCTTTCATTTCAGCTTCTTTGTAAAGACGTAATTTTTCGTTTAAGTCTTCAGTCAATGTAGCTGTGAATAACAATTCTTCTAAAGTCAATTTTTGTGGTTCAGCTTTAGAGATTGTTTTCAATTCCTCATCAGAGTAACCTGTTAAATCAAAAACAACTTTGATTTCAGAACGACGTAATTTAGGGAAGATGTTTTTGTCTAATTCAACAAATGATTTTCCTAGGTTACGCATTTCAGTCTCACGTTGTTTAGGATCAGAGTACATTTTCAAAACACGAAGAATCAATTCTTTGTCTTCTTGTTTCATTGTAGTGTTTTTTCCTAATTCAACTTCGAAACCAGCGAAATCTTCTCCTTTACCAGTCAAGTTGTAAATTTCAGTTTGCGCCTTATCGTTTTTAGATTTTTTCGCAAGATCAATTGAAGCTGTTTTTGCAGAACCAGCACGGTCAGTTGACAACGTGTTGTTTTTGTCTTCTTCACCTTCAGGTGATGCAAAACCAGTAATGTTAATTGACTTGATGTTGATTTTTGGATTTGCTTGTGCAGCTACTAACCACGCAGCGAAATCAACGATGTCTTTGTCTTTAAACTCAACAGCTTTTACTTCAGATTTACCTTTATCGTAATTGATTTGCGCAGCATAACCTTGTTCAGTTACACGTTTGAACTCGTCTTTTGCGTAAATTACTTTGAAATCTTTATTTACCAAGTAAGGAGTGATGATCGTTCCTTTGGCAATGTCCATATCTTGGAACTTGTCTTTTTTCTCTTTACCGCCTTTGTAAACTTTTCCAGTTACTTTCAAGTCAGTGTACTCATACTCTGGTTTGTAAGCCACAACGTCAGTGTAAACCATTTTACCACCTGGTTTGTACTGAATCACCGTACCGTTTCCAGATGCTTTTTCACCTTGAACAGTTACTGGTTTTAATGCAGTACTACCGAGCATTGGCGTGATTTCAGCTGATGCTTTTTTCTTAATTCCTTTTTCAGGGAATGTTATTTCAACTTTTACACGTACACTGTCAGCGTGCATCTCAAGTGGGCTAGGAGTTACTTTGTACTCCAAATCCTTCAAGAGGTCACAACTAGCAACAAGCGAACCAGCTACCGCTATAAAAGCCAAACCTTTGATACTTTGCTTTTTCATTATTCAATTGTTAGTTTCTACCTTAATATAAATTACGTGCAATATTAAACAATTTTTTTTACTCCAAACCGTTTAAGCTTAATTAATGATTGATGGATAGTGCTTTATCATGGATAAATGCCGAATTTCCTTCGATACATTCCTGTGCCAACTGTGCGATCGATGATTTTAAGATTGGATGGATATAGCTTGGAATCAATTCATTTAAGGGTAATAGAACAAAACTTCTTTCGTGCATTTTGGGGTGTGGAACGATTAATCTCGCATTGTTGATAACTTCTGTTTCAACTAAAAGTATATCCAAATCGATCGTTCGTGATTCATATCTGTTTAAATCTGTACGTTTTCTTCCTAATTGTGCTTCTAATTCCAGCAATAGCTGCAAAAGTTCCAACGAACTCCCAGCAAATGTTATTTCAGCAACTGCATTCAAAAAAGTAGTATCTGATTCAAATCCAACGGGTAGTGTTTCATACACTGTTGATATGCGCTGAACGTGAATCGAATGGTCAATCATTAAATAGATGGCTTGCTGCAACAATTCGAACCGATCGCCTTGATTGCTCCCCATCCCTATCCATGCTTGTCGTGTCTTTTTCATGCTACGAAATTAATGGATTGAATCTGTAAAACCATTCATACTGAATTCACACCTTTATTATACGTGTAGTTCAAGTCTATACTAGTTGGTTTTTGTTGAAGGATGAATCGGAGTATATTTGTAAAAAATCAATAGTTATGTCTGAGAAAAAAGTATCATTCTGGCGCATTTTCTGGCCCACACTTACTGCAACGATTGTTGTTTCATTTATTGGATGGATCTTTGTCCTTGTTCTAGTTGGTGGGATGTTTTCTGAAGAAGAAGTGGTGAAGGATAAAACTGTTTTGCATCTTACCTTATCTGGTAACATCGGTGAAACTTCTGACGCTTCTATTAATAGTATGTCTTTTTCGGTTGATAAAACGACTGGATTGAGTGATTTGCTTTATGGATTTGAACGCGCAGCGAAAGATGATGAGGTCAAAGGTATTTTTATTGATTTGAAAGGAGTCGAATGTGGGTACGCAACTGCTCATGAAATCCGAGATGCGATTCACACTTTTCGTAAATCAGGAAAATTTGTTGTCGCTTATTTGAGTGGTGAAGTCATTACACAGAAACAATACTATATTAGTTCAGCAGCGAATAAAGTTTATGGATTCCCAACTTCTGCGATGGAATTTATGGGTTTAGGTACGGAAATGACTTATTTCAAAGGCATGTTTGATAAAGTAGGCGTTGAAATGCAAGTGATTCGTGGTTCTAACAACGATTTTAAAAGTGCTGTTGAACCTTTCTTTAGAGAGAATATGAGTGATTCAAGTCGTTTGCAAGTTGAACGTTTCTTAGGTTCTATTTGGTCAGATATTCGTGCTGAAATTGCGAAAGATCGCAAGATTACGAGTCAATCTTTAAATGAAATTGCTGAATATGCAAAGATCCAACGTGTTGAAGATGCATTAAAATACAAAATGATTGATGGTGTAAAATACCGTGATGAAGTAATTGATTTAGTGCAGAAAAAAGCTGGCGGTAAATCGGATATGACTAACCTCATGGCTTTTGAAAAGTACGCAAAAACAAAATTCAAAAACGATCAATTGATCAATGGTGGAGAAGCGAGTAGTGCAAATATCGCTGTCATTGTTGCAGAAGGTGGAATAACAGTTGATGGAGACGAAATGACATCTGTCAATATTTGTCGTTATTTCCGAGAAGCGCGCGAATCAAAGAATATTAAAACTGTTGTTTTCCGCGTGAATAGCCCAGGAGGTAGTGCTTTGGCTTCGGAAGAAATTTGGAGAGAAGTTATGTTGACAGCCAAAAAAATGAAAGTCATTGTTTCAATGGGTGATGTAGCTGCTTCTGGTGGCTACTATATTGCTACGCCTGCTTCCTATATTTTTGCTGAACCCACAACTATCACAGGATCAATTGGTGTTTTTGGCGTGATTCCCTATACAGGAAAACTATTTGAAGAGAATTTTGGAATGACCTTCGATCGCGCTCAAACAAATAGTCATGCTGTACTTTCTACCAATCGAAAATTGACAGAAGAAGAATTGAAACTCATTCAAACAGAAGTTGATCAGATATACACTCAGTTCAAAAAACGCGTTTCTGATGGTCGCGGAATGACGCAGAAAAAAGTGGAAGTACTTGCTCGAGGAAGAGTTTGGACAGGAACTGATGCGTTGGGGAATGGTTTAGTGGATGCAATTGGCGGTCTTTCTGATGCAATTGCTTATGCTCAAAAGAAAGCCGGTATCAAAGAAGCGAAAATCAAATATTGGCCAGAAATCAAAGAAGACCCATTAGCGGATATTTTGGAGCAATTGAGTGAAAAAGAATCGGCAAGTATTAAAGTTAAATCCACCGAACTGCCAAAAGAATTGGTAGATACGTATCTACGGTTAAAACAATTGGATCAATTATCAGGAATCCAGATGCGTTTACCGTATTTTATGGAACTTCATTAAGATTATTAAATTCAAACCTCAGTTCGATTATCATCGTAAGCAGAATCAATTTCTATTCTGCTGAAAAATGTATTTTTGCCGTATGATTCAATATAACGTTTCGTTACAACCCTACAATACATTTGGAATTGATGTAACTGCGAGTGCCTTTGCACGCTTTTCGACTGTTGATGAGTTGAAAATGATTCTTTCAGAAAATACCGAGCAACTTCCTCTGTTTATATTAGGTGGTGGAAGTAATGTGTTGTTTACACAGCATCTTACTGCATTGGCATTGAAGAATGAAATCGTTGGTTTTGAACCCCTCAATGAAACGGATACACACATCGATGTAAAAGTTGGAGCTGGAGAAGAATGGCACGGATTTGTGCGTTACTGCGTTGAAAAAGGTTGGGGAGGTGTTGAAAACCTAAGTCTTATTCCTGGAAGTGTTGGAGCGAGTCCAATGCAAAATATTGGTGCGTACGGTGTTGAAATCAAGGATTGTTTTGTAGAACTCGAAGCGTGGCATATTGAAAAACAAGAATTGCATCGATTTACAGCAATTGATTGTGCATTTGGCTACAGAGAAAGTGTGTTCAAACGTAAATTGAAAGGACAGTACATCATTGTTTCGGTTACGTATCGTTTGCAAAAACAACCCCAATTTAATACCGGTTATGGTGCTATTCAATCGGAATTGGAGCGAATGGGAGTTGCTGAATTGTCTGTTGCAGCGATCAGCCAAGCGGTGATGAATATTCGCATGAGTAAATTGCCCAATCCAAAAGAACTTGGAAATGCAGGAAGTTTCTTTAAAAATCCAGTGATTGAAAAAGCCCTGTTAGATACGTTAATGATACGTTTTCCAGAAATCCCTCATTATCCACAAGCTGATGGCACAGAAAAATTAGCCGCTGGATGGTTAATCGAACAAGCTGGCTGGAAGGGAAAACGCATTGGGAACTGCGGAATGCACACGCAACAAGCACTAGTTCTTGTGAATTATGGCGGAGCAACTGGACAAGAGATTTTTGCTTTATCTCAAGCAGTATTGGATTCAGTCGCGTCCCAATTCGGTGTTACATTGGAGCGAGAAGTCAATATTCTTTAATCAGTTTTGTTCTCTTGTTCTAGAGAATTCAATTTTTTCTGTCATTTTTCCATGAAATGAATATTGATTGCATCATTTCGACTATTTTACTATGCACGCTGAATATTTCCTGTTTTTGATCTAGTTTTATTGCTAAGCATGCATAGTAAGACTATTGATGCTAAGTGCTTTGTTTTCAATAACTTTTTCAATTTATGTAACCACCCAATAGGCTGTATTGAATCTTAACATTTTTGGTTGTTTGAAAGGAATGGCGTAAATTCTAGGTACGTTGACAGTGGTAGTCAACAGAGTTCGTTCATTTAATTCAGGCGTTATGAAAAAGCTAACTTTTATCCTGTGTTTTCTTACAATCACATCGATTGCAATTGGACAAATCGCGCAAACAACGATACAGCAAAAATCAGATTGTGCTGCAGTAACTCAACGAATGATGGAACAAGCCTTTACAATAAACCGTCAATTGGAAATTGAAAATTCACCTGAAGAATTGGCTTGTTTGAACTACCTTTTTGCATTATCTTACGAATTAGCACCAGGAGAAACAGCTCTTCGATCTCAACGAATGTTGTTCAATATTGAGACCTATAAAAACTTACGTCGCGTAGATCAACATGTCACTGTTTATGATGAGCAATCGGGATTAAAATTTGTACTTTATTCTTGGAACGAGGTTGAACGTTCATTGGGAACGATTCGTTCAGCTTATCAGCTTGCTTCAAGTAATTGAGATTACTTTAATAAAAAAAACGCTTAATTACTGATATTAAGCGCTTTAACGGCACGTAAAATTGCGAATTTACACGAGAATATACATGCGTAAATTCGCAATTTTACGTGCCAATTTAATTCTTGAAAACCGTTCCATTCGAGCCTTTCGGATGAATCATAGAGCGAGAATGATGAAAAAATCTCAATATTTATCCGAATCCATGATTGGTTTTAATCACCAATTATCTGTTGTTCCATCTTCTTCATTCCTTTCATCAAGCAATTTTTGCCAATTGTAAGTCGTGTCTTCACTGTCTTGCAAAATGGCCTTGTAATCATTTTTATTGATTTCAAGCTCTTGAATATCGGCTCCAACATATACTTCAATCGCATCGAGTAATGGACGTTCTTCTGGACTACAAAAAGAAAGCGCTTGTCCTTTTTTATCACCACGCCCAGTTCGACCAACACGGTGAACGTATTGCTCTTCCATATCTGGCAAATCATAGTTGATCACATAGTCAACACCCTGAATATCTATTCCACGGGCAGCAACATCGGTGGTGATCAAGACTTTGTTTTCATTCGAACGAAAACGCTCTAAAATAGCAAAACGATCTGCTTGTTCTTTCCCTCCATGTAATGCTTCGCTCTTAATCCCTACCCTTTCCATTGCCAAAACAACACGCTCGCAACGCACCTTTGTACGCACAAACACCACGAATTTATAATCGGGATATTCCTGAATCATATTTTCTAGGAAAAACCGTTTATCATCCATTTCTACTGTAATGAAAGCGTGATCTACATTTTTAGTGATCAGATCTTTTGGTGAAATCTGAATGCGAATGGCATCACGCACAACATCATACGCCAATGCCTTTATTTTCTTCGTAATTGTTGCAGAAAAAAACAGTGTTTGTCTATTATTCTTAGGTGAAAGTGCATGAATTGCTGTAATATCATGAGCGAAACCTAAATCAAGCATGCGATCGGCTTCGTCTAACACTAAAAAACGTAATTCATCGAGACTTAAAAATCCTTGAGAACGCAAATCAAATACTCTTCCTGGGGTAGCAACAATGATATCGACACCTTTTCGCAATTGCAGAATTTGATTTTCTTGTTCTACTCCACCCATCACGGATGCAATGCGCAAATCCAATTTTTTACCAATTTCTTGAAATACCAAGGTTATCTGGTGCGCTAATTCACGTGTAGGAGCAAGAACCAAACAGCGAGGAGCTTTTGATCTCGCAGGGTGTTTATTTAGTTTATGGAGAATAGGAATAACAAACGCGGCTGTTTTTCCAGTTCCAGTTTGGGCAATTGCAAATACATCTTCACCATTCAAAATGGGTTGAATTGCTTTGTGCTGAATATCCGTTGGTCGTTTAAATCCAAGATAGTCTATCTGTTGTTTGATCAAATCATGAATGGGATAATCCTCGAAACGCATGGCTGTATTTTTGACAAAGGTACGCTTTTTCAAGTGGTAAAGTTCAATTGAAATAGGTCGTAGGTTGTAGCGAACTACTATATTTGCTGTATGTACATTCCGAGCGATTTCGAATTAACGGATCAAGCAATCATATTTGCGTTTTTACAACAGCATTCTTTTGGAACGTTGATTGTGAATGGAAATTCGGAACTTCCTATTGTATCACACTTACCTTTTTCTATTTATCAAAAGAACGATCAATTGATACTTGAAGCGCATTTGGCAAAAGTCAATGACCAAGTTCCTTTTTTGGTGAGCGGAAGATTGGCTAAAATGATTGTTACTGGAGCACATGGATATGTTTCGTCTAGTGTTTATGGTCATGTGAATGTGCCAACCTATAATTATCAAGCAGTACATCTTTCTGGAAAGGTTGAGATATTGACGCGACCAGAAATGTTGGATCAACTGAAATCTTTGGTAAAGAATTATGAATTGAATCGCGATCAACCAATAGATTTTGATTTGTGGCCAGCGCAAATGATCGACCATTATATGGAAGAAATAGTTGGATTTCGATTAATCATTTTCAAAACGGAAGCGGCCTTTAAGTTGTCGCAAAACCGAAATAAGGATGATTATGATCGGATTATAGCTGATTTGAATCAGGGAAATATCAATCAACAAGTGTTGGCATTGGAAATGGAAAAATGGAGAAAAGAAAGAATATGAAGTATTGTGGAGTGTTGTGTGCGTTACTGCTATTGTTTTCAGCTTGTACAGATAACCAACAAGATAGAAAAGAGAAAGTTGGTTCCTTAGAAGTGAAATATGCCAAGCATTTCGAATTGAAACAACGCGAAGGTTATGTTGAATTATGCATTCTTCAACCTGAAACAGGTAAAATGGAATATTGTTATGCTTTAGGTAAATCATCTGACAAACCTGTTATTCCAGCAGGGATGGAATTCATCGAAATTCCTGTTAAAAACATGGCTGTTCTTTCCACAACGCATATTGGAATGTTAGACGCGATTGATGCACTCAACACCATAAAAGGTTCTACAGATAAAAACTTTGTAGCAAATCCAACAATTCTGAAAGGAATAGAATCTGGGAAAATCGCCAATTTTACAGATGAATCGGCGATTTCACCAGAAAGTTTATTAGAAAAACAAATCTCATTAGTTGTCTACAGTGGATTTGGTAAGGGTTTTCCGAATGAAGAAAAATTGAAACGCTTACATGTATTTGTGCTTGCTGACTATGATTGGCGGGAAGAACATCCACTCGGAAAGGCAGAATGGATTAAAGTATTTGGGTATTTAACAGGGAAAGAAAAGCAAGCGAATGCGTATTTTGAGAAAGTAGAAAAATCATATATAGAAACAAAAAAATCATTGGCTCATCAATCGAACAATTCAAGTGTTTTGGTTGGTTCACTGCTTGGAGATGTTTGGTATGCACCAGCAGGAGAAAGTTACATGGCAACGATTTTAAAAGATGCTGGAGCTAATTACATCTACAAAAAAGAAAAAGGCACAGGTAGCTGCGAACGAACATTTGAGCAAGTATTCAAAGACCAACAAGGTATTCCAATTTGGATAAATCCTGGTGCAACTTCCTTGACAAATCTAAAACAGCAACAACCGAAATATGCGTTATTCACAGCTTTTCAATCCGGTAAAGTTTATTGTTATTCTCACAAGAGTAATTATTTCTGGGAAATGGGGGCGGTTAACCCACATTGGATTTTAAGTGATTTCGCTTCTATTTTAGGAAACCAGTCAGGCAAGCCTCTTCATTTTTACCAACAATTGAAAAACTAGAATGACAAAACGAAAAGTACATATTTGCTTGTTGTTCAGTTTGATTGTTGTTCTCCTTATAGCAATTGGATTTCCACACGGAAATGAATCATGGTTTGAGTGGTTGTTTCCTAAAAAAGGTCAAGAGCAAGTACAATTTCTTTTGTTTAAAGAGTTTCGTGTTCCTCGGATTCTCATGGCGATTATTGCAGGAGCTGGATTGTCAATTAGTGGATTGTTATTGCAAACATTGTTTAACAATCCACTTGCAGGACCATCTATTTTAGGTTTAACATCTGGAGCGCATTTGTTTGTTGCTTTAACATTATTAGGAACGGGATTTATTTCAGGACCATTATTAGATCTTAGCATCACAACTTCAGCTGCGCTTGGTTCATTGGTTTTTGGATTACTCTTATTAGTACTTGCATCACGCGTTCAGTCAAAAATCTCCTTGCTTTTAATCGGAATGATGCTCGGTACTTTTGTTTCAGCCTTGACTGGTATTTTACTTTCCAAATCTGATCCTAGTGCATTAAAGGCTTTTACTTTGTGGAGTTTTGGCTCGTTACAGCAAATTCAATATTCGCAATTGCCACTCGTCCTTATTGTGTTATTACTTGGTGTTGCGGCATCTTTTTTTAGTATAAAACCACTCAATGCATTGGTGCTCGGTGAACGTCAAGCAACGGTTTTAGGAGTGAATATGCGTAAGACACAATGGTTGATTTTGGTCATTGTATCTGTTCTAACGGGTATGATAACGGCTTTTTGTGGACCAATTGCTTTTGTAGGATTAATCGTTCCCAATTTGGTTAAAATGTTCTATAAAACAGGAAATCACCGTGAATTATTGATTGGTTCAATGTTAGTTGGTGCACTGTTTTTGTTATTGTGTGATTTGTTAATTGTTGCATTAGAACCTTACATTGTATTGCCTATTAATAGCCTTACTTCATTGATAGGTGCTCCAATTGTTGTCCTGTTATTACTCAAAAAAGTACGCCATGCTTGAGTTACGTGACTGCAAAATAGGAAAAGGAACGATTTTGTATTCCATTGATCAGTTGGTTTTACAACCAGGGAGATTGGTGGTATTGATCGGTGCAAATGGTGCTGGAAAATCAACTTTATTGGATGCGATTGCAATTGGACAACCGAAGAATGGAACAATTACTTTCAAGGGACAACTTTTGGAAGACATGACCGTTAAGGAACGATCGCGTTGTATTTCGTTGGTTGAGAGTCAATTTGCAGGTGCTGAATACCTTTCTACAGTTGAATATTTAGAGTTGGGACGTTTTCCGTATACTGGTTTTCAAGGGAGATTAACGGCAACTGATACAGCTATTGTTGAACGTATTACGACTTCATTCGGTTTGACTAAGTTGTTGCAACAACCAACGATGACCCTCAGCGATGGTGAACGTCAACGTGCCAGTATTGCAAGAGCATTGATTCAAGAAACGCCTATCGTTTTATTGGATGAACCAACCTCGTTTCTCGATTATCCTAATAAAAGAGCCATGATGCGCATGCTACAAACAATTGCACATTCGGAACAAAAAATCGTGCTCTTGGCTTCGCATGATTTGGAATTGTGCTTAGAATACAGCGACGAATGTTTAGTCGTGAATCCTCGTACTGGTCAATTGGAGCAGTATCAAACAGCTAATTTATCGTTAGAACAACTCATTGCATTGGCTTTTGACGAATCACTTTGATGCTATTTTTTGCTTGAAACCAATTGCAGGTCGATCGGTAATTGCATCTAATAACAATTCTTTCATGCAGTTAAAAATGGTCATGATGCGTTCATCGTGGTCATTTAATCGAGATTCTAGTTCATCCATTTTCAATTGAATTTCTTGGTGAGTTGTTATGAATTCAAGCATTTTCGTGAAAATCCGAATGATTTGAATATTCACTTGAATCGCAATTGGACTGTTCAAAACACTTGAGAGCATTGCAACACCTTGTTCGGTAAACGCCATCGGCGGATACCGTGTACCTCCCCAATTTGAACTTGAGGTGCCAAATTGGCACCTCAAGATTTCAAGTTCTTCTGGTGTCAATTCAAACATAAAATCGGAAGGAAAACGTTCACTATTGCGCTTAACTTGGCGTTTGAGGTATTTAGTTTCGACTTTGTATAAAGCCGCTAAATCGGCGTCGAGCATTATTTTTTGATTTCTGATTACGATAATTTTCTGTAGAATAATTTCGTTGGGAATCAAAGATTCTGTTTGCATAATTGTAGTTTTTAATTGTTTAACCTGCCCAATTTTCTCGATCTAAACTTCGAAGTTGAATAGCTTCAGAAACATGAATCGGAAGAATGTGTTCATCTCCAGCTAAATCGGCAATTGTTCTGGATACTTTTAAGATGCGATCATAAGCTCTCGCTGAAAGCCCTAGTCTATCCATGGCGTTTTTCAATAATTGTTTACAGGATTCGTCGATTTTGCAATAACGTTCCATATCAGCACGTTCCATTTGTGCATTGCAATGAATTCCAGTATGGTATTGGTAGCGTTTCCCTTGCAATAAACGTGTTTGGATCACCCGATCACGAATTTCTTGACTTCCTTCCGTTGGGACATCATACGCCAAATCATCAAATGAAACAGGGGTTACTTCCACATGTAAATCAATACGATCGAGTAATGGACCTGAAATGCGATTGAGGTATTTTTGAACAACTCCAGGTCCGCAAACACATTCTTTTTCTGGATGATTGTAATAACCACACGGACAAGGATTCATCGCTGCAATTAACATGATTCCTGCTGGATAATCGACTGTGAATTTAGCACGTGAAATGGTGACCGTTCTGTCTTCCAATGGTTGACGCATCACTTCGAGTACTTGACGTTTGTATTCTGGTAATTCGTCAAGGAATAGCACACCGTTATGCGCTAAGGAAATTTCACCGGGTTGTGGATAGGTTCCACCACCAACCAATGCAACATCACTGATGGTATGGTGTGGTTTTCGAAAAGGACGTTGGGTAATGAGTCCAACGCGTTTTCCAATTCTACCAGCAACCGAATGAATTTTTGTTGTTTCCAACGATTCTTCCATGCTCATTGGCGGTAAAATAGTGGGTAATCGTTTGGCTAGCATCGATTTTCCAGCACCTGGAGGACCGATCAAAATCACATTATGCCCGCCAGCAGCAGCTATTTCAAAGGCACGTTTTATCGTCGTTTGACCTTTTACGTCTTTAAAGTCAACGTCAGAAAGAGTCAGTTGCCGTTCAAATTCTTGGTGAATATTAAATTTTGTAGGCTCAATCGTTGATTCACCATTGAGTAATTGAATGACTTCCAGCATCGTTTTCATCCCGTAAACATCAATGCCATCTACAATCGCAGCCTCTTCTGCATTTTGTTCAGGCAAGATTATTCCTTTAAAACCTTCTTTTTTTGCTTGCATCGCAATTGGTAGCACACCTTTAATGGGTTGTAAACTACCATCGAGCGATAATTCACCCAATACAATAAATTCTTCCAGTCTAGTTGAATGCATTTGACCGCTGGCAGCTAAAATTCCCATGGCGATGGACAAATCAAATGTTGAGCCTTCTTTTCGTATATCAGCTGGCGCCATGTTTACAGTGATTTCCTTCCCTGGGTAATTGAAATCGTTGTTTTTTAAGGCCGCTTTGATGCGCTGGTGACTTTCTCGAACAGCATTATCAGGTAAGCCAACGAGAATAAAATTCACGCCATTGGCAATATTCACTTCTATTGTTATCGTAGTTGCATCAATACCAAAAACGGCACTTCCAAAGGTTTTAACGAGCATATCTTTTCGTGTTTTTTACTTTAAGATATACAGAAAGTTGATTTGAAACAATTTTTTTGATTAAAAAATGATCAATTTGGATTAAAAAATAATCAAACTAATGATTGCTGTCTTTAAATAATAATGGAGTCTCAAATTGAGATTTTATAGTTGCTTGAAATATTTTAGAACACTGATTATGAGTGTATTGAATTTGTGGCAGTTGTTTTGATTTAGTGTTCTCGAATTACTGTTATAAAACGAAATTTCTTTTGTCTATGCTTAGTGAACAAGCAACTAAACAAAGGATTGAAATGCGGATGATTGATTTAGGCGTGGTATCCAACAATTGATCGTAAAGCACATGACGAAATGGTTCAATTCCTTTTGGTGTGGTTTAAAATAACAAGAATAGTTTAGTGTGCGTTAGGTTAGTGATAGTCCGAAAAGCAATATCCTTTTCGGACTTTTAGTTTATGTTTCTGTGCTATTACAAAGCAGCCAAAGCAGCATCATAATTGGGTTCATCTTTGATGTCAGGAACCAATTCGGAATAAACAACTTCTTGATTTTCATTTAAAACAACGACAGCACGCGAATGCAAACCTTTCATCGGACCATCAATCAATTCTAAACCGTAGTTTTTGCCGAAATCACCTGTTGCGAAATCAGAAAGACTAATCACGTTTTCCAATCCTTCTGCTCCACAAAAACGTCTTTGAGCGAAGGGTAAATCACGTGAAATACACAGCACTTTCGTGTTTTCTAATTCAGAAGCCAATTTATTAAACTGACGCACTGAAGCTGCACATGTTCCAGTATCAACACTAGGAAAAATGTTGAGAATTAATTTTGAGCCAGAATAGTCACCTAAAGTAGAAATTCCAAGATCTGTTTTCACCAAGTTAAAGTCTGTTGCTTTTTGTCCAATTGAAGGTAAATTTCCATTGGTGTGTTGCGGGTTTCCGCCTAATAATACTGATGCCATAGTGTATTTTTTAAAGCATAAAAATAGCTATAGTTCGCACAACAAAACGTTAAATAACCTCAATCTTCCACTTGATTCGTTTCTTTTTCCCCAATTGATTATTCACCAAAAAAAGTTTTGGGTAGAATATAAAGCTTGCTCCACCTGCACCAAGTGCAACTCCAGTAGAAATAAAGAGATTATTGGGACCAATGAGGCTTTTCTTTTGTGCGATAACTGCAAATGCTAAAACGGCAATATTACTAGCCATATAGAGATAAGCTGTTGATTGGAACAATCGAATGACTTGGCGGTACTTCCCTTTATCAAAACGTATCGAATGAATCTCGGTAAAAAGAACTGTAACATTGCGTGATTGGTTACTATCTCTCACTTTCCAGTAATGAAAGTCTTCCATTGTACCATTGTAATATTGACTCAACGAATTTTCTTCATCTACGAGAATTGTCATGGAAGAATCAGTGTAAGAAACCAAATCACCTGAAAGTTGTCGTTGTCTTAAACGTACAAGAGAATCACTTTGATTGACAAACACAATGAATACAAGACCGCTTGTATCAATTAACTTATGAATGACAGGATTTTTAATTGAAGTAATTGCTAGCCGATTAGGTAACGTGATTGTTGAATCTTTCAATTGACCAAACGCCAACGAGCAAAAGATCGTTCCAATAACCAATAATAAGGCATTTTTGAGCATAATTTATGATATCAACACATAAAGTAATAAATTCGAAGATAAAACAGCGATTTATAATACTTCAATTTTCCAATTGGGCTGTTTTCTTTTTTTGAGTTGTTTGTTTACGACATATAGTTTGGGGTAAAAAAATAAACTTGAAATACCTGAAATTGAAGCTATTGAAGTGTGAATAATAGCATTTTCTGTCTTTGAAAGGTTTGTTTTTTTGGGCGCAATAATTAGTGTAATTAAAATACCAAAACAACCAACTGCGAATGAATAAACTGGCGATTGCAATAATCCAGTCACTTGTCGGAATTTACCTTCATTGTACCTAAAAGAATGTATTTCTGAAAACAATAGAGTATCGTAGTGATTTTTTAGTGAATCGTATTTTTGATAATAATAATAGTGAGAGGATGTACGATCTAGTCGATAAGTGAGAATACTTTCACTCTCAACATGTAAAGTCAATGAACTATCTGTAAAATAGACCAATTTACCAGTTAGCTCTCGTTTTTGAATACTAATTATAGAATCGGTTTTGTTGACACATTCAATGGAAATTTGACCAACAGAATCGATTAAAGAGTTTCTTTTTGGATTTTTAAGTGAAGTAATAGAAAGCCGATTGGGTAATAAGATTGTTGAATCTTTCAATTGAGCAAACATTGATTCACGTACTAAGAGCAAAGAAAATAAGCACAAGAGCAGTTTCGACATAATGCAGTTCCTTCTTATACTATAAAGATAACCGAATCTTTTAATGGTGTTAAAGTGTATAAAAATAATTTCTTCGTAGGGGTAAATTCGATTTGAACTGTCCTATTAGAGAAAGATAATAACTTTGCCTGAAATAGTAGAAGATTCTCAGGTGGAACAACAACAACTGATAGCAAAATTTGTGGCTGGTGACTTAAGAACATTTGAGATGGTATTTCGCGACTATTATGAACCCCTTGTGCGGTATGGAAATACATTCCTAAAAGATTCGGACGAATCTGAAGATATCGTACAACAAGTATTTGTTTCTATATGGGAAAAACGAGAAGAATTGGAGGTACATACTTCCATAAGAGCCTTGTTATATAAAGCAGTTCACAATGCTTGTTTGAACCGAATCAAACACCACAAAGTTCGAGCAGTTCACGCAGTGGAAGTGAAAGCCACTCAATCCGATATAGATGCTTCGAATCAATTAGAGGCAGCCGAATTAGACGGGAAAATTCATCAAGCTATTGATCGATTGCCAGAACAATGTGCGAAAATATTTAAGATGAGTCGGTTTGAGCAACTGAAATACCAAGAAATAGCCGATCAATTGGGGTTGTCCATCAAAACAATTGAAAATCAAATGGGTAAAGCGTTGAAGATGATTCGAGAATCATTGAAAGATTACCTATTCCTACTTGTTTTATTCTTTATTCAGGAATTATGATGAAAGCGATACACGATATAGATGCGCTGATCAGCAAGTTTTTAGCTGGAGAAGCAACTCCTGATGAAGCCATGTTGTTGGAGGATTGGAAAATGGAATCGCTTGAAAACGAAACCTATTTCCAACAAAGTGAAGCCATATTTGGGCATTCAGACAGTCCTGTTTTAGTAGATGCTGTTTGGGAAAAACTACAACCACAATTAATCGAAAAAACACCTATTCGAAAACTAAATAGAACGATGTATTACCGAATTGCAGCTGCCATTTCGGTGTTACTTATTATTGGGTTATTAGTCGTTTATTTGCTTCCTCAACAATTGGATTCACCGGTTTTATCAGCTGAAAATGCAGTGAAAAAGGTGAAATTAGATGACGGAACCGAAGTCGCCATTGCGGCACATTCTTCTATTGAATTGGCTGAAGGCTATGGTACAAAAAACCGAACATTAAAACTCAAAGGATCAGGTTATTTTTCCGTAAAACACAGTGATCAATTGCCTTTCATTATCAATGCGGGTCCAATTCACATCAAAGATTTAGGAACCAAATTTAATGTAGATGTAACGGATGATACCATTTTTGTTCGCGTAGATGAAGGAATCGTAAAGATTTATGACAATAAGGGAATGAAAATTACACTGAAAGCAAATGAAAGTGCCCATTATGTGATTTCAACAGGTGAATTGGAACTGGAAATTGAAACTGGAACGACTGCTGGTACTAAAACGTTTGTTTTTGATAATCAACGATTAGAAGCTGTACTCAAACGTATCAATGAAGTCTACCAAGTTGATATTCATGTAGATAATGCCGCAATGAATAATTGTTTAATTACGACTCAATTCAGTAATGAAACCATTGATATAGTAGTTGCAGTAATTGCCGAAACTTTAGGGCTGACTATTGAAAAAAGTGGCGAAAAAACCTATTTATTAAAAGGAGAATCATGCGTGAACTAAGTCGAATCAGCTTGGTGTTGATTTGTTGTTCTGTATTCTTTTCTTTTGCTTACGGACAACAAACACCTTATTTAGAAAAAACAGTTACCATCAAATATGGTACGTATTCGTACGCTGATTTATTCAAACAATTTAGCAGTCAAACGGGGGTTGTGTTTTCCTACACCAATTTTGATGATAGCAAAAAAGTAACAGCTCAATTCGCCAAAAGACCGTTGAGAATTGCATTAAATGAGATGTTCAATCAAGGCGATTGCACCTATAAAATGAAAGGCAAATATGTTATTCTTTCTTGCAAAACGGTCATAAAACCAAAAGAACCTGCCAAAGAAACAATGATGGTAAACGGCTATATTTATAATGCTGTTGATTCAACATTGATTAGTGAAACAAGTGTCTATTTAAAGCAAAATCGTCAGTCAGCAATTACGAATGAATTTGGTTATTTTTCAATGAATTTCACCAAAACGTCAGATGTTCTATCCATTTCTGTTGCTAAGGAGAATTTTGAAGATACTACCGTTGTCATTCTATCCAAGCAACGCAATACGCTTGTTATTTATTTAAATCCGAAAGCTCCAGCTACCAAAATAACAGTCAACGATTCGGTTACAGTTGTCTATTCACCAATAATTGATACTGTACAACTTGTAAGTGAAATTGATTCAATACCAGCAGTACCTTTTGCTTTTTGGGATCGTTTTAGAGCACGTCATGCCAATTTGAAAAACATTCGAGATACGTTATTCACCAAGTATTCATTTTCATTTGTACATCCGTTAAGCACCAATGGTTTATTGTCGATCAATACGGTTAATCAATATTCATTTAATGCATTAATTGGTTTTTCAAAAGGAATTGATCAATTCGAAATTGGTGGTTTGATTAATCTGGATTATGGTAATGTCAAATACGTTCAAATTGCAGGAATCGCGAATTTAGTTTCAGGTGACGTGAAAGGTTTCCAAATGGGGGGCATTTTGAATGCTGTTGGAGGAAATGTTGATGGTGTTCAATTGGCAGGAATTGTTAATGTTAACAAAGGAAATGTGCGCAATGTGCAAATTGCAGGAATTGGAAATACGGTTTTCGGATCAGTTTCTGGCGCACAAGTTGGTGGAATATTCAACTTGAATTGGAAACACACAGATGGTTTTCAAGTAGCAGGAATTTACAATCAAACCATTTCCTTAGATGGAATGCAATTGGCTGGAATAGCGAATATGACTTGGCGAAAAGCAGTGGGCACCCAATTGTCTGGGATTGTTAATACCGCCGATTCGATTATTGGTGGACAAATTACTGGAATTGCCAACAATGCCAATTATGTGAAAGGATTTCAATTTTCAGGCATTATCAATAGAGCGGGGCATGTCGATGGAACTCAGGTTTCATTGATCAACATTGCTAATTCAACTTCGGGTGTTCCCTTTGGCTTTTTGAGCTATGTTCACACTGGTTATCACAAAATTGAATTGGGAATCGATGAACAATTGATGAGCACGATCGCTTTTCGCACAGGTGTAAATGCGTTTCATAACATCTTTATTGCTGGAACACAATTTTCAGGATCAAATCGCTTGTGGACATTCGGATATGGGGTTGGTTCATCCATTAAACTCAGTAAAAATTTCTTCTTAGACCTCGATCTAACAGCGCAAAATTTATTGCTGACTAGTTCAAACACGATTACCAATAATACATTAACGAAATTCTATGTTGGTGTTGAATACCGAATCTGGGATAAATTCAGCATTGCAGCGGGCCCAACATTGAATTGGTTGAATGCAAGCAGTAGCGGAATGAACTACAGTACCATTCAAGATCGCCTTGATATAAAACCAATTGCCAGTTCTATTAACGGTTCTTTTACCAATCAATTATGGATTGGTGGTAAAATCGCCATTCGGATTTTGTAGGCACGGGATGTGTGTTATTATTGTTACAGAATGCATGGTTCGTTTATTCAGAATACATCTTCTGTAGGCTCTGGATGCATCCAGAGCCTACGATAACAACCACATTTCACAACAATAACAACACATATACATTATCACCACCCTACGTCCCGTGTCCAAAAACATAATTGGTATTCAATCAGACATTTTTTGAAAAAAAATCAGATCCGCGTAGGGGTAACCAGTTTGATAATTGTCTTAATGATATAACACAAAAAAACAATTATGAAATCAGTAAAAATTAGTTTGTCATTAACAACACTATTCTTAGTGGCAACAGCATGTAACAAGCACGTATTTGGAACAGTAAAAGGAAAAGGCGACAATGTGACGGAAGTGCGAACAGTTTCTAATTTCAACAAAATTAAATTGTCAATGGATGCAGATATTACTTACGTCCAAGATGCAAATTATTATGTTGAAATTTCAGCACAATCAAATATCTTAGAAGTTATTACAACAGAAGTAAGTGCCGGAGAATTAAAAATTGATACCAGAAAAACCCTTCGCAAACACAATCCTATTAAATTGATTATTCATTCTCCTAATATGGTCGGAATGGACATTAGCGGTAGTGGAAATATCACAGCAGCAGGATCCATTAACACCAACTATTTAGATTTACATATCAGCGGATCGGGCAATATTTCGTTGTTTACTTTGCAATCCGATGAGTTGGAAATATCGATTAGTGGGTCTGGAGATATTCAAATAGGTGCAGGTATAGTTGTGAATCAAAAAGCAACCATTAGTGGTTCAGGGAATATCGAAACACTTGGAATGACAGCCAACAATGCTTCTGCTAAAATTAGCGGATCAGGTGATATTTCCTTATGGGCAGTGCAACAACTCGACGCAACTATATCTGGAAGTGGTGATGTGAAATACAAAGGAACGCCAGCTGTCAATGTACAAATAAGTGGTTCAGGATCTGTGATTCATTTATAACCTGAGTTCGACTATTCCAGTACAGTTTATAGCAGAACGAAATCGAGCTTGCCATTTGGAGCAAGTGAATTCGAAAAACAAAAAAACATAGTATGACTCAATTAAAAAAAACGATTATTCTCGTATTAGTAGGATTTTGTCTAATTTCTACAAATACGTTCGCACAAACACAAACTGTCAGAGGAACTGTTGTTGATAAAATTGCTCAATCTCCTATTCCTGGTGCTACAATTGTATTGTTGTATTCCGAACCAATAATTCATGCAACAAGCGACGAAGATGGAAATTTCAGTTTATCGGGTGTACCTGTGGGAAGTCAATCATTTCGAATTCTATATTCTGGTTATAAAGAAGTTGTGCTCCAAAACATCACTGTAAACGCAGGAAAAGAATTGGTTTTGACTGTTAACATGGAAGAAGAGATCGATGATTTGGATGAGGTGGTTGTCTCTGCCAAAGTGGAGAAAAACAAACCGCTAAATGAACTTTCAACCGTTAGCACACGGACGTTTTCTGTTGAAGAAACGCAGAAATTTGCAGCAGCTGTAAACGATCCTGCCCGCATGGCTTCGTCGTTTGCAGGTGTCGTAACAGCTGGTGATGGTAACAATCATATTTCTATTCGAGGAAATTCTCCCAATGGTTTATTATGGCGCATGGAAGGGGTTGAAATTCCGAACCCAAATCATTTTTCAAATGTAGGAACCGCAGGTGGCGGAATTTCGATTCTTAGTTCACAACTCTTAGGAAACTCCGATTTTTCAACTGGAGCCTTCGCTGCTGAATATGGAAATGCATTATCAGGAGTATTTGATTTACGTTTACGGAAAGGAAATAATGAAAAACGTGAATACACAATTCAAGTTGGTGTACTCGGATTAGATGCAGCGATTGAAGGACCATTTAAAAAAGGATATGAAGGTTCCTATTTGATCAATTATCGCTATTCAACTTTGAGTGTTTTAGGTAAAATTGGTGTTCCACTTGGTGACGCGATTACAAATTTTCAGGATTTGTCGTTCAATTTATATTTACCTACCAAACGTTTGGGAAAATTCACTGTATTTGGTTTTGGCGGATTGAGTTACCAAACTACAGTCGCAAAGAAAGATTCATTGCGTTGGGATGAAGATGAATTTAACCGCTTAAACACAAATTTCTACAGCAATACAGGAGCAGTTGGGTTAACAAATATGAAGTTATTTAAAAATCAATCGTATTTGAAAACAGCTCTGGTCTTTTCTGGAACTGAAAATGGATATGAACAAGATCGATTGGAAAATGATTATACAACCGAAACGAGGGAATATGAGCAACGATTTTCACAAAATAAGATGACACTTTCTTCCGTTTATACGTGGAAAATCAATCCGAAAAACAATATTCGAACGGGATTTATTCTCAATCAGTTGGGATATGAATTGAAACAAAGCGATAAGAATGATACAACTGTTTTAGTAACGCGTATCAGTGAAAAAGGGAATACGCAAACAATTCAAGGCTTTTTTCAATGGAATCACCGAGTGACCGAAAAATTAACCACAAATGTAGGTGTCCATTATTTTCAATTGTTATTGAATAACTCCAATTCATTAGAACCGCGAGCTTCTATAAAATACGATTTGAATACGAAAAATCACTTCACAATGGGATATGGTCTACACAGTCAATTACAACCAATCGGGGTTTACTTTGCACAAACTACGGTGAATAGCGAATTGATTCGACCGAATGAAAACTTGAAGTTGAGTAAAGCACATCATTTAGTCATTGGTTACGATCGCGTTTTTAATGATCACTCACATGTTAAATTAGAAGCGTATTACCAGCATTTATTCAACGTTCCAATTAGTCAAGATTTAACGAGTGTTTACTCTATTATCAATTTAACAGATGGATTTCCAACTGAGGCATTATCCAATAAAGGCTTAGGAAAAAACTACGGGTTGGAATTGACTTATGAGCGTTTTTTCTACAAGAACCTATATTATTTGTTGTCAGCCTCGTTGTATGAATCAAAGTTTAGAGCACCAACAGGTATATGGTACGATTCCCGATTCAATACCAATTTCGCAACAACATTGACACTTGGTAAAGAAATCCCCTTCACCAAAAACGGAAAAAATCGAGTACTAGGGCTGAATCTAAAATCAGTTTTTGTAGGCGGATTTCGGTATACTCCAATTGATTTAAATGCTTCAATAGCTGCTGGTGAAACGAAGGTGATTGAATCTGAAATATTTTCAAAACAAGTCCCAGCATATTATCGCCTTGATGTGCGGGTAAGTTTAAAACGCAATTTCAAAAAAGTGACCAGTACTGTGGCACTAGATATACAAAACTCTACCAATCGCAAAAACCCAGGAGAACAGTACTTCGATTCAAAGACAGCAGACGTAAAATATTGGTACCAAACACCACTGATCCCGATTTTAAGCTATCGATTAGAATTTTAATTCGCTATCAAAGATGAATGTTCTACCGTTCAGGAGAGCCGCCGCGTAATGTGGCGGCTTTTTTTGCGCAGAAGAGTTTATTATGTTTCTAAAACTTAATTGAATACAACGAATTGTTTTTGCCGAAGTTTTCAATACGAGGAAATTCACACTATTGATGTACAATCCCAAATCGAAGTCTCTACTAAGACCATTGATTACCAATACAATACCAACAATCTATTTCTACCTCTAATTCAAAATACAAATCGGTATACATCCTACAATTTTCAATTGAAGCAATCTTGAAATTAGCAGTGAAACAAGGCGGAATAATGGTTCAATTATCCTTAAGGATAGTTATAATCTGATAGTTCATTGGACGTTTCATTGAAAGTCTTTGTTGAATGAGTTTCATCTATATGTTATCAAAAAAATGAATGAACAAAAAAAAACATTCCTTTTGGGAATGGATCTAGCACGGTGAAGTGGCATCAACTTACTCTTCCCTATCGCCAAGGCGGACAGTACCATCACAATGTGTAGCTAAAAAATGAACACAAAAAAAAAACATTTCTTTTGGGAATGGATCTGGCACGGTGAAGTGGTATCGACT